>Ga0207675_100000202_pt1 | contig 55213 bp, 42 predicted proteins | sample KBSSwiS42_FD_184305 | JGI IMG/M metagenome (GOLD analysis project Ga0207675, IMG submission 184305) | Switchgrass rhizosphere microbial communities from Kellogg Biological Station, Michigan, USA - KBS Switchgrass S4-2 (SPAdes) (version 2) | ecosystem: Host-associated > Plants > Roots >...
GGCCAACAGGCCGGGGGTGTCATTTTGCATCAGCGCCGCTTGGACTGATTTCGAGCAGCGCTTCGCCTGACGCCCCAATCATGAATTGTGGTCACCAGGCACGTTTCGACCGGCAGCTTGCCAGCCCTCATTACAGCGCAGAGAATCCTTCGGCGACGGACAGAGCCACCGCTGTTGCGGCGGGACGAAGAAAACCTAAGGGGGCGCCATGTCATCCACGATCACTCGCTCGATTGCGGTCGTCGCCATTTCAACGGCCGCAGCCACACTGCCGCGGTCGGGCGTCGGCCAGGGCACGCCAAGGCAGGTCGTCAAGCCGCCGATTTCCCAGGCCTGGATCGACGTCGCCACGTTCTCCGGCATGTCCATGGGTCCAGGCATGATGAACGCGACGCTGGGCTCGCTGATGGGCGGTGGCAGCGGCAATCAGAAGGCGGAATTCGGCTACACCGAGACCGGCGCCGCCGGCCGCTGGATGGATGTCACGCTCTACACCAGCCGCAACACGAGCCTCGCTGAGGCAACCCAGGCGGTCCCCCCCGGGACGCAGCTCGCCCCGACGCTCAAGCTGCAGACGCCCGAACACCCGAAGCCGCCGCCGCCGGCCGAGGACGGACCGAGCGAATTTAGCTACGAGCCGCCCAAGGGCAAGCTCGTGATGTACTGGGGATGCTCCGAGACCGTGCGACCGGGTCAACCCAAGGTCGTCGACCTGAGCACCGCGACGATGGCCGAGCTCGGCAAGTTCTTCGAGTCGCGCCGCGCCACTCAGCGCGGGGCGCATGCAACCTTCGGTCGCCCCGTCTGGCCGAGCAAGGATGACAAGCGCGCACTGCCAGCAAATTCCTCCATCGCCGGCCAGCATGGCTTCAAGGCCGAAGGCGTACCGGAGAGTTTCAGCTTTGCGATTCCCCCGGCGCAGGACGTGATGCCGGCGATCCAGGTTCGCCAGGAGAAGACCTCGACCGCCGTGAAGCTGAGCTGGAGCGCGATACCGCACGCCCGTGCGTATTTTCTCGGCAGCATGGGCGCGCTGCCCGGCGGCGAGCAGGGATTCATGCTCTGGACCTCGAGCGAGCTGCCCGAATCGGGATTCGGTCTGTTCGATTACCAGACCAACACCGCGGTCGACGGTTGGCTGAAGGATAAGGTGCTGCTCGCGCCGACGGTGACGACCTGCTCGGTGCCGAACGAGGCTGCGGGCCAGGGCATGCTGCGCGCCATCGCGTACGGGACGGAACTCAACCTGGCACATCCGGCGCGGCCCACAGATCCGAAGATCGCGTGGGAGCCGGAGTGGAACGTCAAGGTCCGGGTCAAGTCGATGAGCACGACGATGATGGGCATGGAGGGTGAGATGCCCGGCATGGCTCCCGGCGCCGAAACCGGTGCGCCGCAGGACACCGCTGCGCCCGGCGATCCGCCCACCGACGAGCAGAAAAAGAAAAAGAAGTTCAATCCCTTCGAGGTCATCAAGGACGCCGTCAAGGACGTAGTGCCGTAGTCGCGCGCGCCCGCCGCCGGAGCCCCGCACACCACTGAAACCCTGACCGCTCACTCCTGAGCGGTCGCGCGCCTGCGTCCTGCCAGCCGCGCTGCATCCGCGCGCGCCGCCCCGCCGTACAGGACATGTACGCAGGCGCGCCCGAGGCCAAGCCGCGGGCGCACGGACCCATCACTGACAGGAGTCGACACATGAAACCCCGGCATCTACTGCGCAAGTCATTGATCCTCGCGCTTACGGCGCTTCCCACGGCCTGGACCGGCCCAGCGGCGCTCGCCTCGAACCACAGCGACGCGCCGCTCATCAAGCAGGACCCGCAAGCCAACCTCACGGACGTCTACGCGTTCATCGGCACGCGGTACGACAACCCGTCGATCAAGGTTCTGAATGTCAGCATGAGTTTCCGGCCGTTCTCGGAGCCTGGCGATGGCGCCCAGTACGAGCGCTTCGCGAGCGACGCCCGCTACAGCATCCACATCACGAATCCTAAGACCGGCGTGACCCGCGTGCGCTACGACTTCGCATTCAGCCCGGTGAACGCGAACTACAAGAACCTCAACACGATCCTCTCCTATGGCCTGGGTCGTGAGGTCGGGCCCATCATGACGGTCGGCGATGCGCGGCAGAACTTCACGCAGAAATACCGCGTCGTGCGGGTCGTCGACGGCAAGGCGACGGTACTCCGCCAGGGTCTGCTCGTTCCGCCGCCCAACGTCGGCAAGAACGTCACGCCGTTCTACAACGACGCCGATGGCAAAGCCGTGTCAGGCGCCACCACGCTGGGCGATCTCGACGTGTACACGAGGTCGACGATCTACGATCTGAAATCCGGCGAAATCGTCTGGGCAGGTCCGCGTGACGACAGTTTCTTCGCGGATATCCCGGGGGTCTTCGACCTGCTGGACGCCCGCATCCTGGACAACAACGGCAGCCTGTCGGACGGGCTGGGCCAGGACGGCAACGGCGTCGACGGCTTCAAGGGCTTCAATCTGCTCTCGATCGCGATGCAGATCCCGGTAAGCGATCTCGAACAGATGGGCATCCCGGTGCCGTATGACTCGGTGTTCTTCGGGCAGCAGACTGGAGTCGGTGTGTACGCGTCCGTCAGCCGCGCACGCATGACGGAGCGCAACCCCGACGGAACGGTGCGCAACTTCGGCGGCTGGCAGCAGATCTCGCGCCTTGGCAATCCGCTTTTCACCGAAGGGCTCGTCGCCTTTGCCGACAAGGACCGCTTCAACCGGACGCCTGCCTCGCAGGACGCGCAGTTCGCCAAGTACGCGCGCAATCCTGAGCTTGCGACCTTGATCAATGCGGTCTACGGGACCAAGTTCGTGGCCACCGGGCGCACCGACCTCGAGAAGATCTTCATTCCGGAGGTATTGCGCGTCGCGACGACCACGGATCCGGTCCGGCTCGCCGGGCAGGCTGGGTTCAACCGCCTGGGCTTCATCGGCGGCGACAGGACCAGCGGCGTCTCAGGTGGCTGGCCGAATGGCCGGCGTTTCGGCGACGACGTGGTCGACATTGCATTGACGGCCATCGCCAGCGGCCCGAGTTACACGACGATCACCAAGGTCGGCGACAACATCGAGAAGAACGATGTGCCGTATCACCAGGTGTTCCCGTATCTCGCGACACCGCACTCCGGGGTCAATAACAGCAAGGACTCCGGGCTCTGATGCGGCTCGTGCGCCACCTCGTCGTGGGTTTGTCCGTCGCAGCACTCGCGGCCTGGTCCGCGGCGACGGTGGCGCATGAGTTCTGGATCGAGCCGTCGAGCTTCCAGCTCCGTCCCGAGGAGCGCGTGGATTTTCGGCTTTGCATCGGTAACGGAGGCGACGCATGGGCTGTCGCGCGCGATGCATCTCGTATCGAGACGTTCGCGGCCGTCGGGCCCGACGGCCAAGTGTCCGTGCCGGGGTTGCAGGGGTCTGACCCGGCGGGTGTCGCGCGCTTCACGGAGCCCGGTGGCTATGTGGTCGCGTACGAGACCAATCACGCCCGCACGACCCAGACGGCCGCGCAGTTCGACGAGTACCTGCTGGAAGTCGGGTTGGAGACGATCGCCGCCGCGCGCCACAAGCGCGGCGACGGCGTGCAAAGCGTGCGCGAGGCGTACTCCCGGCACGCAAAGGCACTGCTCGCAGTCGGCGGAGAGCCGACACCGCCGCAGGATCACGCGGTGGGCCTGCGCCTGGAGTTGATCCTGGATGGTTCGCAACCCACAAGCCGCGGCATGGACGAGAGTACCTTTCGCCTGCTCCACCTCGGCCGGCCGCTCGCCGGCGCGCTCGTCACGGCAGTGGGACTCGGATCGGGGTCGGCGCTTCAGCAGGCACGCTCCGATGTGCGCGGACGAGTGAGCTTCACGCTACGCCGGGGAGAGACCTGGCGCATCACCGCGGTTCACATGGTCCGCGGCGATCGCGATCTCGGTGCCGACTGGGAGAGTCTCTGGGCGTCGCTCGTATTCGACCTGCCTGCCGACACGGTCCGACGTCACGATGCCGTCCGGCGATGCGCTGCACCTGCCAGCAGAACCACCAACATGAGCAGGATCGACCACGACATCGCGCCGCCGCCACTACCGCTGCTACTACTATTGCCGCAGCTCGTGTCACCGGTGATCGTGGCGCCGGTCAGGCTCAACCGGAAGATCGTTCCGTTGCCACAACGGCCGCCGTTGTTCGTCGTACCGATGAACTCGGTGGCGTTGAGCTGAACCATGCGGCCACTGCCGCCGCTGCCAGTTGCGCTTTCGAAGTCGTGGAGCTTGGTGAACCCGGTGCCGTCGCGTGCGATCGAGTACACCACACCGAGGGTCGACGCGCCGCCGTTCGACGTCTCACCGCCCCCGCTCGTCGTCCCGTAGAGCCGACCGTCGGTCCCGAGCAGCAGCGTCCCGATGGGTTGACTGCCGCCTTCCGTTTCGAAATCGTGCAGCGTCGTGCGCACAGCGCCGTCCGGCGTGATCGAATAGATCACGCCCACACCGTTTGCGCCGCCGATCGTCGTCGTTCCGTAGAGCAGGCCGTCGCCACCGTCGGTAAGGCCGGCCTGCGGAAGCGCGCCATCGTCGTTGACCGAGACTGTCGAGCCACTCGGAGCCGTCGGCGTCGTGAACACATGCAGGACCGAGAACTCCGAGCCGTCGAAGCGCAGCCGGAAAATCGTGCCCTGACCGTTTGCACCGCCGGTATTGGTCGTGCCGTAGAAGTACCCCGCGCTCTCCACGAGAGTCCCCCGGGGATGCGCACCATCCGCATTGATGATCGTCGGCGCCGTCGCGGCCGAGGTCACCGCGGCAAAGGCATGCAGCACTGCGAAGCCCGACCCGTCCTTGCCGATCTTGAAGACGGTGCCGGTGCCGCTTGGTCCGCCAAAGCGTGCGACGCCGTACAGGAACCCGTCACTACCCTCGATGAGCGCACCGTGCGGGCTGTTGCCCTGCGTATTGATCGGGTTGGAATTGACGTTGGCGATGCTCGAGGGTGCGAACTGGTGCAACCGTGTAAAGCCCGTTCCGTCGGGCGCGATGCGGAACACCGTGCCGCCGCCCACCGCGACTCCGCCGTTGCTGAACTGCGTCGTGCCGTAGAACAGGTTGTCGCTGCCGAGCAGAAGCGCGCCGTCTGGACCGGCCCCGTCGGTGCTGCCGAACTGGTAAAGGGTATCGACCGACGACCCATCCGTCGTGACCCGATAGAACAGCCCCCCTGTCACCGATGACGAGCCCGCGGCCGCGCCATAGAGCGCGCCGTCCGGCCCCAGGACCACGCCGTCGGGGTTCCGCGAACCGCTCATCGCAAGCACCGTTGAGACTTCGGGTGCCTGTGCCTGCACCAGCGACGAGGCAGCGAGCCCGATCGCGGCGAGCAGGCACGACGCCAGGTGCGAAAGCATCGCCGGTTTAGGCAGACAGCGTTGGATCATCGAGTCGAGCGCTCCGAGTCTGAGATACCCCGGGGCTGCCCAGGGGGTGCGGATTGTGCCGGATTCCGTGGCGGCGCGCATTCACGCGGATGTGCCGAACTCCCCGGCTAGAATGCGCGACCTCCTGAAGCGCAGACACCGGCCGCGTGATTCAGTTCCAGAACCTGAGCTTTGCCCGCGGTGCGCGCCGACTTGTCGAAGACGCGACACTGCAGCTCCATGCCGGCTGGCGTGTCGGCGTGGTCGGGCCGAATGGCAGCGGCAAGTCGAGCCTGTTCGCGCTGCTGCGGGGCGAGCTTGCGCCCGAGGCCGGCGACAGTCGCATGCCGCGACAATGGCGTATCGCATCGGTAGCGCAGGAGACATCCGCTTCGTCGCAGGCTGCGCTCGAGTTCGTGCTGGACGGAGACACCGAGCTGCGGAACATTGAGGCCGCGCTGCGCGCGGCCGAGCAGTCGCACGACGGGCTCGCTGTCGCGGCGGCGCATGCCCGTATCGAGGCCGTGGACGGCTACGCGGCGCCGGCGCGCGCCGCGAGCCTGCTTGCGGGCCTGGGTTTCGCGTCCGGAGACCTCGCACGGTTGGTCGCGGAATTCTCCGGCGGCTGGCGGATGCGCCTCAATCTCGCACAGGCGCTGGTGAGTCGCGCCGACCTGCTGCTGCTCGATGAGCCGACAAATCATCTCGACCTCGACGCGGTGCTGTGGCTCGAGCGGTGGCTGGCGAGCTATCCGGGCACGCTGCTCCTGGTATCGCATGATCGTGAGTTCCTCGACGCCTGCATCACTCATGTGCTGCACATCGACGATCGGTGCCTGGTCACCTATGCCGGCAACTATTCGGAGTTCGAGCGGCAGCGGGCAGCGAAGCTGGCAGTGCAGCAGGCGACCTACGAGAAGCAGCAGCGCGAGATCGCGCACATGTCGCGATTCATCGCGCGCTTCCGTGCCAAGGCCTCGAAGGCGCGGCAAGCGCAGAGCCGTCTCAAGGCGCTGGACCGGCTGGAGCGCATCGCGGCGGCCCACGTGGACATGCCCTTCGACTTCGAGTTTGGCACTTCCGATCGCGCGCCGGACCCTCTGATCGCGCTGTCGGAGGTAATGGCCGGCCACGGCGAGCGCGTCGTGCTTGAAGATGTGGAGCTCAGCCTGAGGCCAGGCGCCCGTGTGGGCCTTCTCGGGCCGAACGGCGCCGGCAAGTCGACGCTGATCCGGGTACTGGCCGGCGAGCTCGATCCGCTCGCGGGGGAACGCACCTCGGGGCAAGGTCTCTCGATCGGGTATTTCGCGCAGCACCAGCTCGAGCAGCTGGATGAGAAGGCGTCGCCGCTCGCGCATCTCGCCGCAGCTTCACCGCAGGCGCGCGAGCAGGACCTGCGGAACTTCCTCGGCGGCTTCGATTTTCGCGGCGATATGGCCGACGCGCCGGTCGGACCGCTCTCGGGCGGTGAGAAATCGCGTCTCGCGCTGGCGCTGATCGTCCACCGCCGTCCGAACCTGCTCCTGCTCGACGAGCCCACCAACCACCTCGATCTCGAGATGCGCCATGCGCTCACCCGCGCTCTGGCCGGGTTCGAGGGGAGCCTGGTGCTGGTGTCGCACGACCGGGCATTGCTGCGGACGATCTGCGACAGCCTCGTGCTGGTCGCCGACGGCAGAGCACGGCCATTCGACGGCGACGTAGACGACTATCTCGGCTGGCTCGGGCGCCGGCGCGACCAGGCGAAGCTCGAGGCTCCGAAGGTGCCCGAGGCACGCGAGCTGCGCCGCGCGCAGCGTGATGCCGCATCCGCCGCGAGGCGCGCGTTGCTCGCGCGCCGCAGGCCGCTGCGCGAAGAAGCAGCGAAGCTCGAAGCCGTCATGACGGCTCTGCAGCGCGACAAGCACGCGGTGGATCTGTTGCTTGCCGACCCGGCGACGTATGCGGCGGGGCGCGGCGACGAAATCCAGTCGGCGACGCGCCGTTCCGCTGAGCTCGCCACCCGGCTTGCCGAGGCCGAAGAGCGCTGGCTTGCCATCCAGACCGAGCTCGAGGCGATCCGCTCGCCCTGAGCTCTCAAACCATCGAGCGTCAGCAACGGGTGCCGGGCACCCGGCGCGTTGCGAGCGCCGTGCCTCCCCTGCTACCCCGGCTGTCCGCTGCCGGAGTCAGCGGCCGATGGCGGTCAGAATACCCTGCAGGATTCGCGTCGGGCTCGGCGGACACCCAGGCACCGCAGCATCGACGGGCAGCACGTTCGAGACGCGGCCGCGACTAGCGTGGCTTTCGCCGAAGATGCCGCCGGTGCAGCCGCAGTCGCCGATCGCGACAACGAGCTTGGGGTCGGGCATTGCCTCGTACGTGCGGCGCAGCGCGATCTCCATGTGCGCCGACACGGGCCCGGTCACCAGGAGCAGATCCGCATGGCGAGGACTCGCGACGAACCGGATTCCGGCACCTTCGATGTTGTACACAGGATTCGCAACGGCGTGGATCTCGAGCTCGCAGCCATTGCAGGAGCCGGCGTCTACGTGACGTATGCAGAGTGCGCGACCGAGCACCTCGCGGACCTGCGCCTGAAGCGCCTCGCGGATCCTGAGGGATTCGTCGCCGGCAGTCAGGGGCTCTGTCACGATCCCGACTGAACAGATCCGGCGCAGGGTGCGCAGCATGGCTACAGGTCGTGTCCGCTGTACGACAGGTTGAACGACTTGTTGATCAACGGGAAATCCGGAACGATGTTGCCAATGACCGCGTGCTCGAGCGCAGGCCAGTTCTGCCACGACGGGTCGTGCGGATGACAGCGCAGCACCCGATTCCCGGGACCCGCATCGAGCGCGACCAGCACCGGACCGCGCCACGCTTCAACGACCCCGAGGCCAAACGCCGGCGCGGTGGGTAACGCGACTTCCGCACGGGACGGGCCCTCGGGCAGCCCGCCTGCGAGGCGCGCGACCAGGCGACAGGATTCCAGGACCTCATCAAAGCGCACCGCGATCCGCGCCGCAACATCGCCGTAGCTGCGGACCACGATCGCCGGCGTTACATCATCGTATGGCGGGGTCGGCCAATCGACGCGGGCGTCGTGCGCCTGGCCGCTTGCTCGCCCCGCGAGTCCGATGATCCCAAGCCAGGTGGCGAGCGTTGGTGACACGCTGCCCGTCGTCGCGAACCGGTCGCGCAGGCCGTCGTGTTCCTCGTAGATCTGCCGCAGCGCGCAGACGTCGTGGGCCAGTTGTCCGGCGTGTCCGACAAAGCGCTGCACCACATCTGACGCGACGTCGACGGCAGTGCCGCCGGGCACGATCGCGTCCATCAGGTAGCGTTGCCCGAAGAGCGCCTCGATCGCGCGCAACCAGTGTTCCTTGAGCCGCGAGAACTGCGCGAGGCCGAAGGCGAAGCCCGCGTCGTTGCCGAGCGCGCCCAGGTCCCCGAGATGATTGGCGATGCGCTCGGCCTCGAGCATCAGGCCGCGCAGCCACGCTGCGCGCGGCGGGACCGTGCAGCCGGCCAGGCCCTCGAGCGCCTGGCAATAGGCCCACGAATACGCGACCGATGAATCACCCGACACCCTGGCCGCGAGGCGGTGACCCTCGAAGAGACCGATCTCGGCAAACCGTCGTTCGATCCCCTTATGCGTGTAGGCCAGCCGCGTCTCGAGCCGCAGCACTTTTTCGCCGACCACCGAGAAGCGGAAATGCCCCGGCTCGATGATGCCGGCGTGTACGGGACCGACCGGGATCTCGTGGACGCCATCACCCTGTACGCGCAGGAAGGCGTAGTCGTCTACCACCGCGCCGGCTGCCACCTGCGCGTCGCCCGCGCCTTGCAGCGGAAACCAGTCCGCCGGCCAGGCGGCATGTCGCAGCCACGGACGCCGATCGGGATCGGTTGACCGCACGCCACAGAGGTCGTATGCCGCGCGCTGCATCCGCGATGCACCCGGAAAGATCGCCTCGAGCCCGGGATAGTTGCCCGCCCCGGTCGAGCCTTCCGCCGCGCCGCCGCGCACTTGGTCCGCCACGCTCAACTCGAGCACCAGTACCCCCGAAGCGATCGCCACCGCAGCCCGGACGAGCGCTGGCGCGGTGTCAGGTGTACCGGGCACGACCCACAAGCTGAGCAGCCTCCCGCCTGCCGCAGCCAGACCGGAGGCACACGGACGCCATTCCTCGGCCGTCACGCTCAGCCGCCGCACCGGGAGCGCGCCATTCACCTGGTATGCGTCATCCCACCAGCGCCCGGACAACTTACGGTCCTCCTACGAGGCCGGCAGCGGCGCGGTACCAGTCCGCAAGATACGGCGGCACATAGACACCGAACAGCAGCACGATCGCCAGGTGCGCGAACACAGGGAGAAGCGCGGGCGGGTGCGGCAGGCGCCTGACGTTCGTCTCGCCGAACACCATGGGCTGCACGCGACCGAAAATCGCGGCGAACGCGACCCCCAGTGATACGAGCAGGATGGGCGTCGCCCATGGCTGTTCCCGCATCGCGGTCGTCAGTATCAGGAACTCGCTGGCGAATACCCCGAACGGCGGCACGCCGAGTATCGCGAGCGTTCCGGCCATAAGCCCCCAACCGATCGTCGGGCTGGTGGTGATCAGCCCGCGGATGTCGTCCATGAGCTGCGAACCCGCCTTCTGCGCCGCGTGGCCGACGACGAAGAAGATTGCCGACTTGGTGAGCGAGTGCACCGTCATGTGCAGCAGTGCAGCAAAGCTCGCCACGGCGCCGCCCATCCCGAACGCGAACGTGATGATCCCCATGTGCTCGATCGACGAGTACGCGAACAGCCGCTTGATATCGCGCTGACGCCAGAGCAGGAACGCGGCCATTACGACCGATACCACCCCGAATCCCATCAGCATCTGCGATGGAAACGACGACTGCAGCGACCCCTCGACCAGCACCTTGCAGCGCACGACGGCGTAGATCGCGACGTTGAGCAGCAGCCCCGAGAGCACTGCGGAGATCGGGGTCGGGCCCTCGGCGTGCGCGTCCGGCAGCCAGTTGTGCAGCGGTGCCAGACCCACCTTGGTGCCATAGCCGACCAGCAGGAACACGAAGGCGAGCTCCAGCACGGTCGGCTCGAGCTGCCCCTTTACGGCGTCGAGATGCGTCCAGAGGAGTGCGGTGACCCCCTCGGCCCCGAGAACCTTCTCCGCCGCGAAGTACAGAAGGATCGTGCCGAAAAGCGCAAGCGCGATGCCAACTCCGCACAGGATGAAGTACTTCCAGCCGGCCTCGAGGCTCGCCGGAGTGCGGTACAGCGTGACCAGCAGCACCGTGGACAGCGTTGCCGCCTCCATCGCGACCCACAGAAGTCCCATGTTGTTCGTCGTCAGCGCGACCAGCATCGTTGCCATGAATAGCTGATACATGCTGTGGTAGAGCCGCAGGCGCCCGGCGGTGATGCGTCCATGATCCATCTCGACGCGCATGTAAGGGCGCGAGAAGAGCGCGGTCGTCAGCCCCACGAACGCGGTCAGCGCGATCAGGAACACGTTGAACGGGTCGATGTAGAACTGTTCGCGTCCGCGCAGCAGGCTGCCCTCGGCGATGACGCGCGCGGTCAGCGCACCGGCCGCGACAAACGTGCCGGCGCTCAGCACGACGTTGAGCTCCGGCGCCCGGCGCCGCCCGCCGACGACGGCGAGCAGCAGCGCGCCGGTCAGCGGAATCGCAAGCAGCAGCACGAGCTCCATTTCACCGTTCCCGCAGCGACTCGAGGTGGTGCAGATCCAGGCTGTCGAACTGCTCGCGGATCTGGAAGAAGAACACGCCCAGCACCAGCATCGCGACCAGGACGTCGAGCGCAACGCCGAGCTCGACCACCATCGGCATCCCGTAGGTCGCGCTCATCGCGCCGAAGAACAGCCCGTTCTCCATAGACAGGAAACCGATTACCTGCGACAGCGCCTTGCGGCGCGTGATCATCATCAGGAACGCCAGCAGGATCACGCTGACGGCGATGCCGAGCGCGCTGCGCGTCGTAGTGCTCGCGAGCTCGGCGATCGGCTGCGCGAGACCGAACGAGAAGATCACGATCAGCAGCCCGACCATCATGGTCCCGGCGGCATTGATCAGCGGCTCGGTCTCCCAGTAGACCTCGAGCCGGCGAATCAGCCGGTGCAGCAGCCACGGAAGGCCGACGACCTTGAGACCGAGTGTCAGCGCGGCTGACAGATACAGATGGCCCTGACCCGTCCGCCACGCGAGCAGCAGTGTCGCCGCGCACAGCACTGCACCTTGCAGGGCGAGCAGGTTCACGAGCGAGACGATCCGGCGCTGCGACAGCATCGCGAACGACAGCAGGAGCAGCAGCGCCGCGAACAGGTTGAGTAACTGCAGGTCCCAGCCGGGCACGGTCATGGTCAGGCTCCGAGCAGCAGGTGAACGAGCATCCCCAGCACCGCGAACATGAAGGCGGTCGCCAGGAACTCCGGCACGCGGAACACGCGCAGCTTCGCCGACAGCGTCTCGATGAGCGCGATCCCAAGACCCGCTAATGCGAGCTTGACCGCGAGCAGCGGGATTGACAGCAGCAGTGCGAGCGGACCCGCCTCACCGGTGGCGACCCCCCACGGCAGAAACAGCGCGAAACCGATGCAGGCGTAGTTGAACAGCTTGAGCGCCGCGGCCCACTCCATCAACGCGAGGTGCCGCGCCGAGTACTCAAGCAGCATCGCCTCGTGGATCATCGTGAGCTCGAGGTGCGTCGCCGGGTTATCGACCGGGATGCGGGCATTCTCGGCGAGCAGCACCAGCGTGAATGCGACCGCGGTGAACGCCAGACTCGGATACAGCCCGATCGCCTGTGTCGCGAGCCGCCCGGAGATCACCGGCAGCGCCGTGGTCGCGGAGATCAGCGAGGCGACGAAGATCACCATCAGCAGCGCCGGCTCAGCCAGGAAGCCCACCATCATTTCGCGCCTGGCGCCGAGCGTGCCGAACGCAGTGCCGACGTCCATCGCCGCGAGCGACATAAACACCCGGGCGGTCGCTAGCAGGCCTACCAGCGCGATGGCATCCGCGGCCGGCGTGAGCGGCAGCGTGCTCATCGACGGAATGATCGCCGCGGCGACGACCATCGTGCCGAAGACCACGTACGGCGCGGCGCGGAACAGCGGCGAGGCATCCTGCGCGAGCACCGCGTCCTTGTGGAACAGCTTGTGGATCGCGCGGTACGGCAGCCACAGGCTGGGTGCAGTGCGGTTTTGAAGCCAGGCGCGGCATTGTGTCACCCAGCCCATGAACAGCGGCGCGACGGCGAGCGCCGCCGCGATCTCAAGAAGCTGGGTCAAGATCGCGGTCCAATCCATAGCACTAGCGCGAGGAGCGCAACCAACGTGAGGAAGCTGTACATCAGGTAGTCGGCGATCCGCCCGCGCTGCACGTACGCGACCGTGTTCGCGACGCGCTGTACGAGCGCGCCGAGTGGCGCATAGACCCACCCCCAGATGCGATCCCCCACCGTCACGCGGTAGCGCGGATCGGTGTCGAACGGCGTCGGCAGCTCGCGCTCGATGCGGAAGAACGGCTGGAAGAGATGCCGGATTGGCTGTCCGAAACCTTCCGCGGTATCCTGCATCCGCGCGTCGAGCCGCGCGAAGCCGCAATCCCAAGCGGCACTGCGACGCACACGCTGGTGATACAACGCGCGCACGACCACAGCGGTCACGGCGATCACGGCCGCGGTCGCCAGCAGGAACACGAGCGGCCCGTACGACACCTCCCGGTCCGCGAGCGGCGCGAGCAGCCACCACTGCGCCGGCGGTCGGTCGAGCGGGTATCCGAGCAGTTCATCGGTCACCTGCTCCAGCGCGACAACGACCTGCGCCGGAAACAGCCCGAGCAATACGCACCCGGCTGCGAGCCACATCATACCCATACGCTCCAGACGGCCGCAGTCGTGCGCCTGGCCGAGCGCGGCCTCGCGGGGTTGACCCAGGAACACGATGCCGAAGAACTTGACCATGACGTATCCGGCGAGCGCTGCACAGAGCGCGACCGCGGCAGCGCACAAGGGCAGTAGCATGTCCACGAAGGGCACTGGGACGTCGCTTGCGAAGAGAAACGCCTGCAGCAGCAGCCATTCCGACACGAAGCCGTTGAGCGGCGGAAGACCTGCGATCGCGAGCACGCCGACCAGCACGATCCACCCGGTCCACGGCATGCGCCGCAGCAGACCGCCGAGCCGCCCGAGATTCCGTTCGCCCGTCGAGTGCAGCACCGCGCCGGTGCCGAGGAACAACAGGCTCTTCATGAAAGCGTGATTGACGCAGTGATAGATCGTCGCGATCGTCGCGAGCACCGCGAGCGTGCGCATCCCGACGCCGTCGAAGACGATCGCGAGTCCGAGTCCGGCAAACGCGATGCCGAGGTTCTCGATCGACGAGTAGGCGAGCAGCCGCTTCATGTCCGCCTGCACGGCGGCGAAGACGACGCCGTAGAACGCGCTGCCGAAGCCGACCGCGAGCGGGAGGAGGCCCCATGACCAGTGCGGCCGCCCGAGCAGGTCGAACACCACGCGCAAGGCGCCATAGACGGCCGTCTTCAGCATTACGCCGCTCATCAGCGCCGAAACCGGCGAGGGAGCTGCGGGATGCGCTTCGGGCAACCAGACATGCAGCGGCACGAGGCCCGCCTTCGCGCCGAAGCCGATCAGGGCGAGCACGAAGGCGGCCGTCGCCGCGCCCGAGCTGAGCTGCGCGTCGCGCATCGCGTCGAAGGTGAACTGCCAGCTGCCCCCCTGGAGGACGCCGAAACACAGCAGGATCGAGATCGCTCCCACGTGGGCGATCAGAAAGTACAGGAACCCGGCCCGGCGGATCTCCGGTATGCGGTGCTGGCTAATAACGAGAAAGTACGAGGAGAGGGCCATGGACTCCCACGCGACCATGAACGCGTAGGCATCGTCAGCGAGGAACACGAAGCCCATGCTCGCGAGAAACACGTGGTACTGGAAGCAGAGCAGCCCGGGGGGGGTGCCCTCACCGCGGCGGAAATACCCGGCTGCGAACAGCGAGATCCCGACCGAAGTTGCGCCGAGCATCGCGAGGAAGACACTCGCCAGCGCGTCGCGGCGCAGATGAAATGGAAGGTCGGGGAGCCCGAGGGGCAGGACCAGCCGCTCGGCAGGCATCGCGAGTCCTGCCGCGCCAGTCACGGCGATAGCCAGGCCGACGATTGCCCCGAGCGGGAACAGAGTCCGGCCCGCAAACCGGACGCTTCTCGGTCGCACGAGACCCGCGACGCCGATCAGCACCCAGGCGCCCAGAAGGGCGAGGCACGCGGTCAGCGGGGTATGGAGTTCGACCGGCACGCGAACGGGGAGCGGTTGGGCCGTGAGCGGGAGCGCGTTGGTTGCGTCGGGACTTGCCTGCAATTATCCTTTGATTATCATAGGATGCAAGATGCATGTGCATCGCGGTCCATCGTGAAACTCGAGGAACGCACCGCCCGCCTCACCATCCTGGTCGACCCGCGCAAGAAGGCCGTGTTCGAACGGTTATGCGCGCAGGAAGATCTGACGCCGTCGCAGGTGCTGCGACGCCTGATTCGAGGCTACATCGAGCAACGACTCGGGCGACCATGGCAGCCCGGAGAGGAATCCGCGGCCCCGGAACCCCAGCGCGTCAGGGGACCGGTGTCGAAGCGCCGCGGTCGCTGACGTAAGCCCGGCCGCGGCTCGATGTCGACGCGATGCGCTGCCGCAGCCTTATGAACGGATCAGGTGCCGGCCCACCTCGGTCATCGTGCGGCACCCGAGCAGCGTCATTGCGCGTTCCATCTCGGCGCGAAGCAGCGTAAGCGCGTGCGCCACGCCCGCCTCGCCGCCCGCCGCGAGCCCGTAGAGCGTCGCACGACCGATCATGACCGCATGCGCGCCGAGCGCCATGGCCTTGAGGACGTCTGAGCCGCGCCGGAACCCGCCGTCGACGAGCAGCGTGATGCGGTCGCGCAGCTCGGCCGCGACAGTTGGCAACAGCTCGACGCCCGAGATTGCCGAGTCAAGCTGACGCCCGCCGTGATTCGACAGCACGATCCCGTCCGCACCCAGGTCCACGGCGCGCCGTGCGTCCTCGACGCTCAGGATGCCCTTGAGTACCAGCCGCCCTCGCCAGCGTTCACGCAGGCGTGCGACCGCCGCCCAGGAGAACAGCGGGTTCAGCTGCGTCGCGAGGTAACGCACACCCATGAACGCCGACTGCCGCTCCCCGCCCGCCGGAAGGAACTCGAGCAGGTTCTCGAAACGCGGCACCCCGCCCGGCAGCAGTACCCGGCACACCCAGGCGGGATGCGCCAGCATGTCCAGGAGCGCGGGCACACCAAGTTTCATCGGTGCACGATAGTTGCGCTGGTCCCATTCGCGAGCTCCAAGCGCTGGAACGTCGGTGGTCACGACCAGCGTGCCGTAGCCGGCGTCCCGCGCACGATCCACCAGACGATCGAGCGTGCGGGGATCCTTCACCGGATAAAGCTGAAACCAGTTGTCCCCGGGCGCCTCTCGCGCCAGCGTCTCGATCGCGCAGTTCGACACCGTGCTGAGCGTGAAGGGGATCCCGGCGGTCGCCGCGGCCCGCGCAAGCGCCAGATCACCGTGGGGCCAGAGCAGCCCGTTGAACCCCGTTGGCGCAATTACGATCGGGAGATTGGCGCGCTTTCCGAACAGGGTCACGGCGGGATCGGGCATCGCCACACCGACCAGCGAACGAGGCTGCCACACGATGCGCTCGAAGACGTCGCGGTTGCGCTTCAGGCTGACTTCGTCCTCCGCGCCGCCTTCAAGGTATTCGCAGCTCGAGCGCGGCAGGCGCCGGTGCGCGATCCGCCGCAGATCCTCGATCGTGACCGCGCGCCGGAGATCGCGACCGGCATAGTGCTGGCGTCTCATCGCGCAGTCTGATCGGCCTGCACGAGCTCGGTGATGCGGATCGCAGCCTCCAGCGCCCGCAATCCGTCCTCGCCCGTGACCACGGGCGGCCCGCCCTCGCGGATCGCGCGCAGAAAGGCTTCAATCTCGAGCCGGAGCGCGTCACCCTGCTCGTAGCTGCGCTCCTCCAGCGTGACCTGTCCGGGCGCGGCTGCGGCGGACTCATCCGGCTTGCGCACGATCGTGAGCACCTTCTGCTGCAGGTCGATGGAGATGTAGGCGTCGTCCTGGAAGAGCCGGAGCTTGCGTTCCACCTTCATGCTGACACGGCTGGCCGTGGTGTTTGCCACGCAGCCGTTCGCGTACCGGATTCGTGCGTTCGCAATGTCGAGCCCGGCGGAAAACACCGAGGTTCCTACCGCATCGATCGACTCGATCGGTGCACCGACAAGGCTCTGGATGAGATCGATGTCGTGGATCATCAGGTCGAGCACGACGTTCACGTCGGTTCCCCGCGCCTTGAACGGGGCGAGTCGATGCGATTCGACGAAACGTGGCGTACGAAGCGTGCCCTCGAGCGCAAGGATTGCCGAATTGAAGCGCTCAAGGTGGCCCACCTGCAGTACCCGCCCTCGTTCGGCGGCGAGCCGCACGAGGTCGCGCGCCTGCTCGGGGGTCTCGGTGATGGGCTTCTCGACCAGCACGTGCAGGCCGTGTTCCAGGCAGGTCCGCGCGATCGGATGATGCAGCGGCGTGGGCGTTGCGATGCTCACCGCATCGACCTGGTCCAGGATCCGGTGGTAGTCGGCCTCGGGGCGGCAGCCCGTTTCCGCTGCGACGCGCTCGCGCGTGCTTGCGTCCCGATCGACCACCGCCACCAGCTCGGACTCTTCGAGCGCCGCGTACTTCTGCGCATGAAAACGGCCGAGGTAGCCGACACCGATCACAGCCGTGCGCACGTTCTTCATCCGTTCCGCCTGCTGCACGCCAGAGTAGGACCGAAGTCGAGACCGGCGATGATACTTAAGGAGTGTGGCCAGGACAGGGCCCCGTGACGCAGCCGCTTGCGGCAGGGGCGCCTGGCGGTCACGATGCGCGGGGCCGCGCGCGGTCGCGCGGCGGGGGACGGTGGTCATGTCGAAGAGCGTCAAGCGCGAACTTGTCTGGCTGGGCGTTGCTCTGTTCGCCGGTCTGGTCGTGCTTCCTTTGCTCGTCTACGCGACCGGCATGCTGACCCTGGGTCCGTACAGTCGCGGCGGCGCCGGGCGCTTTCTTGTCGATTTCCTGCGCAGCCTCGTTCGCCTCGAGTGGCAGGCGCTCACGCTCGCCGCCCTGCCGATCGCGCTGATCGTCGCGTGGCGGGTCATCCGCGCGCTGCGCTTTCCGTCGTCGGGCGACGAATACGTGGACCCGGAGGTCGCTCGCCACGCTTCCGTGCGCCGCGAGCCCACGCTCTAGCCGGCCCGCTCTACTGCGAGGCTGCGCCGCCCGCCCGGCTCTGTTCGCGGATGGCGCGAAACTCGTTGCCGGGACGCCAGTTCGGGAACCCCCGCTCCATCGCCAGCATCAAGCCGACGTCGAAGTACAGCTCGAGATCTTCCATCGCGCCGGAGAGATCCCAGTTCGGATCGAATTCGTCGGACGGCTTGTGATAGCGCTGCGAAACATAATCGGTGTTCTTCTGCAGGCCCCATTCCGGGCCATGCTCGAGCGAATCGATCCCCGCCCGCGCATAGAGCATTGGCACACCCTTGCGGGCCAGCGTGAAGTGATCCGAGCGATAGTACGAGCCCTTCTCGGGCGTGGACTCCGGCTTCAGGACGCGTCCCTGGTCCGCGGCCGCCGCCGCCAGAAAGTCCTCGAGCTCGGAGGCACCGTAGCCGACCACGGTCACGTCACGGGTCCGCCCGTTGACCGCCATGCCGTCCATGTTGAGCCCACCGACGATCTGCGCGAGTGGCACGACCGGGTGGTTGGCGAAGTACTCGCTGCCCAGCAGACCGTATTCCTCGCCCGTAAAGCCGACGAACACGACCGAGCGCTCAGGTGCAGGGCGCACTTCGCCGAACGCACGAGCCAGTTCGATCAACGCCGCGGTGCCGGTGGCGTTGTCGACCGCCCCGTTGAAGACGGTGTCGCCACTGCCCTCCGCCGCCTTGCCAAGGTGATCCCAGTGGGCCGTGAATATCACGTATTCGCCGGGCCGCTTTGTGCCGGGCAGGATTCCGATCACGTTGTTCGATTTGATCCGACGGATGTCGTTCGCAACGCGAGTCGTGGCCTTGAGGGGCAATGGCATCGGCCGGAACCCGCGTTTTGCAGCCGCTGCCTTGGCGGTGTCGTAATCGAGGCTTGCGGCGCGGAACACCCGCAGCGCCGCGTCGCGCGTCATCCAGCCTTCGACCCCGACCAGTGAGGCGTCGCCTGCGGACGTGTCGATCGCGAGCTGCGGCCGAGCGGCCCCGTTTCGCACGACGTCCCACGGATAGGCTGCCGGCGCCTCCTCGTGGACGATGATTGCGCCGGCCGCGCCCTGGCGGGCGGCCTCCTCGTACTTGTAGGTCCAGCGACCGTGGTACGTCATCGCGCGCCCGTTGAAGAGCTCCGGGTCGCCGGTGGCAAATCCCGGATCATTCACCAGGATGACGGCCGTCTTGCCATGCATATCGATCCCGGCGTAGTCGTTCCAACCCATGGCGGGTTCGACGATGCCGTAGCCGACGAAGACCATCTCGCTGTCGGTGAGCACCACTTCGGGCACCACGCGCTTCGTCCAGTACACGGCGTCGTCGGCGTACTCGAGGAGGGTGTCGCCCCCGGCGCCGGAGACCCGCAGCACCGCGTCGGGGCGCGTTGCCAGCTCGACAAAGGGAACGGGCTGACGAAAGCTGCCGCCCGCGCCCGGCTGGAGCCCGGCCTTGCGGAATTCCTCTTCCAGATAGGCGATCGTCTTTTCTTCGCCGGCCGTGGCCGGACGACGGCCCTCGAAGTCATCGGACGCGAGGACGCGGACATGCCCCGCGTAGCGATCGGCCTCGAACGCCGGCGTGACCGGGCTCGACACGCAGGCGGTCGCCAGACCCGCCGAGAGACCGACAAGAACGGGGAAAAGTGCGCTTGGGCGACAACGGCACACCAGGAGCACCTCCGGGAAGCCAGGATCGGCGAAAATCAATATCGGGTGGACCAGTAGAGCGCGGCCACACCCGCCAGCGACGACCACATCAGCAGCTGGGCCCAGACGCGCCAGCGGCGCCGCTTGAGCTCAGCCATGAAACTGATGGCCGCGAGCGCGGTCAAAATGCCGAAGATCAGCGCGTAGACAGCCAGCAGGGGCAGTTCGGCTTTGAATTGCGGGTGTTCGCCGGCCAGGACCAGGAATACGACCAGAGTCGCCCCCAGGGCAAAGGTGGTAGCGGCGGCCGAGCCGAGTACCACGCCGATCAGGATCGTCAGCGGCTGCATGTATTACGTTCAACGCCCCCAAGCCCCTTGATTGGCGCCGGTGGTGTCTCTAGCCTAGGTCTCAAGGAATCCCGGTCGAGGGGGTGGCAGTGTATCAGTCAGATCGCGTCGGTAAGGAAGCCGGAACTCGCCGCTGGCGGCGTTCGGGTGCTGTGCTCGTCACCGCCATCGCGCTTGGCGTCGGCACCTTGTTGCTCGGCACGGCGCCCGCGCCCTCGTCGACCGCTGGCGCGACGACTCTCGATCTCACTCCCACAGAGCGGCACGCAAAGGTGGCCCGGCTCGTCGGCAGCATGTTCGAGCGCTCACATTATCGCCAGGCCCCGGTCAACGATCCCGTGTCCTCACTGGTCCTCGACCGCTACCTCGAATCCCTCGACGGTGCGCGCAGTTACTTCCTCGCAAGCGACATCGCCGACTTCGAGCGTTACCGCTACCAGCTCGATGACGCGGTCACCACAGGTCGCGTAGACCCGGCGTTCGCGATCTACAACAGGTTCCAGGAACGCAATCGCGAGCGGATACAGCACGCACTCTCCCTGCTCGAGGTCGAGCCCGATTTTGCGATCGACGAGAGCTTCGAGTTCGATCGCGAGGACGCGCCCTGGGCGGCGAGCCGCGCCGAGCTCGACGAGCTGTGGCGCAAGCGCGTCAAGAACGACGTGCTCTCATTGCTGCTCGCGGACAAGACCTGGCCCGAGGCGCGCGACGTGCTGCGCAAGCGCTACGACCGAGTACTCAAGCGCAGCGAGCAGATCACCGCGGACGACGTGTTTGAGAATTTCATGAACGCGTTCGCGCACGTCTTCGATCCGCACTCCAGCTACTTCTCCCCGCGCAATTCCGAGGAATACCGGATCCAGATGAGCCTGTCATACGAGGGCATCGGCGCCTCGCTGCAGCTCGTCGACGATTTCGTGACCGTGGTGGAGATCCTGCCCGGCGGATCGGCGCAGCAGACCGGCGAAGTAACGGCCAAGGACCGCATCGTCGCCGTTGGCCAGGGCAAATCCGGCGAGCTGGTGGACGTCGTCGGCTGGCGGCTCGACGACGTGGTGCAGCTCATTCGCGGCCCGGTCGGGTCGTTCGTGCGACTGCAGATTCAACCGGGATCGGCCGCGCCGGGAGCGGCGGACAAGGTCGTGATGCTGCCGCGGGCCAAGATCACCCTCGAGGCGCAGGCGGCAAAGAAGGAGCTCAAGACCATCGTCCGCGGCGAGGAGACCATGCGCGTCGGCGTCATCACGGTGCCCTCCTTCTACCAGGACTACAACGCCCGCGCGGCGGGCGACGAGAACTACCGCAGCACCACGCGCGACGTGCGCAAGCTGATCGAGGAGTTCAAGGCCGGCGGCGGCGTGGACTCGCTGGTCCTCGATTTGCGTGAGAACGGCGGCGGGCACCTGAGCGAGGCCATCGGCCTCGTCAACCTGTTTGTGGCGCAAGGACCGGTAGTTCAGCTTCGCGAGACCGGCGGCCGGGTCGAGGTGCTCGAGTCCGAAGGCCAGGGCGTGGTCTACGATGGGCCCCTCACCATCCTGGTGGACAGGTTCAGCGCATCCGCGTCGGAAATCTTCGCCGCCGCGATGCAGGACTACGGGCGAGGGCTGGTGCTGGGCCAGGAGACCTACGGCAAGGGCTCGGTGCAGAACCTCTACCCGCTCGACCGCTACGCGCTCGGCCAGGACCCCGGATTCGGCCAACTGACGGTCACGATCGGGATGTATTACCGCGTGACGGGCGACAGCACGCAGAACCGCGGTGTCCAGCCCGACATCCGCCTGCCCTCGGCGATCAGCATCGAGGACGTCGGCGAGAGTTCGCGGGACGGAGCGCTGCCCTGGAACCGCATCCGCTCGGCTGAGTTCAGAACCCAGGGCAGCTTCACGCCTATCCTGGGTGAGCTGCAGCGCACTCACGATCAGCGCGTGGTCGATAATGCCGACTTCCGGTACACGATGGCGGAATACGCGGCCATCGACGAACAGCGCCGGGAAAAGGTCGTTTCGCTCAACCTCAAGGCCCGGCAGGTCGAGCGTGAGAGCCAGCGACAGGAGCAGCTCGCACGCGAGAACACCCGGCGCGGCGCCCGCGGCGAGCCGCCGCTGAAATCGGTGGAGGAACTCCCCGACGATCCGCCCGACGCGATTCTCGACGAGGCGGCGCAGATTGCTGCAGACCTGAGCCGTCTGGAGCCGCGGTACCTGAGCCGGGTTCGCCAAGGCTCCTGAGCTCGCCGGGCCGGCGTCCTGGCACGGGCTGGCGCGTTCTGCTGGTGTTCTACTTGACTACAACACTATAGAAGCCTAGCATCGCGGCCACATTTCTGACCCGACTGGGGGCCCGATAGTGAATACCGCAAACCGCCGCCCCGTCGTCGCTTCCTTGTGGCGAGCCGGCCGGATCTTCGCGGGGCTGACAGTGCTCGCGCTGGCGGCGGGCTGCAGCAACGGCAAAGCCAAGGACAAGGACACCGAAACGACCGAGACCACTGTGCCCGTCGAGGTGCAAGCGGTTCGTCGCGCCGCGATGGTTGCGGTCTACTCCGGCACGGCGCCGATCGAAGCCCACGACGAGGCCGTGGTCGTCGCGAAGGTCGGCGGCGAGGTTCGCCAGATCTACGTCGAGGAAGGCGACACCGTCAAGGCTGGTCAGGTGCTCGCGCGCCTCGACGGTGACCGGTTGCGTCTCGAGGTGGCGGAGTCGGAAGCCAAGCTCCACAAGCTCGAGCGCGATCTCACACGCTTCAAGGAGCTCAGTCAGAAGGGGCTGGTCGCGAAGAACGAGCTCGAAAACGCCGAGTTCGACCTGGACGCGCTGCGTGCAACCTACGAGCGCGCGCGGCTGGAATTGAGCTACACCGAGATCCGCGCGCCGATTGCCGGAGTCGTATCTGCGAGGCACATCAAGCTCGGCAATACGATCAGCCCGAACGATCCGACCTTCCGCGTCACGGATCTCGACCCGCTGGTCGCCTATGTACATATCCCGGAAAAGGAGTTCCGCAAGCTCGCGCCCGGTCAGCCGGCCGACGTGATCGTGGACGCGCTCGGCGGCACTCCCTTCACCGGGACGATCGCGTTCATCTCGCCGACCGTCGACCCTCTGACGGGCACATTCCGTGCCAAGCTCGAGGTACCCGACACCTCGCACCGCCTCAAACCCGGCATGTTCGCGCGGGTCAACATCGTCTACGAGCGACGCGAGAACGCGCTGCAGGTGCCGCGCAACTCGATCCTGGACTCCGATGGGTCTCAGTCGGTGTTCGTCGTGGCCGGCAACAAGGCCGAGCAGCGCCGCATCAAGCCGGGCCTGGTCAACGGCGGCTGGGTCGAAGTTACTGAGGGGCTCAAGGGCAACGAACGAATCGTTGTCGTGGGCCAGGGCGGTCTGAAGAGCGGCACGCTCGTAAAAGTGGTCGACACGGAGGCCGGCGCACCCGCCGTCGCCGTCAAGTCGCGCTGAACGGCCGGCGCCTGTCGCGAGCGCCGTCGCCTCTTCGGGGAACATCATGCAGTTGATCGATTTTGCGATCCGCCGCCGCGTGACCGTCGTTATGTGCACGGTGGCGATCGCACTCTTCGGGCTCGTGTCGCTGTCGCGACTCAAGCTCAACCTCCTGCCCGACCTCTCGTACCCGACGCTTACGGTACGCACCGAGCTCACGGGCGCGGCGCCGCTCGAGATCGAGAACCTGATCACGCGGCCGGTGGAAGAAGCGGTCGGAATCATCCGCAACGTCCGCCAGGTTCGCTCGGTCTCCCGGTCGGGACAGTCGGACGTGATCCTCGAGTTCGTCTGGGGCACGGACATGGATCTCGCCGGGATCGACGTCCGCGAGAAGCTCGACCTGCTGCAGCTGCCGCTCGAGGCAAAGCGTCCGCTGCTGCTGCGGTTCGACCCGTCGAGCGAGCCGGTCATGCGACTGGCCTTCCTCGACGAGACGCAGCGCGAGGATCCGGTCGAGCGTCTGAAAACTCTGCGCCGCTTCGCGGAGGACCGGTTGAAACCGGATCTCGAGGCCGTCGAGGGCTCCGCCGCCGTCAAGGTGAGCGGCGGCTACGAGGACGAAGTGCAGGTGTTCGTCGATCAGCAGAAGCTGGCGCAGCTCGGCCTCTCGATCGATGTCGTCACGCGCCGGATACGCGCGGAGAACGTCAACCTCTCCGGCGGCCGGCTGGAGCAGGGCATGCAGCGCTTCCTGGTGCGCACGCTGAACGAGTTCGGAACGATTCAGCAGATGGCCGATGCGATCATCGCCACGCGCAACGGCCAGCCCGTGTATCTGCGGGACGTGGCGACGGTGAGCCACGGTTACAAGGAGCGCGAAGCCATCACGCGCGTCGACGGCAAGGAAGCGATCGAGCTCGCCGTCTACAAGGAAGGCGACGCGAATACCGTACAGCTCGCTTCTGGCATTCGTGCGCGGGTCGAGGAGATCGGGAAGTCGCTGCCGGAGGGGACGGTGATCAAGCCCGTCTACGACCAGTCGCACTTCATCGACGCGGCGATCAGCGAGGTCAAGAGCGCCGCGCTGATCGGCGGACTGCTCGCGATCCTGGTGCTGTACGCCTTCCTGCGCGATGCGCGAGCGACCTTGATCACCGGCATCGCGATTCCGGTCTCGGTGCTCGGCACCTTCGTGATGATGTATGCCTTCGACCTGACGCTCAACATCATGTCGCTCGGCGGCATCGCGCTCGCGGTCGGCATGCTGGTGGACAACGCGGTCGTCGTGCTCGAGAGCATCGTACGCAAGCAGGAACACGGCATGGATCGCCGGGAAGCCGCGCACCGCGGAACGGCCGAGGTGGCGATGGCCGTCACGGCAGCGACCCTGACCTCCGTTGCGGTCTTCTTCCCGATGGTGTTCATCACCGGTGTGGCAGGACAGCTCTTCAAGGACCAGTCGCTCACGGTCAGCTTCGCCCTCGCCTTCTCCCTTCTTGTCGCCTTGACCCTGGTGCCGATGCTGGCCGCCGGCAACCACCATCATGTGGACACCGCGCCCGCCGGCGCCGTCCCCGGTCGCGCGCGGCGCCGGTTTGACGGGGCGCTCACAGCGATGGCGGGTCGTGCGAGCCGGGTCTTCCGCTGGATCGCGCGCGGCTGCGCGCTCGTGCTGAGCCCGCTGGTCCGCGTCACGCAGGCCGTCAACCGCTGGGCCGACCGCAAGTACCCGCCCGCGATCACCTGGGCTCTCGATCGTCCCGGACAGGTGATCGGCAGCGCCGTGACGCTCTTCGTGCTGACGCTGGTGCTGATCGTGCCGCGTCTCGGTACCGAGCTGATCCCGCAGATGTCGCAGGGCGAGTTCAACGTCGACCTGCGGCTGCCGGCGGGAACGCCGCTCGAGGCAACAGACCGCGCCGTCGTCGCCGCCCAGCTCGCCAGCACGGGACTCGGCAACGTCGATCTCGCCTACTCGGTGGCGGGCACGGGCAACCGTCTCGATGCCAACCCCGTCGACGCGGGTGAGAACACCGGGCGCCTCAGCATCACGCTCGTGCGCGGCTCCGGGCGCGCCGACGAAGAAGCCGCCATGGCGGGCATGCGCAGGGGCCTGGAGAGTCTCCCGGGTGTGCAGTACCAGTTCAGCCGCCCGAGTCTGTTCGCTCTGTCGACGCCTCTCGAGGTCGTGGTCTCGGGCTACGACCTCGACCGGCTGCGTGACGCCGCGGAGCAGGTCCGGCTGCGTATGCAGGCCGATGGGCGCTTTGCAGACGTCAAGTCGACCGTCGAGGCCGGCAACCCCGAGATCCAGATCATCTTCGACCAGGAGCGCGCCACGCAGCTCGGGCTGGTCGTGCGCGACATCGCCGATCGGGTCGTCAACAGCGTGCGCGGCGAGGTTGCCACGCGCTATACGCTGGTCGACAAGAAGATCGACGTGCTCGTGCGCAGCGTCGACACCCGTGCCGCGTCGATCGAGGAAGTCCGCAACCTCATCGTCAACCCGGGCAGCGACTTCCCGGTGCCGCTCTCCGCCGTGGCGGACGTCAAGCTCGCGATCGGCCCGGCCGAGGTGCGTCGCATCGGCCAGGAGCGGGTCGCCGTCGTCTCCGCCAACCTGGCCCAGGGTGACCTGGGTGCCGCCGTTGACGCGCTCGAGGACATCGTCGCCAAAGTACAGGTGCCGGTCGGGACGACTGCGTTCCTCTCGGGTCAGAGCGAGGACATGAGCGACAGTTTCCGCTCGCTGCAGTTCGTGCTGCTGCTCGCGATCTTCCTCGTCTATCTCGTGATGGCGTCGCAGTTCGAGTCGCTGATCCACCCCTTCGTGATCCTGCTTACGATCCCGCTCGCGATCATCGGCGCGATATGGGCGCTGTGGATCACGGGTACCACGGTCAACGTCGTGGCGTACATCGGGCTCATCATGCTGGCGGGCATCGTAGTCAACCAGTCGATCGTGCTGATCGACGCGGTCAACAAGGCGCGCGAGCGCGGTCTGTCGAAGCGCGATGCGATCGTGGAGGCCGGCCGCGTGCGCCTGCGCCCGATCCTGATCACCAAGCTCACGACCATCCTCGGGCTGCTGCCGATGGCGCTCGGGATCGGCGAGGGTGCAGAGGTGCGCGCGCCCATGGCGATCACGGTGATCGGCGGTGTGCTGCTCACGACCTTCCTGACCCTGCTCGTCATTCCGGTCGTGTACTCGGTGCTCGACCGCAAGGTCTACGCGCCACCCACGCCCGCCCCCGATGCGGCGGCGGAAATGGCCACGGGCTGAGGCTCGCCATGCGCCACACCAGTCTCGCGCTCAACCGTCCCGTCACGACGGTGATGGTGTTCCTGGCCGTGCTCGCGGTCGGGCTGATCTCAGCGAAGCTGCTGCGGCTCGAGAACTTTCCGGACATCACCTTCCCGGGAATGCAGGTGACCATCCCCTACCCCGGCTCGACGCCCGAGGAGATGGAACAGCTCGTCGTTCGCCCCGTCGAGGAGGCGCTTGCGACGCTGTCCGGCATAGAGGAGATCCAGGCGACGGCGCGGCCCGACGAAGCGCAGTTCACGGTGCTCTTCAACTGGGATCGCGACACGGAGAAGGCGGCGTTCGAGGTGCGTACCAAGCTCGACTCGATACGCTCGGAGCTGCCGGCCGCCGCGGACCGCATCCTGATGTTCTCGTTCAGCCCCTCCGACCAGCCGGTGACCGTCATCCGCCTGTCCTCGGATACGGATCTCACCGACCAGTACGACACGCTCGAGAAATTCCTCAAGCGGCCCATCGAGCGCCTGGAAGGCGTGGCGCGCGTCGAGCTCGAGGGAGTCGAGCCGAACGAGGTACGGGTGCTGGTCGACCCGACGCGGGTCGCGGCGTACGGGGTCGACGTGCTCGAGCTGCGCAAGCTGCTCGAAACGTCGAACTTCTCGGTGAGCGCCGGCGAAATCACGGAGAACGGTTCACGCTTCATCGTCCGCCCGCTGGGCGAATTCCACTCGCTCGACGACGTGCGAAACCTGGTCATCGGCGGTGGCGTCCGCGTCGGCGACGTCGCGACCGTGGAACTCGTCGCGCCCGAGCTCACGATCGGCCGGCGCATGGACGGGCGACCAGCGGTCGGCATCGACGTCTACAAGTCGACCCAGGCGAACGTGGTCGACGTCGCCGATCGGGTGATCGAGGCGGTCGACGCCGCGCGCGAGCTGCCGCAGCTGCAGGGCATCGAGATCCTGGTGGTCGCCAACCAGGCCGACAGCATCCGCTCCTCGCTTCGCGAGCTGCGTAAGGCCGGGCTCATCGGTGCCGTGCTGTCGTTCTTCATGCTGCTCGCCTTCCTGCGCCACCTGCCGACCACCCTGATCGTGAGCCTGACCGTGCCGGCGTCGCTGCTCGTGACGCTGGGTGCGATGTACTTCCTCGGCCTCACGCTCAACGTGCTGACCATGATGGGCATGCTGGTCGCAATCGGCATGCTGGTCGACAACTCGGTCGTGATCACCGAGAGCATCTTCCGGCACCGGCAGCTCGAGCCCGGACGTCCGGTGCCCGCGACGCTCGCGGGCGTGCGCGAGGTCGGTGTTGCCGTGCTGGCCGGCACGCTGTCGACGACCATCGTCTTCCTGCCGATGGTGTTCGGCGAGAAGAACGAGATGTCGATCTTCCTGGTGCACGTCGCGATCCCGATCATCGTCGCGATGGTGGCGTCGCTGGTGGTCGCGCAGACACTGATCCCGATGCTGGCCGCACGCATGACCCCGCCGCCGCCGGTGTCGGAGCGTTCCTGGTTCGGCCGGCTGCAGCATCGCTACGAGCGGGCGATCCTTTGGGCGCTCGCGCACCGCAAGACCATGGCGCTCGTGACCGTCCTGATCCTGGTCTCGCCGGTACCGCTGTTCCTGCTCAAGCTCGCCAAGGTTGACCCGTTCCCGCAGGAGGCGAGCCGCACGCTGTTCCTCTCCTATCACCTGCAGGGCTCGCATGCGATGCAGCGCGTCGAGCAGGCGGTCAAGCGCATGGAGGCGTACCTCGAGGCCAACAAGGAGCGCCTCGATATCGAGACCTATTACACCGTGTGGCTGACCGACGAGGCGCACACGCGTCTCTACCTCGCGCCGAAGGGGCGTGCACGGGTGCCAGCCCAGGAGGTGATGGACACCGTAACGAAGGAGATGCCCGAGATCATCATCGGCACGCCCAGCTTCCAGTTCGACGACTCCGCCGCGGGCAGCAGCAACTTCAGCCTGCAACTCGCCGGCGACTCGACCGAGCGCCTGGCCGAGATCTCGTTCGACGTCGTACAGCGCCTGTCGTCGATACCCGGCCTTGAGGCCGTGCGCTCCGAGGCACGAACCGGCGACGAGGAGGTGCAGGTGATCGTCGATCGCGACAAGGTCTCGCAGCTCGGTCTCACCACAGAGGACGTGGCGCTGACCGTGGCCGGAGCGATGCGCGGCGACCGGCTGCCCGAGCTTCGGACCTCGGACCGCGAGATCACCATGCGGCTCGCGTTCCGCGAATCCGATCGTCAGTCGGTCGATGATCTCGCCCGCGTGCCGCTTGCGCTGCCGGACGGCACGCGTATGGAGCTCGGCGCCGTGGCCGACTTCGTCGTACGCCCGAGCGACCGGGAGATCAAGCGTATCAACCGGCTGACAACCGTCGTGGTCACGGCTAATCTCGCCAAGGGCACGACGCTCGACGATGCAAAAAAGTGGGTCGAGCCGGTGATGAACGACTTCCCGCTGCCGCCAGGTTATTCGTGGAAGTTCGGCCGCGGATTCGAGGAAAACGACAAGGCGATGCAGACGATGATGCAGAACCTGCTGCTCGCGGTTGTGCTGATCTTCCTGGTCATGGCGTCGCTGTTCGAGTCGACGCTCTACCCATTGTCGATCATCACCTCGATCCTGTTCGCGATCGTGGGCGCGATCTGGTTCCTGACTCTCACGGGAACCACCATCACTATGATGGCCATGATAGGGTTCATGATCCTGGTCGGAGTCGTGGTCAACATCGGCATCGTGCTGGTCGCGCACGTGATCGACCTGCGCGAGAGCGGGATGCCGCGCGACCAGGCAATCCTGCAGGCAGGTCGCGACCGGCTGCGGCCGATCATGATGACCACGCTCACGACGCTGCTCGCGATGCTGCCGCTCGCCATCGGCGACGCGACTGTGGGCGGCGGCGGTGATGGTGGTCCGGCGTACTATCCGATGGCACGCGCTATCATGGGCGGACTGGCATTCTCCGCAGTGATCTCGCTCCTCATCGTGCCCATGTTCTATGTCTGGTTTGACGAGCTCAACACCTGGCGGCGGCGTGTGTTTGCGGGGTCCGCGGCGCGACCCGCTGCCGGAGAGACCATCGCCGAGCCGCTTGACGGCGCAGCAGGCAGTCCCGCCAGCCCGACCTGACGGCGCTTGAGCAATCTCCAGCTCTTCGCCGCCAGCGTCGCGATCTGGGGCTCGACCTGGTTTGCGATAACCTTCCAGCTCGGCCGCGTCGAGCCCGAAGCGAGCGTCACCTACCGCTTTCTGCTCGCAGCGCTGCTGCTCTTCGCATTCTGCGGCATCCGGCGGCTGCCGCTTCGCTTCCCGCTCCGCGATCACGGCTGGATCGCCGGCCAGGGCGTCATGATGTTCGGCGCGAGCTACGTCTTCGTGTACTTCGCCGAGCAGCACATCGTATCGGGACTGGTCGCGGTCGGGTTCTCAGCCAGCCCCTTGATCGGGATGTTTGGCCAACGACTGTTCTTCGGTACGCCGATCACAGCGCGGATCGCTGCGGGCTCGGTTCTCGGGATCGCCGGCATCGGGCTCGTGTTCGCGCCGGAGCTCGGCAATTTTCGCGAGGGGGACCGCCCGGTGCTGGGCGTCGTCTTCACGATGGTGAGCGTGCTGTTCTCGATGCTGGGCACCCTGGTCGCGCATCGCAACCACGACGCCGGGATTCCGATGTGGCAGTCCACCGCCTGGGGCATGCTGTACGGAGCCCTGTTCGCGGCGATCTGGACCGCGGCTGCAGGAAAGTCGTTCGCGTTCGAGGCCACGCCGGCTTACGTGCTGTCGCTCACGTACCTGGTCGTGTTCGGCTCGGTCCTGGCCTTTGGCTCCTACCTCACCCTGCTTGGGCGGATCGGCGCGGCGCGCTCCGGCTACGTCGGCGTCATGGTGCCGATCGTCGCGCTGGTCCTCTCCGCATCGTTCGAGGGCTTCCACTGGCAGGCAGCGACGCTTGTGGGGATCGCGATATCGCTGCTCGGCAACGTCCTCGTACTCCGCAAGCCCTGACCGGAATTGGCTTATGCACCGGCGAGCTCAAACCGTATCCGAGCGCCGAGCCGGATCTCGCGGGCTCAGTCGAGCATCAGCTTCTGGATGTCGAAGTAGTCGTCGAGCAGTACGTTGATCGAGCCCCGGCCGATCGCGTCCCGCGGGCCCACGCTCTCCTGCAGCGGAATCGTGTCGCCAGGGCCTCGCCAGGCGGCAGTGGACTTCAAGCGATCGACGCGGCGCTTGATGTCGGCCAGGTCGTCCTGCATCGCGTCGAGCTCGCCGATCGCGCGGGTCGCGGCCTGGATCAGCGCCGCAGACTGGGTTCCGCCGCCGAAATCCGCATCGTAGACCCGAGTCAGCGTCGACTGGCGCGCCTGCAGCACTAGATTCGCCGACGCCAGGCGCTCGGAGAGACCCTCAGCGCAGGCGATCACCGCCAGGTTGACCGAGCGACGGCCCTCGAGGCTGGTGCCTTCGAACGCGGGCGGCGCCTCGGATTCGATCGCATGGCGCTGGTCGCCGAGATCCGTCAGCGAGGTGCGCGCGACCTCGGTGCGGGTTTCCCGCTCCGCGACTGCCTGCTCGAGTTTCCGCCGGCGGAAGTAGTTCCAGAATCCGCTCATGGCACCGAGCCGTTCGCGGTCCGCCGCCTGCTCCGCCTCGAGCTGGTCAACGAGGATCCGCGCGTCGTAGATCTCGCGGTCCAGATCATCGAGTCGGTTGCGTCTGTTGCGCTCGAATTCGGTGAGCTGCTGCTTGCGCTCGCGATCTTTCTGCTGCCGCGTCAGCTCCGTGGCGAACTGCTCCAGCCGTCGTGAGGCCAATCGCCACACGGCGCGAAGCTGAAAGTACGCGACGCACTTCTGTGCCTCCTCGGGTCTGCCGAGATACTGCTCGAGGTTCGCAAGCTGCTCCTCGACGCGCATGGTGGACCCTTCCTGGAGCTTGAGCCGGTCGAGCAGCCGGTGACGCTCGTCGTCGAGCGCGCTCAGTTCCTTCTTGAGCTCCGATCTGTTCTGAAAGAGCGCGGCCAGCCGCGCTTCCTCGGCCGTGTCCGGCCGCCCGGTGAGCGCTGCGACGAGGCGGCGCCAGTCGTCAGCGAGACCCATGCATCAAGCGACCCGCGTCGACCTTACCGCGAAACCGTGTCCGCAATCAGTGCAGTAGTCGAGCCACTTGTTGAGCATCATGTTGCGGAGCCATCGTTCACCGAGCGCCATCGAGAGCGTGGCGCGGATGTGGCGCAGGCCCGGATGCAACACCCAACGGCCGCAGCCGCTCGCCTCGGCCAGCCGGGCGTCGTGGTACACGCGCAGCTCCAGGTCCGGGTCGGCCACCGGGCCGGCCGCATCCTGGAACAGGTAGGTAAGCCGCAGGATCGACGTGTACCGGCTGTGCTCCACCACTGTCAGGTGCAGATCGCATTCCCGCGGTGCACTCGACAGCAGCCTCCCGGACAGCATGCGCACGTCGCCCGCGAGCCGTCGCAGCCGGATGTAGTTGCTCTCGTACAGCGTCATCAGGCTGACGAAGCTCACCGGCCGCGCGTGCCAAGACGTGACGCACTGGCTGTCGACGATCATGGATCGACTATAGCACAGCGATTTCGTGCAACCGTGAAGCGCGGCACACCGCGGCGGGCGGGATCACGGTCGCAGCCGGCGTTCGATCCCCTTGCGGTCGATGACGCGGCTCGCGATCTCCTCGATCGAGCATTCGGTGGTGTTCTGGTGCGGTATTCCGAACCGCTGGAACAGACCTTCCGCGGAGCGTACCTCGTACTCGCACTGCGACAGGGACGCGTAGCGGCTGCCCGGCCGCCGCTCGTTGCGGATCTGCTGCAGCCGCGACGGCGCGATGGTGAGGCCGAACAACTTTGCCGTCTGCATGCGCAGCGGCGCGGGGAGCTGCTTGCCCTCGAAGTCGTCCTCCGTCAGCGGGTAGTTCGCAGCGAAGATCCCGTACTGCATCGCCATGTAGATGCAGGTCGGCGTTTTTCCGGATCGGGAAACGCCGATGAGCACCACGTCGGCGCGCGCGTAATCCGCCGTGACGGCACCGTCGTCGGCGGCGAGCGCGAAGTTCGTCGCGTCGATGCGGGTCGCATAGGCTTGCAGGTCCTGCATGCCGTGCGCGCGCCCCTCGCGCTGCGCCGACTTGACGGAGAGCTCGATCTCCAGCGAACCGAGGAACGCGGCGAAGAAGTCCAGCAGCAGGGCGTTTCCGCGCAGCAGCACGGTGCGCAGGTCCTCGCGCACCAGCGTGCTGAACACGATCGGCCGCTGGCCGTCGGCGACTGCGGTCGCGTTGATCTTTCGCACCGCCTCCTCTGCCTTGTCAACCGTGGAGATAAATGGCAGAGTCACCTGCCTGAATTCGAGGCCGTCGAATTGGGTAAGCAGGCTGTGCCCCATGGTTTCGGCGGACACGCCGGTCTGGTCAGAGACGAAGAAGACGGTTCTGCGGCCCATCTGCACCAGTATCCTCGAACGGCGCGACGCACGCGCAGTCTTTCATCTCCTGCGCTGAGCTAGCAAGAGGACCAGGCTTGCGTCCGTACACCCTTCCCTTTGCAAAGCTGGGTCGGCACGACGTCGCCGAGGTCGGCGGCAAGAATTCCTCGCTGGGCGAAATGATCTCCGGGCTCGCGGCTCTCGGCGTGACGGTTCCGGGCGGCTTTGCCACGACGGCGGATGCATACCGCGACTTTGTCGCGCACGACGGCCTCGCCGCCAGAATCGAGTCCGAGCTCGCCGGTCTCAACGTCGACGACGTCGTGCAGCTCGCGGTGACCGGCGCCAGGATCCGCGAGTGGATGCTCGCGACCCCGTTCCCCGCGCGTCTGCAGCAGGAGATCATCGCGGGTTACACGGCAATGTCGGAAGGCGGCGTCGATGCTGCGGTTGCCGTGCGCTCCTCCGCCACCGCGGAGGATCTGCCGGAAGCCTCCTTCGCCGGGCAGCAGGAGACGCTGCTCAACGTCCGCGGCGCCGATGCGGTCATGCGCGCGGTGCACGAGGTGTTCGCCTCTCTGTTCAACGATCGTGCAATCGCCTACCGCGTGCACCAGGGCTTTGAGCACGCGCAGGTGGCACTCTCCGCAGGCATCCAGCACATGGTGCGCAGCGATCTCGGAGCGAGCGGCGTCATGTTTACGCTCGACACGGATTCCGGGTTCCGCGACGTCGTGTTCATCACGGCTTCCTGGGGGCTGGGCGAGACCGTGGTGCAGGGCGCGGTCAATCCCGACGAGTTCTACATCTACAAACCGGCGCTGCGCTCTGGGCACGCACCGATTCTGCGTCGCACGCTCGGCGGCAAGGCGATCAAGATGGTGTATGCCGAGCCCGGCGACGCTGACCGGCGCGTCGCCACGGTCGAGGTTTCCGAGGCCGATCGCATGCGCTTCTGCCTCGATGACCGCGATTTGCTCGAGCTCGCGCGCCAGGCGCTGGTCATCGAAGAGCACTACGGCTGCCCGATGGACATCGAGTGGGGCAAGGACGGCGAGACCGGACGCATCTACATACTGCAGGCGCGTCCTGAGACCGTGCAGAGCCGCACAGGTCGCGTCGTGCAGCGCTACACGCTCAAGGGTCGCTCGAAGATACTCGCCAGCGGCCGGAGCATCGGCCAGCGCATCGGCGCAGGGCCCGCGCGCATCATCCGCGACGTGCGCGAGATGTCCCGCGTCGAGAGCGGCGACGTACTGGTCGCCGACATGACCGATCCCGATTGGGAGCCGGTCATGAAGCGCGCCGCCGCCATCGTCACCAACCGCGGCGGCCGCACCTGTCACGCAGCGATCATCGCCCGGGAGCTCGGAATCCCGGCCGTCGTCGGCTGCGGCGATGCGACCCGGGCGGTCCACGAGGGTCAGCCCGTCACGGTGTCCTGTGCGGAGGGCGACACCGGCTACGTCTACGAAGGGCAGCTCGACTTCGACCAGACGCGGATCGAGCTCGACGCGCTGCCGAAGATTCCCGTCAAGATAATGATGAACGTCGGCAACCCCGACCGGGCGTTCGATTTCGCCGGGATTCCGAACTGTGGCGTCGGCCTCGCACGGCTGGAGTTCATCATCAACCGGATGATCGGCGTGCACCCGCGCGCGCTGCTCGAGTTCGACGCGCTCGACGCCGATCTCCAGGACACGATCCGGCGCCAGATGGCGGGTTACGCCGGCCCGGTCGCGTTCTATGTCGAAAAGCTCTGCGAGGGCATCGCGACGATCGCGGCGGCCTTTGCGCCGCAGCCCGTCATCGTGCGATTGTCGGATTTCAAGTCGAACGAATATGCCAACCTGGTCGGCGGGCGCCGCTACGAGCCGGTCGAGCAGAACCCGATGCTCGGCTTCCGCGGCGCCTCGCGTTACGTCGACGAGAGCTTCCGGCCATGCTTCGAGCTGGAGTGCCGGGCACTCCGACGCGTGCGCAACGAGATGGGGCTCGCGAACGTGTGGGTGATGGTGCCGTTTGTGCGCACGCTCGCCGAGGCGGCTAAAGTGGTGGAGCTGCTGGCCGAGAACGGCCTCAAGCGCGGCGAGAACGGTCTCAGGATCATCATGATGTGCGAGCTGCCGACCAATGCGGTGCTCGCCGACCGGTATCTCGAGTTCTTCGACGGGATGTCGATCGGCTCGAACGACATGACGCAGCTCACGCTGGGGCTCGATCGCGATTCCGCGGTGATCGCGCATCTGTTCGACGAGCGCGACGACGCGGTCAAGGCGATGCTTGCGATGGCGATCTCGGCCTGTCGCAAGGCGGGCAAGTATGTCGGGATCTGCGGCCAGGGTCCGTCGGATCACCCGGAGCTCGCTCGCTGGCTGGTCGAGCAGGGCATCGAGAGCATGTCGCTGAACCCAGACACTGTGGTCGAGACGTGGCTCTTTCTTGCCGGTCATAAAGCGCAAATGTGACGGCGAGCCAACACGCCTGACAAAGTCCAACCGCCCGCTCGCCCCGGCCCCGAGACTGAGCAATACTCGCATTGCCCCGTTCAAGGAGGGGACGTGATGGTTGCTGTGCGAGTGCTTGTGGTCTTGTCCCTCTCCCTGGTCATGTCCGTGGCCATGGCTGGAAATCGCAAGCGCCCCAAGCCTGAGGTGCCGCCCAACGTCATCATCGTGATGACAGATGACCAGGGGTATGGCGACCTCTCCGCCCACGGGAACCCGATCCTGAAGACGCCGAAGCTCGACCAGCTGGCCTCCCAGAGCATTCGGCTGACCGATTTTCACGTCGCGCCGATGTGCACGCCGACACGGGGCCAGCTCATGAGCGGTCGCGATGCGCTTGACAATGGCGCGATGAATGTCGGCAACGGCAGGGCGATCCTGCGCAAGACGATGCCAACCATGGCCAATTTTTTCACGGGCGCCGGCTACCGCACGGCCCTCTTCGGAAAATGGCATCTTGGGGACAACTACCCATACCGGCCCCAGGATCGCGGTTTCCAGGAAACATTGTCATTTCCATCGTCTTACCTGAATGCCGTTCCGGTGTACTGGAACAACGACTACTTTGACGATTTCTATCTCCATAACGGTCAATTGCAGCAATACCCCGGCTATTGCACCGACGTCTTCTTCGCCGAAGCGATGCGTTGGATCAGGGAGCGTGGCGCACTAGGGGAGCGGTTCTTTGCGTACATCGCCACCAATGCGCCGCACGCGCCGCTCTTCGTTCCGCAGAAGTACCGGGACCAATACGCGGGGCTCCCCCACGACCAAGCCAGCTTCTTCGGGATGATCGCCAACATCGATGAGAACATGGGGAAGCTCGAGCAGACGCTCATCGACGCAGGCCTGCGAGACAACACCATCGTGATTTTCCTGACGGACAATGGCACCCAATGGGGCGATGTCATATTCAACGCGGGGATGAGGGACAACAAGGAATCGCTCTTCGAGGGGGGGCACCGCGTTCCATTCTTTGTTCGCTGGCCGGCGGGCCGCCTGCGCGATTCTGGGGACATCGGTGAGCTTGCGCAGGTACAGGACGTACTGCCGACGCTGATAGAGCTCGCCGGGCTGCCGAATCCTGCGGGCGCAACATTCGATGGGATCAGCCTCGCCAGACTCCTGCGCGGACAGGAGCAGACGCTTCCGGATCGGAAGCTGGTCGTTCAGTACTCGCGGATGACGGCGCCGGTTCCAAAGAAATGGGATGCCGCCATCCTCTGGAGACGCTGGCGCCTGATCAACAACACCAGTCTCTATGACCTGTCCACGGATCCCGGGCAGACGACGAACGTGATTGCGAGCTATCCGGACGTCGTCGCCCAGATGAGAAGCCACTACGAAGCCTGGTGGGCGGGGGTAGCGCCCACGGTGAACACGTTCAGCCGCCTCACGATTGGCTCGGACGCGGCGAATCCGCTCCTGCTCGCCTCACCTGAGTGGCGTAACGTCTCTCTAGGCCAGCAGTTCCAGGTTCGTACGGCACCGGTGAAGAATGGCGTCTGGACAATCCAGGTGGAGCGTGCAGCTGATTACCAGATCGAGCTGCGCCGGTGGCCGGTCGAGGCGGACACGCCGATTACGGCCGGGCTACCACCGTATACCGCCGTAGATGGCACGTACGTGGCAGGTAAGGCACTGCCGATCGCACGAGCGCGGCTCAAGGTTGCGAATTTTGATCAGACCGTACCCGTCACCGCGACCGACAAGGCGATTTCGTTTACCGTGAACTTGCCGGCTGGCCCAACCGATCTCCAGACATGGTTCCTGAACGCCAACGGAGGCCTTCTTACGGGCGCGTACTACGTGTACGTCAACCGGCTATAGTCCGTTGCGAATCGGGCCAGCACGCAGGTGAGACACCTGGCGGCTGAATGCCCAACACCTAATCGAACTGCTGCAGGTAAGCGATCAGATCCGCCCGGGCCTGGCGGTCTGGAATCCCGACGAAGATCATGGTGGAGTCTGCGAGAAACTCGCCCGGACTCGCAAGCCAGGCGTCGAGCAGTTCGGGCGTCCACACGAAACCCGATTCCTTGAGCACCCTCGAGTACCCGTTGAAGCCTTCACGTGTGCCGGCCTTGCGGCCGAATATCCCGGTGAGGCTCGGGCCGTTGTAGTTGCCAAAGCCCGGCTCCGGGTAATGACAGGTGCGGCACGGCTGAAATATCTGCCGGCCGCGCTCGGGATCGCCCGGCGGAAGCTCCGCGCGCGCCGTCGTCGCGGCAAGCAGCAGCATTGCCGTCGCGACAGCGGCAGCGCGATGACGCATCAGCGCCTCCGTGCGGCGGCCGCAGAACCCGCGCGGCGCCCGAAGAACGTGCTGTCGCCGATCGACAGACCACTCGCGTGATACGGCGCGGCCGGGATCCCGGCGGAGGTCCGCCCCGCCGCATAGAGCCCGGGGATGGTGTCGCCCCAGGCGTTGACCACCTCACCGGCGAGCGTTGTCTCGAGACCGCCGAAGGTATGGACCGAGTAGAACGCCTTCTCGACACCGAGATCGTAGGCCTTGAAGGGCGGCCGCTCGAGCGGCGCGAGGAAGGCCGTGCCCTTGCCGAGCAACGGGTCGCGGCCCTCGCGCGCGTGAACGTTGTAGTAGTCGATCGTCGACTCGAGCGCACCCGGCGCGAATCCGAGCGCGTGACCAAGCGCCGTGATGTCACCCGCCAGCGCGGCCACGACCACGCGCGCATCCGGTCCCGGGTAGTCGCAGGAAGCGTCCACGATCAGCCATCCGCGTCCGCCCTGGTTGTAGAGAAATTCGTGGCCGATCGCTCCGTAATACGCGTCCTCGGCGATACAGCGCTGGCCGAGACGGTTGACCGCCACTCCCTTGAGGACATTCTCTGGCGGATACAGCGGCAGCACTGCGAAGCCGTGATGCATCCGCAGCACATTGGCGCCCACGCCCATCCCCATGCGGATACCCATTCCGAGATCGCCAGCGCGGCCCCAGTGACCGGAGCAGGCGTAGAGCTCCGGTGCGTGGCGCCTGAGCATCTCGGGATTGTGGATGAACCCGCCCGCGGCGAGCACCACGCCGCGGCGCGCACGCAGATACCGGCGCTCACCGTTCTCGATTACAGCCACACCAGCCACGGCGCCGTCTGATTCGGTAACGAGACGCTCGCAGGCAACCCGCGTGCGAACAGGAATCCCGAGTCGCTCCGCCGAGGCGAGCAGGCTCGCCATGAGTCGCTGGCCGCCCATCATGTTTGTCGCGGGTGGCACGTGACCGCGCGGCGCGGGCCGCACCCGATCCCGATACGGGTAGTTGCGCTCGCTGCCCGAGTGATAGAGCGACGCGGCGTGGTGCGCGAGCTCCTTCTCATCCGAGTACACGCGTGCGTATTCCACGCCGTTGCCGACGAGCCAGGCATAGTGGCCCAGGCTCTCCTCGCAATAGAGCTGGATCTTGTCGGCCGGTGCGTACGAGCCGCCGGCCTCGATCAGGTAGCGATACATGTCCTCGGGAGTGTCCGCGAAACCGAGCGCCTGCTGCAGCGGCGTGCCGCCGCCCATGTAGCAGACGCCGCCCGAGAGACTCGATGAGCCACCGGGAATGTGGAAGAGCTCGAGCACTTGCACGTCCGCGCCCGCGCGGCGCGCCTCGATCGCCGCTGAGATGCCGCCCGCGCCCGAGCCGACGACGATCACGTCCGCCTCGGCATCCCAGCCCGGAACGTCGCGTCGATCGAGCGCCGCTGTCGGCGCGGCGCGCAGCGCCGTCACACCCGCGGCCGCGAGACCGGCACCCTTCAGGAATCGTCGTCGAGTCTGCCGCACTTAGAGGCGCTGTCTGCCGGCGATGGCGTGCGCCAGCGTTCCGCCATCCACGTACTCGAGCTCGCCGCCGACCGGCACGCCGTGCGCGATTCGCGATGCGTGCAGCCCGTGACGTGCGATGACCTCGCCGAGAAAATGCGCCGTGGCCTCGCCTTCCACCGTCGGGTTGGTCGCGAGAATCACCTCCGCGACTTCCCCCTCGTCGAGCAATCGCTCGAGCGCCTCGATGCCGATTTCGTGTGGGCCGATGCCATCGAGCGGCGACAGGTGCCCCATCAGTACGAAATAGCAGCCGCGATAGCTCGCCGACTGCTCGACGGCAACTACGTCCGCCGGCGACTCCACGACGCACAGCAGGCTGCGGTCACGCTGGTGCGACGCGCAGATCGGGCAGAGCTCGCCCTCGGCGAACATCCGGCACCGGCGACAGTGACCGAGGCTATCGATGGCGCCGGTAACCGCCTGCGCAAGCTCGCGGCCACCGACCCGCTCGCGTTCGAGCAGATGGAATGCCATGCGCTGCGCCGACTTGGGGCCCACGCCGGGCAGGCAGCGCAGCGCCTCGATCAGGCGGGTCAGGGAAGGCGGATAGAGCATCGCCCGCGGGTCAGCCGCCGAATGGCAGCTTCATGCCCGGCGGGAGATTCATCCCACCCATCAGCGAAGACATCTTGTCCTGCGTCGCGCTTTCGATGCGATGCACGGCGTCGTTGATCGCTGCGGCGACCAAATCCTCGATCATCTCGCGGTCGTCGGTGGGCACCGCCGGATCTATCTGTACGCGCCGCGCCTCGTGGCGACCGTTGAGCGTGACCTTGACCATGCCGCCCCCCGCCTCGCCCGTGACCTCGATGGCCGCGATTTCCTCTTGCGCCTTCTGCATGGTCGCCTGCATCGCCTGCGCCTGCTTCATCAGATTGCCCAGACCGCCCTTCATCGTTGCGCCTCGCCTCGTGGTTGTTTGTCAGTTGAGCGGCTTGACGGAGCCCGGCTGCACCGTCGCACCGAAAACCTCGCGCAAAGCGCGCACTGCCGGGTCCGTCTCGATCGCTTCCTCGGCCGCGCGCAGCCGTTCGTCGGAGACCAGCGCCTGCCGGCGCGCCGGCGTGTCCTCCGCGACATCGCTCACGCTGATCTCGATGCGAAGGGGTCGACCCTGTTGCGTGCTGAGCGCCTGTGCGAGCTTCTGCTCGAGCTGCGGCCGACGGAACATCTCGCCGGACCGGTCGAGACGGAGCCGCAGTACGTCGCCGCTGCGCGAGGTGAGCACGCAATGGTTGGCAAGCTGGCGCGCCGGGCCCTGCAGGTCGAGCGCGGCAAGCATCGCGGGCCATTCCGAGCCACTCTCCACCGCGGGCGGCGCTGCGGCGCCGGTGTTCGCCGGCATGGCGACGGTGGCGGCGCCGGCCGTGCGCCGTGTCGTCGCGCGTCCAGCCGGACGGGGCTCGTCGTCCGCGGTCGACAACGGACGGAACGCCAGCATGCGTAATAGCGCCATCTCGAATCCACCGCGCGCATCGGGTGCGTAGTCGAGATCGCGGCGGCTCATGATCGCGATCTGGTAGCAGAGCTGCAGATCCTCCGGCGCAAAGCGCGCTGCCAGTGCGGACAACGCCCCGTCCTCGTCGACGGCGTCGGTCTGGAGCTCCGGCAGCACCTGCAGCAACGACATGCGCTGCAACGCGCCGGCCAGCTCACCCAGCGCCTGGTGGTAGTCGGGTGCGCGCTCATCGAGCATCGCGACGGACTGCATCAGCGTCTTTCCGTCGCCGGCCGCAAGCGCCGTGAGGATCGCCTCGACGTGCCTGCGCTCGAGCGTGCCCAGCAGCGAGCGTGCCTCGGCCTCGAGCGCCCGGCCGCCGCCGAAGGCAAGCACCTGGTCGAGCAGCGACAGCGCGTCACGCATGCTGCCCTCCGCGCCACGCGCGATCGCACGCAAGGCACCGGGCTCGAATTCCACCTTCTCGGCCTGCGCGATCTGCGTCAGCCGCTCGATGATCTGCTGAGGCGGCAGCCGCCGCAGGTGGAACTGCAGGCAGCGCGACAGGACCGTGATCGGCAGCTTCTGAGGATCGGTGGTCGCGAGCAGGAACTTGACGTGCGGTGGCGGCTCCTCCAGCGTCTTGAGTAACGCATTGAACGAATGCGCCGAGAGCATGTGCACCTCGTCGATCAGGTACACCTTGTAGCGGCCACGCGCCGGCGAATACTGAACGTTGTCGAGCAGCTCGCGCGTGTCGTCGACCTTGGTGCGGGAAGCCGCGTCGACCTCGAGCAGATCCACGAACCGCCCGGCGTCGATATCACGACAGGCGCCGCACTCGCCGCAAGGCGTCGAGGACACGCCTCGCTCGCAGTTGAGCGCCTTCGCGAAGATGCGCGCAATGGTCGTCTTGCCTACGCCGCGCGTGCCTGTGAACAGGAAAGCATGATGGATGCGTCCCGAATCCAGCGCGTTCGTGAGCGCACGTCGGACATGGTCCTGCCCGACGAGTTCGTCGAACTTGCGCGGTCGCCATTTACGGGCAAGAACGAGATAGCTCATGGGACGAGCGGTTATCCGGTTGCGGAGGAGGAGGCGGCCCGCGCCAGAATACCCCCGGCACCCGGCGCTGCCGCTACCGCTGCTCCCTTCCGGGCCTGACGGGGTTTACGGCGAACCGTCGCGAGGGATCCGACGCGAGCCACCATGGGCCAGCTCGACCGACGCCTCCTCTCGGGACCGTCGATCGCTTCGGAGGGCGGCGACTATAACAGTCCGACCGGGCCGCCGACAGTCTCATCGACGCTTCCAATACCTCTCGTAAGCGCTTGATTAATCTAAGCTCAAACCCACTCGCGGGCGTGCCTGGGCGGCGTATCACCTGGCGGAATCGCCATCCTTCGGGACGGGAGGCGGCCCGTCGGGAAGATAGGCCTTGAAGACCACGTCACCTCTCCCGGCCTCGAAATCGGCGCGCACGGCGGCGAGCGCGTCGGGGCGCTCGTAAAGATCGACCATGGTGGCCGCGAGCACCTTCGCTGCGCGCGTAAGCCCTTTGTGACCGATAGACATGCCTCCCGTCGCAACCACGGGCCACGCATGCCATGGAGCCTCGGCCGGCGAGGTCGCCACCGTGAGCGTCAGCGTCGGCACGACCCAGCTCACATCGCCTACATCGGTCGAACCGCCCTCCTGCTCCTGATTCTCGAGCGGCTGGATGCCCGTATCCATGCCGGTTTCCGGCACACCCGTTGCGCGCTGAATGGCGCGCGCGAACGCCTGCTCCTCGGCGCTGTAGCTCACCGGGCCGAGCCATCGCAGGTTCGCGTCCAGCAACCGCGCACCAGCGAGGTTGGGCAGCACCTCCCAGCTCCCGGCCTGCACCCTCACGGTCGATGTCGTCTCGGTCATGATCGCCGCACCTTCAGCGAGCTTGCGAATGCGGGCGAGCAGACGCTCGACCTCCGCTCGCTCCCAGTCACGCGCCCACAGCCACACCTTCGCGTATTCCGGGACGACGTTCGGTACGTCCCCACCATTGGCGATCGTGTAGTGCAGACGCGAGGTCGGCTTGATGTGCTCGCGCATCAGGTTGACGCCGTGGGTGAACACTTCGAGCGCATCCACCGCGCTCCGGCCGTTCCACGGATCGTTGGCCGCATGAGCGGCGCGGCCGTGAAACTCGATGGCGAGATCGACCATGGCCTGGCTGCTGTCGGTGTCCGCCTGGGTCTCATCCCCCGGATGCCATGTCAGCATCACGTCGACGTCGTTGAATACGCCGTCGCGCGCCATGTAGGTCTTGCCGCCGATGTCCTCCTCAGCCGGCGTGCCGTAGAAACGAATCGTGCCCTTGAGCGCTCCCGACTGGATCTGCTCCCTGATCGCAAGCGCGGCGCCGAGACTCGCGGCGCCAAACATGTTGTGCCCGCAGCCATGACCACCTGCGCCCGCGACCAGGGGCTCCTTGCTGGGCTGCGCCTTCTGTGACAGCCCGGGCAGCGCGTCGTACTCGCCCATGATCCCGATCACCGGTCGTCCGTTGCCATACGAGGCGAGGAAGGCAGTCGGCATTCCGGCGATCCCTCGCTCGACGCGAAAGCCCTGCTTCTCCGCGTAGTCGGCGAGCAGCTTCGCCGAGCGGTGCTCGCGGAGCGCGATTTCAGCGAAGGCCCAGATCTGATCCGACAGCGACACCAGCTCCGGCCGATGGCGATCGACAGAGCTGATGACGGCTGCCTTGGCTGCGCTGGGCGCCACCGTCGCCGCGGAATCCTGCGCCGAGGCCACCGTGAAAAACGATGACACGGACACCGCCAGTACCGCCCCGACGACGGGAAGGACGCCTCGAACCATGCGCAGTGGCTGCTGCGCCTCACGCTCTATCATGGATGCCACAACCCCCTAGGGATGCAACTGATCGCCCGACTCATCCGCGCCCGCGATACGGAGCAATACCCTGCTCCGGGATCCACAGACCGGCGGGCGGCCGCCCCGTCTGCCAGAAGACATCAATCGGGATCCCCCCGCGCGGATACCAGTAGCCACCGATCCTGAGCCAGCGCGGCGCAAGGAAGTCGACCAGCCGGCCGGCGATCGCGAGCGTGCAATCCTCGTGAAACGCGCCATGGTTGCGGAAGGACTGCAGGTAAAGCTTGAACGACTTGCTCTCGATGAGCCAGCGGCGCGGCACGTAGTCGAGAACGAGGTGCGCGAAATCGGGCTGGCCCGTGATCGGACACAGCGACGTGAACTCCGGTGCGGTGAAGCGAACCAGGCATACCTTCCGCGGATGCGGGTACGGCACACGCTCGAGCAGCGCTTGATGCGGCGCGGCCGGTACCGGCGTGGGCGTGCCCAGCTGTCTGAGACTTGAACGACCCGGTGTGCGTCTGCGCCGCGTGCCTGCCACGCCGCGATCTTAGCAGGTGCCGCGATTTCGGTTATTCGGCTACTGTAAGCGCATGCGCGACATCAGCGACGAGGAAGTCGAGACCTTCTGGCGCGACGGCGTCGTCTGCCTGCGGAGCGCCGTTCCCCGCGAATGGGTCGAGCTCGTCGCACAAGCGATGGAAGAGTGGCTCGCATCGCCGCAGCGGTTTGACCTGACGCAGTACGGAGAGGACGTCGCGCATATGCACGGTGCGCGGCGGCCGCACGGCCACGGGGGCGGGGGATCGATCGCCGGACGCTTCTACTCCGGCACCGACTCCTGGCGACATTTCGATGGGTTGCGGCGCTTCGCCTGCGAGTCTGCCCTTCCCGGTCTCGTCGCGGCGCTGCTGCGCTCCAGCAAGGTGAACCTGTACGAGGACAGCATCCTGATCAAGGAGCCGGGCACGCCGGACAAGACCTATTTCCACCAGGACATCTCGTATTTTCACGTCGAGGGCGAGCAGATCTGCACCTCGTGGCTGCCCGTCGACCCGGTGACCGAGGTCAATGGCGGTCTGCAGTTCATCAAGGGCAGCCACCGCTGGGGTAAGCGCTACCGCCCGAATCACTTCGTCACCGACCGTCCGATGGACGACACGGAAGGCGAGATCGTGCCGGATTTTCATGCCGACCGTCGCGACCGCGTGATCCTGCAGTTCGACATGCAGCCGGGCGATGTCACCGTGCATCACTGCCGTACTCTGCACGGCGCGCCGGAGAACGCATCGCCCACCATGCGCCGTCGCGCCCTTTCGGTGCGCTACTGCGGGGACGATGCACGGTACCGGATCCGGCGTGGCGTGCCGCAGAAGCCGCATCATGCCGGGGTGGCCGACGGCGACGCGCTCGACCACCCCGACTGCCCGGTGGTGTGGAACGGCGCGCCCATCGCGCTGCGCGCGCGTGTACCGCGTTAAGCTTGCCGCAGTGCCAGACCGACCCGCAGCGAAGAGGCCACGACCGCCGAAGCTGATCTACACGCTGCTCGAGGGGCGCGGGCTGTTCGAGGCGGCAAGCCTCCCCTTTCTGCTTCCACTCCTGCAGGCGACGCCGCGCGGCGACGGCCACCCGGTACTGCTCGTCCCGGGTTTCGCCGCATCCGACGCGACGCTGGTCGGTTTGCGTGTGTTCCTGCGCACGCGTGGCTACCACGTCGAGACCTGGGGCTTCGGGCAGAACACCGGCTTTCAACGCAAGTTCACCCAGGCGCTCGAGCAGAAGCTGCGGCACATGCACCACAGGCACGAGCGCAAGGTGAGCGTGGTTGGGTGGAGCCTGGGCGGTGTCTATGCGTTCTACGCGGCGCACTGCGCGCCGGAATGCGTTCGCTGCGTCGTCTCGCTGGGCGGACCGATGCGCGTCACGGCGGACACCGACCAGGTGCCGCTACCGGTCAAGGCGCTGTACCGGTACTTCGCGCACCCCATGGGGCCGGTCGCGCATGTCTCGAACGTGCGCGCACGGCTCCTGCGCGCACCGCTGCCACTGCCGTCCGTCTGCATCTACTCATCGACGGACGGTATCGTACCGCCCGACGCCGCGCGCATCGACGAACAGGCTGGCCCGCACCAGAACATCTGGGTCCCGGGCAGCCATCTCGGCCTCGGCTTCAACGCCGCGGTGATGTGGGTGCTCGCCGACCGGCTTGCGCAGCCGGAAGGCGCATGGCAATCCTTTGCGCCCGAAGGAGTGCTGGGAGCGCTGTACGAGCGCGCCGCGCTGTACGCGAACCGCGACTGACCTCAGGCCGCGCGACGCGGCGCAGGCGACTTGGGTCGTGGGCGCTTGCTCGCCGTCTTCCGACCCGGGCGCTTCCTGGGGCGCTCGGTGAGACCGAGGTACTCCTGGAAGCTGTCGCGGATGCACTGGGCGAAGAACTCGGGGTCCGGCATCTGCTCGCGGCAGGAGGTCGGCGAGATGATGATGCGTCCATCGTAGCTCGTCACCGCGATCACGAGCCCCATGCCGTCGTAGATCGGCATGATCGCGGAGAAGTACGTCATCCGTGCGCCGTCGAGATACAGCGGGATGGCCGGACCTGGAACGTTCGTTATGGTGCAGCTCGCGACCGGCGCGCGGTGACCGAAGCTCAGCGCCGAACCTGCCATCATCCGCGCCGAGAGCGCGAGCGAGGCCGCCGGGGCGTGCTTGCGGATGTCGGTCAGTTCCCGCGCGCTGACGGCGAGATTGCGGTCCTCGACGTTGGCGCCGAACTGCTTGATCGTGCGCAGCCGGGCGACCGGATCCGCGATGTCGGTGCGGAGCGGCACGTGCAGCAGGCTGTATCCACGGGCGCCGCCGTGGCCATTGCGGCGTGAAACGGGGGCGATCGAAACGAGCGTCGGCGAGGGCAGCTCCTCGTGCTTCCTCAGGTATCGGCGCAGCGCGCCTCCGCAGACGGCGAGCACGGCGTCGTTGATCGTTGCACCCTGCACGAGGCCCCGGATCCGTTTGAACTCCTCGATCGTGAAGCGCCGCGTCTCGAAAACGCGATGCGGCGAGACAATGGAGTTGAAGCGCGTTACCGCGGAGCGCTCCGGATGCAGCCAGGCGTCGCCCAGGGAGCCGAGCACCGTCGGGCTCAGCCGGCCGAGCATCCGCGCGAGTGGCGCGGCGACCTTGAGTGGCTGCATGGCGTTGTTGAGCGCCGCGCGAGCGAGGAGCGCAAGGGTCCCCGGCGGCGATTCGGGGAACCAGGGTTCGGGCGGCGCGAGAGCGGGTGGCTGCGGCGTCGTATCGTGCAAGAGCGTCGTGATCTCGGCCCCGGCGTTCGCATCGATCGCCGCGTGGTGGATCTTGGCGAGGATCGCAAAGCTGTCCTTCGGCAGATCGAGAAAAGCATCCAGCCCCTCGACGAGGTACAGCTCCCAGAGCGGGCGTGTCATGTCGAGCGGACGCGCATGAATGCGCGACGCCTGGATGCAGAACTGCCGCCAGTCGCCCGGTTTCGGTAGCGCCACGTGGCGCACGTGGTATTCGAGGTCGAAGCGCTCGTCCTCGATCCAGTAGGGATGGTCGAGCTCGAGCGGGACGCGCAGCAGTCGCTGACGGAAGATCGGCGAGAGATGCAGACGGCGCTCGATGTGCTTCAGCAGTCCCGTGAAGTGGACCTGGCCATCGGCGGCCGTCGAAGGATCGTAGATCGAGACCAGGGTGAGATTGGAGTTGGCGTGTCCGTTGTCCGCATAGACGAACTGTGCGTCCTCGCCGCGCAATTGCCGCATCTGTTGCGAGCCCCCCGGCCCTGCCGATCTGCGGCGCAGTCTAGCCGCAAAATCTACCCGCAGCCGAATTCCGCACCAGGGAAACCCGATCTGGCCCGCATTTCCCGTCGCCGCGTGTCAGAAGAAGACGGCTGGGGCCATTTGTCATGGTGCATTTTTCAGGGCGGGCGGACCCGGAGGAAGCCGCCGCTTCGGAGCCCGTCGCGAACCCTGCGCATGCCGGCGAGCCAGCGCTCGTAGTCGTTCGCCTTGCGCTGGAAGTAGCCGAGCACCTCCGGGTGGGTGAGGATCAGGAACTGCCCCGCCTCGATACCGTCGGCGATGATTCGCGCGGCGTCCTCGACCCGGATCACTCCGGGCAACGCGTCCGCGGGCAGATCCTCGGCGAGCCCCGTGATCGCGGTCGCGACGTACTGCGGACAGGCGACGCCCACCTCGATGCCGCGGTCGCCATACGTGATCGCAAGTGACTCGGCGAGCGCGACGGCCGCGTGCTTGGTGGCACTGTAGGCGCTGTCCCCGCACTGGCTCAGGAGACCCGCGGCCGACGCGACGCTGATGAGTTGTCCGCTGCCGCGCGCCAGCATCGAAGGCAACGCCGCGCGGCAGGCGCGAAGATGCGCCAGTACGTGCACCGACCACATTTGCTGCCACGCCGAATCCGGCTGCGCGAGCGCGTCGTCGAGATCGAGCTCCTGCGAGGCAATGCCCGCGTTCGAAACCAGGAGGTCGATGCGACCGTAATGATCCTCGACTGCGGCAACCATGGCTGTCACTGCTTCTGCGCGTCTCACATCGCAGGCAAGCGCCAACCCACCCGTCTCGCACGCGGTATCGAGCGCCGCGTCATGATCGAGATCGGCGACCGCGATGCCGGCCGCACCGCGTCGGGCGAACTCCCGGCAGAGCGCCCGGCCGATGCCGCGCGCCGCGCCCGTGACGAGCGCCACTCGACCGGCAAGCTTCACGCGCCGTGTCCCGGGGGCCGCGGCATCGACTCCGTCCGCAACCCCGCGGGCGACTCGTTGGAAGCCGCCTCAGCGTGGCGGCCGAGCTCGAACTTCGCAATCTGGTTGCGGTGTACTTCGTCGGGGCCGTCAGCCAGCCGCAGCGTGCGCGCGCTCGCGTACGCATAAGCCAGGCCGAAGTCGTCGCTGACGCCGGCAGCGCCGAATACCTGTATCGCCCAGTCGAGGACCTGGCACGCGACGTTCGGTGCCACGACCTTGATCATCGCGATCTCGTTCTGCGCGGCCTTGTTGCCGGCGACGTCCATCTTCCAGGCGGCATGCAGCACCAGCAGCCGTACCTGGTCGATCATGATCCGTGCGTCCGCGATACGCGCGCGCGTCACACCCTGTTCCGAGAGCAGCCGGCCGAAACTCGTACGCGCGCTGGCGCGCCGGCAAAGTGCCTCGAGCGCGCGTTCGGATGCGCCGATCAGGCGCATGCAATGGTGGATGCGCCCGGGACCCAGGCGTCCCTGCGCGATCTCAAAGCCGCGGCCTTCGCCGAGCAGCATGTTCGACGCGGGCACCCGTACGTTCTCGAACGACACTTCCGAGTGACCATGCGGCGCGTCGTCGTAGCCGAAGACCGGCAGCTGCCGCAGCACGTTGACTCCGGGCGCATCGCGGGGCACCAGGATCATCGACTGCCGGCGGTGGCGATCCGCGTGCGCCGGGTCGCTCTTGCCCATGAAGATCAGGATCGTGCAGCGCGGGTCACCGGCACCCGAGGTCCACCACTTGCGGCCGTTGAGCACATACTCGTCGCCGCGGCGCTCGATGCGCGACTCGATGTTGGTGGCATCCGACGACGCGACGGCGGGCTCCGTCATCGCGAACGCCGAGCGGATCCTGCCCTCGAGAAGCGGCACCAGCCACTCGCGCTTCTGAGCCTCGGTGCCGTAGCGGACCAGCACCTCCATGTTGCCGGTATCGGGCGCGGAGCAGTTGAACGCCTCGGGGCCGATCACCGATCGGCCCATGATCTCGCAGAGCGGCGCATATTCGAGGTTGGTCAGCCCGGCGCCATACTCGGACTCCGGCAGCCAGAGGTTCCAGAGCCCGTCTGCGCGGGCATGCCCCTTCAGCTCCTCCATCACGTCGGTCGGAATCCACTGGTTACCCTTGCGACGGCTCTCCTGCACCTCGGCCGCGAAACGCGCTTCGGCCGGATACACATGCGCTTCCATGAAGGCGCCCACGCGGGTCTGCAGCCGGATGACCTTCTCGCTGTGTGTGAATTCCATGGCACTCTCAGGATTGCAGACGTTCGACCTGGCGCCAGGCGAGCTCGGCGAGCGGCCGTGCGCGGCGACCCATCTCGAGCGCCTCGCTGCTCGCCGCCGTGCCCGACAGCGCCCGCGCCATGATCCCCTGCATGATCGCCGCAAGCCGGAACATGTTGAACGCCATGTAGTATTCCCAGTCGCGCGTCGCGATGCCGGAGCGACCGGTGCGGCGGCAGTAGGCCGCGACGTGCTCGGGCTCCGTCGGGACGCCGAGCGCCGCGAGATCGTGCCCGGCGAGCCCGCGGAAGACGCCCGGCTCGACCCGCCAAACCATGCAGTGATAGGCGAAGTCCGAGAGCGGATGACCGAGCGTCGACAACTCCCAATCGAGCACAGCGACGATCTGCGGCTTGCTCGGGTGAAAGATCACGTTGTCGAGGCGGAAGTCGCCATGCACGATCCGCGTCTCGTCGTCGGCGGGCACGTGCTCGGGCAACCAGGCGATGAGGCGATCCATGGCGTCGATGTTCTCGGTGCGCGATGCCTGGTACTGCCGGCTCCAGCGGCTGACCTGCCGCACGATGTATTCGCCGTGACGGCCGTAGTCGGCGAGCCCGACCGCGGCCGGGTCGACCGCGTGCAGCGCGGCGATCACGCGGTTGAGCTCGTCGTACATCCGTCCGCGCTCGGCGGGTGAGACACCGGGCAGCGCCGGGTCCCAGAGCACTCGTCCCTCGACGAACTCCATCAGGTAGAACGCGGTGCCGATCACCGAGTCGTCCTCGCACAGCGCGTGGACGCGTGCCACGGGGACGTCACTTGCCGCAAGCGCCGCCATCACGCGGTACTCGCGGTCGACTGCGTGCGCCGATGGCACCAGCGTCCCGCTGGGCTTGCGTCGCAACACGTAGCGGTCGCGGCCGCGCGTGACCAGATAGGTCGGGTTCGACTGCCCGCCCTTAATGCGCGTGATCTGTACCGGCGCCGCCGCACCACCCAGCGTCACGGCGATCCAGTCGCCTAGCCGCGCGGCATCGATCCCGACTCCAGGAACCTCAGTACCACTCATCGCGCATCATGAGCGTCGTGTCGTCCAGGCGGTCCAGCAGTTCGAACTGCGCCGCTGTACGCGGCAGCTCGCAGCGATAGAACCAGCGGCAGGCCTGGCGCTTGCCGTCATAGAACGCGCCCGGTCGACCGCCCGCGACGAGCGCCTGCTCCAGCCAGATCCAGGCGGCGACGACGTGACCGAAAGCCTCCAGGTAGATCGCCGCATTTGCGAGCCGTCGTGCAGGTTCTGCAACGGCCTGCAGGGCGCGCGTCGTCGCGACCAGCCGTCCAACAGCCGCCTCGAGCGCATCGGCGTGTGCGCCGAAGTCCCCGTTGTGTAACGCCCGCGTGTCGCCCGTCGCATCCGACCGTGCACGCACGATCGTTGATCCTATCGTCGCGCACAACAGCTCGAACCCCTCACCACCCGAGAGCCCGACTCGCCGGCCCAGCAGATCCAGCGCCTGGATCCCGTGCGTCCCCTCGTGGATCGGGTTCAGCCGGTTGTCGCGGTAGAGCTGTTCGACGGGGAAGTCCCGCGTGTACCCGTAGCCACCATGGACCTGGATAGCCAGGTCGTTGGCCGCGACGCACCACTGTGCCGGCCAGGACTTTGCGATTGGCGTCAGCAGATCGAGCAGCAACCCCGCTCGGCGCCGGGCCGCTGCGTCGGGCGCGGTGTTGCGCTCGTCGACGAGCAGCGCGCAGTAGAGGTTGAGCGCGAGGCCGGCCTCGACATACGCCTTCTGCGCGAGCAGCATGCGGCGCACGTCGGCGTGCTCCACGATCGCAACCGGCGGGGTGGCCGGGTCGCGGGCGTCCGGCCGACGACCCTGCGGGCGATTACGGGCGTAGTCGAGCGACTCGAGGTAGCCGGCATAGCCCAGCGCGACCGCGCCGAGACCGACGCCGATCCGCGCCTCGTTCATCATGTGAAACATGCAGGCGAGCCCCTGGTGCGGCTCGCCAACGAGGTAGCCGATCGCTCCAGCGCGGCCCTCGGGCCGGAACCGGCCCTCGCCGAAGCTGAGCATTGTGTTGACAGTTCCGCGATAGCCCATCTTGTGGTTGAGTCCAGCGAGCGCCACGTCGTTGCGCTCGCCAAGAGTGGCGTCGGCAGCGATCAGGCGGCGCGGTACGGCAAAAAGCGAAATGCCCCTGACGCCCGCCGGTGCGCCCGGAATCTTCGCGAGCACAAGATGCACGATGTTGTCGGCGAGCTCGTGCTCGCCGCCCGAGATCCACATCTTGCTGCCATACAACCGATAGCGCGGCCCGAGCGCGCTCGTACCGTCGGGGTCGGCGCGGGTCGCGATGTCGGCGAGCGAAGAGCCCGCCTGCGGCTCGGAGAGGCACATTGTCCCCATCGCGCGTCCCGCCAGCATCGGTCGCACGAACGCATCGACTTGGGCCTGCGTGCCGTGAGCGAGCAGCAGGTGGGCGTTGCAGATCGTGAGCAGCGCATAGCCCGTGGTCGCGGCGTTTGCGGCGCCGAACCAGGCGAACGCCGCCTTGTCGACCACCACCGGCAGCTGCATGCCACCAAGCTCGTAGTCGCAGGTCGCGGCGAGCAGCCCTGCATCGGCAAATGCAGCGAGCGCCGACTTGATCTCCGGCAGCAGCCGGACGCGCTCGCCGTCGATGACCGGTTCCTCGAGATCCGATTTTCGCCGGTGCGGAAGAAAGCGCTCCACGGCGATCCGCTCCGCGGAGGAAAGCACCGAATCGAATGTCTCGCGCGAATGATCGGCGAATCGCGGTCGCGCGCAGAGCCGCTCGACATCCAGCCACTCGTAGAGCAGGAATTCGAGGTCCCGGCGTGAAATGAGCTTCGCAGTCACGCCGGGCATCATACCGAAGGCTCCGCGTCGCACGCGGGCGGGACCGGCCGGCGACCCTGTGCAGCCGATGGCGCCTCTGCTAGCGTTGGATCCGCATGGCCAAGTCACCCAGCCTGCTCGACCTGCTCGCGATGCTGCCGGCCGGTGATATCGCCCGCACCGCACGTGCGATCGGCCTCTCGCCGGAACTGCTTCGGAAGCGACTGAACGCGATCGAGTCCACGCTCGGGGTGGATCTGCTCGGCAGCGCGACCCGTGCGCTCAAGCCTGCGGAAACCGGCAAGCTGGTGCTCGAGCATGCCGGGCGCATCCTTTCGCAGGCACGCGACTTTACCCGCGACCTCGAGGAGCTCGCCGGGCTGCATTCGCCCGTGATCACCCTCGGCGCCGACACGTTCGTCGCCCAGCTCCCGCTCGGTGTCACGCTCGGCCGCATGATCACTGCGAACTCGCGTCTGCGCGCATGCGTGGTCGTGGCGGATTTCGAGGAGCTGGCGCGTGCCGTCATCGCGGGCGAGCTCGAGCTGGGCGTCGCCGACACCTCGGCCGCCGCGCGTCACCCGACCCGACTGGCCATCGATCCGGTCGCGGAATATGCGCTCCATTTCTTCGTCCGTCCGGGACACCCGCTCATGTCCAGCGAGCCGCCTACCCTGGCCGACATACTCGTGTTTCCGCTGGCGATGTCGCGAGTTCCGCAGCGGATCGCCTTGCACTTCGCCGGTGTCCAAACGCAGCTCCGGCCTGATCGCGCGACCGGCGATCTCCTGCCGGCGCTCAGGAGCGACGATTTCTCGGTGGTCAGGTTTGCGGTGGCGGCGGGCGACGCGGTGGGACTGGCACCCGCACCAGCCATCCACGACGACATCCGCGGCCGCAAGCTCGCGGCCGTGCCCTTCCAGGCGCCGTGGTTGCGGGCGAATTACGGCGTCTTCCGCTCGCGCAAGCGCGCGCTGTCCCGCGTGGCGCAGCTGTTCGTCACCCAGCTCCGTCAGGTCGATGCGGCGATACAGATGCGCGCCGTGCGATCCGGGCGTGGCGCGTCGCGGCGCAAGGCCGCGGCGAAGCCACGGGGCCGGCGCAAGGCGCGCTGACGTGCTCCGCTCGATTACGATGCTCGGATGCCTGTTCGGCCTTGCCGCGCAGGCGCATTCGGCCTCGCCGCCCGTCGCACCGCCGGCGACGCTGCGCGTCGATCTGGTGCATACCGGCGGTCGCGGACTCGAGGTGTTCGCGATCGACCGCGTCGTGCTCGAGCCGCTGCCGTGGCCGGGGAGCCCGGCGCGTGCAATCGACTACAGCGACACCGGTGCATACCGCTTCGAGGTGCGCGAACCTGGCGGACGCCTGCTCTACTCGCGTGGATACTCCTCGATTCTCGGCGAGTGGGCGACCACGGAGGAAGCCAGGGATACGCATCGCAGCTTTCACGAATCGCTGCGCTTTCCGCGTCCGGCAGCGCCTGTTCGCATCGCAGTGCAGCGCCGCAACGCGGCACAGGCCTTCGAGACCGTATGGGAGTCTGTCGTCGATCCGGAGGGTATGTTCGTCGAGCGCGCCGCACCGCCTCCGCAGACGCTCATCGCCCTCGAAGAACATGGTGCCCCACCCGACAAGGTCGACTTGCTCCTGATCGGCGACGGTTATACCGCGCAGGAGTGCAGCGACGGATTCCCGAACGATGCCAGGCGGATGATCGACGCGCTCTTCCGTCATGAGCCGTTCCGGACGCGACGACCTGATTTCAACGTCTGGGGGCTCTGCCCGCCAGCGACCCAATCCGGCGTCGCGCGACCCTCGACCGGCGTGTATCGGCGCACGCCGGTGGGCGCCGCCTACGATGCCTTCGGGTCCGAGCGCTACGTGCTCACGTTCGAGAACCGCGCGCTGCGCGACGTTGCTGCCTGGGCGCCCTATGAATTCGTCACCCTCCTGGTCAACAACGAGACCTACGGGGGCGGCGGGATCTTCAACACTTTCTCGACGGTCGCGGTGAAGAACGACTGGGCCGATTACCTGTTCGTCCACGAGTTCGGTCATCACTTTGCCGGCCTCGCCGACGAGTACTACACCTCTCCCGTCGCCTACGCCCCAGCACAGACCGTCGTCGAGCCGTGGGAAGCGAACGTCACCGCGCTTGCCGATCCTCGCGCGCTGAAATGGCGTGCGCTGGTCGCGGACGGCACGCCGATCCCGACACCCTGGCCCAAGGAGGCCTTCGAGGAACGCCAGCGCGACTTCCAGGCGCGGCGCAAGCTGATCCGGCAGGAACGCCGGCCAGAGGCCGAGATGTCGGCTCTCTTCCGCGAGGAGCAGGCGCACGCGACGCAGCTCCTCGGCACCGGCCCGCACTCCGCCCAGGTTGGCGCCTTCCAGGGTGCGAACTACGATGCGCGATCCTTCTACCGCTCGCAGGCGGATTGCGTCATGTTCACACGCGACGAAGTGCCCTTCTGCCGTGTCTGCCGCGCCGCGCTCGACCGGGTAATCGACCTCTACGCCGGCCCCGCCCGGACGAAGTGAACTCGGATGGTCGGCGCGCTCGATTTCGACACGGTTCGCGACTTCGCCACGGCGCTCCTGATCGGCACCCTGCTCGGAATCGAGCGGGAGCGGCACAAGCAGTCGGAGGGCGACATATCTGTCGGTGGACTTCGAACCTTCATCCTTCTTGCAATGCTGGGCGCGATCGGCGGCTGGCTCGCAA
>Ga0207675_100000203_pt1 | contig 55051 bp, 60 predicted proteins | sample KBSSwiS42_FD_184305 | JGI IMG/M metagenome (GOLD analysis project Ga0207675, IMG submission 184305) | Switchgrass rhizosphere microbial communities from Kellogg Biological Station, Michigan, USA - KBS Switchgrass S4-2 (SPAdes) (version 2) | ecosystem: Host-associated > Plants > Roots >...
GGGGGAGGGAGCCGGTACTATGACGGGAGATCCCTCCGGTGTGGCAGGTGCCGCCGGTTCCTCGATCTTGGCCTCTAGCTCCTTGACGGCTTCAGGTGCAAGTGGAGGCGGCGGAGCGGGCTGAAGCGCTCCTCCGGAGAGCTGCCCTTCAAGTCCGGCCAGCCTGAGTTCGAGCTTCCTCACTCGCTCGCGTGCGCCGATCGCCAAGACGAGGGCGACAATGGCCAATACCGGAAAGGCGATGACGAGAGCGATGAGGAGGGAGAACAGAGGGTCCATCAGCTTTGCGGTGTGCGCAGGAAGCCGACAGCCGGGCGCTCGCTACTGCCGTGGACAGGCCCTATCACCGAGATGCCTCGACCCAAGCGGGAGGCCTATCTAGCCCGAGGCTCTAGGAGAAGGGAATGCAGATTGCAGAATCAAAATGGCGATCCCCACTTTCGTGGGGACCGCCATTTCAGTGATAGCTTGAAGAGATCGACGCGTTAATTAAGCGCGGTCGAGCTCGGCAGGGAGATAGCTCGTCACTTCCATGCCAGCCTCGGACTCGGTGATCTCGGGTTTCAGCCACTCTTTCATGGTCGTCTCCTTCGGTGAACTAACAGCCTAGATAATGGGGAATGGGCATGAGTCCCGCATGACGGCCCCATGAACAGGCTCTGAATGCCACATTAAGAAATTCTGACGAGAACACGTGGCAAATTCCCTGGACTTGGCGGCACTGGGATGGCCACGAGATATGGAGCCATTCCCTTTCGCTCGCCAATCGCGGTTATTCGCTAGGCTATCCGAACAGCGCCAAGGCCTTATCCACGGTGATCCAGATGCCCCAGAGCAGGGGAAGGCCGACCGCAAACCATGCGAGCGGCGCCACATCGAGGCGCCTGGGACTGAGCACGATGCCGGCGAGCCAGAGTGCGAGGCCGATCCACATCAGGAAGGGGCGATAGGCAAAGGAGCCAGTGGCCTCTGCCTTGGCGGTGGTGTCGAGGCATGGGCCCGCCGAGTAAAGCAGACATTCCCAGGCGCCGCCGATCCCGCCCACCTTGGTGTAAAAGGTGATCCACCAGACGATGGCGACTGCGATCAAGAGAAGCCCGATTGGCTGGAGCAAGCCAATGCCGGGCCGGGTGTCCTCGCGCTCCCTGATCTCAACCGCATGCATGGCCCTGTCGCGCGCGGTCTTGGTCTGCAATGCCTCGACCTCCTCTGGCTTCATAAACCATTTCTTGGCAAGCGGCCTGATCAGCAGATTGCAGATGAAGCCTGCCACGAGAAGTCCGGCAAGAACGTAGAAGATGGGGTGGTAGATCTGGTCGGGGGCAATGCCCGCGGCTTTGCGCGAGTCGTGCATGTAGTTCACGATCACGGGGCCGACGATGCCGGCGGTCGACCATGCGGTGAGCAGCCGGCCGTGAATGGCGCCCACGAACTGCGTGCCGAAAATGTCGGCAAGGTAGGCAGGGATGGTGGCGAAGCCGCCGCCATACATCGAGGCGATGAGACAGAAGGCGGCAGCGAACAATCCCAACATGCCGAGCGTGGCAAGCGTCGGTGCCGACGCGTAGCAGATGAAGCCCAAGGTGAAGAACAGGAAATAGGTCGTCTTGCGCCCGATCCTGTCCGACAGCGAGGCCCAAAAGAAGCGGCCAGCGATATTGAACAGGGAGAACAGCCCGACAAAGGCGGCACCGACCAACGCGGCTTGCGCCTTCTGGGCGTCATTGAATTGCGCGAAGCCTACGGTGGGATCGCCGAACAGGCGGCCGCCGAAGGTCTCCTGAAGCATCGGGGAGGCCGCGCCGATGATGCCGATACCGGCGGAGACGTTGAGACAGAGCACGAGCCAGATCAGCCAAAACTGCAGAGTCTTGTGGGCCTGATTGAGGTGGACGTGCCCCGTGGTGATCATCGCGTGGGAATTCGCCGGGGGCGTCCAGCCGTGCGGCTTCCACCCGATCGGCGGCAGCCGGTAACCGAACGCACCGCACATCATGAAGACGAAATAGATGATCCCCATGGTCACGAAGGTCTCCCACACGCCGACCGAGGTCGGGGTGGCGTAATAATTCATGAGGATAGTGGCGAGCGGCGAGCCGATCATGGCGCCGCCACCGAAACCCATGATGGCCATGCCGGTGGCCATGCCCCGTCGGTCGGGGAACCATTTGATCAGGGTTGAGACGGGCGAGATGTAGCCAAGGCCGAGGCCGACGCCGCCGATGATGCCGGAACCGAGCCACATCAGCCAAAGCTGATGGATATAGACGCCGACCGCCGAGATCATCAGGCCGCCGGACCAACAAAGCGCCGCTACAACGCCGGCGCGGCGCGGACCGACTCGCTCGAGCCATCCTCCCCAAATCGCAGCCGACGTGCCCAGCAGGACGAAGAACAGCGTGTACATCCAACCGAGATCGAACTGGGTCCAGTCGCAGTCGGTGGCAAACAGTGCGTGGCCGGTGATCGCGACCTTGCCCCAAAACGTAGTGGCGTCACCGGGGCAGGGGATCGGCTTGTCCAGCCCTTGCGCTACGGCCACGGCGCGGCCGAGAGGCAGCCAGAACACGCTGAAGCCGTAGGCCATGCCGATGCAGAGATGAATGGCGAGAGCCGCCGGCGGAACGAGCCAGCGGTTGTAGTCCGCAGGTGCAATGATGCGCTCTTTATCGAGAAGGTCGGCATGGTCGCCGGCCGTCGCTGTGCGTGCCGCAGTCGCCATTCCTTTCCCCCCAGAATGCGGGCTGTCGAATGCCCTATTTATCCGCAATTTGAACGTGCTTCGAGCCGGACTGCAAGGGCCTTTGGGGGAGCATGAATTGCTACTTCGAACGGCGATTCTCGCGGCGCTGCGTGACGCTTTGGTGACGCTTGGACATTGCCCAACATCGCTCGCACTGCGCTGGCCGGCCTTGTCCGGCAACGGGTTTCAGTGCAGACATTTGGCTCCTGTCCAAAGGAGGGTCCGCCATGGCAACAAACTCCGTTCGACGCGGTCTGGTGCTCGCGTTAGCTCTCGGCTTCTTCGCCACGCCCTTCCTGTGGGCTTCGGCTCAAGCCGCCAACATCACCGTGTTTGCTGCAGCGAGCCTCAAGAACGCGCTCGACGATGCGGCGAAGAAATACGAGGCGAAGACCGGCGACAAGATCGTGGTCAGCTATGCGGCCTCATCCGCGCTTGCCAAGCAGATCGAGCAAGGCGCGCCCGCCGACATCTTCTTCTCGGCGGACCTCGATTGGATGGACTACCTAGAGCAGAAGAAGCTCATCGACACAGCATCGCGGCATACGCTGCTCGGCAATACGCTTGTGCTGATCGCTCCGAAGGACTCGACCGTCTCGCTCACGGTCGGCAAGAACTTTCCACTGCTGCAGGCTCTCGGGCCGGACGACAAGCTTGCGATGGCGAGCGTCGACACCGTGCCTGCCGGGAAGTATGGCAAAGCGGCTCTGACCTATTTCGGCGTGTGGGATCAGGTGGCGCCGCGCGTGGCCCAGGCGGAAAATGTGCGCGCTGCGCTCGCTTTCGTTGCAAGGGGCGAGACGCCACTCGGCATCGTCTATAGCACCGATGCGAGGTCGGAGCCAGCAGTCAAAGTCATCGGTACGTTTCCAGATGATAGCCATCCCAAGATCCTCTATCCGATTGCACTGACTGCCTCGGCAAAGCCTGAGGCGCGCAAGTTTCTCGAATTCCTCATGTCGTCGGAAGTCGCGCCCTCTTTCGAGGCGCAAGGCTTCTCGATCGAAGGCAAGGTCGGCTAGGGAGGTTCGCGCGGAATTCGGCGTCGGAACGAACGATGCGAGGCACACCAGGCTCTTCGCTTGACATTATTTGGCCGCTGTCGCTCGGCTATTTACCGGCGGTCCGCCGCCGCTAATGCCCATTTGGGGGGCGTCAAAACCCTGCCTTCATACGCAATTGGACAGGTTCAGTGACATGAGCATGAAGTCTAGTACCGCCGCAGGTGCGGCACTGTTCGCCTTCGCGTTACTGCTGGTACCGGCCATCGCCGGCACTATCACCGAACGCGAGAAGCGCGATTGCCCAAACGACTATCATAGATACTGCGGCGAATATGGACTCGGCAGTGAGGCGTTGCGAGCCTGCATGTCGCGCAACATCAAGAAGCTGTCGCGTGTCTGCGTCGCCGCGCTCGTCGATGCCGGCGAGCTGAGCCAAGCCCAGGCCGGTAAGCTGCACGGAAAGGCTGCGACCGTGGCGAAGAAGAAGACCACGGCAAAAAAGGTCACTGGAAAAAAGAAGGTCGCTGCCAAGAGCACGCACAAAACCACGAAGCAGGTCGTTCATAAGAGCAGCACCAAGAAGGTCGCCTCCAAGGGCACGACAAAGAAGAAGCGGCAGTAGATTTCACGTTTCCGCGGACGGGCGCGTCGGGAGGTTGTGCAAGCTAGAGCTTTGCCAGGACCCGTTCGGTGAGCGCCTCGCAGGCCTCACCGGCAAAGGGGAACGCGCCACTCAGAGCGTCCTGCAAGGTGGGAGCGAGGGCCACCTGCAAGCGTCGCCGCGCCCGCAGGAGGCGGGTCTTCACGGTTTGCGCAGGAACCTGCAAGGCTTCGGCAGTTTCCTCGACGCTCAAACCTTCGACCTCGCGCAACATGAAGACGATCCGAAAGGCTTCCGGCAAATCAGCTATGGCCTGCTCGATAAGCTTGGCCAACTGGCCTCGCGCGGCATCGGCTTCCGGTGACGAAGAAGCAGCAGGCCCTCCCATCAGATTCTCCCGATAGTCATCGAGCAAGGCGATGGAGTGTTCGCGCAACAGGCGGATTCTGCGTTGGGCCGATCGGCGCCTGCCAAGGGCCTCGTTCAACACGATGCGGGTCAGCCATGTACTCAGAGACGACACTCCAGCAAAACTGTCGATCGCGGCGAACCCCTTGAGATATCCTTCCTGGACGGCTTCCTCGGCATCCGGCCGGTCTTTCAGCACGCTCCACGCCGTTCGATAGAGACGTTGATTGTTGCGCCGGGTCACGACGCGCACCGCAAGAGAGTCGCGCTGGGCTATGAGCTTCGCGAGCTCGATATCGGTCAGAGTTTCATAGTCCAGCGCGACGCTTGTCATGCGTCTATTGCGAGGCCGAGGCGGATTGGAGCCGACTGGCGAGCTGCTCGGCGTGCTTTTGGTGCGCCTGGAATAACGCTAGGCCGCTCTGCAGCAACGCTTTGAGCTCGGCGTTCTGCGCGCTCGGAATGAGCGTGTCGCTGAGCGCGTTGTTGACCGTCTTGTGATAAGCCACCTCATTGTCGATGTAAGCCTTGTCGAACGCTGCCCCGTTCAGGCTCGCCAGCTTGTTACGGGTGGCGTCCGCCTCCTTCTTCAGGCTTTGGCTCGTCGGATTGTCTTCCGGCTTGACGTTGAGTTTCTTCACCAGCGCCAATGCTTGATTGTTCACCGTCGTATGATCTCCGACCATCTGTTGGGCAAAGGTGCGGACACCATCGTTTTTCGATTTTTGCAAGGCCTGCTTGGCGGCCTCGATATCGAGAAGGTTCGCCGTATAGACGATATGGGCAATTTGCGGATCGGTTGGTTTTGCGGCCTGCTCGGCCGCACTCGCAGCCATGGTGAGCAGACTAGCGGCCAAAAAGGCAGCAATAACGAGGATCTTCTGCATGACATGTCCTTTCGATCAGGCTCTTCGCTCGCAATTTCGTGCGACCGACAACGAGCCATTAGATGGCATGACACGCGCCGAGGTTCCCGCAATGCCGATGCAGCGCGGGCCAGACCGCACCCGGACGGGCGGCAGCCGTCAGGCTGCTGACTTCTTATACTTCGCCGCCTCTTCCGAGCCCTTTGTTGCGTCACCAGCCGTATAAGAATGCGCGCCGGTGCCGGCGAGCTTGCCTTTGTCCACGATCAGATACTCGGTGCGGATCGGCTTCTTGGCGAAGTAGCTCTCGAGAATTTCGCGCGTGCCGGCGGCGTAGCGTGCCTGCGCGGAGAGCGAACTTCCCGAGATATGCGGTGTCATGCCGTGATGCGGCATGGTGCGCCACGGGTGCTCCTTGGGCGCGGGCTGGGGGAACCAGACGTCACCCGCGTAGCCTGCGAGCTGACCGCTCTCCAGCGCCCGGACAATCGCGTCGCGGTCGCAGATCTTGCCGCGCGCCGTGTTCACGATGTAGCTGCCGCGCTTCATCATGCCGATCAGCTTGTCGTTGAACATGCCCTCGGTCTCGGGGTGCAGCGGCGCGTTGATGGTCACCACATCGCACACCTTGACCAGCGACTCGACGTTGGGATGGAAGGTGAGACCAAGCTCCTTCTCGACCTTCTCAGGCAGGCGGTGTTTGTCGGTATAGTGGAGCTTCACATCGAAAGGCTTTAGCCGGCGGAGCGCCGCAAGGCCGATGCGGCCGGCGGCGACCGTGCCGACATTCATGCCTTCGAGGTCGTAGGAGCGCTCGACGCAGTCGGCGATATTCCAGCCGCCTCTGATCACCCAGCCATAGGACGGGATGTAGTTCCTGACCAGCGCCAGGATCATCATCACGATGTGCTCAGACACGCTGATCGAGTTGCAGTACGTCACCTCGGCGACGGTGACGCCCTTGTCCATGGCGGCCTGGAGGTCAGTGTGGTCCGAGCCGATGCCGGCGGTGATGACGAGCTTGAGTTTCTTCGCCTTGTGGAAGCGTTCCTTGGTCATGTAGGCGGGCCAGAACGGCTGTGAGATCACGACCTCGGCGTCAGGCAGCTCCTTCTCGAAGGTCGAATTCGAACCGTCCTTGTCGGAGGTCACGACCAGTGTATGACCGGCGTCCTCGAGGAACTTGCGAAGCCCGAGCTCACCGGACACGCTGCCCAGAAGCTCGCCCGGCTTGAAGTCGATCTTGCTCGGGGTCGGCGTGGTCATGCCGTCGGGATAGTGGTCGATCTTGGGAATCGAATCCCGGGCATATTCGGCCGGATAGCCGTCGACCGGGTCGTCATAGAGAACACAGAGGACCTTTGCCATTACTGCCACTCCTCATTTGGGCCGAGACCGCGCAAGCCATTGCTTCGCTCCCGCGGACGCGTTCGAAGGCAACGACAGGTCGCCATGTCGCTGTTGATGGATCGAGGCTTGCCGCTGATGCGTTCCGCCTCATCCTTCGGTTTCCTATGCCAGCCGCCGCGGTAGGGAAATCGCGCTTCTGGGGGGCGGCCAGCGCAAAAGCCTCGCTCCACCCAACGGTCAAGATCAAGTAGGCACTCACGAACGGGCGATCGGTTCTGCCAATCGCGTGCGCGCGTGCACTAGACAAACGCGCAAAGGGCGGGAATCGTGCCAGCGACGGAGCAACGCGGTGTCAGTCAATCCACCGCAAGGAGGTCACATTTGCGTTTACCGAAAACCCTGGTGGACGGGCATTTCCGCTTCCGCCGCGAGGTTCACGCCAAGGACCGCGGCCGCTACATCCAGCTCGCCGAGCTTGGCCAGACACCGACCGCAATGGTCATCGCCTGTTCAGATGCCCGTGTCGATGTCTCGGCCATCTTCGACGCCGAGCCCGGCGCCTTATTCATCTTGCGCAACGTGGCCAACCTCGTGCCGCCCTACGAGCCTGAGGGCAAATACCACGGAACAAGCGCCGCGATCGAATTCGCCGCACTCGCGCTGAAAGTTCCGCACATCATTGTGCTCGGGCATTCACATTGCGGCGGCGTCGCAGCGTACCGGCAGAAGGTCAGGGAACACGTGCCGGAGCGAGGCTTCATCGGGCGCTGGCTGACGCTGCTCGACAATCTCAAGGTCTTGGAGACCGACGTGTTCGCCCACGGCGAAGAGGTGGCGTTCGAGCTTGCTGCGATCCGCTCTTCGCTTGCCAATCTCCGAACCTTCCCATTCATCAAGAAGCGAATGAATGAAGGCCTGCTCGCGTTGCACGGCCTGCATTTCGACATTGCCAGCGGCGAGCTGATTGAGCTCGACGAGGCAAGCGACAACTTCGCGGCCTTGAACGGGGCCTAGAGGCGCACGCGACAGAACTAGGCAGCCTTTTCCAAGAGATTGCGGTTGATGATCGTCTCGGCGATCTGCACCGTGTTGAGCGCCGCGCCTTTGCGCAGATTGTCGGACACAACCCAGAACGAGAGCCCGTTATCGAGCGTCTGGTCCTCCCTGATGCGCGAGACGAATGTCGCGTAGTCGCCGACGCATTCGATCGGGGTCACGTAGCCGCCAGGCTCCTGCTTGTCGACTACCAGCACGCCCGGCGCCTCGCGCAGAATTTTGCGCGCTTCTTCCGCCGTGATCGGCTCCTCGAATTCGACATTGACCGCCTCGGAGTGGCCGACGAACACCGGCACGCGGACGCAAGTTGCAGTCAGCTTGATCTTGGGATCGAGAATCTTCTTGGTCTCGGCCGACATCTTCCATTCCTCCTTGGTCGAGCCGTCGTCGAGGAAGACGTCGATGTGAGGAATGACGTTGAAGGCGATCTGCTTGGTGAATTTTTTGGGCTCAGGCGGCTCGGTGACGAAAATGCCCTTGGTTTGGTCCCACAGCTCGTCCATGGCCTCCTTACCGGCGCCGGAGACGGACTGATAGGTCGCGACCACCACGCGCTTGATCTTGGCGCGGTCGTGCAGAGGCTTCAGCACCACGACGAGCTGGGCGGTCGAGCAATTGGGATTGGCGACGATGTTCTTCTTGGTGAAACCTTCGACAGCGTCGGCATTGACTTCGGGCACCACTAGCGGAACGTCGGGGTCGTAGCGCCAGCAGGATGAGTTGTCGATGACGACGCAACCTTGCGCGCCGATCTGCGGCGACCAGTCCTTGGACACAGCAGAGCCCGCCGACATCAGCGCGAAATCGACGCCCCTGAAGTCGAATTGCTCGAGATCGCGGCATTTCAGCCGGTGATCGCCATAGGAGACCTCGACGCCCATGGAGCGACGCGAGGCGATGGCGAACACTTCATCGGCGGGGAATTCGCGCTCGGCCAGGATGTTGAGCATCTCGCGCCCGACATTGCCGGTCGCGCCGACCACGGCGACTTTGTAACCCATGACTTGCTCCTTGCTGCTTGGTGCCGTCTTTAAGGGCAAGCGGGGCGCGAAGTAAAGCCATCCTGGCGGATGTCACTTCGCGCGTTGTCTGCGCGCTGCCCTGCCGCTAGGAAACCGCTCGATCTAACGCGCATCTTAGGACTCATGGCATTTTTTCGCGACCGGACGGTCAATCTGCTGAACCTGCACTATGGCATCCACGCCATCGCGCTTTCCGGCGGCGGCGCATTCTTTGCCGTCTATCTGCTTAAGTCAGGCCTTTCGATCCCGCTGGTGCTTGCCTCGCTTGCCCTGATCCTGGCCGGCCGCTTCATCATCAGGCCGGTACTCGTGCCGCTTGCGGCCAAATTCGGCCTGCGGGCCCTCGTTATCGCCGGCACCTGTCTTACCGCCCTGCAATACCCGCTGCTTGCCGAGGTGCGTGGGCTCGGACCAGCGCTGCTCACACTCTGCGTGGTCGCTTCGCTTGGCGATACGCTTTACTGGTCGAGCTACCACGCCTATTACGCCGCGCTCGGCAATCATGAACATCGCGGCTCCGAGCTTGGCGCGCGCGAAGCGCTCGCGGCGCTGGTCGGGATCGTGAGCCCGCTCGTGACGGGTTGGGCGCTAGTGGCCTTTGGTCCCCGCATGGCCTTCGGTGTAACCGCCGTGGTGCTGCTGCTCGCCGCTTTGCCTCTGCTGTTGACGCCCGACGTCCCCGTCGCGCGACATTGTCCCGGTGCTTTCCGCGCCGCCATTCCCGGCATGAAGCTGTTCCTGGCCGACGGCTGGATCGCGGCTGGCTATTTCTTCGTCTGGCAGATCGCCCTGTTCTTGTCGCTCGGCGAAAGCTTCGTGGCGTTCGCCGGCGCGCTTGCGCTCGCGGCGCTGGTCGGCGCGGTTTCAGGCCTGTTGCTTGGCCGTCTGATCGATGCCGGGCATGGACAGAGAGCGGTCACTTACGCGATTGGCGTGCTCGCCTTCACCACGGTACTGCGCGCGCTGGCACCGGGCCACGCGCTTCTCGCCGTCGTCGCCAACGCGCTCGGCGCGCTCGTGGTCTGCCTCTACATCCCGACGATAATGACCGCCGTGTACAATCAGGCCAAGCGTTCGCCCTGCACCCTTAGGTTCCACGTCGCGACGGAAGGCGCCTGGGATGTCGGGGCGGCAAGTGGCTGTTTGCTCGCTGCGCTTCTCTCAGCGCTCGGCGTTCCGATTTCCGTGTCCCTCCTCCTGCCGCTAGTCGGCGCGGCGGCACCGTTCATGCTGTTGCGCAACTATTATGCGGGCCGTCCGTTGGTGACGGAGATCGCCGTCGCCGATCCGCTGGCACAGAACGCCATCGTCAATTTGGGCGAAAGCGCCGAGGGTTAACGTTCCCCCGTTAGCGGCGCAGATTATCGAGAGCGAAAGCGCCCGGGCCGGCGCCCGCCAGCACGAGGAACCCACCTGCGATAGTGATGTTTTTCATGAAGTTGATCATCTGGCCCATGTCGCCCGGCTGATAGTGGAAGAACCAGGCGGCGAGCACGCAGAAACCGGCGAGAGCGATCGCCGCATAGCGAGTAAAAAGCCCAAGCAGCACGAGAAGACCGCCGCCCACCTCAGTGACGATGACAAGAGGAAGGAGGGTCCCTGGCACGTCCGCCGCGTTCATATGCTCTTCCGTGCCGGCATAGCCGAAGATCTTTCCGACGCCGGACTGGATGAACATGATGGAAAGAAGCACGCGGCCCACAAGCTTGAGATAGGGAGCAGCAGAATCCATGGTTGTTCCTCTGTTTTAGCATGCGCATGTCGGGCTTCGGCCTTGCACCATTGCCCGGCAATGCGCGCCTACTCTAGCCGGAAGCCGGCATGAAGCGAGCAGCCTTAAAGGAAGGTGACCGGGTTGGCTCCGCAACGCCAGCGAAGGACGCAGACTTCGAGCAGTTCTGGCTCTTTTATCTGCGTGTTCATAGCAAACCAGTCACTCGTCGTCTGCATTTCATCGCCATTTCCTTCGTGTTTATTGGTCTCGCGGCGAGCCTTCTGTTCGGCGACCACGGGCTCATCCTGATCGTATGCGCCATTGTTGCCGCCATCATCGCCGGCGCGACGCATCGTTTGGTCGAGCATACTCATCCTGCGGTGTTCACCCACCCGCTGTTGGCGCTGCTTTGCGGGTTCCTGATGTATTTCCTTTGGCTCGGCGGCAGGCTTAAGATCGAGCTCGACAAGGCAGGAGTGGAATAGCCGCGATGCCGATGACCGAGGAATCGTTCGACGAGTTCTGGCGGCATTATCTCCGCCACCATGCTGAAGGCGGCACTCGGCTTTTGCACGTGCTCGGCACAGGCGTCGGCGCGCTGTCGCTCATTGCGGGACTTGTCACCATCAACCCTCTGATCGCGCTGCTTGGCACGGGTGTGGGCTATCTGCTGGCATGGGCTGGGCATTTTTTGATCGAACGGAACCGGCCGGCGATGGTGTCGCATCCGACCTGGTCGTTCCAGTGCGACATCCGCATGTTCAGGCTGTTTGTTACCGGGCAGCTTAGCGCAGAGCTGAAGCGCGCCGGCGTCGTGTAATCAGTCTGCCATCTTTGCCAAGAAAAACAGGAACGCTTTGATGAGGCCGATGACCACGGTCGCCGCCACGATCACGCTGGCGATCCCGAGGGCGACCCCGGCCAGAACCGCAAGGCCGTCCTTTTCTACGATCGCCAGCCCGAAAACGGCGATGCCGCAGGCGGGCAGCCAATTGGCGAAGGGGATCGGCAAAGTCAGGATTATCGCCAGGATGAGGATGGCGACGCCGACCAGTCTCTCACCCGTCCACGACAGAAGCACGGTGAGCCGCGGCCGCAACAGACGCTCCACATGCTCGAGAAAGGGCAGCGCGCGATTTACCACCGCAACGAAGCCTTCGCGCGGGAAGGATTGAGAAGTTAGCCAGTCCGGAAACCAGGGCTTATGCCGTCCGTAGGAGAGTTGCGCCGCGAGTAGGACGAGCGGGAGGCCGAGCACCGCCGACAGGAGCGGGATGTTGACCGGCACGAGGTTGGGCAGAGCGAAGATGAAAAGCAGCACGCCGAAGCCGCGGTCGTCCAGCGCGTCGCGCAGCGCGCCCAGGCTTATGCGGGGCTCGGTATGGCTCGAAAGGAAGTCGCGGAGCAGCTGGGACGTGCGCCGGCTGCTAGGTGCCGTCGCCGAGGAGCGCGATTGACCCTGTGGTGCGCTGATGTCGTCCATCACGCTGCTTCATGCTCCACGCCCCCGCGGAAACTATAGCCCTCGCTCATGAAGCTTGATTCAGCGGATTAGAACAAGCCGCTAATTGGCTTTGCCGGTCGAGAGCTCAGCCTTGAGCTCGGCGCATTTCTTGGTGATGAAGCCGTTGACCAGCCGCACCACCTCCGGCCCGAGCACATTGGTCGAGTTGTCCAGCCCCGTGCCGGCATAGATCAGCGGATAGATGAGAAGCGGCGCAGATGCCGGTCCCCAATTGACCGTGGCCTCGGTCGCCTTGCTGTCCTTGAACTTCACCTTGGGCGACATGGTGACCTCGACCACGTAAGGCTCGCCTTTCTCCTTCTTGGGCAAGCGTGCAGCGTACCTTCTGCTGCGGCATGACGATTTCGTATTCCGGCTCGCTCATGGCCTTGGCCAGTGGTGCGCGCGGAAGCTCGAGCTTCGACTGGCATTCCGCCTTGCCCCACGGCCACTCGATCTTGTCGCCAAGCATCTTGGCGATGTCCTCTTCGCGCCAGGTCTTCGTTATGTCGCAGGAGATGTCCTCGCCCGCGGGGTCCCGCGTCGCGATGATGTCGCAGATCTTGGCTTTGCAGCCTTTCGTGTCTCCTTCTTGGCCTTCTCTTCCGGCGTCAGCTCAGGCTGCTTCTCGGCTGGCGCTGTTGCGCCAGGCGGCGACACGGTCGGGCTCGTATCTTCGGCGGCGGAGATCGCAAGGCTGAGTCCCAGGAGTGCCGCGAGCAAACCCGCAAGACTTAGAGCGTACCGCATCGGCTCTCCTACGCCTCGCTATCGAGAGTCTGGATTATGGCATCGCCCATCTCGCGCGTGCCGACGGTGCGGCAGCCCTCTTGCGCGATGTCCGCGGTGCGCAGGCCTCGGTCTAGCACCGAGGCAATCGCGCCTTCGATGCGATCGGCCAAATTGCCGAGATAGAAGGAATAGCGCAGGCACATGGCGAGGCTTGCGATGGTGGCGATAGGATTGGCGACGCCTTTGCCCGCGATATCTGGCGCCGAGCCATGCACCGGCTCGTACAGCGCGCGGCGGTGCCCTATCTCATTGGCGGCACCGAGCGAGGCTGAGGGCAACATGCCAAGAGAGCCGGTGAGCATCGCCGCCTCGTCCGACAGAATATCGCCAAAGAGATTGTCGGTGACGATCACGTCGAACTGCTTCGGCGCCCGCACGAGCTGCATGGCGCAATTGTCGGCGAGGATATGCTGGAGGTTGATGTCGCCGTAGCGCTCCTTGTGCAGCTTGGTCACGACCTCGTTCCACAATACGCCGGTTTTCATCACGTTGCGCTTCTCGGCAGAGTGCACGAGACGCGTCCGCTCGCGCGCAAGATCGAAGGCGACGGCTGCGATGCGCTCGATCTCGTAGGTGTCGTAGACCTGCGTGTCGATGGCGCGCTTCTGTCCGTTGCCGAGATCGGTGATGGTCTTGGGCTCGCCGAAATAGACGCCGCCGGTGAGCTCGCGCACGATCATGATGTCGAGGCCGTCGACGCGGTCGCGCTTGAGCGAAGAGGCATCGGCAAGCGCCGGGTAGCAGATGGCGGGACGGAGATTGGCGAACAGCTCGAGGTCTTTGCGTAAGCGGAGCAGGCCTGCCTCCGGGCGCTGATCGTAAGACACGCCATCCCATTTCGGGCCACCGACCGCGCCGAGCATTACGGCATCGGCAGCAAGGGCGCGCTCCATGGTGGCGCTGGAGATGGCCTGACCATGGTCATCGTAGGCGCACCCGCCGACGAGGTCGGTCTCGGTCTCGATGGTGGCGAGCCCGCGGGCGTTGATCCAGTCGGCGAGGCGTGAGACCTCGCCCATCACCTCGGGGCCGATCCCGTCGCCAGGAAGCAGCAAAAGCTTGTGAACAGCCATAGATTGACGCCTGCCCGCTTGCTAAGACCTCGCCGGCGAGTTGCGTAGCGGGAGAGCCTCATGCTGACAAGGGTGCTGTTTGTGTTGGTGCTACTTGGCGCATCGGCGCCGGCGTCGGCCGAGGAGGCCAAAGTGCTGGCGCTCGGGATCACCGACCATCAGGTGGCCCAGGAGGAGCTGGACAAGGGCGTGGCGCTTCCTCCGCCTCACTTCAACACGCCAGCAATCGCTTACGCGTCTGTCGCCGGCCTCAAGAAGGGTGACACGGTCGAGATCACCCTGGTCAACGGCGACACACCTTTGCTCCGCAACACAGAGACGCTTGCCGAGGATAGTCATAGCTTTCTGCTGCAAGCCGGCAAGCGCGGCGTGCCAGCCGGGGGTTGGCCGGAGGGCAGCTATCACGCGGCGCTCAAGGTCACGCGCGACGGCAAGATGTTGATCGAGCAATCGAGCCAGCCAATCCCGTTCGACTAGGCGCGATCCCTTCTGGTCGCTTCCCTCCAGTTCCGAATTCGGTCTGCGTTGCGCGGAACGGTGTACGGGGCCTCTTGAAACTCCATCCCTGCATCATCCATATACCATCCACATGGATGGAGCATCGGAATGACTGCTCAGATTCAGCGCCTTCGCGAAAGAGCGGGCGACAGCGAGAAGATCACGATCAACCTCGGCTACGTGGACCTTGGTCACATCGATCTGCTGGTTCAGGAAAGCTTCTACTCCAACCGCACCGATTTCATTCGCACCGCGATCCGGAACCTCCTCGCGACACATCGCGAGGAGGTCAAGCAATCCATCGTGCGGCACACGCTCGAGCTCGGTCTCAGGCATTACACGCGCGCGGATTTGAAGGCCGTGAAGGCCGCTGGTGAGAAGCTTCACATCAAGGTGCTCGGGCTAGCGAGCTTCGCTCCGGACGTTACCCCCGCGCTCGCTTTGGCGACCATTGAATCGATTACCGTGCTCGGCGCCTTTCATGCCAGCAAAGAGATCAAGGCCGCACTCGCCGATCGCATGAACTGACGCACCAACCCACAACAAGGATGCAAGTGATGAACATGGATTTTGCGGCCCGCATGCGCGCGGCGATGAAACTGATGCAGGAGCAAAAGCTCATGGAGGCCACCCGCGTAATTCAAAGCGCTTTGTCCGGCGTAAATCAGCCCGGCTGTGGTTGTCGTCGAGGAGTGGCTCCTCCATGGAAGTGGCCATGCCTGGTCGGGCGGCAGCCCGAACGGCTCGTACACGGATCCGCACGGCCCGGACGCATCCCGAGAAATGCTGCGGTTCTTCTTGGATGAAGTCGAGATTGCCGGCGCTGAGGACGGTTAGTCCCCAGAGTTGCGGCCTGTGACATGCTGATGGCATTAAGCCCAGGGACGCTCGGTGCGCGCGCGGCTCTCGAAGGCGTCGATAGCGTCGCCCTTCTCTAGCGTAAGCCCGATGTCGTCCAGCCCTTCCATCAGGCAGCGCTTGCGAAAGGGATCGATGCCGAACTTGATGACGCCGCCGTCGGGTCCTCTAATCTCCTGAGCGCCAAGGTCGACGGTGATCACCGCGTTGGCGCCGCGCGAGGCGTCGTCGATCAGCTTGTCGATCTCTTCCTGCGGCAGCGTGATGGGCAAAATGCCGTTCTTGAAGCAGTTGTTGTAGAAAATGTCTGCGAAGGATGGCGCGATGATGCAGCGGAAGCCGAAGTCGAGCAGCGCCCAGGGGGCGTGCTCGCGCGAGGAGCCGCAGCCGAAATTCTCGCCCGTGATCAGGATCTTCGCTTCGGTATAGGGCTTCCTGTGCAGCACGAAGTCGGGGAGCGCTGCGCCCTTCTCGTCATAGCGAAGCTCGGCGAACAGGCCCTTGCCGAGCCCGGTGCGCTTGATGGTCTTGAGGTACTGCTTGGGGATGATCATGTCGGTATCGACATTGATCATAGACAGGTGGGCCGCGATCCCGGTCAGCGTGGTGAATTTTTCCATTGGCCAAGCTCTCGTCCTTGTCCAAGCTATGTAGCGCCGCGCGTTCGCGGTTTCCAGTCGCATGAGCGCCGCCGGATATCTCCGCTTTTCAGCCGCGAGCCCACCAGAATAAGGTCGCCTGTCAAATCGAGGGAGAGGGAACAGCGCCATGGCTGGAACGGTGATCTATAAGGCGCATCCGGCGATGTTCCGGGCTCATCCCTTCTGGTTCATCGGCTGCAAATCCTCATTCCGGTGTTCGGCCTCGGCGTCTTCTGCTGCTCTATTGGTACATCCACACGCGGCAGACTGCGCTCACCGTCACCGACAGTGAGCTGCTCTACGAGAGGGGCATCCTGAGCAAGGATCGCACCTCAGTCTCGCTCAAGCACGTCTGCGCCGTGCACGTGACGCAAGGGTTCCTGAACCGTATCCTCGGCGTTGGGACTATCCAAATCTCGACCGCCGGCGATCAGCCGGAGTTCACGGTGGCGGACATGCCGGACCCCGGCACGATCAGAGAGGCGATCTCGAAAGCGCAGAACCAAGGAGCGGATTAGGACCGGCATGCCGAGCGCGCACGACGATCGCGATCACAAGGAGACACGGCTCCTGCTCGCTGCGGCGGTCGCGCTCATCCTGCTGGTCGCGATCGTATGGGGCGGGATCTATTACTTCGTCGAATACGCGAATTTCTCGGACCCGTTCGCGGCAGGGCTGGGTCTCAAGAACGCGGCGCTGATTTCTTTCGGCGTCTCTCTCGCCGTGATCCTGGTCATGGCCGTCGTGTCGGGCGGCGACGCCATCTTCGGCGAGCTGCCGTTCACCATCGCAGGGTTTCTGATTTTCTTCGTGATCTTCTGGCTGATGATCGCCTGGATCTTCTAGGGCGAGCTTACTCGGAGGGGCCGAGCGTCTGGGCCTGCGGCAGGGTGGATGGTGCCGCCGCGTTCTGCTGCGCCGGCCGTCCGACGAGCTGCTGATAATATTTGCGCATCGTCTCACAGCGCTCCGGTCCCGGCGGGTGCACCGAGTCGCCCTTGAGCTTCGAGATGAAGGTGCAGATGTCCTCCATCCCTTGCGCATCGAGCCATCCCCACTTTACGCCACGCCTGATGGCGAACAGGTCGGCCTGGGTCTCATCGGCGCCGACGAATTGGTGCCCGCATTCGTGGCTGTAGACGTAGAGCTTCACCTGAGTGGACAGGCCCTGGATCTTCTTGGTGTTGAGGATCAGGAAACCGGGGAAGGCGCCGCCCCAACTGTCGAAATTGGAATTCATCACCGTCGGCCGTTTGCCGCAATTGACTGCCTTGCCGTCAATCTTGAGCGCGCCGTGCTCAACGACCTTGGCGTCAGGGCCTGCTTCTTTCAGATATTGATCGAGGGTAGGGCCTGAGGTGGTCGAGCCTTCATTGCCGGACCATTCCTGGGCGCCGGCGGGGCTTGGCTGCCCAGCGCAGAACGCCAATCCCAAGGCGCAAACAAGCGCCAATCCCAAGCGTGCCCGTCCATCCAGCATGACGAATCATACTCTACGGCGGGGATAAAGCTTGCGCAATTGCGGCAGGTTAGCGCGAGCCGTCTTGCGCAGTTATGCCGCCTTTCTTGGCAAAGCATTGGCGGAGCTGGTTGCAGCGCGCCTCAGGGTCGGGATGCAACGGTCCATGGCCTGCGATGTTGAAGACCGCGCAGACGTCGTCGAGCGCCTTCTGGTTCAGCCAGCCCTCGCGCCGCGCGCGCCGGACGGCATAGCAGTCGGCCGCGGTCTCGCTCGGCCCGTAAAGGATATGTCCGCATTCGTGGTAGTAGATCAGCCACTGCACCGGGCGCGGCAAGTCCTTCATCGCCTGCATGTTGAGCATGATCACGGTCGAAGAGACGGCGAAGCCCTCGAAATCCCGTACCAAGGTCGCGGTGGCGCCGCAGGAGAGCCGGCGGCCAGCGATGACCAGCCTGCCGGGTGCGACGAGCCTGCCCTGATCGTAGGCGGCGACGTCCTCCTCCGGGTTCACCGCGACGAGCGCGAGAAAAAGCGCGAGCAAGATCCCAAGACGGGCAGCCGACCGCATTGCTGTTCCCCCTGCTGCCCCGCGATTCCTTCGCGCAGTCTGAGGGGGCGCAAGAGCCCTCGTCAACGGCAAAACTCTAGGCCGACGCGTCCTGTTCTATGCGCTCCATGTCGTCATCGGACAGGCCGAAATGATGGCCGATCTCGTGCACCAGCACATGAGTGACAATGGCGCCGAGCGTCTCCTCGTGCTCGGCCCAGTAGTCGAGGATCGGGCGGCGGTAGAGAAACACCATGTCGGGAAGGGAGGTCACGTCGGACACGCTTTTGCGGGCGAGATCGACACCCGAATAAAGACCCAGTAGATCAAAGGGCGATTCGATTCCGAGCGAATCGAGGGTCTCATCGGTGGGAAAATCCTCGACCCTGATCAGGACCTCTCCGGTCAGCTTGCGGAAGCGGGCCGGGAGTTGGCGGTAGGCCGAATGGGCCAGTTCTTTGAGCTCGGCGAGGCTCGGAGCCTCCCTGGCCGCCAAATTCACGCCTCCGTCCTTGGTCTTCATGGCCCTTGCTACCACGCCGAGGAGAGATTCCTGAATAGGAGCTGAATTTCCTGCTCAGGTCGCATTCAGGCCATGTCTTTAATCTAGTCACTGCTGATAGCCGCGACTGGCGCGGAACGAGAAACGAGGAATCAGACGTTGCGAAAAACTTATATTGCCGCACTGGCCCTGGGCTTTCTGCTCGCCGGCGCGCTTTGCTCGACGCCCGCTTCGGCGCAAGGCTGCGGTCCATGGAATAATTGGTGCATGCCGCAATGCGGCGACTGGAACAATTGGTGCCAGAACGAGTGCGGGCCTTGGAATAATTGGTGCCTAGCCCAATGCGGTGCGTGGAATAACTGGTGCCGAGGCGTATGCGGTCCGTGGAACGGCTGGTGCTCACAGCAGGCCTATGGTCCGGGCGGCGGCTGGGCTTCCGGTTGGGGTGGTCCAGGATGGGGCGGCCCTGGTGACTATTACAGGAGAGGTCCTGGCTGGGGCGGCGGCGGGTATGGCCGTAACTACGGCCACTACGATAACGAATGGGACAACGACCGCAAGGGACACAAGAACGACCACGACCACCGCGACAACCACAACGACCACGGCGGCAACCACAACGACCACGACAACAACAACTCAAAACACGATAACGACAATGATCATAACGGGAAGAACGACTACAAGAAAAAGCAGGCACACAGGGGCGACCACGACAACGACAATGACAACAACAAGGGCAACAACAACAACAACGGCAATGGCGGCAACAATCAGAAAGGGTCGGGACGTCTGTTCCTCAATCAGCAACAGTAGGCCCGCGATAGTCGGAAAGGCCCCGCTCACTAAGCGGGGCCTTTGCTATTGGGGAAGCCGACGGCTAGGAGGGCTTGCGGGCGATGATGATCGCCTCCTGAAGCGTGAATGTCTCGCGGGGCTTAAGCAAGCTTGCCAACGGCTCTTCTCCGAGCATGGCTTTGAGCCGGGCAATCGTTGAGCCCGCGCAGCGCATGCGCTGCACCCATGGATCGAACTCGATGTCTTGATCCATGTGCTCGCTGTGCTCGACCGCGAAGCCAGCGTCCTCGAGCAAGGCCGCCCACTCGGAAAGTGCAAGACAGCGCCCGTGACTCGGATCGCGAAGCTTCTCGAAATCGTTATACACGGCAGGCCAATCGCGCGAGTTGGGAGAGACGTTGTCCACGAGCGCGAATACGCCGTTCGGCATCAGCACTCTGAACGCCTCCTCCGCAAACGCGCCGGTGTTCTCGAAGTGATGCGCAGCGAGCCGGCAGGTTACAAGATCGAAGCTCATATCGGGAAAGGGCAGATCCTCGGCTCGAGCGCGCGCGGTCCTGAAATTGACCAGACCTCGTGCTTTGGCAAGTTTCTTGGCTTCGACCAGCATCGCATCGGTCACACGCTTGCGGTGACGCGAGCGACACGCGGCGCAAAGGCAGGCGCGGTGTGTCCCGCGCCGGTAGCGACATCGAGCACGCGCCAGGACGGCTTGGGATCGACGAGCTCGACCAGCCGTGCGAGGCTCGCGCCTCTCGCGTGCACCGCCGAAGCCGCATATTCGGCGGTAGCCTCACCGAATTTCCGCTGAATGAGGGAGGTCACGCAGCCCCGCCAGGCTCGAGACTCAGTGGAATTCGCGGATGTCGACGAAGCGGCCGGCAAGCGCCGCCGCAGCCGCCATCACCGGCGACACGAGGTGCGTGCGGCCGAGCCGCCCCTGGCGACCCTCGAAATTGCGGTTAGAGGTCGAGGCGCAACGCTCCCGCGGGCCGAGTTGATCAGGGTTCATGCCGAGGCACATCGAGCAGCCCGGCTCGCGCCACTCGAAGCCCGCATCCTTGAAGATCTGGTCGAGCCCCTCGGCTTCGGCCTGTGCCTTCACGAGGCCTGAGCCTGGCACGATCATCGCTCGGATATTCTCGTTCACGTGTCGTCCATTCACGATGCGCGCCACCTCGCGCAGATCTTCGATGCGGCCGTTGGTGCAGGAGCCGATGAACACGCGATCGAGCTTGATCTCGGTGATCCTTTCGCCGCCCTTCAAGCCCATATAGTCGAGCGAGCGCTCGGCTGCTCTTCGCTTGGTCTCGTCGGCGATCTCGGACGCCACCGGCACGCAGCCTGAGACCGACACCACCTGCTCAGGGCTTGTCCCCCAGGTGACGAGAGGCGGCAGCTTCTCGGCGTGCAGCACGACCTCGCGGTCAAACTCGGCATCGTCGTCCGAATAGAGCTTCTCCCAATGGTGCTTCGCCACCTCGAAGGCGCCGCCTTTCGGCGCGCGCGGGCGGCCCTTGATGTATTCGAAGGTCGTCTCGTCCGGCGCGATCAGGCCGGCTCTCGCCCCACCCTCAATCGACATGTTGCAGATGGTCATGCGCCCTTCCATGGAGAGCGCACGAACCGCATCGCCGGCATATTCGATGACATGGCCGTTGCCGCCGGCCGTGCCGATCTCGCCGATGATGGCGAGGATGATGTCCTTGGCGGTGACGCCATTCTTGAGCGCGCCGTCGACGCGCACTCGCATGTTCTTGGCCTTCTGCTGAATCAGCGTCTGGGTGGCGAGCACATGCTCGACCTCCGAGGTGCCGATGCCGTGGGCGAGCGCGCCGAATGCGCCGTGGGTCGAGGTATGGCTGTCGCCGCACACGATGGTGGTGCCGGGAAGCGTGAAGCCCTGCTCGGGTCCGACCACGTGCACGATGCCCTGGCGGCGGTCGCGCTCATGGTAGTACTCGATGCCGAATTCTTTTGCGTTCTCTGCAAGAGTCGCGACTTGAAGTGCGGACTCTGGGTCGTCGATGCCCTTGGAGCGGTCGGTGGTCGGCACGTTATGGTCGACCACCGCAAGCGTCTTTTGCGGCGCGCGCACCTTACGCCCGGCCATGCGCAGCCCCTCGAAGGCCTGCGGGCTCGTCACCTCGTGCACGAGATGCCGGTCGATATAGATGAGGCAGGTGCCGTCAGGCGCCTCGTGCACGAGATGCGCGTCCCAGATCTTGTCGTAAAGGCTACGGGGCTTCGTCATTGCTAGGGCGAGCTTTTGCGGTCGTCAGCGCATCAGATAACGCCTCAAGCCACGGTTTACAAACCCTCTAAAACCCGCGTCATCGCCCGGCTTGACCGGGCGATCCAGCAACCAATGACGTCAGTCCAAGTGAGAATCGTGGTTACTGGAAGCCCGCTTTCGCGGGCATGCCAGTGTTGGATTGAGGTAGAGGTCTAACTCTTTTTGGGTTGCTTGGCAGGCTTCTCGCGTTTGGCCTTGGCGGCTTTCTCAGCCTTAGGCTCTGCCGCGGCCTCGGCGGTTTCGGCTTCGCCCTCGCCGCCTTCCTCTTCCTCCGCGGGAACCTCCTCGACCGTGGTCTCGGCCATTAGATCGGTCGCCTTGCCCACCCAGTCGTCACGCTCGATGGCGCCGTTGAGCTGAAGCTCCTCGTCCAGCCGCGCGATCTCGTCGTCGGAGAGATTGGCGATCTGCTCGAATTTGATGAGACCGAGCTTGTTGAGCTTCTTCTCAAGCTCAGGTGTTACGCCTTGAATGAGCTTCAGATCGTCGGGGTCGCCCTTAGGTTTGGTGAAGCCCTTGAAACCCTCGGCCCTCTTGGCCTTGCCCTTAACCTCCTGCCGCTCGACGATGCGGGCCGACTTGCCGCGGCGTCCGCGCAAATAATAGAGCTTGGCGCGGCGCACCTTGCCGCGGCGCACCACCTCGATCGAGTCGATCAGCGGCGAATGAACCGGAAACACGCGCTCGACGCCCTCGCCATAGGAGATCTTGCGCACCGTGAAGTTCTCGTTGACCCCGCCGCCCGCGCGCCCGATGCACACGCCCTCATAGGCCTGCACGCGGCTGCGCTCGCCCTCGACCACCTTGACGTTGACGCGGAGCGTATCGCCGGGACCGAAATCCGGCACCTTCCGCTTCTTGGTGAGAGCCGCAAGCTGCTCTTTCTCGAGCTGTTCGATGATGTTCATGGCTAATACCTTTCGGTGGGCGCCTGCCTGGCTCGTGGCCTTGCGGCGAACGCCATTCTTTTTGATTGATCCTTAGTTGAATCGCGGGCGGGGAACTCTCGCGGAGGTTTCCTACCTTAGCTTTCCGCCCTTGTCGATGGATTTACGCGAGAAATCGCGTCCGGTCAGGACTTGCGGTGTGGGTGTGCCTGCCACAGGTCAGGCCGGCGGGCCTTGGTAAGCTTTTCGGCTTGCTCACGCCGCCATTTGGCGATCGCCTTATGGTCGCCTGACAGCAACACCCCAGGGATGGCGCGTCCCTCCCATTCGCGGGGGCGCGTGTAGTGAGGATATTCGAGGAGTCCTTGGGCGAAGCTCTCCTCGGCGAGCGAGCTTTCATTGCCGGCGACGCCAGGTAGGAGCCGTACCACGGCATCGATGACCACCTGTGCCGCAATCTCGCCGCCCGACAGCACGTAATCGCCGATCGAGATTTCCTCGATGTTCCGCGCCTGGAGCACGCGTTCATCGATTCCTTCGAAGCGGCCGCAGAGCAGGATGACACCGGGTCCGCCCGCAAGCTCGCGCGCCTGTTCTTGCATGAATGGGTAGCCGCGCGGGGAGAGATAGATCGTGGGAGCTCCCGCAGGCATTGCAGCGCGTGCGGCGTCGATCGCGGCGGCGGCGATATCTGCCCGCATCACCATGCCTGCACCGCCGCCCGACGGCGCGTCGTCGACCGAGCGATGCTTGTCGGTGGCGAAGCCGCGAATGTCGATGGCCTCAAGCGCCCACTTGCCTTCTGTAAGAGCTTTCCCCGCGAGGCTCGAGCCGAGAGGCCCGGGGAACATCTCCGGGAAAATCGTCAGCACCGTCGCGCGCCAGGCCATAGATCTACTCTAACAAACCTTCGGGCGGCACGAGCGTGAGGCGGCCGCCCTCGACATCGATCTCAGGCACGGTATCGCGAGTGAAGGGCACGAGCACCGTCGCGCCGCCACTTGTGGGCTTTAACTCAAGCAGGTCGCGAGCGCCGAAATTCTGAATGGCGACGACCTCGCCGAGTGGCGTGCCATCTCGGCCCACCGCTGCAAGCCCAACTAAGTCAGCGTGATACCACTCCTCCTCCCCGCGCTTTGGCAGCATCACGCGTGCAACGTAGAGCTTGGTGCGGCCGAGCGCCTCAGCAGCCTCGCGTGTGGTGACGCCCTTGATGCGGGCGATCAGGGCTTTGGGCGTGGCGCGCAAGCTCTCGATCTCGATTTTGCGTCCCGTTTCGTCCTGGAGCGGCCCATAAGCGGTGATGCCGGCCGGCTCCTCGGTGTAGGAGCGGATGCGGACCTCGCCTTTGAGCCCTTGCGCCACGCCGATTTCCCCGAGAAGCACCAGCGCGTCCTTTTCGCTCAAGGCTATTCAGCTGCGGGCTGCTCGGGCTCGGCCGGAGCAGGCTCGGGCGGCGGTGCCGCGGCAGCCTCGGCAGCGGCCTTCGCCTTCTCCTCGGCGGCCGCGCGCTTGGCTTCCTCGCGCTCGATGCGCTTCTTGCCGGGCTGGCCCTTCTGCGGATTTGAGCGTGCGTCGCGCTTGCGCATGCCGGCAGCATCGAGGAACCGGAGCACGCGATCGGTCGGCTGGGCGCCGACACCAAGCCAATGCTTGACGCGCTCCTCGACCAGCTTCACGCGCTCGCCGCCCTTCGGCAGGAGCGGATCGTAGGTGCCGATCTTCTCGATATAGCGGCCGTCGCGCGGGCTCTTCGAATCCGCAACGACGACGCGGTAATAGGGCCGCTTCTTAGCGCCGGCCCGCGCCAGTCTGATCTTCAGTGACATAGTTTCATTCTCCTAGTGGGTTCGAATTCATCGTTTCTTTGATCCGGGCAGGCCCGGAAGCCCGCGGGGGAGGCCGGGAAGACCAGGAAGGCCGCGCGGAAGACCTCCGCCCAGACCGGGGAACGTGCCGGGCGAAAGCGGGGGCAGGCCACCTGGCGGAAGGCTCGCGCCTTGCGGCAGCTCAACCGGCATCTCGGGTGGAGGGCCGCCGCCAAACATCTGGCTGAAGATGCCGCGCTTCTTGCCCACGGCCTTCATCATGTCGGCCATCTGCCGGTGCATCTTCACGAGCTTGTTGATGTCCTGCACGCTCGTGCCTGAGCCCGCGGCGACGCGCTTCTTGCGCGAGGCATTGAGCAGCTTCGGATTCCTGCGCTCGGCCTTGGTCATCGAGCCGATCATCGATTGCTGGCGCTTCAGGATCTTGTCGTCGAGATTGGCGGCGTCGAGCTGCTTCTTGATCTTGCCGATGCCTGGCAGCATGGCGAGCACGCCGCCCATGCCGCCGAGCTTCTGCATCTGCTGCAATTGCTCAGCGAGGTCATCGAGATCGAAGGCGCCCTTCTTGACCTTGGCGGCGATCTTCTGCGCTTTGTCGATCTCGACGGTCTCGATCGCCTTCTCGACGAGGCCCACCACGTCGCCCATGCCGAGGATGCGTCCGGCAATACGATCTGGATAGAACTCCTCGAGCGCGTCGAGCTTCTCGCCGACACCGATCAGCTTGATGGGCTTGCCGGTCTCGGCGCGCATCGAGAGCGCGGCGCCGCCGCGCCCGTCGCCATCGACGCGGGTCAGCACGATGCCGGTGAGAGCGACGCGCTCGTCGAAGTTCTTGGCCAGATTGACGGCGTCTTGGCCGGTGAGCGCATCGGCGACGAGCAGCGTCTCGTGCGGCTTGGCGATTTTCGCGATGGCGGCGGTCTCCGCCATCAGCTCTTCGTCGATATGGGTGCGGCCGGCGGTATCGAGCAGCAGCACATCATAGCCGCCGAGCTTTGCCGCTTTCAGCGCGCGCTCGGTGATGGTTGTCGGCTCCTCGCCGGCGACCATGGCGAGCGTGGTGATGCCGGTCTGATCGCCGAGTACGCGGAGCTGCTCCTGCGCCGCAGGTCGGCGAGTGTCGAGCGAGGCCATCAGCACCTTCTGCTTGTCGCGCGTCTCGAGCCTCTTTCCGAGCTTGGCAGTGGTAGTGGTCTTGCCCGAGCCTTGCAGGCCGACCAGCATCATCACTACCGGCGGCGTCGCGGCGAGGTCGATCCCTTGCGCCTCTGAGCCAAGCACGCGCACGAGCTCGTCGTGCACGATCTTGATGACCATCTGGCCGGGCGTGATCGACCGCACAACCTCCTGGCCGACGGCCTTGGCCTTCACCGACTCGGTGAAGTCGCGAACCACGTCGAGCGCGACATCGGCCTCCAGTAGCGCGCGGCGCACCTCGCGCATCGCCTCGCCGACGTCGGCCTCGGTCAGCGCGCCCTTTCGGGTGAGCTTGTCGAGGATGGCGCCAAGCCGTTCCGATAGAGTCTCGAACATCGCGTTCGCCTGTCTCCCAAATACCAATCGCGCTCAAGTAGGCCAGAGGCCGGTAGCGCAAAGCAAAATGTCACCCGAGGGCGCATCGCGCTGTCGGATGTTGACCCCCCTGCCTCCCCATTATTTGTTGCGCTCAAGTAGGCCAGAGCCCCGTAGCGAAACAAATCAACGATGTGCAGGGCGGCGGCTCATGATTAGAGCTGCCTTGAATTTCGGCCGGAATGTCGGCGAGGACCGCCCGCAAGTCAAGCCTTGCCAGCGCTCGCGAAATAGTTGCCGTGAAAATGGAAGGGGATGGCGTGGGGCGCTTCGGCCCGCGCCTTCTCCGCGAGCCTCGCAGCGTCGAGCACCAGCAGAAACGAGCGCTCCTTGGCGGTGTCGAACACGATTGACAGCAGCACACCGTCGTCCTCCCCGCTAGCCGACGGCAATGGCACGAACACCGGCTCTCCGGGATAAAGGCCCGCTACGTGCCATCTGCCTACCGTGCCGGTTTCCGTATCGATCTTGACGATCGAGTCGAGAAAGTCGCCGCGGGTCCGGATGCCCGTTCCCCACACATAACGATAGGCCCGGCCGGCATGAGCCTCGTAGTTGATGCGCGGCAGCTCGAGCGGAGCGTCGGCCAGAGCTCGACGCGTGACCGGCGCTTCCGCGCCAAGCGGGATGTGAAATCGCATCAGCGTTCCGGTTGCGGTGATGGGCGTCCCCTTGCGGAGCAGCGCGAGATAGAGCTGATCGATGATCGTGGCGTCGGGATAGACGATGATGTCCACGGCAAGACGGTCGCGATCCAGAAACGCATTGACGTGGTGAAAGGCGAAGCAGGCTTCCGCCGTGGCGGTGCGCACGAGCTTGCCTGTGTCCTTCTCGACAATATGGAAGACGAGCCCGCGCTCCGGCTCCCAACGATAGTTGCGGATGAAGGACTTGCCTGAAAATCTGAGCTCAACCGGGTTCACCACCAGCGGAAATTCGATGAGCACGAGGTGATCCCGGCTCATGCCGAAACTATGCATGTAGGAAGGCCGCTCGACGGGCAGGTTCGCGACGATCCTCTGCTTGCCGTTGTCACCTATTCGGCAGAGGCGGTAGAGGCTCTTCATGCCAAAATCGACGATGTAATTGTAGTGGCAGCGTCTTGCCGCGTCGTAGTGGGGATGCGCCGTCGAGACCTGGCCTTTAAGGGCCCGGCGATAGCCGAACACGCCGAGGGTCTTCAGTGTCTCGGGCTGAAAGCGCACCGGGATCGACGTCTCGGTAAAGGCAACGGTCTCCCGCGCATAGTCCGAGACATTGACGCAGCAATTGTCGGTGAGCTTGGGATTGAAGAGTGCGGCGACGCGGCCGAACAGTGTGCGGCAGGGGTCGGTGGCAAATTCGCCATAAGAGATTTTGCCGGTCGCTTCTGCGGCGGAGAACGCGCGGCTCTTGAGAAAGCGGCTGGTATAGCTGACGCGGCCTTGCGCGAAGGCAAATCGGTGCAGCATCGCAAGCCCGTCGAACCAGTGATTGTAGGTGCGGGCGCCGACTTCGAATTTCGAGGGGCCAGTGCGGAGCAGCGTGCCTTCGAGCCAGGGCGGGAGCGCGCCGTCGACCTTGAGGCTGACTGGCTCCGGCGTCTCCTCTGTCAGCGAGCGAAAGCCCACGCCGTAGGGAAACGAGGTCTTCTCCAGCATCTGGCGTCCTCGCGAAGCCTAGGAGCTAGACCGTGCTCCTCAAAAGCGGCTCAAGATGGACGGCGAGGTCAAGCAGTGTCTCGTCGGCGCTGGGCCAGCCAATGAAGGAAAGACCCACCGGGCAACCGGCAGCCAGTCCGGCCGGCACCGAGACCTGCGGCAGGCCGGAATGGCCGGCAAGGCAGGTGAATCCGAGCGTTTGCGCGCGGAACTCCGAGAACGAGGCGCCGTCCGGAATATCGCGCTCGGGCGGCAGCGTCGGCATCGTGGGCAGCACGATCAGCGTCCCGATCGAGATCAAGGCGAGCAGGTGGTCGGCGATTTCGGCGCGCAAGGCGCGCGCAGCGTCGGCTTCGGCGAGGGTAATTGCCGCCGCCATGTCGAATCGCTCCTTGATGCCGGGTCCGAGCTCGACAGTGCGCGACTGAATGAAGGGCAGCAGCGTCGATTGGATCTCGAAGCCTTGAATGAGGCGGAAGGCGTTGCGCCAGGCGGCAACTTCCTCCTCACCGTCAATCTCCACGCGCTGGGGTCTGGGCAATGCGCCGCCGATCTTGCCGATCGCCTCCCATAGCGCCTGATCCATGCTCGCCTCGGCATGGCGGAAGAAATTCTCGGCGAGTATCAGCCGCTCGATCTTCGCTTCGGCCGTTGCGCCTTGCAGCAGAACATGGCCCACTTTGCGGAAAAGCTCGGAGTCGCGGGCAAGAAAGCCGACCGTGTCATAGCTCGGCGCCATTGGCGTCGCGCCGGTCGTGTCGATGCGTCCGTAGGTCGGCCTGAGGCCATATAGCCCGCAAAACGAGGCCGGCACGCGGATCGATCCTGCCGTGTCCGTGCCGAGCGCGAAGTTGCACATAGAAGCGGCAACCGCCGCAGCCGCACCGCACGAAGAGCCGCCAGTTACGTGCTTCGGCGCGCGCGCATTGACGGGCTGGCCGTAATGGATGTTCGAGCCGAGCACGCTATAGAAGAACTCGTCGCACACGGTTATGCCGGTGCACGATGCGCCGGCCTCGAGCAGGCGCGTGATGACCGGCGCGGTCTCTCGTGCCGGCGTCGCATGCTCATAGAAATCGGGACTGCCGTTGGAGACCTTGCGCCCCTTTATGGCGAACAGGTCCTTCACCATGAAGCTTGTTCCGGCAAGGGAGCCGGAGCTGCCTCCAATGAGCGGCTCTTTCAGCGTGTGAGGAACGAGGGCGCCGACCGGATCCGCGGAGGGAACTGCGATCATTCTTCCCCCTCCCTCTGCCGCATGGACTCCTGCGGTAAGCCCATATAACACGGGCAGCCATCCCTCAATGCGCCAAACGGAGGACGCCGGTGCGGGCTGAACACGCAACCGAACGGGGCTTGCCGCGGGCAGTGTGGGCGCTCGGGCTCACGTCGCTGTTCATGGACACCTCGTCAGAGCTGATCCATGGGCTGCTTCCAGTATTTCTCGTTGTCACCCTTGGCGCGAGCGCGACAGCGCTCGGCGTGATCGAAGGCATCGCCGAGGCCACGGCGCAAATTACCCGTGTGTTCTCGGGCTGGCTGTCAGATGCGCTCGGGCGGCGAAAGGCGCTCACCGTGGCGGGCTACGGTCTCGCTGCAACCACCAAGCCGCTATTCCCGCTCGCCAACTCTATTGGACTTGTGCTCGTCGCGCGCTTTCTCGACCGCATCGGCAAAGGGATCAGAGGCGCGCCGCGAGATGCGCTGGTGGCCGACCTGGCGCCGGCAGAGAAGCGCGGCGAGGCGTTCGGGCTTCGCCAGTCGCTCGATACGATCGGCGCCACGCTCGGTCCCGCAGCGGCCATCGCGCTGATGTATCTCTTCCACGATGACATCCGCACCGTGCTGTGGTTTGCCGTCATACCTGCGGTGCTTGCGGTCGTCGTTCTGGTGCTCGGCGTCAAGGAGCCCAAGCACGCGCAAGCCAGGGCGCAGGTTCCGCTTCATGCGAAAGAGATTGGGCAGCTTCCTTCAGCCTATTGGCTCGTGATCGTCGCCGGCACGGTCTTCACCTTGGCGAGGTTCAGCGAGGCGTTCCTCGTGATCCGCGCCCGCGACGGCGGCCTCGCTCTCGCCTGGGCTCCTGCGGTCATTGCGGTGATGAGCCTCGTCTATGCAGCAAGCGCCTATCCCGCAGGCTGGCTCCAGGACAGGATGGGCGCGCGGCCTCTGCTGCTGTCCGGCCTCGTCGCGCTTATTGCCGCAGACGTGCTGCTTGCCTTTGGCCAGACGCTTCTCGCCGTCTTTGTCGGCATCTGCCTGTGGGGACTGCATATGGGTCTGACCCAAGGCGTGCTCGCGGCCCTGATTGCGGAGACAGCGCCAATACGCCTCCGCGGCACGGCATTTGGGCTGTTCGGCCTGATCACCGGACTTGCCGCTTTGCTTGCCAGCATCATCGCCGGCCTCCTCTGGGACAGGATCGGCGCCTCCGCCACCTTCCTTGCCGGTGCAGCCTTCGCCGCTGCCGCGTTCGCCACTTTCCTGCTGGTGAGGCACGCGCCAACCGGCCTCGCTGGAAGTCGACGACCTACTCGCCCTATATAGAGCGAGCAAACTCAGGCGCTCTCATGCAGGCTCGGACCATACCCTTCCGCAAGATGAACGGACTCGGCAACGACTTCGTCGTGCTCGATGCCCGCGCTCGCTCGCTTGCGCTTGACGAGAATGCGGTGCGCGCCATCGCCGACCGCAAGGAAGGCATCGGCTGCGATCAGCTCATTGCGCTCGAGCCCTCGGCGCGGGCCGATGTATTCATGCGCATCTGGAATGCTGATGGCGGCGAGGTTGGAGCTTGCGGAAACGCCGCGCGCTGCGTCGCTTCGCTCGTCGCCGCGGAACGGGGCGAGCCGCATGTTAGCATCGAGACCGAGAGCGGGATGCTCGACGCGGCGGTGAACCGTGACGGCAGCGTCACGATCGATATGGGCACGCCTCGGTTTGCCTGGAACGAGATTCCGCTGGCGCAGCGGTTCGACGACACGCGCCGCATCGCGCTCGATGCCGACGACCCGGCACTCAATTCGCCGGCGGTGGTGAATGTCGGCAACCCGCATTGCCTGTTCTTCGTGGATGATGTGGCGGCCCACGACCTCGCACGTTTGGGACCGGTGCTCGAGCACCATAAGCTGTTCCCTGAGCGCGCCAATATCTCACTCGTGCAGGTGCTCGCGCCTGATGCGATCAAAGTTCGCACCTGGGAGCGTGGCGCCGGGCTGACGCGGGCCTGCGGCACTGCTGCCTGCGCCGCTGCCGTCGCATCGGCACAGCGAGAGCTCACCGGCCGCAAGGTGAAGGTTAGCCTTCCCGGCGGCGATCTTCTGATCGAATGGCGGGAGTCGGACGGTCACATCCTGATGACCGGCCCTTATGCTCTCGACTATGAGAGCACGCTGCCCGCGGAGCTATTCCAACCGGCAAGTGTTTAGTTTCTCAAGAGTTTCGTGTTAGAAGCCGCCAATGTCGGATATCGAGCTCATCACCTTCGGCTGCAGGCTCAATGCCTATGAGTCGGAGGTCATGCGAGAGCACGCCAACGCCGCGGGCCTCAACGACGCGGTGATCGTCAACACCTGCGCGGTGACGGCGGAGGCCGTGCGCCAGGCGCGGCAGGCGATCAGGAAGGCGCGGCGCGAGCGTCCCAATGCCAAGATCGTGGTGACAGGCTGTGCGGCGCAGATCGATCCATCGCGCTTCGCTGCTATGGACGAGGTCGATCACGTCATCGGCAATCAGGAAAAGACCGAGTGTCGGACCTTCGAGAGCTTGAGCGCCGAAGGGACCGAGCGTGTCTTGGTCAACGATATTATGTCGGTCAGGGAGACTGCGGGACATCTGATCGAAGGCTTCGGCAGTCGCGCCCGTGCCTACGTGCAGATCCAGAACGGCTGCGACCATCGCTGCACCTTCTGCATCATCCCGTTCGGCCGCGGGCCGTCGCGCTCTGTGCCAGCGGGTGAGGTGGTCGCGCAAGTGGGGCGGCTGGTCGAGAACGGCTATGCCGAGATCGTGCTGACCGGAGTCGACATCACCGCATATGGCGCCGATCTCCCCGGCGAAATGACGCTCGGCAAGCTCGTGCGCAAGGTGCTCATGCTCGTGCCGGAGCTTCCGCGGCTTAGACTCTCGTCGATCGACTCGGTCGAGGCCGATTCGGCGCTGCTCGCGGCGATTGCCGAGGAGGAGCGGCTGATGCCGCATCTCCATCTCTCGCTGCAATCCGGGGACGACCTCACGCTCAAGCGGATGAAGCGGCGGCATGCTCGCGCCGACTCGGTGCGCTTCTGCCAAGAGGTGCGGCGCGCGAGGCCGGACATGGTGTTCGGCGCCGACCTGATCGCAGGCTTCCCCACCGAGACCGAGATCATGTTCCGTAACTCGCTGTCCCTCGTCGACGAGTGCGGTCTGACGTTCCTGCACGTGTTCCCCTTCTCGGCGCGGGAGGGAACGCCTGCGGCACGCATGCCTCAGGTCAATGGCCGCACGGTCGCGCGCCGCGCAAGCGAGCTGCGCGCCAAAGGCGTTGCGGCTCTGAAGTCGCATCTTGAGGCCGCCAAGGGCCGCCGCATCCAGGTGCTCATGGAGAGCGCCGGGCACGGCCGCTCGTCCGATTTCACGCCGGTCAAGCTCGAGGCGCATGAAGGTGCTGGCGCGCTGGTCGATGCTGTTGCCTCCGGGGACGATGGCGGCTCTTTGCTGGCCGTGAGGGCGCCGTGACTCAAGGGAGAAAGCCGGGCCTGTTCGAGCGGCTGTTCGGCATTGGCGCCGGGAAGCCGAAGCCTGCCGAGCCAGTGTCGCCTGCCAAGAAAGAGCCGCCGTCCGACGCGCCGAAGCGCAAGCCGCCAGCCAAAGGCCCTGCCAAGAAGGAGCCGCCCGATCAGGAGCGGCAGCCAGAGAGGGTCAAAGCCCGGCCGAAACGGTCCGCCAAGCCTAAGGGGCCGCCCCCCTCTGGTCCGCATCCGCAGCCCGGCGAAGCCGAGTCTAAGCCAACCTCAAAGCCCGCGCCGCCGCCTCATGCTCCGCACACGCCGCCCGGCGTGAAGTCGCCCGAGGAGCGGCCTCCTGCTGACCGGGAGAAAGACAAGCCCAAAGCGTCGGCTCAGCCGGAACCGAAGCGAAGCTGGTTCGCCGAGCTGCGCAAGGGTTTGACCCGCACGTCGAATGCGCTGTCGGAGAATCTTGCCGGCGTGCTCGCCAGACGGAAGCTCGACGAGGAGACGCTCGACCGGCTGGAGGAGGTCCTGATCAAGGCCGATCTCGGTGTTGCCATGGCCTCTCGCATCAGAGACGCCGTGGCCAGTGAGCGCTACGACCGTGGCCTCGATGCCGATTCAGTGCGCGAGATTTTGGCTGACGAGGTTGCGCGCGTGCTCGAGCCGGTGGCCCAGCCTTTCGTTCTCGCACAAGACGCGCGCCCACATGTCTTCCTCGTGGTCGGGGTGAACGGCACCGGCAAGACCACTACGGCAGCCAAGATGGCTCGTCTGTTCAAGCAACAGGGCTTGAGCGTCATGCTGGCAGCCGCCGATACGTTCCGCGCCGCAGCCATCGATCAGCTCAAAGTATGGGGCGGGCGCGTCGGCGCCGAGGTTATCGCCAAAGATGTCGGCGCAGATCCGGCCGGAGTTGCCTATGAGGCGCTCGAGCGGGCGCGCGCCGAAGGCAAAGACGTGCTTCTCATCGACACCGCCGGCCGCTTGCAGAACAAGTCCGACCTCATGGCCGAGCTCGCCAAGATCGTGCGCGTTTTGAAAAAGCTCGATCAAACCGCTCCACATGGCGTCGTGCTCGTGCTCGACGCCACCACCGGGCAGAACGCGATCAATCAGGTGCAGATCTTCCAGGAGATCGCGGGCGTGACCAGCCTTGTCGTGACCAAGCTCGACGGCACGGCGCGGGGCGGCATCCTGGTCGCAATCGCGGAGCGCTTTAAGCTCCCCATCAACGCGGTCGGCATCGGCGAAGGCCTCGACGACCTCGAGCCGTTCGATGCGCAAGACTTCGCCCGCGCCATCGCTGGGGCAAGACGCAAGAATGAAGCCGCAGCCTGAGACCAACATGCCAGTGAAGGTTGCCAAATCCACGCCTGACGCCGACCGCGTCTGGGCCAAGCTCGCGATCGAGCTCGGGCCACTGCTCGTGTTTTTCGGCACCAACGCAGTGGCGGGGATTTATGCCGGCACGGCCGCCTTCATGGCCGCGACGCTGCTCTCGCTCGCGGTCGCGTGGCTCCGCTATCACAAGGTGCCGGTGATGCCTCTCGTAAGCGGCGTGATCGTGCTCGTGTTCGGCGGCCTCACGCTGTATCTCCGCGATGAGACCTTCATCAAGCTCAAGCCGACCATCGTCTATTCGATGTTCGCGGTCCTTCTCGCCGCAGGGCTTCTGATGAAGAAGCCCATGCTCGAGCTCCTGCTAGGCCCCGTGTTCAATCTGACTGAGGAAGGCTGGCGCAAGCTTACACTTCGCTGGGCCCTTTTCTTCGTCGCCATGGCGGTACTGAACGAGCTCATTTGGCGTAATGTCTCGACCGACGCCTGGGTCAGCTTCAAGGCGTTCGGCTTCCTGCCGCTGACCTTCCTCTTCGCGTTAGCTCAGGTGCCGCTGATGCAACGCCACGGCGAGCCGCTCGCCGAGCCCAATTCTGAAGAGGAAAAGCGGGTCTAATTGGGCCTGCTGTGGCTGACCGGCACGTAACGGGCATTTAGCAGTGAAAAACGGCCCTGCCGCTAACACGCCGATTTGTGATCGACTGATGTCGCAATTGGCTTGCATGGATTGCAACCTGACGTTAGCTGTTCGCGTTTTCCATTGTGACAATCCTCCGCAGCCTTTCGAAAGCAAAGTGTTGCCGCGAGGGATACACGCCTCACGCGAACCCAAGGCGGTGTAGCGAGATGGCAAAAGGAGCGAGCCAGCTCAATCGCTCGGCGATGCATTTGCTGCACCGCGCCGGCCAATGCGCTGCTGACATTTTCGCCTTGGAGGCGCGTGCGAGCGGGCTCACGCCTCGCCAATTTGCGGTGCTCATGGTGGTCGCCGAGGAGGAGGGCCTCACTCAGACCGATCTCGTCGAACGCACCGGGATTGACCGCTCCACGCTCGCCGATATCGTTGGGCGGCTACTCAGTCACGGCCTGATCCAGCGGCGCAGGGCGAAGGAAGACGCGAGAGCTTACGCTATCAAGCTGACGCCGCAAGGGACCAAGGCGCTCCGTGACGCGCAGCCGGGTGCCGCTGCAGCCGATGCGCGGCTCCTCGCCAATCTGTCGCCGGCCAAACGGCAGGAATTCCTCGAGTCGCTCAGCCTGATCGTGGCCGCCGCCCGCAAATAGGGGCCTGGATCACCCCTGCGGCGCGCTGGCTGGCGGCTTCAGCAGAGGCAGGATCTTGTCGCGGAGCGCCTGCTCGGTGAGGGCTCCCACATGACGATAGGCGATCTTGCCATCACCGCCGATCACGTAGGTCTCAGGCACGCCGTAGACGCCGAAATCGATCGCAACGCGGCCGGAGCTGTCGACGCCGACGCGGGAATAGGGATTGCCGTAACGGCCGAGATAGCGCCGCGCAGAAGCCTGATCGTCCTTATAGTCAATGCCGTAGAGCCTGATCGCCTGATCCTTGGCGAGAGCCACGAGCAAAGGATGCTCGATCTGACATTCGACGCACCACGAGGCAAACACATTGACGATGGTCGGCTCGCCTTGCGCAAGGTCGGAGGACGCGAAGCCCGGTACTTCCTTCCCGCCGTCGGCAGTCAACCCTTGCAACGGCGGAAGCGTGAACTCCGGCACCGGCTTGCCGATCAGCGCCGAGGGAAGCCGCGAGGGATCGCCGCCCTGGAGCGCGTACCAGAACAAGCCGGCGAGCGCGGCGAAGATGACGAACGGAAGTGCGAGGCCGAAGCGCCTTCGCATGTTTGGTTGACTGGCCGCGTCGGTCATGAGCCGCGCTGCCTGCCCGTGCTTGCTTTGGGCTTTGCTGATGGACCAGCCGAGCGGCGCCTGATCCCACGCCGTTCGAGATCGGCGAGAAGGCGGCGCTGCTTCCTGTCATCCTCGACGATGAAGAACGCGAGCGCCGCAACCGCGACGAAGGTCGCGCCATAAGCGGCGAGAATGAAAACTGCATGCTGACCGAGATCGGGCATCGGAAACTTCGCCTAGACTTCCACTAGAGCCGCGCGCTCGACTTGCGTTTGCTGCAACGCGCGCACGCGCCGCCGCAAAATCTCTGCGCGCATGGAAATCAGATGAAGCAGGATGAAGAGGAGCGTGAAAGCAAGGGCCATGACGAGAAGCGGCGCGAGCAGGGACGGATCGATGGACGGACCTCCAACACGGAACACGCTCGCCGGCTGATGCAGCGTGTTCCACCACACGACCGAGTAATGGATGATCGGCACGTTGACCGCGCCGACCAGCGCTAGGATCGCCGCGGCGCGTCCGGCGCGGCCGGGCTCCTCGATCGCCTGCCACAGCGCGAGCAGCCCGAGATAGAGCAGGAACAGCACGAGCACCGAGGTGAGCCGCGCGTCCCACACCCAATAGGTGCCCCACATCGGCTTGCCCCACAGCGAGCCGGTGACGAGCGCGACGAAGGTGAATGTGGCGCCGATCGGACCGGCGGTCTTGGCCGCAACGTCGGCCAGCGGATGGCGCCAGATCAGCGTGCCGAGCGCCGCGACCGCGATCAGCACATAGCCGAACATGCCAAGCCAGGCGGCCGGCACATGGATGAACATGATCTTGACCGTCTCGCCCTGCTGATAGTCGGGCGGGGCTACGAAGAACGCGAGGTACAGCCCAATTCCGAGCAGGATAAGCGTCACTGCCGCGAGCCACGGGACCATGCGGTCGACGAGGCTCAGGAAACGCGTCGGATTGGCAAGGCTGACCATGGCGGTTGGTCTAGTTGGTTTGCACGATTGCCGCAATAACGCGCGAACCTGAGCAATGGGGGGCGAGTTTCTTCGGGAAACGTGCTGCCTGTTATGGGAAATCACAAGCGGAGGAAGCCATGTCCCAACCGGAACAATTCGAAGTCCTGGTGCTTGGCAGCGGAACGGCAGGCAAGCTCATCGCTTGGCATATGGCGGGGGCGGGGCGACGAACCGCCGTGGTGGAGCGCAAATGGGTCGGGGGCTCCTGTCCGAACATCGCCTGCATGCCCAGCAAGAACGAGATCTGGAGCGCGAAGGCTGCGCATTTCGTGCGCCACGCCGCCGAGTTCGGCATGACCACCGGTCCGGTCGTGATCGACATGGCTGTCGTCCGCGAGCGCAAGCGCAAGATGGTCGAGGCCCAGGTGGCCGCGCATCTGTGTAACTACAAGGAGAGCGGCGCCGAGTTGATCATGGGGGCTGCGCGTTTCGTGGCGCCGAAGACTCTCGAAGTCACCCTCAATGATGGCGGCACCCGCCTTCTTTCCGGCGACAAGGTGTTCATCAATGTCGGCACGCACGCGGCAATTCCGGACGTTCCCGGGCTAACAGCCGCCAAGCCGCTCACGCATATCGAGGCTCTCGAGCTCGATGACTTGCCGCGGCATCTGATCGTGCTTGGCGGCGGCTATGTCGGTCTTGAGCTCGCGCAAGCCTATCGCCGCTTCGGCAGCCGCGTGACCATCATCGAACACGGCTCCCAGCTCATGAGTCGCGAAGACCGTGACGTTGCTGAAGAGATACAGCAAATTCTCAGTGAGGAACGAATCGACATTCTGCTGAATACCGAGGTCCTCAGGGTGAGTGGCCGATCCGGAGAGGAGGCGAGCCTGGTCGTGCGCACGCCCTCGGGCGAACGCACTCTCGATGGCAGCCACATCCTGGTCGCGACGGGACGCATCCCGAACACCGCAGGCATCGGCCTCGAAGAGGCCGGCGTCGAGTTGAACGAGCGTGGCTATGTTCGCGTCAACGAGCGGCTCGAGACAAGCGCCCCGAGCGTCTGGGCGCTCGGCGAATGCGCCGGCAGCCCGCAATTCACGCATATCTCCGAGGACGACTTCCGCATCGTCAGGGACAATCTTGCCGGCGGAAAGCGGAGCACGAACGACCGGCTGATCCCCTACTGCATGTTCACTGAGCCGCCGCTTGCCCATGTGGGCTTGAGTGAGCGCGACGCTGAGCGCCAGAACGTTAAGGCGCGCGTCGCCAAGCTGCCGATGAGCGGCGTGCTGCGGGCGCAGGCGATCATGGAGATGCAAGGCTTCATGAAGGTCCTGGTGGACGAGGCCGACGATAGCATTCTCGGCTTCACCATGATCGGGCCAGAGGCCGGCGAGGTCATGGCGGTGATGGAGACGGCGATGCTCGCCGACCTGCCCCATACGCGGCTGCGCGACGCCGTCTTGACCCACCCGACCATGGCCGAAGGCCTCGGCCCGCTGCTCGCGCAAGTCCCAGCCCGCGCCGCTGAGCAGGCCGCCGCGTGATGGGCGGCGATGGAGAGGCCACGCCATGACTTCCCCCTTTCTTATCAGATCAAGACCTCGGTCCGCTTACATACGGATTGCCGCTCTCGAAAAACCGACGCTTGCGATGGATTTCCCGCGTTAAGCCGATGCGCGTGCTACTACAGATTGGACCCGTGCGCCGCGCTGCCGTGCCGAGCCAAAGTGATCCCGCAGCGCATAGATCAACACCATCATACCGTTTGTCGATCTGCAAGGCTTGGGCGAGGCGCCCGGGACCGCGCGCAATGTCACGCATGCGCATTGTCTTCCGAAAGCGCTGCATCATCTCAACACCCTGGAGAGGTTCCAACGCGCGTAAAAGCACGCCCGCACCGACGCCCGGCTCCTCGCTGGTGACGTTCACCATGAACGACGACCCATAGGTGAAATAGACGTAGCAGTAGCCACGGCCGAGAAACAAAGACTGATTACTTCGTGTCTTGCCTCGGAATGAGTGGCCGGCAGCATCACCTGGCGGGTACCCCTCTACTTCAACAATGGTGCCGCTCAGCCTGCCGGTCGGAAGATCGTGGACTAGTGTCTTCCCGATGAGATACTGCGCAAGCTCCATCGTGTCCTCAGGCAGGTGGGCCCGGCGAAGACGCTCGACGCTGCACTGAAGGGGTTTCACTGCGACCTCTCTCTCTGAACGACCCCATCAATGGCCAACTTCGTTGCCTATATAGCACTCACGAGAAGCGGATAGGCCAATATGGGCGGACCCAGCGCCCTCAGTCGCCTTCACGACGAGGCCTCGCACTCTGCGAAGGATGTCCGCTTTGGGTCAAAAGGAGACTTAAGGTCGCGCACCGCCCGATTACCGCAAGGCGGTGCGGAGGGCCGCGGCTGCGGCGATGGGCGCGAGCACGATCGAGGCAAGACTCAAAGCGCAGAGCATGAGGAAGGGCGGCCAGGAAGAGGTCGGCCCGGTAATGGCGGCCGATGCGGTCGCCACGCCGAAAATCAGAACCGGCACATAAAGCGGCAGGACGAGAAGCGCGAGCAGGAGCCCGCTTCTGCGCAAGCCGAGAGTTAGGCTCGCGCCGATCGAAGCGACGAAGCTCACCGCCGGCGTGCCCACGAGCATGGCAAGCACGAGCAGTGGCCACGCCGCGACCGGAAGATTGAGCAGAAGCCCGAGCAGCGGTGCAAGCAGCGCAAGCGGCACGCCGGTGGTCAGCCAATGGGCGAGGCTCTTGACCGCGGCGACCAGAGGCAGCGGCAAAGGCCCCGTGGTCAGAACGTCGAGCGCGCCGTCTTCATAGTCGTTGTGAAAGATGCGGTCGGCCGAGAGGAGCGCTGCGAGCAGAAGCGCGATCCACAACATGCCAGGCGCGATGCGCGCGAGCAGATTGAGATCAGGGCCAAGCCCGAGGGGTGTGATCGCTACCACCACGAGATAGAAGCCGATCGCCGTGCCGATGGCGCCGCCCTCGCGCCAGGCGAGCGTCACGTCGCGTGCGAGAAGGGCGAGCGCGGCCTTCATGGCTTCCGCTTCCCGCCGAGCGCGACCTTGTGCGCGAATTTGGTCTTGAGAGCCGTGTGGCTCGCCACCACGGCAATGCCTCCACCCTCGAGGTGGTCCTTGATAGCGGCCTCGAGCAGCTTGAGCGATGGCGCATCGAGCGAGACTTGCGGCTCGTCGAGCAGCCAGATCGGGCGCGTCGCGGCGAACAGCCGTGACAGCGCGAGCTTGCGCTTCTGTCCGGCGGAGAGCAGGCCGGCGGGGAAGTCGGCAAGGGGAGTCAGTCCGAAGGCGCCGAGGGCGCTCGGCACGCTTCCGTCGTTCTCGCCGAGGTAGTCTGCCCAAAAGGCGAGGTTCTCGCGGACAGTGAAGCTCGTCTTGATGCCGTTGAGGTGGCCGACATAGTGGCAAAGCTCGGGAAGCTCGGCGTCTTGCTTTGCGCCTTCGAGGTTCAGCCAGCCGGCGGCAAGCGGAAGAAGACCCGCGATCTGCCTGAGCAGGCTGGTCTTGCCGGCGCCGTTAGGTCCCGTGACCAGCAGCCCCTCGCTGGGGGCAAGCGCGAAGCTCAAGTCGTGGAACAGGACCCTGCCGCCGCGCTGGCAGCTGATGTCATGGGCGGCAAGGCCGATGCGTTCGGGCATTTGCTTAGGATTTGCACAAGCTCAGACTGCGGGAGGCAGCAGAAGAGCAAATCTCGCCCCCAAGCTCTCTTCGCGTCATTGTGTCGTCGCCGCAAGCGCTTTTATATAGGTGGAAGAGCGCGCAAGCCTTAAGCCAGGGGTAGCGTTTCAGCGGGCCGCAGAGGTCTGCCCGCTCCCGTTCGGCCACGGCTTTGCATTGCTGGACAGTGGCAGCAGCTAGGAGATTGCGTTGACAGCGGCACTTGAACCATCGCTCGACAGCTTCAAATGCCGGCGCACGCTCAAACTCGACGGCGACAAATACGACTATTTCAGCCTGAAGGAGGCCGAGGCCAACGGGCTTTCCGGAATTTCGAGCCTGCCCTTCTCGCTCAAGGTGCTGCTCGAAAATCTGCTGCGGCACGAGGACGGGCGCACCGTTACCGCGGACGACATCAAAGGCGTTGCGCTTTGGCTCGAGCACAAGAAGAGCGACCGCGAGATCGCCTTCCGCCCGGCGCGCGTCTTGATGCAGGACTTTACCGGCGTGCCGGCCGTGGTGGACCTTGCCGCCATGCGCGACGCCATGGCCAAGCTTGGCGGCGATCCCAACAAGATCAACCCGCTCGCGCCCGTCGACCTCGTCATCGACCACTCGGTGATGGTCGATGCTTTCGGCTCGGACCGCGCCTTCCAAGTCAATGTCGACAAGGAATATGAGCGGAATGGCGAGCGCTACGCCTTCCTGCGCTGGGGCGCCGGCGCCTTCGACAATTTCCGCGTGGTGCCGCCCGGCACTGGTATCTGCCACCAGGTCAACCTCGAATATCTCGCGCAGACGGTATGGACCAAGGACGCCATGAACGGCGCCAACGCCGTTGCCTATCCCGATACGCTAGTCGGCACCGACAGCCACACCACCATGGTCAACGGCCTCTCGGTGCTCGGCTGGGGCGTGGGCGGCATCGAGGCTGAGGCGGCCATGCTCGGCCAGCCGATCTCCATGCTCATCCCCGAAGTGATTGGTTTTCGGCTCACCGGAGAACTCAAGGACGGCGTCACCGCGACCGACCTCGTGCTGACAGTAACCGAGATGCTCAGGCGCGCCGGCGTGGTCGGCAAGTTCGTCGAGTTCTTCGGCACCGGTCTCGACAATCTGCCGCTTGAGGACCGCGCCACCATCGCCAATATGGCGCCGGAGTACGGCGCGACCTGCGGCTTCTTCCCGATCGACGAGGAGACGCTTGGCTATCTCAAGGCCACGGGGCGCAAGCGCTGGCGGATCGACCTGGTGGAGGCCTACGCCAAGGCGCAGGGACTCTATCGCGACGACTCTACGTCAGACCCGGTCTTCTCCAAGATGCTCCACCTCGACCTTCGCGATGTCGAGCCCTCGCTCGCCGGGCCCAAGCGCCCGCAGGATCGCGTGCCGCTTGCCCGTGCTGCACACGCCTTCGCCGAGGTGCTCGACAAGGAATATGACAAGGGCGCCGAGGCTGGCCTGCGCGTCCCGGTCAAAGGGAAGAATTTCGATCTTGGTCATGGCGACGTGGTGATCGCCGCCATCACCTCCTGCACCAACACGTCCAACCCTTCCGTGATGATCGCGGCGGGTCTGCTCGCCAAGAACGCGGTGAAGCGAGGCTTGAACGTCAAGCCTTGGGTCAAGACTTCACTCGCCCCTGGCTCGCAAGTGGTCACCGACTATCTCGACGAGGCAGGGCTTCAGAAGGACCTCGACAAGCTCGGCTTCAACCTCGTCGGCTATGGCTGCACGACCTGCATCGGCAATTCGGGACCGTTGCCCGAGGAGATCTCGCATACCATCCACGAACATGATCTCGCCGTCGCCGCGGTGCTCTCCGGCAACCGCAATTTCGAGGGCCGCGTCAATCACCACGTGCGCGCGAACTATCTCGCCTCTCCGCCGCTGGTGGTGGCCTATGCGCTCGCTGGCTCGGTCGCGGTCGATCTCGCCAAGGAACCGCTCGGCACCGACTCTGACGGCGAGCCGGTCTACCTCAAGGACATTTGGCCGTCGGCGAAGCAGATCGCCAAGGTGGTGCGCAAGGCGGTCAAGAAGTCGATGTTCAAGAAGCGCTACGCCGACGTGTTCCGCGGCGACCCGGAATGGCGCCAGATCGAAGTGAAAGGCGGGCTCACCTATGGCTGGGATTCACACTCGACCTACGTGCAGAATCCGCCTTACTTCACCGACATGTCGCTGACGCCGTCGCCGGTGACTGATATCGAGGGCGCGCGCATTCTCGGGCTGTTTAACGACTCGATCACCACCGACCATATTTCGCCTGCCGGCGGCATCAGGCGCGACAGCCCCGCCGGGCTTTACCTTAATGTGCACGGGGTTGCGGCCCACGACTTCAATTCCTACGGCTCGCGGCGCGGCAATCACGAGGTGATGATGCGCGGCACTTTCGCCAACACGCGCATCAAGAACCAGATGGTGCCGGGCGTCGAAGGTGGCGTGACCGTGCACTATCCGTCCGGGGAACGTCTGCCGATCTATGATGCCGCCATGCGCTACCGGGCCGAAGGCGTGCCGCTCGTGATCTTTGCCGGCAAGGAATACGGCACCGGATCGTCGCGCGACTGGGCCGCCAAGGGCACGCGGCTCTTGGGCGTGCGTGCGGTGATGGCCGAGAGCTTCGAGCGCATCCATCGCTCTAACCTGATCGGCATGGGCGTGCTTCCGCTCGTGTTCGCCGAGGGCATGTCGTGGAGAGGGCTCAACCTCAAGGGCAACGAGAGGGTGAGCCTGCGCGGACTTGCCGACATCAAGCCGATGCAGTGGCTCGAGGCCGATATCACCTATCCGAGCGGCGAGAAGCGCGCGGTTCCCTTGCGCGCGGCGATCGATACGTTCGACGAGCTCGACTATTTCCGCAATGGCGGCATCTTGCACTACGTGCTGCGCGAGCTTGCACGGCCTGCCGCGTGAGGACTGTGCAGCTCACGCAGGCTTGAGGCGCGACCTCCTGCGGCGCAGCGCGACGACGGTGAAGACGCCCTCGACGATCCCGAATGGCCACGCCCCTTGCAGCACGGCGTAGAGGCCGGAGAGCGCGCAGGCTATAGCAAAGCCGAACACATACCACGGGTTGCGATCCTCGAGCGCATAGCAGAGCAGCATCAGCGAGACGGCGGCAAAACCGAAAAGGGTAAGAGCGTCCATTGAGAGACCGAGGTTTGCAGCGTCGCGTCAGTTGTCACGTTACGGCGCCGCCCGTCAACTCTGCGGGTGGGCTGGACCGCATTGGGAAGGCTCGAATTTTGGCATTTCCCGCTCACTCAGTTGTGACCCGGAGTTGAGCTTTTTTCCCGGAAATTTCGCTTCGCTTCCTGCATTCTACGGAGGTCATGAAATTCCTTACCAGCATCGGTTCAGGCGCTATCGTCGTTGCGCTTGTCCTCGTCGTCCCGGTCCTGTCCGGGCTTGCCGAGCCGCCTCAGCCGGGGCGGCCGACCGATGCCGTCATCGAGTTGTTCACGAGCCAAGGCTGCTCCTCATGTCCTCCGGCAGACCAGCTTCTCGGCGAGCTCGCCGAACGGCCCGGCATCGTCGCGCTCTCCTATTCGGTCGATTATTGGAACTATCTCGGCTGGCGCGACACGCTGTCGAGCGCCTCAAACAGCGAACGCCAGCGCGAATATGCGCGCGCGCGCGGCGACGGCAGGGTCTATACGCCGCAGGTCGTGGTCGACGGCATCATCCACGTCAATGGGAGCGATGAGAACGCCATCAAGCAGGCCATGAGGGACTCCTCGAGAAGACTCGCCAATGTAAAAGTGCCGGTCAGCATGCGCGCCGACGGCAGCACGCTCGTGATCGACGTTGCCGCGGCGCCGGAGCAATCCCACACGCGTGCCGCGACCGTTTGGCTCGCCGTTGCCAAGGAGAAGGAGACCGTCGCGATCACCCGTGGCGAGAATCGCGGCCGCAATTTGAGCTATCATCATCCGGTGCGCGAGCTGTCGCCGGTCGGTATGTGGAAGGGCGAAGCCATGACGCTGAGGCTGCCGCTCAAGGACCTCAAGGCGATGGGCGGTGATTGCCTCATGGCGCTTCTGCAAGTGGAGGATGCCGGTCCTATACTCGGCGCGGCCGAGTATGAGCTTGCCGCCGACGGCACCTGATTGTCCTCCCCCGTTCTAAGCCAACTTCCCAAAACAAAACGGGCCGGCGAACCGACCCGTTGATCTTACTTGAATGAAATGGCCCGGTCCGAGAGAAGACCCCGGGGGGGCTGGGGGGCTGAGATTCCGAAGCCTCTCTATTGGACCGGGCCGAGAGGCAACGATGCACATGATACGTTTCTTTGGGGCGTGGCATAGACCGAACTAGGGCGGAACTGTGATTTATGTTTCATTGTGTTACACCTTGTGTACGCGGCGCCATCGTCTTGAATTTCGCCGACGCTGCGTTCATCATGAAGCTTCCGTTACAGGAGGCGCGATTTGAGCGAAACGGAACCCATAGTCGTGCCGCTGGTCCCCAGGGCCGGCGGCGAAGGAAATCTTTTCGAGGGGGGTGCTCGGCGCGGCGGCATCGCGTTTGACCGCCGGGAACTCAGCCAAATCCTGAATGTCTACGGGCGAAAGGTGGCGAGCGGCGAGTGGCGCGACTACGCCATCGACACGATGAGAGAGAAGGCCGTGTTCTCGGTCTTCCGCCGCGCCTCTGAATCCCCGCTCTACCGGATCGAAAAGGCGCCCAAGCTCGCCCGCCGCCAGGGTGCCTATAGCGTGATTGCCGCGACCGGGCTGATCCTGAAGCGCGGGCATGACCTCGCCCGCGTGCTCCGCGCGCTCGACAAAGGCCTTCGCCTCGTCGAAGCCTGACCCCCTATCGTTGGACAAAAGGAAAGGCCCCGGCCGGAGCCGGGGCCTCATAGTGCCCTGTTGTTGGAGGCTTGCGCCTAGCGGCGGTTGCCGAACAGCTGGAGCAGCAGCATGAACAGGTTGATGAAGTCGAGATAGAGCCTCAACGCTCCCATCACCGCCTTGCGGCCGGCGACCGATCCATCGTCGCCGACATAGTACATCTCCTTGATCTGCTGCGTGTCGTAGGCAGTGAGCCCTGCGAAGATCAAGACGCCGATCACCGACACGGCGAATTGCAGCGCGGTCGAGCCCACGAACAGGTTCACGAGCGAGGCAATGATGATGCCGATCAGGCCCATGAACAGGAACGAGCCCCAGCCGGAGAGGTCGCGACCGGTGGTGTAGCCCCACAGCGACAGTCCGCCGAAGGCGGCCGCGGTGATGAAGAACACCCGCGCCATGCTCTCGCCGGTATAGACGAGGAAGATCGAGGAGATCGACGCGCCCATGAGCGCCGCGAAGACCCAGAACGAGATCTGGGCGGTCTGGAGGCTCATCGAGCCGATGCGCGCCGAGATGAAGAATACCATGGCAAGCGGCGCGAAGATCACCACCCACTTGAACGGGCTCGTGAACATGAACGAGCCGAACGAAGTCAGCTCGAGCCCGCCCGTGCCCTGCGTGACGGACATGGCATAGATCAGGTAGGCCACGAGGCCGGTGATCGCTACCCCGGACGCCATGTAGTTGTAGACGCGGACCATGTAGGCGCGCAGGCCCTGGTCGATAACACCTACCTCGGTGCGGCCGACGGTAGTCCCTTGCGCGTAACGTCTGTCGAGATCAGCCATGTGTGTGAGGGTCCTTTTCCCCTAGCTGCGCCAACGTTGAGAAGACATTTTGGACCCGAATATGGGGGGTTGAGCCGGCCCGCGCAAGATCACGCGGACGTGACTGCCACATACCGAATAAGACACGTTATTCCGTGCGCAAATAGGGTGCGGCCTTGACCGAAAGCAGGCGCCAGGTGGTGAGTGCACCCACCGTCAAGACAAGAGCGAGGGCAAGCAAAACGGTCTCGAGCACGGCAAGAGGCGAGAACACGAAGGTCACGTCAAATGCCCATTTGCACAAAGCCCATGCCGTGATCGTCGCAACCAGGACTGAAAGTAGGGCCGTGGCCAGGCCAAGCAATCCGAACTCCAGCAGCTCAGCGCTGACGATGCGCCAGCGCGTCGCGCCAAGCGTCTTGTAGAGCACGGCGAGATATTTCCGCTGCTGCTGGCCGGCGGCGACCGCGCCGGCGAGCACGGCAGCGCCGATCAGCAGCGTGACCCCCGCCGTCGCTTTGATCGCGGTCATGACCTTAGTAAGCAGCTCCTTGGCGGCCGCGACGATGTCGCCCACCTTGACGGCGGTGACGAGCGGAAAGCGTTCAGAGAGCGCCTGGATCACCTTGCCTTCGAGCGCGGGGTCGGTGCCCTTGGGCAGCTCGAGCGTGGTGAGTGCGCGGTGGGGCGCGCCGGCAAGGGTATTCGGCGAGAACACCATGACGAAGTTGATGGCAAGCGACTCCCAGTCGATCTTGCGCAGACTCGCGATCTTGGCATCGACGTTGCGGCCCAGAATATTGACCGTGATGGTATCGCCGAGCTTGAGCCCCAACCCCTTCGCGAGCTCGGCGTCGAACGAGACGAGCGGGGACCCGGAATAATCCTTGGGCCACCACGTGCCTTCAACCAGGGTCGAGGCGGGCGGAACGGCATCGGTGTAGGTGAGGCCGCGGTCGCCGGACAGCACCCAGCGCGCATCGGGATCGGCCTCGACCTTCTCGGCGGGCACGCCCTTAAGCGCAACGATGCGCCCCCGCAGCATCGGCGCATCGTCGAGCTTGGCGTCGGGCACGATCGCTTTCACCGTGTCTCCGAACTTGCCGATGTCGGATTCCTCCACATCGACAAAGTAATAGGCAGGCGCGTCGGCCTCGATATTGCCCTCGATCTCCTTGAGCAGGGCGCGATGGATAAGCGCAGTCGCCACGAGCAGCCCAAGTCCCAAGCCGAGAGATACGGCAATGGCGCGGGCGAGCGAGCCAGGTCCTCCGATGCTGGCGATGGCAAGCGCAAGAGAGGTCGGCTTGGCGCGGCGGAGCTTCGCCGCGAGGCGCTGAACCAGCAACCCGAAGCCCGTGAGCAGCAGGAAGGCGAGCACGATGCCGGCCGAGATTGAGGCGGTGATCGCGCGTTCCTCCGATCCCGCGATTGCGAGCGCGAACAGCGCGATGCCTGCCACGGCCGAGCCAACTGCGTAAGGCCATGGCGAGCGCTCGCGCTCTTCGCTGAGATGCGCGCGCATCAGCACCGCGGGTGAGACGCTCGCGGCGCGGCCGAGAGGCCACAGCACGAACAGCACCATGGTGAGAAGGCCAGCCAGCGCAGCGGCGATGAGCGGCATGGGGTGCGGCTCGACCGCGAGCGTGATCGGTAGCGCGTCAGCGTAGAGCGCGGCAAGAAGGGCAGGGGTGAGCGCGCCGATGAGAAGACCAATGGCGATGCCGACAGTGGCGAGCAGCAACGCCTGGATGAGATAGACCAAGAGCACGAGGCGGCTCGTCGCGCCGAGGCATTTGAACGTGGCGATGACCTCGCGTTTCTTGGCCATGTAGCTGCGGATGGCATTGCCGACGCCGATGCCGCCGAGAAGGAGCGCGGTCAGCCCAACGAAGCTGATGAACTGGGTAAAACGGTCGGCGTCGCGGCGGAGCGATGGCGCCGGATCGGTCCAGTCGTGGATGGCGAAGCCCGACTGCGGAAATTGCTTTTCGACGTTGTTCCGCGTCTCGACCAGGAACTCCTTGTCGGCAGAGCGCGCTTCGGGGAGCTTCACCCGATACGTCCAGCGGATCAGGCTGCCAGGCTGGACCAGCCCGGTATGCGCAAGCGTGTCCCGGAACATGAGCAGCTTCGGTCCATAGGCGAGGCGGTCAGCGAGGCGGTCAGGTTGCTCGCCGAGAATGCCGCCGATGGTCACGGTCGCATCGCCAATGGCGATCTTGCTGCCGATGTCGAGATTGAGCCGGTCGAGCAGCGTGCGCTCGACAAGCACCACATCCGGGTCCCGCCACACCGGCCCGGGCCGCTCGGCCCTGGTGATCGAGACATCGCCGTAAAGCGGATAGGCGTTGTCGACGGCTTTGACCTCGACCAGCGCGCTCTTGCCTTCGGCAGAGCGGGCCATGGCGCGGAAGCTTGCCGATTCGCTCACCTCGCCCAAGGATTCGAGCGCCGCCCGCTCCGCGCTGTCGGCCTGGCGATGGATCAGCTCGAAGGAGAGATCGCCGCCGATGAGCAGCCGGCCCTGCCGCGCGAGTGCCTCGTCGAACGAGGCGGAAAGCGAGCCGATGGCGGCGACGGCGGCCACGCCGAGCGCTATGCACAGGACGAAGATTGAGAGCCTTCCTGCGCCGGCGCGCAACTCACGCAAGGCGATGGAAAGGGCAAGCGAGAGCTTTAAGCCATTTGCTGCAGGTGATGCGGTCGCGCTTGCAATCGTCACGACGCAGCGACCTTCCGTTTTGCGCCAGCGCTCACGATACGGCCATCGGTGAGGCTGACAATGCGGTCGCAGCGTTTGGCAAGCGAGCGGTCATGGGTGATGAGAAGCAGCGTCGCGCCGGTACGTGCTTTCAGCTCGAACAGGAGGTCCATCACTTGAGCGCCCGTGGCAAGGTCGAGATTGCCGGTCGGCTCATCGGCAAGGATGAGCGCGGGACGCGGGGCGAGCGCGCGGGCAAGAGCCACGCGCTGCTGCTCTCCGCCCGAGAGCTGGCCCGGAAAATGCGACTCGCGATGCGCGAGACCAACTTCGGCGAGCGCCGCGCGCGATGCGGCAAAAGCATCGCCGTGATCGAGAAATTCGAGCGGCAGTGCCACATTCTCGAGCGCGGTCATGGTCGGCACGAGGTGGAAAGACTGGAACACGATGCCGATATTGGCGGCACGAAGCCGGGCGAGACCGTCCTCGTCGAGGACGGCATAGTCGATGCCCTGCACCGCCACGCTGCCGCCTGTTAGGCGCTCAAGCCCGGCAATGACCATGAGAAGCGTCGATTTGCCGGAGCCTGAGGGACCGACCACTGCGATAGCGTCGCCGGACTCTATGCGAAGGTCGATGCCGCGCAGAATCGCCACCGGGCCGGCACGCGACGGTAGCGTGACATGCACGTCCTCAAGCAGGATCACTGGGTTCTGTTTTAGGCTGTGTTCCATGGGCGGGGCGAGGAGTAGGTGACAGATGACATGGGGCTCGCCAATTGAGAAGGACAAATGAGGTCGAAAAGATGAAACGCCGCGCGGGTATTGTGGCCTTGCTTGTCGCAACCCTTTTCTGCGCAGTGACGCTGCCGAAATTGGAGGCAGAGGAGCAGGAAATGGTCATCGTGGCGCTGGGCGACAGCCTCACCGCGGGCTACGGCCTGCCGCAGAGCGAGTCATTTCCCGCCAAGCTCGAGGCCGCGTTGAAAGCGCAAGGACACAAGATCAGGGTCGTCAATGCGGGCGTGTCCGGAGATACGGCATCGGACGGTCTGGCCCGGCTCGACTGGGCGCTTCCGCCCGATGCGAACGCGGTCATCGTCGAGTTTGGCGCCAACGACGCTTTCCGAGGAATACCGCCGGCAGAGATCGAGGCTTCGCTCGCCAAGATTCTCGACCACCTGAAGGCGAAGGGCCTGCCAGTGCTCATCGCCGGAATGGAGTCGCCGCGCAACATGGGCAAGGATTATGTCGATCAGTTCCGCGCGATCTATGCCGATCTCGCAGAACGCTACGGCGCGGTGTTCTATCCCTTCTTCCTCGATGGTGTCGCGCTCGACGCTGGCCTCATGCAGGAAGACGCCATCCATCCCAACGCCAAGGGAGTCGACCGCATCGTTCAGGGCATTCTGCCCAAGGTCGATGAGCTTCTCGCGCAGGTTAAGCCCAAGGGCTGAGTGCCGCATGCGGAACTCAGGCACGAAGTTGTGTGTTGCCGGTCAGGCCCCGATCGCGACGATGGAGCGCGGGAACATGCAAGATCGGGGAAGTCCACATGAGAGCGTTTGCGTTGGCAGTCGTCATGGCCCTCAGTCCTCTGGCCGCTCACGCGGGTGAAGCCGTTCCCTATTCCGTCGATGGCGAGGCCTTCGAGGGTTATCGCGCCAAGCCTGCCGGCGCATCGAAGGGGCTGGTCGTCATCATCCACGCGTGGGGCGGCTTGACCTCCTACGAGCAGAAGCGCGCCGACATGATCGCCTCGCTCGGCTACGACGCCTTCGCCGTCGACCTCTACGGCAAGGGCAACCGGCCGACCGATACTGACGCCAGGAAGAGAGAGGCGACCAAGCTCTATGAGGACCTGGCGCGAATGAAGAAGCTTCTGATCGCAGGCCTGAATGAAGCGCGCAAGGGCGGAGACGGCGCGGCCGTGGTGATCGGCTATTGCTTCGGCGGCGCGGCCGCGCTCGAGCTCGCGCGCTCGGGAGAGGCCAAAGGAGTCAAGGGCTATGTCACCTTCCATGGCGCACTGAAGACACCCGAGGGGGAGTCCTATCCCGCCGGCACGCCCCCCATTCTCATTCTGCATGGCGGCGCCGACACATCAGTCACCATGGAGGACGTGGCCACCTTGTTGAGCGAGCTCGAAGCCGCGAAGGTGCCATACCAAATTGAGGTCTATTCCGGCGCGCCGCACGGCTTCACCAATTTCGAGGGGGAACGCTACCAGAAGCGCGCCGACGAACGGTCTTGGAACGCCTTTACGAATTTCCTCGCCGAGGTCTTCGGCAGTTAGGCCGAGTTCCCGCCAGCACTCCTTCCTAGGAGCAAGCGCTAGCCGTTGAGCGGCTAAAGCCTTACAACTGCTCCGATCGTTCAAGCGGGGCGCGAAGCGGTCTTGGCCAGCATCTACGATCTAAAGCCTCGCTTTCAGGCCCTGCTCCGCCCACTTTCTGACGCGCTGGTGCGCGCGAAGCTCAGCGCCAATGACGTCACGCTCGGTGCGCTTTTGCTGAGTGCCGCGCATGGGGCTTGGCTCGCGCTGATGCCGGGATCGGCCTGGCCGGTCCTCCTCCTCCCGGTCACGCTGTTCGTGCGCATGGCGATGAACGCCATCGACGGCATGATGGCGAAGGAGCATGGACAAGCGAGCGCGGCCGGCGCCGTCTTGAACGAGCTGTCGGACGTCATTGCCGACGCCGCGCTTTATTTGCCCTTCGCACTCATCCCCGGCGTCAATGCGCCGCTTGTCGTGCTCGTGGTGGTGGCAGGCGTGATCGGCGAGATGGCCGGCGCTCTCGGGCCATTGGTCAAAGCGCCACGCAGCTATGCCGGTCCGTTCGGCAAGAGCGATCGCGCCCTTGCCTTTGGCCTACTCGCGATCCTGCTCGGCCTAGGGCTTCAACCCGGATTGTGGACCACGCTCTATCTTGCGGCCCTGCTTCTTCTTTCGGCGCTGACCATTATCAACCGCGCGCGGCGCATCGTTGCCGAGGCCAAGAGCCGCGGCGCATGAGCGCGATTCTCGGCCTTCCCGCCAATGTGGTCTACGCAACTGTAGCCATTTACGCGCTGCTCGTCATCGCCAGCATCGTCGTCGGGGTGCTGCGCTGGAAAAATCCAGGCGAGCGCTATTCGGAGCTCGCCTCACGGACCGACTCGTGGTGGTGGATGATCGGCGCATTCACGCTTTGCATCCTTCTCAATCAGACCGTCGCCATCTTCTTTCTCACCTTCATCTCCTATCTCGCGCTCAAGGAATATCTGTCGCTGATCCCGACACGGCGCATCGACCGCGAGGTGCTGCTGTTCGCCTATCTCGCCATTCCCATTCAGTATTACTGGGCGGCGATCGACTGGTACGGCATGTTCATCGTGTTCGTCCCGGTATGGATGTTCCTGTTCCTGCCGCCGCTCCTAGTGCTGCGCGGGCGGAGCGAGGGCTTTCTGCGCGCTGTCGGCACGATCTCCTCGGGCCTGATGATGACGGTGTTCACGCTCTCCCACATGGCATGGCTGCTCGTGTCGGGCGACGTCGTCAATCCGGTCGCTGGCGGAGTCGGGCTCTTGTTCTTCCTTGTGGTGCTGACCCAGTTCAACGATGTGGCGCAATATTGCTGGGGCAAGCTCTTCGGCCGCCACAAGGTCACGCCGCATGTCAGTCCGAAGAAGACCTGGGAGGGGCTGATCGGCGGCGTCACCACGACAACGCTCGTTGCGGCGCTTGCCGGCCCTTACCTCACGCCGTTGGATATGCGCTGGTCTGCGCTGGCCGGCCTCATCCTCGGCATCGCCGGCTTCCTCGGCGACATCACCATGTCGGCGATGAAGCGCGATCTCGGCGTGAAGGACACCGGAGGACTGATCCCGGGCCATGGCGGCATTCTCGACCGCGTCGACAGCCCACTTACGCGGCACCGGTGTTCGTGCACTTCGTCCGCTACTTCTACTACCCATGAGCAAGAACCCGCTCACGAGACTGCTCAGGTTCCTGTTCTTCGCCGTGGTGGTGCGCGCCGTGATCCTTGTCGCGCTCGGTCTTACCGTGCGGCATCGCGAGCGGCTGCCTAAAGATGGGCCTGCCATCCTTGCCGGCAATCACAATTCCAATCTCGATGCGCTGGCGATGATGTCGCTGATGCCGCTTAGACTTTTGCCGAAGCTCCGCCCTGTCGCGGCGATGGATTATTTCTATTCGAGCCGTTTACGCGGCTGGTTCGCCGATCAAATCGTCGGCATCATCCCGGTAAAGCGCGGCAGCGGCAAGGAGGGCGGCAATCCGCTGCTGCTCGCCGAGCAGGCGCTAGACCGCGGCGAGATCCTGGTGATCTTCCCGGAAGGGACGCGCGGCGAGCCGGAGACGCTGCAAGCCTTCAAGAAAGGCATCGGACATCTGGCGAAAGCGCGGTCCAAGGTGCCGGTGGTGCCCGTGTTCATACACGGGCTCGGCAAGGCGCTGCCGCGCGGCTCCGCCCTGCTCGTGCCGTTCAACGTCATCGTCAGCGTCGGCGAACCGCTCTACGGCAAGGAGTCCTATGATGCCTTCGTCTCGGAGCTCGAAGCGGCCATGACCGCGCTCGCCGCACAGGAGAAGCTTCCGGCGTGGGAGTAATAAAGTAACCCATCATTGCCAAAGTCGACGCAGCAGTCCGCGATTGTCGTTGCCCGGCTCGACCGGGCAATCAGTAGCCCGTGCGCTCGCAAAACCATCTGAAGGTGGTGATTACTGGATTCCCGCTTTCGCGGGAATGACACGACAATCGTGGATGGCCGGGACAAGCTCGGCCATGACGATTTGATTTTCGGAGCGGTGATCAGCCGACCTCGACCTCGTGCCAGAAGCCGAATCGATCAGCGACGTGTTGCATCGAGGGGCGCGGCGCCTCGTAACGCCAGGCGGCGCGGGCGTAGCGCGCGCCATCGATCACCACATCATAGAACTGGACGCCATGCGGGCACTCGAGGTCCGACGCGGTCTTCGGCGCTTTCTCGAGCAGTTCGAGCCGCACATGTTCATTGGGAAAATAGGTGTAGCCGCCTTGCTCGACGATGTCGTCGCTCGCGGCAATCACCTTGCCCTTAAGCGTGGCTTTCATCAGCCTGCTCCTACTGGCCCCACGAGGCATTGGTGCAGCGGATGCCCTTCGGCGGGACCGAGGCGATCTCGCCGGTCTCGAGTGAGATCTGCCACGCGCGCCTCACATCGGTCCACCACTCCTTGTCTTCCTTGCCCTTGGCCTCACCCATGAAGTTCAGCGTCTGGTCTTTGCCGAGCACGCAGGCGATCGAGAACTGCATATCGGCTTGCGGCTTAGGCACGATCAGCGCGTCGGCAACGACGTAGGACGCGGGCTCGGTCTTCGTAGCCTTTTTCAGCTCACGACTCGTAAGGACGAGATAAGTTCCGTCCTCGCGCTGATAGCGGCGGACATAGACGGGCGGTGCGACGAGCCCTCCGTCGACCTCATCCCAACCCTCGACCGTAAGCCCATCGTCATAGGCCTTGCCCACAAGGCTTTTGGCGAAGATCACATCGGGCGAGTCCTCCGGAGGCTGCTGCTGCTCGACCGGCTGCTGATGCTTCTTCTTCTTTTTGGCGGAAGCTGGCGTCGATGCGAGCGCCAAGCTCAAGGCAAGGCTTGCGGCAAGTACGACGCTCAAGAACTGGCGGATGCTGACCATAGTGTTCTCTAGCAGGATCCTGTTGCGGGGCGTCTCACAGTAACTTCACAATCGTGACAAAATCGGCACCGAGCCCAAGGGTTTTTGCGCTATGGGCGACCGGGGCCGCCGGTGCTAAGCTCCGCCCCGCCGAGGCCATCCCAAGGCCTGAATCGATGTCCCGCTTCCTCTTAGCACTGGCACTTCTGCTAGCGGGGCTCGTGCCGTCGGCGGGGCAAGCAAAGCGCGTCGCCCTCATCATCGGCATGAGCGATTACCAGCATCTCTCGAGCCTGATCAATCCGGTGCCCGACGCCAAGGCGATCGCCGCCGAGCTCAAGTCGCACGGCTTCGAGGTCTCGGAATATTACAACATCGACCGCGCCGATCTTCTCGACGCCTTGGAGAAATTCAAGCGCGAGGCGACTGGCGCCGAAGCGGCACTCGTTTATTACGCGGGCCATGGCATGGAGGTCGACGGCAAGAACGTGCTCGCGCCGACCGATATGGAGATCGAATGCCAGAACAAGACGGCGCTGAGATCGGTCGCGCTAGAGCAGCTGTTCGATGCCTCATCGCCGGCGCCGCAGCAGATCGTCCTGCTCGATGCCTGCCGCAACAATCCGTTTCCCCAATGTCCGACGCGCGGCGCGTCAGGCTCGGGATTTCGCGGGCTGTCGCTGGTCGGGGAGGCCGACCGCACGCTGCTCATCGCCAACGCGACCCTGTCGGGGAATCTCGCCGCCGATGGCGATCCAGGCGCGCATTCGCATGACCGCCTCCCCAGGCGCTCGGCACAGCGCCAGTCATAG
>Ga0207675_100000205_pt1 | contig 54926 bp, 52 predicted proteins | sample KBSSwiS42_FD_184305 | JGI IMG/M metagenome (GOLD analysis project Ga0207675, IMG submission 184305) | Switchgrass rhizosphere microbial communities from Kellogg Biological Station, Michigan, USA - KBS Switchgrass S4-2 (SPAdes) (version 2) | ecosystem: Host-associated > Plants > Roots >...
CACCGGCTGGAACAACTACATGCGCGACCTGGGCGAAGTCGTCGGCGATCCCGCAGCGATGAAGAAGTTCGGCAACACGATGGCGGTGTGGGACCTGAAGGCGATGCAACCGCGCCGCGTCTTCGAGGTGCCCGGCGCGCCGCTCGAGATCCGCTGGTCGCTGCGCGAAGGTGACAACTGGGCGATCACCGCGACCGCGCTCACCTCGAAGCTGTGGCTGATCCGGCAGGACAAGGCCGGGGAGTGGCAGGCGAAGGAAGTGGCAACCATCGGGGATCCCGCGAAAATTCCGCTGCCCGTAGACATCTCGATATCTGCGGACGCGAAGGGTCTGTGGGTCAATACGTTCATGGACGGCACGACGCGCTACTTTGATCTATCCGACCCCGAGCGACCGGTGCAGACGTACGCAAAGCAGACCGGCAAGCAGGTCAACATGGTCTCGCAGAGCTGGGACGGGAAACGCGTCTACATCACCTCCAGCCTGCTCGCGAAGTGGGACAAGAAGGGTGTCGACGACGAACAGTTCCTGCGCGCGTTCAACTGGGACGGCAAGGAGCTCAAGCTCGCCTTCGAAACGGACTTCAGGGCCGCGAAGCTCGGCCGACCGCATCACATGAAGTTTACGGCGCGCCCGGCACCCGCGGCCTCCACAGCCGCGCGCTGATGCACCTGCGCGCGCTCCTGCTCGCCGCGGCGGCTGGCGTCGCGGTGTCGAACGCCCATGGCGCGGCAGATCCGGGCAAGCCGCAGGAGCCGCGCATGGAGTTCGCGCCGCCAGCCGCGGGTTCCTATGAACTACAGCGCATTCAGCGGGCACCCGATGCCACGCTGCTCAACGCGGACGCGCATCGTCAGCGGCTCAGCGACCTCACCCACGGCAAGATCACGCTGCTCACCTTCTTCTACACCTACTGCGTGGACCCCTGGGGCTGTCCGTACGCCTATTGGACGCTGAGCGGGCTCAGGGACCGGTTGATCGCGGATCCGCAGCTTGCGCGCGGAGTGCGCTTCGTCAGCGTGAGCTTCGACCCGACGAACGACACTCCGGAAGCGCTCAGGCGCTACGGGGCGCGATTCATGGACGATCCGCGCCTTGAATGGCAGTTCCTCACCGCGCCGTCCGTCGACCATCTGCTGCCACTCCTCGACGGTTTCGGCCAGGACGTCCGGGTCGAGCGCGACGCAGATGGCAAGCCGACCCGAACTCTCAATCACATGCTCAAGATGTTTCTGATAGACCCGCACGGCATGATCCGAGAGATCTACAGCCTTGCGTATCTGCAACAGCCGGTGATGCTGAACGACATGCGGACGCTTGCGCTCGAGAATCGATCGACTGCGGCTCGCAGCCGGTAGACGGGCCGGCCTATTTTCCGATGCTGATCCGCGCAAAGCGGCGCTTGCCGACCTGCACGACATGAGATGCGCCAAGCGCGAGCCTCATGGCGATGTCCTCGACGCGCTCGCCGTCCACACGGACCGCCCCCTGGCGGATCTGGCGAATCGCGTCGCTCGTGCTTGTTACGAGCCCGGCGCCTTTCAAAGCCTGCGCCAGTCCGAGGTAGCCCCCGGACGCGTGCAGGGTGACTTCGGGAATCGAGTCCGGCTGCGCGCCCTGCTGGAAGCGCGCGATGAACTCGTCGCGCGCGCGGACACCGCGTCCGGAGCCGTGAAACCGGTCCACGATCTCGATGCCAAGTTCGAACTTCACGTCGCGCGGATTGCGACCGTCCGCCACCGCGCGCTGAAGACGCGCCACATCGGCGACCGGCAGGAATGAAAGCAGCTCGTAGTAGCGCCACATCAGCTCGTCGGAGATCGACATCAGCTTGCCGAACATCTCGTCGGGCGGATCGGTGATGCCGACGTAGTTGCCGAGCGACTTCGACATCTTGTTGACGCCGTCGAGCCCTTCGAGCAGCGGAGTGGTCAGCACGACCTGCGGCTCCTGGCCGTAGGTTTCCTGGAGCTGGCGGCCCACCAGCAGGTTGAATTTCTGGTCGGACCCGCCCAGCTCGACGTCGGCCTTGAGCGCGACCGAGTCGTAGCCCTGCACCAGTGGATACAGGAACTCGTGGATCGCGATCGGCTGGCCGCTGCGGTACCGGGTGGAGAAGTCGTCACGCTCGAGCATCCGGGCTACGGTGTGCCGCGCAGCGAGCTGGATCAGCCCCGCGGCGGTCATCGGGCCCATCCAGGTCGAATTGAACTCCACCCGGGTCCGCTCGCGATCGAGGATCTTGAAGATCTGTGTCTCGTAGGTCCGCGCGTTTTCGCGGATGGCCTCCGGCGTCAGAGGCGGGCGCGTCGCGTTGCGTCCGGTGGGATCGCCGATCAGGCCGGTGAAATCGCCGATCAGGAACACGACGTCGTGGCCGAACTGCTGGAATTGCCGCATCTTGTTTATGAGCACCGTGTGCCCGAGATGCAGATCCGGCGCGGTCGGATCAAACCCGGTCTTCACGACCAGCGGCCGGCCACGGTCGAGCTTTCGCCTCAGATCGTTCTCGAGCAACAGGTCCACGGCGCCGCGGCGCAGCTCGAGCAGTTGTTCTCCGGCGGAGGTCATAAATGCCTTTTTTCGCGGACCGTCCGCGCGTGCGGCGAAAACGCGCGACTCTAGGCGCTCTCCCGCGGGCAGGCAAATTCGTGCGCCGGGGACGCAATGCTCGCCCAGCGGCACCGTTCTTGAGGGTCGCGGGGGAACGCCGCATCATCGGGGGGTGCCCGTTAATTCGTGTGCGTCCCGTCACAAAGTCTAGATGAGCAGTGCAAGCGGCTGTGCGGGTTAAGGAAATCGGTCATTTCTCCTGTTGACGCACCCTCTGGTCGCAACTAACTTACCCGCAAGACGTGCCGGGGGTCGAACTTGAGCTCATCTGAAACGCCAGCGCTGACGCCATTTTCGGCCGCGTTTAGCCTACTTCGCGCGCGCGGCTGGCTGCTTGCCGGTCTGACGTTCCCCCTGGTCGCCGCCGCCGTTGCCTATCAGACGACGCACCCCACCGCGGTCTCCGCGCCCCTGCCGCTCGACCTCACGGCGCTCGCCGCGGTTGCGGAATCGACCACGACGCAAACGACCGAAGACGGCCCGGCCAGCATCGAGATCACGGTGCAGCGCAACGACACGCTCGACCGGATATTCCGCACTGCGAGCCTCGATCTCGGCACGCTCGCCGAACTCCGCCGGCGTCCCGAGGTTCGCAAGGCGCTCGACCTGCTGCGGCCCGGGGAGAACATCACGCTCACGCATCAGCACGGGGCGCTGCTGTCGCTCAACCGTCAGATCAGCGACACATTGACCCTTTCGATCTCCCGCGAAGGCGACGCGTTCGCGGTGAACTACACCGAGAATCCGCTCGAGACAGAAACCATAGGCCACCGCGCGCGGATCGAAACGTCACTCTTCGAGGCGGGCAAGCAGGCGGGCGTATCGGCGCCCGTCATCATGACGCTCGCGAACGACATCTTCGGCTGGGACATCGACTTCGCGCTCGACATCCGCGCGGGCGATGAGTTCAGCGTTCTCTACGAGCAGCGCTTCCAGGACGGCCGCTATGTCGGCGACGGAAGGGTGCTCGCCGCCGAGTTCGTGAACTCCGGCAAGAAGCACCGCGCGATCTGGTTCGAGTCCGCGGACGGCAAGGTCTTCGGGTACTTCACGCCGGATGGCAGTGGCATGCGCAAGGCCTTCCTCCGCTCGCCGCTCGACTTCACGCGCATCACCTCGCACTTCAACCCGCGGCGTAAGCACCCGATCAGCGGCCGTATCCGGGCGCACACGGGTGTTGACTATGGCGCGCCGAGCGGCACGCCGATCAAGGCATCCGGTAACGGGCGAGTGCAGTTCGCCGGCCGCAAGGGCGGCTACGGCAATGCCGTGATCATCGATCATGGCAACGGCATCACAACGCTCTATGGTCACATGTCGCGGTTCAGTCGAAGCGCGCGTGGCGGTAACAAGGTGGCCCAGGGGGAAGTGATCGGCTACGTGGGCGCCACCGGCGCGGCGACGGGACCGCATCTGCACTACGAGTATCGCGTGCGCGGCGTCTACAAGAATCCGGCCAAGGTGGTGATGCCGCGGGCGGAGCTGCCGCCGTCCTATCTGGCCGAGTTCCGCTCACAGGCCGACGTCCTGCTCGCGCAGATGAACCTGGTTGCCCCGCCCGCGAACGCCCAGGTCTACGCCGCAAACACCCGCTGAGCGGTCCGTCGACCGCGACCTGCGCCGAAGCGTGGGAGACACGGCGGCGTCACAAGACCGTAGTATTCTGAATACTTTGTGTCCGATGGTCCGGCCGTGACCGACGTCGACCTACAGTCGCCCCAGCTCTTCATAAACCGCGAGCTGTCCTTTCTCGAGTTCAACCGGCGCGTGCTGGCGCAGGCGCAGGACGACAACGTGCCGCTCCTCGAGCGCGTCAAGTTCCTGGCAATCTCCTGCACCAATCTCGACGAGTTCTTCGAGATCCGCGTGGCGGGCTTGAAGCAGCGCCGCGAGCTCGGCTCACTGGCGCCCGGTCCGGACGGCATGGACGTCGACGACCAGCTCGAGGCGATCCGCCGGCGGTCCGTGGAGCTGCTCGACACGCAGTACGCGCTGCTCAACTACGCGATCCTTCCGGCGCTCGAAGCGGCGGGGATCCGCGTATTGCGCCCCGACGACTGGTCGCCGGAGCAGCAGGAGTGGATCGCAGCGTATTTTGCCAACGAGGTCGAGCCGGTTCTGACCCCGCTGGGTCTCGACCCGGCGCGGCCGTTCCCGCGCATCCAGAACAAGAGCCTGAACTTCATCGTCGAGCTGGCCGGCACCGACGCCTTCGGCCGCATGGCGACGCTCGCCATCGTGCAGGTACCGCGCTCGCTGCCGCGGATCATCCGGCTGCCGTCCGCGGGTGGCGCGATCGACCTGATCTACCTTTCGCAGGTGATCCAGAACTACGTCGAGCAGCTCTTCACGGGCATGGAGGTGCGGGGCTGTCACCAGTTCCGCGTCACCCGGAACGCCGATCTGTTCGTCGACGACGAGGAAACCGAGGACCTGATGCGCGCCGTGCAGGGCGAGCTTGCGTCGCGCCGTTACGGTGACGCCGTGCGGCTCGAGACCCGGGTCGACTGTCCCCCACAGGTGCGCGACTTCCTGCTCGAGCGCTTCGAGCTGGCGCCGGACGATCACTACGCTGTCGACGGCCCGGTCAACCTCAACCGGCTGATGGCGATCCACGACCTCGTGGACCGCCGCGACCTCAAGTACGCCCCGTTCGCACCGGCGATCCCGCGGCGGCTGATCGGCCGGCCGGACCTGTTCGAGGCGATCCGCGAGAAGGACGTGCTGCTGCATCACCCCTTCCAGAGCTTCGCGCCGGTGATCGACTTTCTGAGCCGGGCGGCCGCCGACCCGCAGGTGCTCGCGATCAAGCAGACGCTGTACCGCACCGGTGCGGATTCGCCGGTCGTGGACGCGCTCGTGGCGGCGGCCCGCGCGGGCAAGGAAGTCACGGTCGTCATCGAGCTGATGGCGCGGTTCGACGAGGCGGCGAACATCGATCTTGCCACCCGGCTCCAGGAGGCGGGCGCGCAGGTGATGTATGGCGTCGTCGGCTTCAAGACGCACGCCAAGCTGATCATGGTAGTGCGGCGCGAACACGACCGGCTTCGTCGCTACTGCCACCTCGGTACCGGCAACTATCACCCGAAGACGACGCGCCAGTACACCGATTACGGGCTTTTCAGCTGCGACGAGGCGATCGGCGAGGATCTGCACGAGCTGTTCCTGCAGCTCACGAGTCCCACGCGCGTCGCCCAGATGCGCAAGGTCCTGCAGTCGCCCTTCACGATGCACGAGGCGATGCTCGAGCGCACCCGCCGTGAAATCGACCACGCGCGCGCGGGACGGCCGGCTCGCATCGTGGCGAAGATGAACGCGCTCATCGAGCCGCAGATCATCCAGGCGCTGTACGCAGCGTCCATGGCGGGTGTGAAAGTCGACCTGATCGTGCGCGGGGTATGCTCGCTGCGGCCCGGCGTGCCGGGCGTCTCCGACAACATCACGGTGCGCTCGATCGTCGGCCGCTTCCTCGAGCACTCGCGCGTCTTCTACTTCGAGAACGACGGCGACCCGGAGGTGTACTGCGCGAGCGCGGACTGGATGGAGCGCAACTTCTTCCGCCGGATCGAAGTCGCATTCCCTGTAGAGCGACGTCATCACCGCCGGCAGCTGTTCGAGGATCTCGAGCTCTACCTGACCGACAACTGCCAGGCCTGGGTCCTGCAGTCCGACGGCAACTACCTGCATGAGCAGCCGGGATCCCGCGAGGCGGTTGCCGCGCAGACGAGGCTGATGCAGACGCTGACGGGCTGAGCCCGCGGCCCACCGTCAGCGCCGCGTGGCTCGAACTACCGAGTAGTAGCCATAGCTTGGCGTCGCACCGACGTCGGTGAAACCCGCATCGCCCAGCAGCTTCGCCAGCTCCGCATACGTGAACTGCCGGCCCTGCGTTCCAAGCAGCATCACCAGGCTGAAGGTGGCGGTCGTCAGGGGCCCGGCGCCCGAGTCGTCGAGCAACGACTCGTGTATGAAGACACGGCCTCCGGGCGCGAGCGCTGCATGGGCCTTTGCCAGCAGCCGGGCGCAGGTGGGGAAGTCCCAGTCGTGCAGGATGTTTGAGAAGAACATCGCGTCGTGATCACGCGGCCATTCCTGCCTGAACATGTCGACCGCGCCTGTCCCGATGCGATCCGCGAGACCGGCCGCGGAGACGTATTCCTTGGCAACCTCGCACATCGCCGGCAGTTCCATGATCGTGCAGCGCAGCTGTGGGATACGCTGCGCCAGCGCGATGCAGAAGCAGCCCGAGCCTCCGCCGACGTCGAGCAACCGGCGCACGCCCGAAAAGTCGACGTTGCGGGCCATCCCCAAAGCCGCCGCGATAGAGTGGCTGTGCATGAAAGCGGCGATCACGCGAGCCTGCTCGATCTCGACGTGCCCGGCCGCCCAGGCATCGCTCGGGCGATCGCCCGGAGCGCCGGTCGTCGAGGCGCGCTCGCCCTTGAGCGCCTCCCTGATCGCCGCATGGTGCGGCGAAGAAGGCCCCATCCTGTTGAGCAGCCCGCCCCAGTCGTAGGGGCTGCCGCGCAACAGGTAGAGACGCGCGACGTCGGAGAGCTGATAGCGGCCCTCATACCGGCTCAGCAGACCCAGCGCTGCAAAGAGCGGTAGGACGATTTCGGTGGCCCGTTCGCTGAGTTTCAGCCGGCGTGCCAGCTCCTCGTGGGTGGCCGGAGCGGTGGCGAGCGCTTCGAACACGTCCAGTTCGATTGCGGCCGTCACCGCCGGCGCGTGGTACATCGACAACCACAGGTCCCACACCGGACGGTCGTCGGTTGTCGGGAGATCCATCGTCATGGGGTGGTGCTCCGGCGTGAGGCGCGTTCGATCACACCGAAGAATATCAGCGACCGGTCAACTGACGCGCAGCCGGAATCCTGCGGTCTGCAGGTAGCGGATCTCCTGCTCGATATCCGCCTCGGTGAGCGGCTGCTCGGCGAGCCAGCCCTTCGGAAATCCGAGCTCGAGCGAGCCACCCTTGGCCTTGAGCTCGATCTCGGGCAGGGACCGCGGCCCGCGCCCGCGATGCAGCAGCACCGCCAGACGCAGCAGCACGATCAGGAACTCGGCCTTGAGATGCCACGGCGGCACCAGTTCCTCGGTGTGCGCCAGGTCGAGCTTGCGTCGGTGACCGCCGACCAGCGCGGCCAGGAGCTGCTGCTCCTCGCGCGGAAAACCCGGCATGTCGGCATGCTGGAGAAGGTAGGCGCCATGACGGTGGTAGTGCGAATGCGAGATGTCGAGACCGATCTCGTGCAGACGCGCCGACCAGCGCAGGACCAACTCCGCGAACGGCTCCTGCAGACCCCAGTCCTCGCGCACCACCTGCAGAAAGGCAACCGCCGTCGCCTCGACGCGGTCCGCCTGGGCCGTGTCGACGTGGTAGCGGGCCTCCATCGCGCGCACGCTGCGGGCGCGCGCATCCTCGTCCGTGAACCGGCCCAGCAGGTCGTACAGCAGACCCTCGCGCAGGGCGCCCTCCGCCACCCTCATCGACTCGATCTCGAGCATGTCGAATATCTCGACGATGATCGCGAGCCCGGCGGGAAGAATTTCGGCGCGGCCGGCGTCGAGACCGGGCAGCCTGATCCGCGCGGTGTCGCCCGCGCGGAGACACTCCTCGATGATCCACTTGATGCCCGGCCGGTCGATCACGACATTTGTCGCGCCGCGCGCGACGAGGATCTCGGAGATGGCGCGCAGTGTCCCCGACGCCCCGAATGCCGCGTCCCAGCCGTGTTTGCGGAACCGCGCCGCGATGGGCTCGATCTCGAGCTGCGCAGCGGTGCGCGCGCGCTTCATGCGCTTCTCGTTGATGGTGCCGTCGGAGAAGTGCTCAACCGTGAGACTGATGCAGCCCATGTAGAGGCTTTCCAGCCGCTTGGTCGCGAGACCCTCGCCGATGATGAGCTCGGTGCTGCCGCCGCCGATATCGACCACGAGCCTGCGACCCGCGTCGCTCGGCGTCGTATGCGCCACGCCGAGATATATGAGCCGCGCCTCCTCGACGCCCGAGATGATCTCGATCGGGTTACCGAGCGCTTCGCGCGCACGGTCGAGAAACGCTCCCTTGCGACGCGCCTTGCGCAGCGTGTTGGTGCCGACCACGCGCACGCGCTCGGCGCGCATGTCGCGCAGCCGCTGGCCGAAGCGTTCCAGGCAGCCGAGCGCCCGGGCGACGGCCTCGCGGTTCAGGCGGCCGTGATCGTCGAGACCGGCACCCAGCCGAACCATCTCGCGCAGACGATCGACGATGATGAGTTGCCCGTGACTGTAGCGGGCAACAACCATGTGAAAGCTATTGGAGCCGAGATCGACGGCCGCGAGGACGTCGGGGACCTTTTCGGCGGGCCGCGCCACGCCCTGCGGTCAGGCGGAGAAGGACGAGCCGCAGCCGCAGGTCGTGGTCGCGTTCGGATTGCGGATCACGAACTGCGCGCCCTCGAGATCTTCCTTGTAGTCGATCTCGGAGCCCGCGAGGTACTGGATGCTCGTCGGATCGACCAGCAGCTTGACACCCTGGTTCTCGATACAGGTGTCACCTTCTTCCTCGTTCTCGTCGAAGGTAAACCCGTACTGAAACCCCGAGCAGCCGCCACCGGACACGAATACGCGCAGCTTGAGGAGCTCGTTGCCCTCCTCGCGGATGAGTTCGCCCACCTTGCGGGCCGCCGCATCGGTGAAGAGGAGCAGCGACGGCGCCTGTGCCGCAGCGTTGCCCGAATCGTATGTGCTGGTTTCCATGTCCTTCTACTCCGCGCCAGTCTAGCAGACCGGCCGTTGCGCCCGTCAAAGTGGGGGCGGAGCCGGCAATTTCCAGGGAAAGTTCTGTCGAACCGGGGACTTGAGCTTGCTCGAGCGGACCTCGATCTCGACTTCGAGCGGTTCGAAATCCGTGGGCAGGGTCACATTCTGCTCGATGGTCTGGAAGTAGCGGAACGAGAACGGCAGCTGCGCTCTGGGACGTCCAAGCAACTCGCCCACGGTGTGACGGGCCGGGCGGTTGGCAGTCAGTCCAGCGACCGCGATCTGCACCAGGCCGGACGCCAGGCTCTCGTGCCGCATCGCCTGGATAAGTGTGAGCGCCAGCTTGAACTCACGCGGCCCCGCGGCCGGCGACACCTCGAAACGGTGGATGCGAAGACCCTGAATGCCGTCGGCCGGAGAAACGATGCTGCGATAGAACGCCAGGTCGCCCCCCTGCGACGACAGCTGCGTCTGCAGCTCCGCGAGCGTCTGCTCGACCTGGCCGTACGCCTCGCGATCGAGCTGGCGCGCCATTTCCAGCTCCGCCACCTGCACGTTCAGCCGCGCGTTCTCGCGCTGCAGCACTTCCACCTGCGCGCGCGCTTCCCTGCGCTCGCGGTCGACGACGGTGCTGTCGTAACCACCGCTCAGCCGTCCCTGCTCCCAGGCGAACCAGGCGACCAGCGCGAGCACGACCACCGCCGTCGCGATAGCCGCCCACTGCCCAGGCGAAGGCCGCCATTCCCAGAAACGCGGCGCGACCTGGCTCGGCATCAGTCGTCCGCCCACCACTGGGGTCGCGCCGGCGGCCCTTCCGGGAACGCATGCGCGCCGAGCTCCTCGAGAGCACGGACGTACACGTCGCGCTTGAAGTGGATGACCTCGCGCACCGGCGACCAGTAGTCGACCCACTTCCAGCGATCGAACTCGGGTTCGGCGGTGACGTCGAAGCGCAACAGGTCCTCCCCACGCAGGAAGCGCAGCAGGAACCAGAGCTGCTTCTGCCCGATGCACAGCGGCCGCGAGCGTCGCCGCACGTATTGCTGTGGCAGGCGGTAACGGAGCCAATCGCGCGTGCGGCCGAGCACCGAGACGTCGTCCGGCTGCAGACCGACCTCCTCGCGAAGCTCGCGGTACAGGGCCTCTTCCGGCGTCTCGTCGCGCCGCATGCCACCCTGCGGGAACTGCCAGCCGCGGCCGTCGCTTCGGCCGCCGAGAAAGACTTCTCCGTCGCCACGCATCAGTACGATGCCGACATTCGCGCGGAAGCCCTGATCGTCGATGAAATCGCTCATGGAGAAGCCACATTCTAGAGGACGCTTCCCTCTTTTCGCGAAAAAAGGCAGCCTCCCCGCTCGACACTTCCGCGACGGCCGGGCTCGCAGTACCCTGCGGGCGCATGAGCGAACGACCGGGCGCGGCCCGCAACTGGCAACCGCCGCCACGTCCGGAATGGCTGGCGTCCTTCCTCGCCGACACGCGCGCGTGGGATGCACGAGCGGTCGCGCCGCTCGAGGCCGGTGAGCTCATCGCCACTGCGGTCCGCAACACCGGGCTCGAGGACTTCGGCGCGGAGGACTGGCGCGAACCCTTCGCTCTCTTGCTCGAGGCGATCGATCGCGAAGCGGACCTGAACCTGTTCGGCCGCATCTGGACGCGACAGGACCTGCTGCTCTTTCTCGAGACGCGCCTGCGGATCGAGGCCGCGTACCGGGCCAACCCGGAAATCGACGACGAGGTGATCGATCGGCCGGTGTTCGTGACGGGTCTGCCTCGCTCGGGCACCTCGATCCTGTTCGAGCTGCTGGCGCAGGATCCGCAGTTCATGGCGCCCGCGAACTGGGAGTTCGTGCTGCCCTGTCCGCCGCCGTCAGCGGCGACCTACCGCGAAGATCCACGCGTGCCGCGCGCGCACGAGCTGATCACCCAGCCGGGTCGCATTGCGCCGACCTTCCAGGCCATGCACGAGCTCGGCGCGTGGATACCCAACGAGTGCGGAGTTGCCTTCCGCATGAGCTTTCGCTCGCAGCATCTCGCCGCGACATTCCAGGTGCCGACCTACTCGGCATGGCTCTACGCTGCCGACCAGCGGCCGGCATACGCGTACTACCGCCGGCTGCTAAAGCTGCTCCAGTGGCGGAACCCGCGCCACCACTGGCTGCTCAAGTCGCCCGAGCATCAGTCCTACCTGCCGACGCTGTTCGAAGTCTTCCCCGATGCGCGCGTGATCGTCACGCATCGCGATCCCCTGCGCGCCCAGGGATCCGTCACCAACGTACTGGGCACCTTCTACTGGATGCGCAGTGACCAGCCCTTCGACGCACAGGCGTTCGAGGAGCTCCTGACACCCGAGGGTACTGCGGCGCGCCTGGACTCGATGATCGACTGGATCGAGTCGGGCCGCATCCCGTCTGCGCAGCTCGCGCATTCACGCTACGCGGACCTGATGCGCTCGCCGCTCGCGGCGCTCGAGCGGCTGTACGCGGCGATGGGCGCGACTCTCAGCGGCGAGGCGCGCGCCGCCGTGGAGCGCTACCTCGCGCACAAGCCGCAGCACAAGTTCGGCGCGCACCGATACGAGGTCGATCGCGACGACCAGGTGCGTCGCCTGTTCGCGCGCTACCAGTCGTACTTCGACGTGCCGAGCGAGGAGTAAGCGCGTGGACCTGGGACTCGAGGGACGGACAGTCATCATCACGGGCGGGAGCGGCGGTATCGGTCACGGTCTCGTGATCGGCTTCGCGCGGGAGGGCGCCAACGTCGTCTCGGCATCGCGCGACGTCGCGACGGGCGAGAAACTCGCCGCACGGGCCCGCGAGCAGGGCTGCCCGGGCACCGTGCTGCCCGTCGCCACCGACGTCACGGACCCGTCGAGCGTCACTGCGATGCTCGCGCGGGCTCACGAGCATTTCGGTCCGGTGGACGTGCTGGTCAACAACGCGGGCGGTGTCGCGCGTCACTGCGCGTTCGAGGATCTCGACGAGACAACGCGTCGCTGGGAGCTCGCGCTCAACGTCGACGGTGTGGTGAACTGCACGCTCGCCGTGGCACCCGACCTGCTGTCGCGGGGTTCGGGCAGCGTGGTCAACATTTCCTCGAACTCGTCCCTGCTCGGCGAGGCTGCGCACAATATCGTGCACTACGGCGCGGTAAAGGGCTTCGTCAACAGCTTTACCAAGTCGCTGGCGTGGGAATGGGGGCCAAAGGGCGTGCGTGTGAACACGATCGCGCCAGGATGGATCGTGCCGCACCGCAACGACGAGATCGCCGCGGGGAGCTTCTGGAACCGTCTCGAGTTTGTCGGCACACCCGAGGGCATGCAGACGGCACTCGAAGCGGGCACGCTGCCCAACATGAGCCATCTGCCGATCAAGCGGCTCGGCCGACCGGAGGACATCGCCAGTCTCGCGATGTTCCTGGCGTCGGACATCTCGGGCTACATCACCGGACAGCTCATCTCTGTGAGCGGCGGCGTCTACATGCCGTGAACTGCGGCGGGCAACGGGGGAATCGACCGTGAGCGATCACGACGCGGCGCTCAGGCAGGCCTGGCACAGGTTCTGCGATGAGCTCAAGACGGCGGGCGAGGTCGCGTTCCGCCCGACAGCAGCGCAAGGCAGCGTCGATCGTGCGGCGGGCGTACGGATCCTGTCGCGCAACATCGCACTCGCGCTCCTGTTCGAGCTCGAGAACAACGACGCCGAGCATCCCGAGCTGCTCCACTATTTCGATCCGCTGCGCAAGCAGGGCGGCGACAACACCGATGCGCTCTACGTCGGTGCGCCGATCAACGGCAGCGACACCTATCGCGTGTCAGGCCAGCGCGGCAGCGCGCGCTACTTCGGCGTGACCGTCGTCGAGCGTGGCGCCACGCCCTGGGGCGGCGGCGTCGCGGGCACGTTGTTCGGCGAGCAGATCCGTTGCGAGGCCGACGGCAGCTTCGAGCTGTACCTGAGTCCGGAGCCCCACCCCGGCAACTGGATCCGGACGACGCCGCAGACCTTTCGCGTCACCTTCCGGCAATTCTTCGCCGACTGGGAGAACGAGACGCCGATGGAAGCGCGGATCGACCGGCTGACCGGCGACGGCACACCGCCCACGCTCACGCCGGAGCGCGTCGCGCGCGGGCTCGCGGGCGCGTCGCATTGGGTGCAATGGTCGCTCACCTACTGGGCGGACATGATCGAGAAATGGAAGGCGCAACCGAACCGTTTCCTGTCCTATCGCCAGCTCGACGACAACCGCATAGACGCCACACCGGGTGGCGAGCCCCTGATCGCGTACTGGACACTTCCCGCCGACGAGGCGCTGGTCATCCGCGTGCGTCCGCCGCGAGCGCAGTACTGGTCGGTCGAGTTCGGCAACTACTGGTGGGAAACGATGGACTACCGCTACCGGCTCGCCAGCACCAACTGCCACCACGCCGTGCTCGAGGACGATGGCGAGCTGATCGTGGTCGTGAGCCACGACGATCCGGGGCTTCCAAACTGGCTCGACCCGTCGGGTCACACGGAAGGCTACGTCACCTATCGGTGGATGCTCGCGGACGAGCATCCCGTGCCGCGTTGCCTGCAGGTGCCCCGCGCCGCTCTCTTCGATCACCTCCCTGCCCGGATACGACGCATCACGCCCGAAGCCCGCCGCGCGCAGCTCGCGGCGCGACGCCGCGGCGTGCAGAAGCGCTTCAAGTGGTGATCCGCCTGCCCCGCCTTACGCAATGACCCGGATTTCCGCCGCGGTTGCCCTGCCCGCGCTCGCCGCCGCCGCGGTGGCGGTGCTCGCGCTGTCGCTGATGACGGGGAGCGTGGCGATCCCGCCGGGCGACGTGCTCGAGGCACTCACTGGCGGACCGCCAACGCTGGCGAGTGATGTCGTGCTCGGACTCAGGCTGCCGCGGGCGATGTCGGCGCTCGCGATCGGTGGACTGCTTGCCGTCACCGGCGCGCTGCTGCAGGCGCTGCTGCGCAATCCGCTCGCCGACCCGTATGTGCTCGGCGTCTCGGGCGGCGCATCGGTGGCCGCATTGCTCGCGATCATGCTGGGACTACCGGCGCTCGGTGTGGACGGCGCGGCGGCGCTGGGCGCGCTCGCAACCAGCATGCTCGTGTTTGCTCTCGCCCAGGGTGGAGGCGCATGGACACCGACGCGGCTGCTCCTCACGGGCATCGTCGTCGCCGCCGGCTGCGGCGCGCTGGTAAGTTTGCTGCTTGCGCTCGGCGACGAGCAGCGGCTGCGCGGGATGATCTTCTGGCTGCTCGGCGATCTCACGCGCTCGGAGCGCTGGCCATGGCTGATGGTGCTGCTCGCCGTGGTTGCGGTTGGGGGACTTGCGATCGGCCGGCATCTCAACGTGCTGGCGCGCGGCGAAACCCTGGCCGCATCGGTGGGCCTCCCGGTGCGGCGTTTCCAGATGCTGCTCTTCGTGCTGACGGCGACGCTGACAGGGTGCGCGGTGAGCGCCGCCGGCAGCATCGGCTTCGTCGGGCTCGTCACGCCGCATCTGGTGCGTCTCGCGCTCGGCTCTGATCACCGCATCCTGTTGCCGGCATCGGCGCTCGCGGGCGGCGTGCTGCTGATGATCGCCGACCTCGTGTCACGCGTCGCTCTGGCCCCGCGTCAGCTTCCGGTCGGCGCGCTCACCGCGCTGGTCGGCGTTCCGCTGTTCCTGTTGTTGATGCAGCGCCAACGCGGCTGAGCCCCGGCCTCACGCATCGGCCATCGTGTAACTGTTGCCGCCCCGGCTCTTGGCGAGATGCAGCGCGGACTCTGCCTTCGCAAGTAGATGATTTGACAGGGATTTATTACCCGACTCGAGACCCGCGGCGACGGAAGCCAGGCCGATCGAGACGCTCATAGGCAGCAGCAGTCCAGACGCCGCCGGGATCGGCTCGGAACGCACCGCATCGAGAATCCGTTCCGCGAGCGGCACTGCAGATTCGACGCGCGCATCCGGCAGCAGCACCACGAACTGGTCTGCATCGAAATGCGCAGCGGCGTCGCTTGCGCGCAGTTGTGCTTCGATCCGCGCCGCGATCTCGCGCAGCGCCTGGTCGCCCGCGAGCTGGCCATATGCGTCGTTGACCGCCTTGAGTCCGTCGATGTCTATCAGCACGCAGCTCACGTCGCCGCCGTGCCGCTCGCAGCGCGCGATCGCTTCCTTGAGCCGTGCCTCGAGAAACCGCCGCGTGTGCCAGCCGGTGAGCGGGTTGGTGAACGCGCCGCGACGCAGACGCATCGCATCGAGCTGGCGTTCGAGCGCTGCGCTCATGACCTCGCCCACGTGTGCGAGCACCCAGGGGTCGCCGTCGCCCGGCACGCGGGCGCGGCCCGTGGTGCCGACACTGAGGCATGCCACGAGCGCGCCGCGGGCGCGTAACGGAAACAACACCACCTGCTCGATGTCCGCCGCACCCGGGAACAGCGCTCCGTGGTCAGCGGCGCGGAAGGCGCCCTGCCAGGGGTCGCTCAGAAGCGCGAGTTGCGGTGCCGTCGCGACGAGGCTGTCGGTGAACAGGAGGCCGGCCGGGGCCGGCGTACGTGCGCCGCCCAGAAGCAGGTGCCGCAGCTCGTGGGCGGGGTCTGAAAGGAGCACCGTCGCCGGCAGTGGCGCGGGCGCGAGTGGCGGACACGCGGCCGCCGCGAGCAACTCGGGGAGCGTGCGCGCAGCGAGTATTGCGCGCTGCCACCCGAACACCGCCCGCAGCGGGTCGTCGTCACGTGCATCGCCCGTGCCCATGCCCTGCGAAAAAGAAGCCCCACTCATCCATCAGCCTCCTGCGCCGCGCGGCGCTCCTGGAGATACTCGTGACCTCGCCGCATCAGCGCGGTGAAACCATTCGCGTCGCCGTCGTGGACCATGCGGCAGAGCCGCTCCACGGCTGCACGCAGGGCGAGGAGCGGTTCCTCACCAAACGCATTCAGACTCTGGATCTCGAAATAGAGATCCGGATTCTCACCGGCGACCTGACTGGCGACGTCGAGCTGCGCATCGAAGGTGGTGCTCGACATCCGGGCGAGCCGGGGCGCTGCCTCGCCGCTCTCGGCGAGCGCGGTGAAAAAGGCGATGTTGAGCGCGTGCGAAAGGCCAAGCACGAAGGCAATCAGGCGGTCGTGTTCCTCGAGCTCCATGACGACCAGCTCCGCCATCGTCGAAGCGAAGAGGCCGCGAGCCTGGTCGAGCGCCTCGCCGTGGCCCAGATCGACAAAGATCACGTGGCGGCCCGATAACAGCTCGGTGTCCGGCCCGAACATCGGATGCACCGACGTGACGCTGCAGCCCGCCTCCCGGAGCGCGGCGAGACCCGTACGCAGAGGCGTCTTGAGCGAGCCCAGGTCGAAGATGAGCCCTCCCGGCCGGCGCGCCGCCAGCGCGACCAGCACCTCGTTTGCGATCCGAAGCGGCGTCGCGACCACGACCAGGTCGTGATCGAGTGCCGATTCGTGCCAGTCGGCCAGCCACTCGTAGCCCGGCACGGCCCCGGCCGGGTCCGCGATCGTGAGGCGGAAACCCTGTGAGGCCAGGAAATCGGCCATCCAGCGGCCCATCTTGCCGCATCCGCCGATGACGAGCGCGCTGCGCCCCGTGCCCGCACCCTGCGCCGCGACGCGCGCCTGCTCCTGCGTCGTGAGCGAGCCGCGGATCAGCGACCTGAGCAGTGTCTCGGCAAGCGCCGGCGCGACGCCGAGGTCGCGGGCATCGACGCGCGCACGCAGCAGCACTTCGCGCTCGCGTCGGAAGTCCCGGGTGGATTGCCCGGTTGCGCGCTTCACCGCGTCGATCTCGGCGCCGAGCGCCTGGCGTTCGGCCACTATCTCCAGGAGTTTCCGATCGAGCACGTCCAGACGCGCGCGCAGGTCTTCGAGTGGTTTCATCGTCCCCGACAACGGATGCGACGGGGGTCTTTTACCAAAGGAATCGGGGTCACGGCCATGCCGGCTGCGAAAATACCCGACGAGTGCGCGGCCGGATTTTCCGCTGGGGCATAATTCCCGCCCACGACCCGAGTACGCCTTTGCCCCGCCACGACCCGTTGCCGACCGAGCTGCCTTCCGACCCCCTGCCGTTGTTCGCGCAGTGGTTCGAGACCGCGCGGACGCGCCAGGTCCAACCCAATCCCGATGCAATGGTGCTTGCAACCACGACCGTCGACGGACGCCCGTCGGCGCGCGTGGTGCTCCTCAAGAAGCTGGTCGTGGACCCCGGCTATATCGTGTTCTACACCAACTATGACAGCCGGAAGGGTGGCGAGCTCGACGCGAATCCGCGTGCCGCTGCGGTCGTACATTGGGACACGCTTGGCCGCCAGGTGAGGCTCGAGGGCGCCGTGAGCGTTTCGCCACGCGAGGAGAGCGACGCGTACTTTGCGTCCCGTCCGCTCGACAGCCGGATCGGCGCGTGGGCGAGCCTGCAGAGCCAACCCCTCGACACGCGCGCCACCCTGCTCGCGCGTTTCGCAGCCGAGTCGGCTCGGCTCGGGGCAGACGTGCCGCGCCCGCCGCGCTGGGGCGGCTACCGATTGTGGCCGGAGGCGGTCGAGCTCTGGTGCGAAGGTGAATCCCGGATCCACGATCGCGCGCGCTGGACGCGCAGTGTCGCACCCGGATCGACGGGCGCCTTTCGCGTCGGACCCTGGTACGCAACACGGTTGTACCCATAGGGCGCGACCGGGTGGCGAGGCGCAGCTTTCTCGGCAACCTGCGACTCGCGCTGCTCGTGGGGGTGCTGCTGTTCGTCGCGGTCGGTGCGTGGCTCGACCGTCGCCGCAGCCGCGACTGGGATGCGCCCCTGCGCGTCACCGTTTACGTGCTGACAGCAGGCGACGACGCGGCGTCGAAGTCCTACGCCGCCGCTCTCAACGATGATTCCTTCGACGACGTGGAGAGCTTCCTCGCTGAGCAGGCAGGCGCATACGGCGTGCCGCTCACCGAACCCATGCGTGTCCGTGTATCGCGCGCAGCCCGCGCTCTGCCGCCCGACCCGGGCGCGGAGCCCGGTCTGCTGTCGGTCGTCCTCTGGAGCCTCCGGATGCGCTGGTGGGCATGGCGCGTCGCCGCCGCCGATCCGCTGCCCCCGCCCGACATCCAGCTCTTCGCCATCTACTATCCCGAAGTCACAGGCCAGCCGCTGCCTGATTCGCTCGGACTCAGCAAGGGACTGGTAGCGATCGCCCGGCTCTTCGCCGGCCAGGGCTCGGCGGACGCGAACCAGGTCGTGATCGTGCACGAGCTGCTGCATACGCTCGGCGCGAGCGACAAGTACGACCTGCGGAGCGGCCGCCCCCTGGTGCCCGACGGTCTTGGAGACCCATCGCAGGATCCGGTGTATCCGCAGTCGCAGGGCGAGATCATGGCGGGCCGCATCGCAGTCAGCGCGAACCGTGCGGAACTCCCCGGGGCGCTTACGGATATGGTGATCGGCACCGCAACGGCGCGCGAGATCGGGTGGACACGATGAATAGCGCCGAGCAAGGGCTCGCCTGCGAAGCGCTCTCCGTGCGTGTACCAGGCCGCAAGCTCGTCGAGGCGCTCTCGATGCAGATTCGGCCCGGGACGATCCTCGCGGTGCTCGGTCGCAACGGCGCGGGCAAGAGCTCGACCCTGCATGCGCTCGCCGGGCTCAACGCCGCAGCGTCCGGTGAGATCCGGATCGACGGTCGGCGTCTGGCGGAGTGGCCGCGACGGGCCCTCGCACGTCGCCTGGGTCTCCTGACGCAGGCGGTGGAGGACCCGTTTCCCGGCACGGTGCTCGACGCCGTACTCGTCGGGCGCCATCCGCACATCGATTTCTGGCAGTGGGAAAGCAACGGCGATCGCGACATCGCGCGACAGGCGCTCGCCGACGTCGATCTCGCGACGCTCGATGCGCGCGAGATCGGGACTCTCTCCGGCGGCGAGCGCCGCAGGCTGGCCGTGGCCGCCGTACTCGCGCAGGACCCGTCGATCTACCTGCTCGACGAGCCGATCCAGCAGCTCGACCCGCGGCATCAGATCATCGTGCTCGAGATCTGCCGCCGGCTCGCGGACACGGGACGGTCCGTCATCATGAGTCTGCACGACGTCGGCCTCGCCGCTCGCTATGCCGACGAGGCCCTGTTGCTCTTCGGTGACGGTCGCTGGCTGCATGGACCCGAAGGCGAAGTGCTTCGAGCCCCGAACATCGAGCAGCTCTACGGACTGCCCGTGCGCGAGCTCACCTGGAGCAGCGGTCGAACCTACGTGCCGGCCTGACGAGGTCGGTTACGGGATCACGCCGCACGCGATGCGCCCTGCACCGCCGCCGAGCGGCGCGGGATGGTCCGCGTGGTTGTCACCGCCAGCATGCACCATCAGGCTGCGACCCGAGACATCCTTGCGGGTGAGACGCGGCGCGAGCACGGGGTAGGTGGCCGTCCCGTCGGCCGCAACATAGAGCGCGGGCAGATCACCAAGATGACCGTCTCCCCACGGCAGCCCGTGGTGGCCCGATCCCTGCGGGTCGTAGTGCGCTCCGGCGGCCTGGCCCGCCACCATCGCGCCATCCTTCTCGGCCGGAGCGCAGCTCGGGTGCTCGTGCACGTGAAAACCGTGCAGCCCCGGCGGCAATCCCTTGAGCCGCGGCGTGAGCACGAGGCCGTGACGCGATTCGCTGAGCACGATCTCGCCGATTGCGGCGCCCTGGCCCTTGCTGTCGACCAGAGTCATCGACACGACTGTGTCGCCCGTGGGCGCGGGGGTTGCCGCGATCACCGCGCCTGCGGCGAGGGCCAGCAGGCAGACAGGGAGTCTTCGCATGTATCCTCCTTGAACCTTGGTTCGTCGCTGCCACAGAGCCTACATCAGCATGTCGGGAAATGGGCCCCGCGACGGGCGGACCTGAGTGGATCGCACGCGCACCGCAAACCCCGCAGGTCGTGACGCGGCCGCGCCCACAGTTGCGGGCGGTGCAACCGGCGCGGGAACCGCGCTACCGGGAGGCGCCCCGGTCGCGGCCGGCACCGGCACCCTGATCCGGGGCCGCTATCGCCTCGAACAGCTGCTGGGTGCCGGCGCCATGGGCCAGGTATGGAAGGCAAAGGACCTGCTGCTCGAGGAGGCAAGGGATCCGCGCCCACATGTGGCGATCAAGCTGCTGACCCGCGACATGCAGCGTCACCAGGATGCCTACGTCGCGCTGCAGCGCGAAGCCCGCAAGGCGAGCTCGCTCGCACATCCCAACATCGCCACGGTCTACACGTTCGACGTGGATCCGGACACTGGCCAGGCGTTTATCGCCATGGAGCTGCTCGACGGGATGCCGCTCGACGCATTGATCCGAGCCGAGCCGGGTGGCATCGCGCCGGAGCGCGCACGCGGGATCATCCGCGGGCTCGCCGCCGGGCTCGCCTACGCACACACGCGCGGCATCGTGCACTGCGATTTCAAGCCTGGTAACGCGTTCGCCACCCGCGAAGGCGCCGCGAAGATCCTCGACTTCGGCATCGCGCGGCTTGCGAGCGAAACCGACCGGGCGGCGGATGCGTTCGACGCGGGACGGCTCTCGGCGCTGACACCGCGCTACGCGTCCAGCGAGATGTCGCAGGGCGGGCAGCCGCATCCGGCGGACGACGTGTACGCGCTCGGCCTCGTGGCCTATGAGCTCCTCTCCGGGCGGCATCCGTACGGCGGCCTGCCAGCCCGCGAGGCGGCGGCACGAGGGCTGCGACCCGCGCCACTCAAGGACATCGGACGGCGCCGCTGGCGTGCGATCGATCGGGCGCTCGAACTCGATCGAACCAGGCGATGGCCGCATGCGCAGGCATTCCTCGACGCATTCGAGGGTGTGCGCTCCTGGATACCCGCCCTGGCGGCGCTCGCGGCCGCCCTTGCGATCGCAGCCGGCTACTCCACCTGGATCGGGTATTCGCAGTCGCAGCCCGACGTGCCGTTTGCATCGCTTCCAGCCGAAGTGCAGGCACAGTTCCGTGCGGCAATGGAGCTCGGCGACTACGCCTTTCAAGCGGGCACGGTGTCGCTCGACGGCTCGGAAGCGCTCGCGCTCCTCTACGACGCCGTGTCGCAGTATTGCCAGGCCTATTCGCTGCATCCAAAAAACCCTGACGCCGAGGCGGGGCTCGACCGGGCGCTGGCTGCCTTTGGCGCGCAGCTCCAAGGAGCGATACCCGCGGTCCGAGCCGATGCGCGCGCTGGTCTCACTTCGCTGCTCGAGCGTCATCCGGAGCTCGCGCAGCACGCACCGCTCGCGGACCTGATCCGCGACCTGAGTTGACCCGTCGGCCCGTGCGCGGCTGCGCCGCTCAGCCGCGTGCGAGACAGCCCGCCGATTCGAGTTGTGCGGACACGCGAGCGGCGATTGCCGGCCAGCGCGAGCCCCAGCAGCAGGCGTGATCCGCACCGCCCTCGATCCACACGAGCGCCCCGGGACGTTGCTCTGCGGCCGAACGGATCAGTGACGGCGGTACGACGGTGTCGCGCTCGGCGGCGATGTGGATCTCACACCCCGGCCGTACGGATCGCGTTACAAGCGGATCGAGCGATCTCGCGAGCGGCTGGTAGCCATGCAACGACGCCCAGGCGTCGACATCGAGGTTCGAAGCCAGGGTGACCACGGCGCGGACTGCGGGGACTCGGTTTGCGATCAGTAACGCGAGCGCGCCACCGCCGCTATAGCCCACCAGCACGACCGGTCGCGACCGTGGCGTCTCGAGTACGCGATCCAGCGCAGCAACCATGCTGGCCACCACCGGCTCGGAGTATCGGCCGTCAGTCCAGAGCGCGGGGCCGCAGCCCGGATCCTCGGCGCGGCCGTGATAGCAGGGCCTTCCGAGCACGAGCGCGCCGCCTCCCTGGACGGCGGCGAGCTCCGGAGCGATCGCGCGCACGGGGTCAGGATCAGTGGCAGGGTGCCTCCCATCAGGCGACCATGGACGTCCATCGCCCTCGAGAAACACGTATTGCGGGTCATCCGCGCGGACCGCGCCCGCAACCAGCAGCTGATGGGCAAAACCAAGCCCGGCTACTTCGCGCGCTTCGATCGAGGAGGCGGGAATGGCGCTCCCGGCATCCGGGCCTGCGCGGCAGCCGGCGACCAGTGCCGCCCCGGAAAGGACGGCGGCGAACCACTTAGGCTCCATACCTCATCTTGACAAGCCAGCGCCCCGGAAATAGCGTCCCGCCACGATAGCGCCAGCCGCTGGCCGGCGCATGCCGCCAGCAATGCAGGACGCAATACAGGCACTCGACCGATCACCGGTCAGGATTCGCCGCGATCGGGGGTGCTCGTCCCGCCGATCGCGCGCCGTCACCATCGGTGCACTGCTCTGGCTGGGCGGCGCCGCGCTCGGCCCCCAGGCGGCGCGCGCGGACCTCACCGATCCCCGGATCCTGGCGCAGCTCAATGCGCTCGAAACCGCGGCGGCACGCGCCAACCAGGCAAGCTTCGACGCGCTCTCGGGCGCGTGCGCAGCAGGACCCGGGCCGGCCTGCCCCGATGACGTATTCGGCGTGTTCGAGGAGACACGCGAGCTCGTCCACACGGCGAACGAGCTGCTGGGCACCGGCGACACGAGTTTCAGCCTGGGACTCGACATCGACGGCCTGGGTTTCGCGCTGCGCTGGACGGCGGCGGAGGAGATCGCTGCCCAGGGCTCGATGACGACCGAGTTCGCGGCGAGCCAGCTCTCGGCGCTGTCGGCGCGTGTGGCCGCGCTGCGCTGGGGCATCAGCGGACCTCGTCTCACCGGTGTGCACCAGGCCGACGGCTCGATCCGCGTCGCGCGATCCGGGTCCTTGCCGCTGGGAGGCGGCGCAAGCGCCGACGCCGAGCTCGTGTACAGCCGCTGGAGCTGGTTCCTCGACGGCGCGTTTGGCTACGGCGACAAGGATCCGACCGCTCTCGAGGACGCGTTCGACTTCGACGGACAGGAGATCACCTTCGGCGTCGACTATCGCTTCTCGCCGATGCTCGCGGCCGGCGCGATGGTTGGTTACTCCACCAAGGAGGTGGATTTCGATTCCTCGCGCAGCGTCGTCGACGGCCGGATCAAGACCGACGGCTACAGCGGCATCGCCTACGCCCTGCTCGAAGGCGAGCGCGCCTACCTAAACGGCTCGCTCGGATTTCAGCGTCTGTCGCATGATTCGCGCCGCCGCATCACCTATCCCTCGCAGAATCCGCTGATCCCGGCGGTCGACAGTCTCGCGACCGGTTCGACCGAGAGCGACGCGCTGCTCGCGACCTTAGGCGCAGGCTACGCTTTCCGGTGGGGCGCATTCTCCATTGAGCCCTCCCTGGGACTGGATTACGTAGACGCGAAAGTCGACGGCTTCCGCGAGACGAGCGTCGACAACACGTCGAATGGCAGCCCCGAGGACCCGTTCGACCTGCAGATCGGCGATCAGGACATCGAGTCGCTCGACGGCAGCGCCGGGCTGCAGCTCCAGTACGTATTCACGCCGCGCTTTGGCGTGGTGGTGCCGTACGTGAGCGGGCGTTATCACCACGAGCTGCTCGACGACGTGCGGCGCGTGTCGGCCTTGTACGCCGACGCGCTCGGCCAGCTGATCCAGACGATAGACGCCGACTTCAACGTGCCCACGGATCCCCCCGACGAGGATTACTACACGGTCGCCGCCGGGACCACGGTGGTGCTCGCCGGCGGCCTGATGGGTTTCGTGCAGTACATGAAAGTGCTCGATCTCGATGATTATTCCGACGCGGTGATCACCGGTGGAATGCGCTATGAGTTCGGGCGGTGAGACGCGGCGTGCGATACCTGCTAGCCACCGGACTGATCTCGCTGCTACTTGGCTGCAGCGGCGCGAGCGACGTCGGCGAGCAGGACCAGGAGGCGCCGATCGCGGTGGCGAAGGTGCTCAATCACCCCTTCACGGCCCAGGGCGGCGATGCGACGGTCCGGGTGCGGAGCGGCTCCGAAGTACGGCTGAGCGGCAAGGACAGCAAGGGACGGGGTGTTCCGGTGCTGAGCTGGACCTGGAGCGCCGCGAACCCGGCGGCCGAACCGATCGCGCTCATCAAGCGCAACGAGAACACGGTAAATTTCACGGTGCCGCGCGCCGCCGCCGAGCTGCAGTTCCGTCTCACCGTCGCGGACGGCAACGGCGCCACCGATGAAGCGCTGGTGACGGTGCTCGTCGAGGAGGCGCTCGACCCGGATGCATTCCTCAGCTACGCGGGGGACACCGGGTACACGATCGTCGCGGTGACCAGCGCCGCGACGCCGCTGGCTTCCGACCTGCCCTTCCGGATGACGATCGAGCATCTGCTCGACTACACGGACCTCGACGGCGCCGCGCATGTGGATTTTCCACTTGCAACACGGACGCAGACGCTGGACGGCCGCTGGCTGCAGGTGAACGGCACCGGTGGGCCCGACTGCGCGGACTTCCGCAACCCGCGATTCGCGTTGCCCCTGCCCTCGCTGATCATGGACGACGTGCTCAGGAACGTCGGGGTCGATCATCCCGAGCTTGCCGTCGACCCGGCACGCATCGACGACGCCGTGCTTCATGTGCGGATCACGCTGACGCCCGAGGGCTCGCTTCCGGCTGGCGTACAGGCCGGTCTTTGCGTGCAGGACGCCGACGGCCTGAGCGTGGTCGCGAACGCCGCTTCTGCGCGAGCTTCGTTTGTCGTCGCAGCCGATGGCGTCTCGACTCTCGCAGATGTACCGCTCGACGCGCTGCACGGCTCCGCTACGCGCGTGCGCGACACCCGTGCGTCGGCGCTCGCATACTACCGGACCATCGACGCGCCGGACGACGAGGCAGCGAAGCGCGTCCTGTCCGGCTGGCTCGCGCAGGCCGGGTTTCCGGGCGGCGCGACCGACTGGGCGGCGATGCGAGCCGCACTCACGTCGTCGGCGACTGGAGCGCACGCGGTCTACCTCAACAACTTCGATCTCGGCTTCGGGCGCGACATGTACCTGCGCCTGGGCGCCTGCGACGACGGCACGCCCGCGAGCATGGCGCAGGCCACGCAGGGCGCCTGCGATGTCTACGGCGTCGTGATCAACTATGGCAGTCTCGAGGCCGCGGCGCGCAACCTGCAGCCGATCATCGCGGTGGCCATGGAATACACGCGTTCGCCCGCGAGCGGCGATCAGCGGATCACGAAGTTCTATACCTATGCGCCGAACCGGCGCGGTGATTTCGACCGCGTGCTCAGCATCGATCTCGACGGGCGCGGCGAGAAATTCATGCCCGGCGCCTGCACCGTCTGCCACGGCGGAACGCCGCGCGGGCTCGACGCCGGCGATCCCGCCCGTTATGGCAACGGCGGCGACGTCGACGCAGCGTTCCTGCCCTGGGACCTCGATTCACTCCTCTACAGCGACACCGACCCTGCGTTCTCGAACGCGGGCGACCCGGACTTCCCGCCGGCCGAACAGGACCTCGCCGCGACGTATGCACGAGCGCCGCAGGAAGAGCAATTCAAGCGGCTGAACCAGCTCGCCTGGCTCACCTATGGCGATGAAGACCGCTTCGCGCTTGCGCGAGACCTGGTCGAGGGCTGGTACGGCGGGGCCGCGTTCCCGCGCGCGGCGTTCGACGGGAGCTATATACCGGCGGGATGGCGCGCCGAGGCGGAGGGCAATCCCGTGGACGCGCCTTCGATCTATCTCGAGGTGTTCGCGCGCAACTGCCGGTCCTGCCACGTGATGCATGTGCCCGGGCCGAGCGGCACGGGTCAGTTCGCGATCTCGAGCTACGCGGACCTGGCAGGCGCGATCAACCTGACGACGCAGCTCGAGAGCGGGCGGATGCCGCTCGCCCGGCTCACGATGGACCGCTTCTGGCTGCCGACGCCCGGCGCCGAGGATGGTGTAGCTGCGGCTGAGCGGCTCTCGGAACATTTCCGCGACGATGGCAACGACGCGACCGCGGCATTCACGCGGCCGGGCCCGGTCGCGCGGATCGATGGCCTGGGTGCCACGGGTACCACGCTCGTCCGCGGCGCGAACTATGCGCTCGACGCACGACGCAGCACCATGCAGGCGGCGAACGGCGTCGCCTGGCGGCTTGCCGCACCCTCGGGAAGCCAGGCTCGGCTCAGCTTCGCGGATTCGGCCGAGCCGACCCTGGTCGGTATCGATCTGAAGGGTGACTACCGAATCAGCCTGTCGGTGTCGGGCACCGAGCCGGTCGATTGCGACCAGGCGCTGGCCGACGGCACGGCCGCCACGACCTGCGAGACGCGCACGCGCCGTGACAGCGTCCCGATCGTCGACACGGTCCGCAGGCAGGCGCTGACCATGCCCGTGGCACTCGATGCCGGCCGCACCACACAGCTCGAGCTGGGCGTGCGCTGGGACAGCGCGGGCGACGGCTTGATCGCGCTTCGCTCCGCGGTGGCAACGGCAAATACCGGCGGCATCGAAGCCGCGCCCTGCGCCGATGGCCTCGCGGTGTGCGTGACCGTTCCGCCCGGCGCGATCACGACGGAACCGGTACGCATCGACGCGGTGGTCGCGGACGAGGATGAGGATGCCGATGCCCTCGCCGCAAGTTTCGGTGTGTTCGTTCCGACCGAGCTCACGGTCCTCACCTGTGTGCGCGAAGTGCCCGTCCGGCCGAACAATGCGAGCGCCTATCCGGCGCAGACGCTCGACATCAACAACTGCGTTGCAGGCGCAGGGACGCGCGGCGTCCGGTTCCTGGACGGAGCGGGCGGCGAGATCGTCGCGGGTCGTCTCACCTACGTGCCGCCCGCCGGCCGGATGAGCGTGTTCGTCTCGGCGCCGCCCGAGTCGATTCGCCGGCCTGTATCGCCTGACTCAGAGCACATCGCCTTCGGTGCCGCGTATGCCGACGCCGGTCCGGCGGAACCAGCGCAAAGTGGAACCGTGGAGATCCGTTTTGTCGGTGTTGACGACGCGGACTGGACCGACGCCGCGGCGCCGGGCGATGCGGCCTCGTTCGCGCGGATGTACGAGTCGATGCGGCTGCCGACGGCCTGTGGCGGCTGCCACGCCCGGCCCGACAGCTCGATCGGCTTCCTCGGAATCGACGCTGCTGACGGGTACGCGCGCATGCGCTGCGGCGTCGATGGACGCGATCCGCTCGCGACCCCGTACGTGCTGACTGCGACGCCCGACGCGAGCGCGTTGAATCTCAAGCCGCGCGGCGGCCTGACCCATGGCGGCCGCTCGCTCGACCTGACGAGCGACCCGGTGATACGCACCGAGGTGTTGCCGGGGATCCTGCAATGGATCGAACAGGGCGCCTACGACACTGAGCGCGTAGGCGTGTCGGGTTGTCCATGATCGAGCGCGGTCGCGATCGCCAAACGAGGAGCGGAACAATGCCGGAGCTCAGGCCCAATGACAGGATGCCCGGATGCATCGCGGGCTTGATGCTCGCGGCGTGGGTCCTGGCTCCCGCGGGCGCCGCTGCCGCCGCCGCGCAATCCGTGCAGCGGCAGGATCTCGAGATCGTCGACTGCCTGCTGCCGCCCCAGGTACGGCAGGTGGGGGGGCGCACGTTCTCGACGCCAAGACGCCCGACGCGGACGACCGAGACCGAATGCCGCGTGCGCGGCGGCGAATGGGTGAGCTACGACCGCGCGAAGCTCGAAACTGCACTCGGCATCTGGCAGGCGGCCGCGGAATCTGGTGACGCGGAAGCTCAGACCGTGGTTGGCGAGATCTACGAGAAGGGGCTCGGCACGGCGCCCGACTATGCGCGCGCCGCGAGCTGGTATCGCAAGGCCGCCGACCAGGGCCACGCGCGCGCGCAGTTCAATCTCGGCACGCTCTATGAGCAGGGCCTCGGCGTGGAGAAAGATGCACTGCAGGCGCTCAACCTCTATCGCTCCGCCGGCGGTCTCGAAGGCGACGTCGGCTACGAGGAAGCGTACCGGCGGGAGCTCGAGCAGCAGCGCGCAGAGCTCGAGAAAGCGATCGAGGAGCGTGACCACCAGATAGATGCGCTCGAGCAGCAGATCGAGGAGCTCGAGCGCAAGCTCGAGGCGCAGGGCAGCGCTTCGGCGGAGCTGACGGGCCAGATCGCATCGCTCAACGCCCTGCTCGCCCAGCTCCGGCGCGAACGCGAGGGCAGCCAGACGCGGCTCACTTCGCTCCCGCCATCGCGCACGCGCGAGCCGTCGGCAGGCCGCGCTCCGGATACAAGCGCCGCACCCGCCGACGGCGCCACACCGCGTCAGCTTGCCGGGCTCGGTCTTGGACGCTACTACGCGCTCGTGATCGGTAACCAGAACTACCGGCGTATCGAGCCTCTGGTGACGCCGATCAACGATGCACGACGCGCCGCGCAAGTCCTCAAGGACGACTACGGATTCGCCGTCACGGAGGTCGACGACGCCGACGACGTCGCGATGCTGCGCGCACTCAACGATCTCAACGGAATCCTGAAGCCCGAAGACAATCTCCTGATCTACTACGCGGGCCATGGAAGCCGTCTGCGCAGCGGTGACCGCGAGACGGGTTACTGGCTGCCGGTGAATGCCGACCCGCCCCCCACCGACACGTTCTGGGTGGCAACCGAGCAGGTCACGGGGCACCTCGCGCGGCTGCCGGCGCGCCGTGTACTGGTCGTCGCCGACTCGTGCTATGCAGGCCTGTTGTCGGACGATCCCAGTTTCCTGATGCGGCAGGATGCATCGCGCGTTTCGCTCGACTACGTCCGCATCCGACTGCCGAAGCGCGCACGGCTGCTCATTTCATCGGGCGGCGACCAGCCGGTGCTCGATACCGGCGGCGAGGGAAACTCGGTCTTTGCGCGCGCGTTTCTCGATGCGCTGGAATCGAACCGCGATGTCCTGTCGGCGCCGGCGCTGTTTGCGCGGCTGCAGAGCCGCGTCAAGGCGGCAGCCGCCCGCACCGGATTTCGCCAGGTGCCGGAATTCAAGGCAATCAAGGGTGCGGGGCACGAGATCGGCGACTTCTTCTTCGTGCCGCTGAGCGCCAGCCCGTGAACTCAGCGCCGGCGGCTGTGATAGCGTGCGGCCGGGCGGGCGGTCGCGGGCAACCTGGACGATGCAAGCACTGGCGAGACGACTCGGAGCCCTGATCGGCGAGATCCGGCGGCGAGGCGTATTCAAGATCGTGGCCGCGTACACCGTCGTGGCCTGGGGCGCGTCGCTCGCGGCCACCTCGCTCCTGCCCGCCTTCGACGCGCCGCCCTGGGCCGCGCGCGCGTTCATCATCTGCGCGGTGCTCGGACTGCCCATCGCGGCGCTGCTGGCCTGGATCTACGAGATCACGGCCGGCGGCATCGTGCGCGACCCCGGTGCGGGCGGAGACGCCGCCGTCGGTGCAGCGAGTCCGATCTCAGGCAACACGACGCTGCTTTTCGGGTCGACCGACAGCGTCCGCGCACGCTGGCAGGATGCCGAAGGCAGTCACGAGCGCGTTTTCTTCGACGCGTTTTGCATCGGCCGTCACGAGTCCTGCGAGGTGCGCTTTGACGACCCGCTGATCAGCCGGCGGCACGCCGAGATCCGCTTCGAGCAGGGGCGCTGGTGGGTCATCGATCTCGCGAGCCGCAACGGCACCCGGCTCGATGGGCGGCTCGTCGAGCGCGCCCCGCTGCCTCCGACCTGCTCGGTGCAGCTCTACGATGCGGCACCCGCGCTCAGCCTCGAGCTCGGCGGTCCGTCGGCGGCTGCGGTCACACTCGCGACGACCCCGGGCGCGAGCCCGGCGGAATGAGCCCGGCACGTGAACCGAACATCCGCCGCGCGGCAGAAGGTCTTGCCGTCGGGGTTGTGGGCAGACCGCGTGACGCGCGCTTCTAACGGTCTGGCTCGCTGTCCGCGACCGGATCGAGCCGCCATTCCCAGATACGGCCGTCCTCGGGATGATCGAGTTCCGAATCCCAGCGAAAGCCAGCCTTCTCCAGCACGCGCGTCGATGAGTTGCGCTCGGGCAGCGTCTGGGCCGTGATGACGATGGCGGGATCGGCCCTGCGCGCGAGCGCGACGAGCTCGCTGCACATGCGTGTCGCAAGACCGCGTCCTTCGTATCCGGGAAAGGTGAAATAGGCGAGCTCGACCCGTCCGTCACGCGGCGCGCATTTGAACGCGCAGGTGCCAACGCAGGCACCCTCAACGATCACGAGATAGCCGATCCAGGGCGGCTCGAACCCCTCCTCGCGATAGAGCATCGCGGTGCCGGCGAGTGCCTCGCGCGCCGCCTCCGGCAAGTCCGGCACCTCGCGTGCCGGCGCGCCGCTGATGGTGATGGAAACGAGGTCCACCTCAGGCCACGCGCGTCAGCTTGAGACCGAGGATGCCGGTCACAATGAGCATGACGCTGATGACCATCGAAGAACCCATGCCATTTGCGTGCTCTCTCGCGTATCGAACGATCCGCAAGTCTACGCAGGTTCAGCGCCGGTCGACGACGCGCTTGGCCTTGCCGATCGATCGCTCAATCGCCCCGGGGTCGTGCATCTCGACGGCGGCAGTGACCCCGATCCGACCCTTGATCTGCCGCGCGAGCTCCGCGCCCAGCGCAGTACCGCCCGATACATCGCCCTCGGGAGCGCGCTCGACGTGCACGGTGAGCGCATCGAGCGGACCCGCACGGGTGAGCTCGAGCTGGTAATGCGGCGCGAGCCCCGGGAGCGCGAGGATAATCTCCTCGACCTGGCTCGGAAACAGGTTCACGCCCCGGATGATCAACATGTCGTCGGTGCGGCCGCCCATGCGTCCCATGCGCCGCATCGAGCGCGCGGTCGGCGGCAGGAGACGCGTGCGGTCGCGCGTGCGATAGCGGATCACGGGCAGCGCTTCCTTGGTGAGCGAGGTGAAGACGAGCTCGCCCTCCTCTCCGTCCGGCAGGACCCGACAGCTCTCCGGGTCGATGATCTCGGGGTAGAAATGGTCTTCCCAGATCACCGGTCCGTCCTTGGTCTCGACGCACTCGCTCGCCACACCGGGCCCGAGCACCTCGGAGAGCCCGTAGATGTCGACGGCATCGAGCCCCATCCGCCGCTCGATCTCGCCGCGCATTGCATCGGTCCACGGCTCGGCGCCAAAGATGCCGACGCGAAGCGAGCAGCCGGATGCATCGATGCCTCGTCGCGCGAATTCCTCCGCGATCGCGAGCATGTACGAGGGTGTGACCATGATGATGTCGGGACGGAAATCGACGATGAGCTGCACCTGCCGCTCGGTCTGGCCGCCCGACATCGGGATCACCGTGCAACCCAGTCGTTCCGCGCCATAGTGCGCACCCAGCCCGCCGGTGAAGAGTCCGTAGCCGTAGGCCACGTGCACGATGTCACCGGCTCGCCCACCGGCGGCGCGGATCGAGCGCGCCACCAGGTCGGCCCAGGTGTCGATGTCACGGCGCGTGTAGCCCACGACGGTGGGCTTCCCGGTCGTGCCCGACGACGCGTGGATGCGCACCACCTGCTCGCGCGGCATCGCGAACAGGCCGAAGGGATACTGCTCGCGGAAGTCGCTCTTGTTCAGGAAGGGAAACCGCGCCAGGTCGGCGAGCTCGTTGAGATCCTCGGGGCGGACACCCGCCGCGTCGAAGCTAGCGCGGTAATGGGGGACGTTGCGATACGCGTGCCCGAGCGACCACTTGAGCCGCGTGAGCTGCAGCGCGGTGAGCTCGTCGCGCGAGGCGCGCTCGATCGGCTCGAGCGTCGCATCCTGTGTCGCGCCGGCGACAACCATCATGCTCCCGGCATCGCCGCGGCCACCGCAGCGGACGGGACCGAATCCGGCACCGCATGCTCGCTCACCATGGTGAGCACGTCGTAGGCGGCCACGGTCTCGCCGTGCTGGTTGGTGATCTCGGTGTCCCAGCGCACCTCGCCCCACCCTGCGCCGAGCCGCAGCGACTTCTGCTTGCAGGTGAGACGCACCTTGATCCGGTCGCCGGGCTTGACGGGCTTGACGAATCGCAGCGAGTCGAGCCCGTAGTTACCGAGCACCGGACCGTACGGCGGATCGACGAAGAGGCCCGCCGCCGCCGAAATGAGAAGGTAACCGTGTGCCACGCGGCCGCCGAACAGGGGGTTGCGCGCCGCTTCGCTGTCGCTCATGTGAGCGTAGTACCGGTCCCCGGAGAGCTCCGCGAACCGCTCGATGTCCTCGACGGTCACTTCGCGCTCCGCCGAGACCAGTGTGTCGCCGATCATCAGTTCGTGGAAGGGCTTGCGGAACGGATGCACACCGGGATCGCGCTGAGTGCCGCCGCGGATCCAACGTCCGCCGATGGCAGCCAGCGTATCGGGCGTACCCTGCAGCGCCGTGCGCTGCATGTAATGCAACACTCCGCGCAGACCGCCCATCTCCTCGCCCCCGCCGGCGCGGCCGGGTCCGCCATGAATCAGATGCGGCAGCGGCGAGCCGTGACCGGTCGACTCCTTGGCGCAATGCCGGTTCAGGATCAGCAGGCGCCCGTGATACGGAGCCAGGCCAAGCGCCAGCTCGGTCGCAACCGCGTCGTCGGCCGTCACGATGGAGCCGACGAGACTGCCCTCGCCACGCCGCGCAAGCGTGATGGCCTCACGCGCATCGCGATACGGGAGCACCGTAGCGACCGGCCCGAAGGCTTCAACGTGATGCACAGCCCGGGCGGACATCGCATCGCGGCAGAGCAAGAGCAACGGGGGAACAAACGCGCCGCGACGTGCGTCGGCGCCGCTCACTTCGAAGCGCTCGGGATCCCCGTGAACCACCCGCGCGTCGGCAGTGAGCTCGCGCACGCGTGCGAGCACCTCGTCGCGCTGCGTGCCGCTCACCACCGGGCCCATACGGACTTCCTTGCGCCGCGGGTCGCCGACCAACACCTTAGCCAGCGCTTCCGAGAGCGCCTCGACCAGGGCACCGGTCACCGCTGTCGGCACGATCGCCTTGCGGATCGCCGTGCACTTCTGACCGGCCTTCGCCGTCATCTCGCGCACGACCTCTCTGACGTAGAGGTCGAACTCCGGCGTGCCCGGACCGGCGTCGGGTCCGAGCACCGACGAATTGAGCGAGTCGGTCTCCGCGACGAAGCGCACGGAGTTCCGGATCACGGTCGGGTGCGCGCGCAGCCGGGCCGCGGTGGATGCGGACCCGGTGAACGAGACGATGTCCTGACAGCTCAGATGCTCGAACAGATCGCCCACGCCGCCGCAGATGAGCTGCAGCACGCCCTCGGGCAGCAGCCCGGAATCGACGATCGAGCGGACGACCCGCTCGGTGAGATAGGCGGTCGAGGTCGCCGGCTTGACGATCGAGGGCACTCCCGCGAGCAGCGCCGGAGCGAACTTCTCGAGCATCCCCCACACCGGGAAGTTGAAGGCGTTGATGTGCACTGCCGCGCCCTCGAGCGGCAGGCAGACGTGCTGGCCGACGAAGCTGCCGGTCTTCGACAACGGCTCGACACCGCCGTCCAGGTAGACATGACCGTTTGGAAGCTCGCGCCGGCCGCGGCTCGCGTACGCAAAGAGCGTACCGATCCCGCCGTCGATGTCGATCCAGGAGTCGCTGCGCGTCGCTCCCGTGGCGTAGGAAAGCTCGTAGAACGATTCCTTGTGCACGGTCAGGTGCTGCGCGAGCGTCTTGAGCAGGGCTGCCCGTTCGTGGAAGGTCATCCGGCGCAGCGCCGGACCACCCGCCGCGCGAGCGTGCTCGAGCGTGCCCTGGAAGTCGATCCCTCCCGACGAAGCGACGGCAACGGGTTCGCCTGTCGTCGCGTCCCTGAGCGTGACCGCATCCCCCGTGCCTGGCTGCCATCGGCCCCGGACGTAGCTCTCGAGATTCATGACACTGACCTCTTATGCGCGTTCCAGGACCAGTGCGATGCCCTGGCCGACGCCGATGCACATGGTGCACAGCGCGTACCGTCCGCCCGTGCGCGTGAGCTGGCGCGCGGCCGTGGTGGCGAGCCGCGCGCCGCTCGCACCGAGCGGGTGACCGAGCGCGATCGCGCCGCCGTTCGGGTTGACGTGTCGTGCATCGTCGGCGATACCGAGCATGCGCAGCACCGCGAGCGCCTGCGAGGCGAAGGCTTCGTTCAACTCGACGACATCCATCCGATCGATGCCGAGGCCGAGGCGGTCCAGCAGCTTGCGCGACGCGGGCGCCGGACCGACGCCCATGATACGCGGCGCCACGCCTGCGACGGCGGCGCCGGCGATGCGCGCCATGGGTTTCAGCGAATATTGACGCACTGCGCGCTCGCTCGCGATCAGCAGTGCGCAGGCACCGTCGTTCACCCCGGAGGCGTTGCCTGCGGTCACGGTGCCGCCCGCGCGAAACGGCGTCGGCAGCCTCGCGAGCGCCTCGAGGCTGGTCTCGCGCGGGTGCTCGTCGCGTGCGACGATCACGGGGTCGCCCTTGCGCACAGGCAGGGTCACGGGAACGATCTCCTCCGCAAGGACTCCGCTCGCCTGTGCAGCGAGGGCGCGCTGCTGGCTGCGCAGCGCAAACGCATCCTGGTCGGCGCGCGACACTTCGAAATCCGCTGCAACGTTCTCGCCCGTCTCGGGCATCGAGTCGACGCCGTACTGATCCTTTAGCAGCGAATTGACGAAGCGCCAGCCGATGGTCGTGTCGTAGAGCTGCTGGTTGCGCCCATAGGCCGCATCGGCCTTCGACAGAACGTAGGGCGCACGGCTCATGCTCTCGACGCCTCCCGCGATGACTAGCTCCGCCTCGCCCGCGCGGATCATGCGCGCCGCGGTCGCCACGGCGTCGAGGCCGGAGCCGCAGAGGCGGTTCATCGTCATGCCCGGCACCTCGACTGGCAACCCGGCGAGCAGCGCGCCCATCCGCGCGACGTTGCGGTTGTCCTCGCCGGCCTGGTTGGCGCAGCCATAGATCACATCGTCGAGCGCGGCCCAGCGCACGTCCGGGTTTCGCTCGACGAGCGCCCGCATCGGTACCGCGGCGAGATCGTCGGTGCGCACGCTCGCCAGCGCGCCGCCATGGCGGCCGAACGGGGTGCGCACCGCGTCGCAGATGAAGGCCTCGCTCATACGGAATCTCCTGCTGCGTCCTCGGGCACAAGCCGCCCGGCCACGCGCTGGCTGCGGCCGCGGAACAGCGCGACTGGCTCACCGCGCTGGTTTGTCACGACGATCTCGTAGAGCCCGCTCCGTCCGCCGCGCCAGAGCTCGCGCGCAGTCGCCGTCAGCACGTCACCCTCGCGCACCGCCGCGAGGAAATCGATGGAAGCGGCGGCTGCCACCGTGCTGTCGCCATAGGAATTGCAGGCGAACGCGAACGCGCTGTCGGCGAGCGCGAAGACGAGGCCGCCGTGGCAGATGTGATGACCGTTCGTCATGTCCGGTCGCACCTGCATCGTGAGCTCGGCCTCACCCGGCGCGATGCGCGTGATGCGCATGCCGAGCGACTGCGAGGCGCGGTCCTGCTCGTAGAGGACGCGCGCCGCACGCTCCGCGGTGCGTTGCGCCAGGCCTGAGTCGATCGTGGTGTCGGTGGAGGCGCCCATGGTTCAGCGGCCGTGGAAAACCGGCGCGCGCCGGGCGGTGAACGCGGCCACACCCTCGGCATAGTCCGCCGACCATCCGAGCTCGCGCTGCATGTCGCGCTCGACGTCGAGCTGCTCTTCGAGCGTTCGCGACCAGCCGCCGTAGATCGCCTGCTTGCTGCGCGCAAGCCCGAGCGTCGGCGCGGCCGCGAGAGCCTGCGCGAGCCCGTCGACCGTCGAGACGAGCTCCGGGTCGTCGACGCACTGCCAGATGAGCCCCCAGGCCGCGGCCTGCTCCGCGGCGAGCTTCTCGCCCAGCATCGCGAGCCCGATCGCGCGCGCATTGCCCACGAGCCGGGGCAGGAACCAGGTGCCGCCGCTGTCCGGCACAAGACCAAGCCGACAGAACGCCTGCACGAACGCGGCCGAGCGTGCCGCAACGACGAGATCGCAGGCAAGCGCGATGTTCGCGCCGGCACCGGCCGCGACGCCGTTGACCGCGGCGATCACGGGCATCGGCAAAGCGCGCAACGCGAGCACCAGGGGCTTGTAGTTCTCCTCGATCGAGGCACCGAGATCGACGCCCTTCTCGCCCGGCGTCACCGCTCGATCGCCGAGATCCTGGCCCGCGCAGAAACCCCGCCCGACACCGGTGAGCACCAGCACGCGTGCACCGTCCGGCGCGAGACGCGCCAGTGCGGCGCGCAGCTCGCCATGCATCTGCGCATTGAAGCTGTTCAGCTTCTCCGGCCGGTTGAGCGTGATCCGTCCAACACCCGACTCGACCGAATAGAGAATCGTTTCGTACTGCATCTGGGCTCCAGGAACGTGCGGTCGATGCCGACCCGCTACTCGTCGTAGGTGATCTCGAGCTCCGGGCTCGTGGGCCGGGCCTGGCAGCAGAGGATGTAGCCGGCGTCGAGCTCCCAGTCCTCGAGCGCGACATTGTTGTCCAGTGTTACGGTGCCGCGCACCAGCTTTGCGCGGCAGGTCGAGCACACGCCGGCGCGGCAGGAGAACGGCAGGTCGATGCCTGCGCGCCCGGCCGCGTCGAGGACGAATTCGTCCGCCGCGGTGACGTCGAAGACCCTGCGCCGCCCGTCCATCACGACGGTGACGGTCGCGAGACGGTCCGCGCCGGCGGCCGGTGCGGGCGGCGCAACCGGCACGGCTTGCGGCGCCCGAACCGCCTCGGGGGCATTCGCCGGCGCCGATGCGCCCTCGGCGAGCGGTGTGAAGTGCTCGACGTGGATGCGCCCGCGCGCACCGAGCCGGCCGAGCTCACCGCGGATGTCCTCGATCATGGTCCCCGGGCCGCAGAGAAAGTACTCATCCACGGCCGCGGGATCGAATGCGCCCTGCGCCAGCTCACGCACCTTGGGCGCGTCGAGCCGACCATTGAAGACATCGAGCTCCTGCGGCTCGCGGCTCATGACGAAATGCACCGAGAACCGCGCGACGTAGCGGTCCTTGAGCCCCATGATCTCCTCGAGAAACATCGTCCGGGCGATGCCGGTATTGCCATAGAAGAGCTGGAAACGGCTCTGCGGCTCCGTTGCGAGCACGGACGAGGCGATGCCGAGCACCGGGCTGATGCCGCTGCCCGCGGCGAAGGCGACGCAGTAACGCGATGTCGCCGGACCATCGGCGGGTGCGCTCGCGGGGTGGAAGCTCCCGATCGGTGGCAGCACCTCGATCGTGTCGCCGACCGGCAATCGCTCCGCGAGGAACCGCGACATCGCACCGCCCGGCTGTACGCGCACACCGAGCTCGAGCTCGGGCCCGGCCGGAGCGCTCACGATCGAATACGTTCGGCGCTCCTCGCGCCCATCGAGCATCACGCGCAGTGCCACGTGCTGTCCGGGCTCGTGGACATACGTCTGGCGAAGATCCTCGGGTATTGCGAGCCGGAGGCGCACCGCATCCTCGGCGGCCGCCGTGCGGCTCGTCAGCCTGAGTGGGTGAAATCTCAGCATGCGCGACCAATGATTGGCTCAGGGCCAGCTATTCCCGAGCCAGGTTTTCCTGATGTCAGTGGCACTTGAAGCGATCAAACGGCTCGAGACAGCTTTCGCAACGATAGAGCGCCTTGCACGGCGTCGAGCCGAACTCGCTCAGCCGACGCGTCGACTTCGACCCGCAGCGGGGACACGCGAGCTCGCGGTCGACGCCCGGAGGGGCGATCCCGTACTCACGAAGCTTTCGATGCCCCTCGGCGCTGATCCAGTCGCTGCTCCACGGCGGCGCGAGCTGATCGTACGCGCTCGCTTTCTCGAAGCCCGCCTGCCGCAGCGCCTGCACGATGTCGCTACGTATCACCGCGGTCGCGGGGCAGCCCGAATACGTCGGTGAGACCGCGACCCGCACGGCGCCGTCCGGACCCAGCTCGACGGCACGCACGATACCGAGATCGAGCACCGAGAGCACCGGGATCTCGGGGTCCGGAACACCGGCGAGAACCGCGCGCACGCGTGCCTCGATGGGCGCCGGTGCGGCGACGTACGTCGGGTGTTCCCTGATCGCGGTCATCGCGACGGCTACCAGGTCGCACCGGGATAGGTGCGCGCGAGGTGCTGCATGTCGGCCAGCAGGTAGCCCAGGTGCTCGCTGTGCCGGCCCTGTTTGCCAGACCAGCGGTAGATCGCGGCAGCGGGCCTCGCGAGCGTTGCGTCGCGCAGCACCGCGTCGATCCGCGCCGACCACGCCGCAGCCATCGGCTCCATCGGCGGTGCGACACCTGCAGCGATCATCTTGCGGTCGAGCTCATCCGTTTCGACGAGCTCGCTGGTGTACGGCCACAGCGCGTCGAGCGCGCCCTGCATGCGCGCGTGGCTCTCCTCGGTTCCATCGCCCAGGCGGACGACCCAGCCTGAGCTGTACGACAGGTGATAGCGCGTCTCCTTGAGCGCCTTGGCGGCGATTGCGGCGAGGCGCTCATCGGACGATGACGTGAGACCCGTGTAGAGCTCGTGCTGCCAGGCATCGAACAGGAACTGCCGCACGATCGTGTGCGCAAAATCGCCGTTCGGCTGCTCGACCAGTGTCGGATTGAGGAACTCGTGCTCCTCGCGCAGGAAAGCCAGTGCATCCTCGTCGCGCCCCTGCCCCTCGAGCTCGCCTGCGTAACCGAGCAGCAGCCGTGCCTGGCCCATCAGGTCGAGCGCCGTGTTTGCGAGCCCGAGATCCTCCTCGAGTGCGGGAGCATGACCGATCCACTCGCCCAGGCGCTGTGCCAGAACCAGGCTCGCATCGGCGAGGCGCAGCACGTAACGGACCCTCGCCGCCGCGACCGCGGCGTCCGGAGCGGCCGAAGCCGTCGCGGTCGCGCTCACAGCGTCTTCACCTCGTCGGGGATGTCGTAAAAGGTCGGGTGGCGGTACACCTTGTCGCGTGCCGGCTCGAACAGCGCATCGGCATCCGCCGGGTCGGACGCCAGGATGTCCGCGGAGCGCACCACCCAGATGCTGATCCCCTCCTGGCGGCGCGTGTACACGTCGCGTGCGTGCTCGAGCGCCATGCGCGCGTCTGTGGCGTGCACGCTGCCGACATGCTTGTGATCAAGACCGGCACGTGCGCGGATGAAGATCTCGTAGAGCGCCCAGCCGTCGGTTCGCTCGCCTTCATGTTCCATGGGATTGCCCTCAGCGTCCTCAGGCCGCCACGCGCGCCGTCGCCGCCCGCTTTGCGGCGTGCGCTACTGCGGCTTCGCGCACCCAGCGACCGTCCTCGTGCGCCTTGCGCCGCGCTTCCAGCCGCTCGCGGTTGCACGGCCCGTGGCCCTTGAGCACGTCTTCGAATTCCCGCCAGTCGATCGAGCCGAAGCGGTAGTGCTGCGTCGACTCGTCCCAGGCGAGCTCCGGATCCGGCACCGCGAGTCCGAGGAATTCAGCCTGTGGCGCGGTGAAATCGACGAATTTCTGCCGCAGCTCGTCGTTCGAGAAACGCTTGATCTTCCAGCGCATCGATTGGGCGCTGTGCTTCGAATCCACATCCGACGGGCCGAACATCATGAGCGACGGCCACCACCAGCGATTGAGCGCGTCCTGCGCCATGTTTTTCTGTGCCGTCGCGCCGCGCGCGAGCTTGAGCATGATCTCGAAGCCCTGCCGCTGGTGGAAGCTCTCCTCTTTGCAGATGCGCACCATCGCCCGCGCATACGGGCCGTAGGAGCAGCGGCAGAGCGGAATCTGGTTCATGATCGCCGCGCCGTCGACCAGCCAGCCGATCGCGCCGATGTCCGCCCAGGTCAGCGTCGGATAGTTGAAGATGCTCGAGTACTTGGCGCGGCCGTCGAGCAGCTGGTCGACCAGCTCCTCACGCGACACGCCGAGCGTCTCGGCGGCGGCGTACAGATACGCGCCATGACCGCCCTCGTCCTGCACCTTGGCCATCAGGATCGTCTTGCGCAGCAGGCTTGGCGCACGGGTGATCCAGTTGCCTTCGGGCAGCATGCCGACGATCTCGGAATGGGCGTGCTGCGAGATCTGCCGGATCAGCGTGCGTCGGTACGCCTCCGGCATCCAGTCCTTGGGCTCGATCTTTTCCTCGGCGTCGACGCGCGCCTGGAAACGCGCCTCGCGTTCGGCGTCGCTCGCCGCATCGGGTGGCGCGGGCTCACGCCCCGCCGCATCCAGTCCCTGTGTGTACATGCCACGCCTCGCTGTCCGGGAGCGCGGCCAACTGTGACACAGAGATCTTGCCTGTGCAACGATTTCTGTGTCAGATTGATTGCACGGAGGATCCGATTGACATGAGCAGACGTGTACCTGCGACCGCCGCTGCGCTCGTGAGCCGTTTCCGGCGCCAGCGGCCGCTGCGGGCGGGGTCACTGCTGGTTACGATCTTCGGCGACTCGATCACGCCGCTGGGCGGAGTCGTCACGCTCTCGAGCCTGATTCGTCTCGCGGCGCCCTTCGGCATCAACGAGCGGCTGGTGCGGACCTCGGTAGCGCGGCTGGCGCAGGACGGCTGGCTGGCGAATCGCCGCGAAGGACGCCTGAGCGAATATCGCCTCACGGAAACGGGGCGAGCGCGGTTCGCGGATGCGACACGGCGGATCTACGCCTCCAATCCGCATACCTGGTCCGGATCGTGGACCCTCGTGCTGCTGCCGGCGGCCGGTGCTGCGGGCCGCGGAGACCTCCGTCGCCAGTTGCAATGGCTCGGCTTCGGGCAGATCGAGCCCGGCGTGCTGGCACATGCAACGCTCACCGCGGCGGACGCCCGCCTGAGCTGCAGCCGCCTCCCCGGCGGCGAGCGGGTTCTGGTATTTGCCGCAAACGGCCAGGATCGTCAGACCGATCGGCGCATTGCGACGTCGGGCTGGGAGCTCGGGGCGCTGGCGGCGCGCTACCGCCGCTTCATGACGGCGTTCGAGCCGGTGCGCACGGCGCTCGATCGCGGGCCGTCGCTCGATCCGGAATCGGCGTTCGTCGTCCGTACGTTGCTGCTGCATGAGTTCCGCAAGGTGCATCTGCGCGACCCGCTGCTGCCCGCGCCGCTCCTGCCCGCCGACTGGGCCGGTTTTGCCGCGTACGAGCTCTGTCGCGATCTCTATGCGCGCGTCTTTCACCCGGCGCAGGCACACCTGGCCGTGCACGGGCGGCGGCTCCGCGGTCTGCTCCCATCGATCGATCCTGAAACCTATGCTCGATTCGGCGGGCTCGCCCGCGCAGATCAGAACCTGAGCGCCCAGTAACCGACATCGATCCAGCGCCCGAATTTCCACCCCACCTCGCGCATCAGGCCGGAGGGCGCGAAGCCGAGACTCTCGTGCAGCGCGATGCTCGCCGGGTTCGGAAGCGCGATGCCGGCCAGGACCACGTGCACCTCGCGACTGCGAAGCTCCCCGAGCAGCGCCTCGTATACCCGCCGGCCGTGACCGCGGCGCTGGAACCGAGAGTCGACGTACACGCTCCCCTCGACCGTGTGCCGGTACGCCGGACGCGTCTTCCACGGCGAAGCCCGGGCATAGCCGGCAAGGACGCCGGCTTCCTCGATTACGAGCCAGGGCAGCGTTGCGGCACGGATCCGGCGACTCATCTCGCGCGCCTCGAGCGGTGTCTCATCAAAAGTTACGATCGTGGCGGTGACGTGGGGGTTGTAGATCGCGCATATCCGCGCGGCATCCCTGGCGCCCGCCGCGCGGATCCCTATCGCCGGGACGTCAGGACGCACTGGTGTCGGCCGCTGGGAGCGCGACGAACTCGCCGGCGAACGCACCCGCCTGGGTGCCAGCAAAGGTCAGGGTGGCGTGCATCTCGATGCGCGCCGGCCGGCCGCGCGCAACCGCCGACCGGAACCGCTCCCAGCGCTTGTGGTCCGGTGCCCGCGCTTCCGCCTCGAAGTCGCCCGCAATGGCCTGCTCGAAGTCCATCTCGCTGCGCCGGATGACGAGCCGGCCGGCGAAGCCATCCGCCGAGAGCCGCAGGTGCAGGAGCCCCCAGGCCGCGAGTGTGGCGACTGCAGCGGCGCTGCCTCCGAACACCGTGCGGCGATGATTGATGTTGGGCGCGAGCGGTGCGGCGAGCCGCACCTGCTCGGGCGTGGCCGCGAGGACCGCGACCTGCATCGCCGCAGAAAGCGGGATCTGCTCGTGCAGATAGCGCTCGAGATCCCGCGGACTCATGTATCCAGCGCGGCGAGGACGGCGGGGTGCAGCACGCCGTTCGTCGCCAGCACGCTTGTGCTGTCGAGCGCCATCGGCTGGCCTTCCAGGTCGGTAAACCTGCCGCCCGCCGCCTCGACGATGACGGCGCAGGCGCCCACATCGAGGATGTTGACGTCCGATTCGATCACGGCATCGATGCGGCCCGACGCGAGCAGATGGTAGTGAAGAAAGTCGCCGTAGCCGCGGATTCGCGACAACCGGCCGATCATCCGCCCGACCGCGGGCCAGCGCGGCCCGGTCGCCAGCGTCTTCAGGTTGCCGGTGGAGAGTGTCGCCGACTCGAGCGCGTCGATGCGGCTCACGGCGATGGGCGCATCGTTGAGCCAGGCGCCGACGCCGATCTCCCCGTATGCGAGCTCGCCGTATGCGGGCGCCGAAGAAACGCCCACGATCAGCCGGCCCCTGTGCATGAGCGCGATCTGCGTCGAGAACATCGGGTATTCGCGAATGAAGGCCTTGGTGCCGTCGATGGGATCCACGATCCACACGTAGTCGGCGTCCATCGCGCTGGTCCCGGTTTCCTCGCCGTAGAAACCGTGGTCCGGAAACCGCGCCGACACGATGCTGCGGATGATCTTCTCCGTCTCGACGTCAGCCTCGGTCACCGGCGACTTGTCGGCCTTGATCGTGATCTTGAGGTTGCGCTGGTAGTAACGCCGGATCACGTCCGCAGCGGCGGACGCCGCCTCGAGCGCGGTGCGGAGAAACTCCGAGTGAGCCATGGCGTACGCGACCTCCTGCAAGGCAGGCGGCGGACTCGTGTCGACGTTTCCGGCGCCGGCGTTCAACATATCAGCTTGGAATCACGTTGCGCCACGGAGTCTGCATCCGGATGAGGGGTCGAGAGTTCACGACGGCGGGCTGCGGCGGGCGCCATGCGTGCAGCGCGGCTGTCGCGATTGCGCTGCTGCTGGCGGGCTGCGACGGCAGATTCAGCGCGGATCTCGCCACCGATACGCCGGCTGACCCGGAGATCAACCAGCTACAGGTCAGCCTGCTCGGCCTCGAGTTCCGCAAGGCGGATGGCGCAACCGCGACACTCGAGTTTCGCGCCGGGGAGTCCGTCGACCTGCTCGATCTCACGCAAGGCGATCCGATGCGTCTTTTCACCGGTGAGGAACTGCCGGCCGGACAATACACCGGCGTGCGGCTGTTGTTCGACAGAGGTGCGGATGGGACTGTCGTCACCACGAACGGCGACGTGTTCCCCGTCCTCCTGTCCGACGGCGCATTCGCCCAGGTCGACTTCGCGGTGCAGGACGGCGAGAGCAGCAGCGAGCTCCTGACCCTTACGCTGGATTTGCGCCAGTCTCTACGCTTCGACGACGTCGACGACGAGTACACGCTGACCCCGTTGCTGCGCACGGTCCGCACGGGCGACGCGGCGTTAATTCAGGGGGCTGTGAGCACGAGCTGTCCGGCAGGCACGTCGCTGATTCTCGGCGGCGCGGTCTATGCCTTCGCCGGCGCGGATGTGACAGCCGACGATCTCGACGGCACGACACCCGAGCCGTACGCCACGACCGGTACAGTGCTGAATACCGACAACGGTCAGTTCAGCTACGCGTTGCGCTTCCTGCCAGCAGGGGACTACACGCTCGCGCTGACATGCAGCGGCAACGAAGATGAGCTCGGCGCCGACGACGAGCTCGATTTTCGGGATGGCGTGAACGTGACCATACAGGCCGACGATGTGCTGCAGCGCAATCTCAGTTGAACGCCTTCAGCACCTCGCGTGTCAGATCCCAGCGATCGAAACCCTGTTTGCCGAAGTCGAGTCCACGTCGCACGATCACGAGCCTGCGCGATGGCACGACGACGACGTACTGCCCGCGGTTCCCGGCCGTGGCGTACGCGCCTTTGGGCACGTCGTGCCGGTCGTCCGGCACCAGCCACCATTGCCCGCCGTACTGCCGTCCTGTCCTGGCCGTCGCAGGCGCCGGCGTGCGCACGAAGTCGATCCATTTCTCGGAGAGCAGCCGCTCGCCATTCCAGACACCGCCGTTCAGGTACAGGAGGCCGAAACGCGCCAGGTCGCGCGCGTTCGAATAGACCTGGCTGCTCAGCACGAAATCGCCAAAACGGTCAACGCTGACGAGCGTGTTGCGCATGCCGATGCGATCGAGGAGCGCGCGCCTGGGGAACTCGAGGTACGCGCGGGCGTTTCCGAGGGCGCGCTTCATCGCGTAGACGGCGAGCAGCGTGTCGTAGTTCTCGTAGTTCCACGTCGTGCCGGGCTCGCGCGCGAGCGGGCGGTTTCGCGCGCCGATCGTCGAACTCGCGCCCGCCCAGTAGGAGAGGCCCGATCCCGTCGCGTATTCGAGGCCGTTGTCGTCCACGGGTTCGAGACCGCTCGCCATGTTGAGGACGTGACGCAGCGTGATTCGGGCGCGCGGGTCGGTTCCCGCCGCGGCGCCCGCCGGGAGCCAGTCCACGTCGAGTGGCGCATCGAGGGACATCTTGCCCTGGTCGACGAGCACACCGATCAGCGTTACGGCGATGCTCTTCGCCGTGGACCAGGTGCGCGTGCGCGTCGTGACGTCGATACCGGGGGCGTAGCGCTCATGGACGATCCTGCCGTCGTGAACGATGAGCAGACTCAGCGTTACCTGTTCGGGCGACTCGCGGTCGAAGGCCCAGTCGGACGCCGCCGCGAGCGCCTCTGCGTCGATACCGGGAGGGGGCGGCGCATCCGCGACGAGGTCGCCGTCGGGCCATGCGGTCTTGGCAGGATCGCCGGGCGGAGACGGCATTTCGAGTGACGGCAGCTCGTCGATCGTCCCAAAACCCTGATCGGGCGCGAGCATCACGCAGCCGACGCCGTCGCGAAAGGCGGCGCGCATGACGGGTGTGTCGCCCGAGGCGGCACCGACCACCACGGTCCTTCGCGCCCGGTCGACTGCGTAGTCGCCACCGGCCGGGGTGCCGACCGGTTTCGGGAGGAAGGCCAGCTCCTGGGCGAATACCTGTTCCAGCGTCCGGTGACTCGTGAAGAGCCCGTTGCACATCATGAGCGCCTGCTGGCCGTACCGGATCATGGCCCGCTGCGGCTGCCAGTAGTCGAAGCGCTCGGCCTGCTCGGGCCGGGCGAGGTTCGGCATCAGCATGACAGCGGCGATCAGAATTTCAGACGCGCGGATCATGGCCTCCGGATGATAGCGAACGGCTTGACAGCCCTCCCGCCCTTCCATACGTTGCGCGAACCGCCAGGTGATCCCGCGCGTAAGCGTCGGGATAACGGGAAGCCGGTTTGAAGCCGGCGCTGCCCCCGCAACGGTAGTCGAGTTGAAGCTGCATCGGCCGGATCCTCCGGCACCCACTGCGCTCCGCGGAGCGTGGGAAGGGGATGCACGCCGGGTCGTGAGACCCGCTCGAGAGCCCGGAGACCGGCCTGACGGTACGAGACCAGCCACGCGGCGGGCGGGCGGGCACGTGCCTTCGGGCCGACCCCTCCTCCTCCACGAGCTGGCTATGCCATCACCTTGCGGGAGCGCATGGGGGTTCAGATGTCCGTTCTATCCCGGTTCGGTTCCTGTTCGTTCTGCGTGGCTCTATCGCTGTCCTTTGGGACAACGGCGCTTGCGGAGGACACAGTGCCCGCCGAGCGACGCGTGATCGTTACCGCTACGCGCACTCCGACGCCGATCGAGGAGGTACTCGCCTCGGTCGTGGTAATCGACCGCGACGAGATCGAGCGCAGCCTCGCCGGCGACGCCGGTGATCTCCTGCGCTTCCACGCCGGCCTCGACATCGCGCGCACCGGCGGTCCCGGCCAGACGACCTCGCTCTTCATACGGGGCGCGGAGAGCAATCACACGCTGGTGATGGTCGACGGTGTCCGGATCAACCCCGGCACGATCGGGCAGCCCGCATTGCAGAACCTCGCACCCGAGCTGATCGAGCGGATCGAGGTGGTGAAAGGCCCGCGATCTGCGCTCTACGGCACCGATGCGATCGGCGGAGTCGTCAATGTCATCACGCGGCGCGGGTCACTCGACGGCTGGTCGGCGCAACTCGGATACGGCGATTACGACACGCGCGAGGCGAGCGTCATCGGCGGTGTCGCGAGTGAGGCGGGATCGCTCGATCTGGGGCTTTCGTGGCTCGACAGTGCGGGGTTTCCAACCCGCAGCGACGACACCGTGGATCGCGGCTTCGACAACCTGAGTCTCACGATGGGCGGAAACACCTCCGTCGGCGCAGTGGATCTGACGGCGCGTCTCTGGCATGCCGAAGGCAACACTGAGTACTCCGATTTCTTTCTGACGCCGGTCGACCAGGACTTCGACAATTCGGCGGCCTCGCTCAAGGGCGCGGTGGCGACCGGTGACCAGGGTCTCCTGACCGTCACCGCGGCCTACTTGAAGGACGAATTAAGTCAGAACCAGTCGCCGGACTTTCTCGAGACGGACCGCCTGACGCTCGACGCGCAGCAGGATTGGCGCGCGAACGATCAGCATTCGCTCTCGGCGGGCGTGCAGTATTCGGACGAAGACGCCAAGTCCCTGTCCTTCGGCTTGCCATTCGACGAAACGACCGAGTTCTGGAACCTGTTCGTGCAGGACCAGATCGACTACGGCGCGCACCGCGGCGTGCTGGCGGTGGGCTATACCGATCACGAGACCGCCGGCAGCGAGTTCACCTGGAACGCGGAATACGCCTACGCCTTTGGCGGTGCCACGGAGCTCGTGCTGTCGGGCGGCACGGGGTTTCGCGCGCCCGACGCCACCGACCGGTTCGGCTTTGCTGGCAACCCGGCGCTCGAGCCGGAGCGGTCGAAAAGCCTCGCCGCGGAGGTGCGCCACCGCATCGGTGAACGACACGCGTCCCGGTTGAGCGTCTACGAGACGGAGATCGAAGACCTGATCGAATTCGTGCCGCTGCCCGTTGACCCGTTTGGCATTCTCCGCAACGTCGATGAGGCCCGCATCCAGGGCGTCGAGGCGGGATACTCCTATGTGAGCGAGCACTGGACGCTCGATGCGGAGCTTGCGCTCGCCGACCCGGAGAACCGGAGTACGGGCGAGCAGCTCTTCCGGCGACCCGAGGAGAGTTTCACGCTCGCTTTGCAGCGGCGTTTCGAGCGCTTCGATCTCGGTATCAACCTGCTCGCCGCGAGCGAGCGGACCGATGTCGGCTTCCCGGATCCGGTTGTGCTCGACAGCTACGTGCTGGTCGACCTGACGGCGGGCTGGTCAATCACCGATCGCCTGTCCTTGCGCGCCCGCGTCGAGAACCTGCTGGACGAGAACTACGAGCTGGCGGACGGATTCAACACCCCCGAGCGCGGCGTGTACGTGGCGCTGCGCTACGGGCAATCGAGATAGCGAGCGCGATCACCCGGCGCTAAGCTCGCGGACTCGCCAAGGAGGTACCGCATCATGGCAACCAGGAAATCAGCCAGCCGCGCTCGTCGGCGCAGCGTGAGAAAGGTCAAGTCCGCAGTCAGAAAGGTGCGACGTACGGTCCGTCGGACAACCCGCAAGGGCACGGTGGCACGGCGCAAGGTGGCGCGGCGTAAGGCTGCCGTGCGACGGAAAGTTGCGCGACGTAAGTCTGCGGTGCGCCGGAAGGTCGTGGCCCGCGGGGCCACGGCCCGCAGGATCGCCCAGATCAAGCGCAAGGATGGCCGGCCGGCAGATTGGCCAGCGCTCACGCCGTACATGACGGTGACCGATGCGGGCGCGAGCCTGAAGTTCTACCAGGCTGCATTCGGCTTCAAGGTCACAGGCCAGGTCATGCGCAACGACGCCGGCGCCGTCATGCACGCCGGCATGCGTCTTGGCGATACCGCCATCATGTTCGCGCCGCAGGGCATGTCGAGCGAGATGCGTGCGCCGGCCTCGAGCGGCGCGACCGACAGCCTGTCGCTGTACGTGTACGTTCCCGATGTCGATGCGCTTGCCGCGCGTGCCGAGCGTGCGGGGGCAAAGGTGCTGCAGCGCCCTGCCGACCAGTTCTGGGGGGATCGCATCGCGGTCTTCAGGGATCCGGACGGCTATCACTGGACCTTCGCCACCAACGTTGCGGAGTTCGACGCCACACAAGCGCCGCAGGGCTGAAGGCAGTCGCGATGGGAAATCGGCTGAGCCGTATCTACACGCGCACCGGCGACGACGGCACCACCGGTCTTGGCGACGGCACGCGGGTGCCCAAGGAGCATCCGCGGGTCGAGGCGTATGGCTCGGTCGACGAGGCATCGAGCGCGATCGGCATGGTGCTCGCCGTGCCCGGCCTGCCTCAGGCGGTGGCGGCCTGCCTGATCGAGGTGCAGCACGAGCTTTTCGACCTCGGTGGCGAGCTTTGCATTCCCGGGCATCGCGCGATCAACGATGCGCAAGTGACGCGGCTCGAGGAGACGCTGGATGGCTTTAACGAGCCGCTGCCACCCCTCAAGGACTTCATCCTTCCGGGCGGCGGCGCAGCCGCGTCCGCCTGCCATCTCGCGCGTACGATCACGCGCCGTGCGGAGCGGCGGGTCTGGGAGCTGGCGCGCACCGAGGCTGTGGCCCCGCAGGTATCGCAGTACCTGAACCGACTGTCCGATCTGCTGTTCGTCGTCGCGCGCGTGCTGGCCCGGCACGAGAACGGCCAGGAGGTGATTTGGCGCCACGAACGGGACCGAAGCTCGCGCTGCTGACGACACGGGTCCGTTTCCGGCCGTGAACCCACCTCGACCGTTGGGAGAGCGGTCAAATCCGTGTTTTCTGCCGCTTTGTGACCGGCCTCGCGGACCGGGGCATCCGACTGCGAAACCATCGACGCCATTGGAGAGCCCGAGGGGGCCGGTGGCGGCATGGCGATCTCGACCCTGGTGTTGCTCGCGATCCTTGTGGCCGCGTTCATCGCGGTCCGCGAGGCCATGCTCAGAACCTGCTCGATCGCCTTCCAGCAGGGTTTCGCGGACGCGCAGAGCCTCGATGCCCACGATATCAAGGAGCGGCTTGCGCGCTTCCTGCTGCCGATGCGGCCGATGGACGCTGCAGCCTATCTGCGCGGAGTCCGCTGCGCGCTGCGCCGCGACATGAATCCCGCGCAGGCTCGACGGGAATTCGTGCGCGCCTTCCGCTCGGGAAGGATCACACTCGAAGGCACGTCGATCCGCCAGCTCGGTGCCGAGGCCGTGCTGCGTGAGTTCCGGCTGCCCGGTCGTCGCTCGCAAGCCGCCGCCTCCTGAGGCGCCGGGACACACACGGCTTATTGCCCGGCGCGCTCCCGCCGACGTCGCGCGTCGTCGAGCGCGGCACAGGTCGCACGGGTGCCGGCGGCCAGGCGCGGCGTGGCCCGCGCCATCGTATCGGAGGGCAGCGAGTACACCGCGCCGGCACGCACCGCCCGCACGCCCTCCCAGCGACGCCACATCGCCATCGGATCGGCGATCGTGTCATCGGTGCTCACGATCGCCTCCGGATCCGCGGCGATCACCGCCTCGAGAGATACCGGGGGCGCAAGCTGCGGGAGATCGGCGAACACATTGCGTCCGCCGCAGAGCTCGACGACCTCGCTGATGATGTGCCGGCCGTTGACGGTGTACACCGGCTGATCGTCGAGCTGGATGAAGACGCTCACCGGCCGCGCCGCTGCGTAGCGGCCCCGCAGCTCGGCGATCTCTCGATCGAAACCGGCGGCTGCGGCCTCGGCCACTTCCGACGTCCCTGCGATCGCACCGATGGCGCGCAGCGCGACCGGTACGTCGGCGAGCCGGAAGGTGGCGATCTCGCGGTGCGCGAGCTTGAGCGCATCGAGGCGCTCTACCACCTCGTCGGGCGTGCCCGACGCCCAGGTCAGGATCATGTCCGGCTTTAAGGCCAGCAGCCGCTCCATGTCGACGCGCCAGGCGTCGCCGATGCGCGGCAGGCTGCGCGCCTCCGCGGGGTAATCGCTGTACTCGACGACCCCGACGAGAAGCTCGCCCGCCCCGGCGGCGTACACGAGCTCGGTGAGATGCGGCGCAAGGCTCACGATGCGGGGCCGGGCGGGCTCGGCCCGCGCCGCGGCGCAAGCGAGCAGCACCGCGACGGCGAACAAGGCGAGCCGCCTCACGCGCCCGCGAGCTCGGTCTCGAAGCGCAGCAGCGCGCGGAGCAGCGGCCAGTCGAAGGCCGGCCCCGGATCGGTCTTGCGGCCCGGCGCGACATCGCTGTGACCGACGACGCTTTCCACCGAGAGCCCGGGGTAGACTCCAATCAGGGCCGAGATCAGCCGTGCAAGCCGAACGTACTGGATGGATTCATACGCGCTGGCGTCGGTGCCTTCGATCTCGATGCCGATCGAGAAGTCGTTGCAGCCGCTGCGCCCCTGCCACTGGGACTGACCGGCATGCCACGCGCGGCGGTGAAACGGCACGTATTGCACGATCTCACCGTCGCGCCGGATGAGCGCATGCGAGGACACGCGCAGGCCGGAGATCCCGGCAAAGAATGGATCCGCGTCCGCAGGCAGCGTGTTGGTGAAGAGCGCGTCTATCCAGGGACCCCCGAACTCGCCGGGCGGCAGACTGATGCCGTGTACCACCACGAGATCGACGACCGTCGCCGGCGGCCGATCGTCGCGGTTGGGTGATTCCACTTGGCGGGCGCCTGCAAGCAACCCGGTCGTCGAGTCGATGTCGAGGCCACCCGTCGTGCCGGGCACCCGGCTCTGTCTGCGCATCCGGGCATGATGCCCGTCGTCCCGGCACGCCGCCAGCCGCAGGGCCCGCCAGACCGGAAGCGTCTAGAATTCCGGCGCGGCTAGGACACGGAACTCGGATGGACTCAACGCTCGACCTCGTGCGGCGCGATCTCGAAGTCGTCTGGCACCCATGCACCCAGATGAAGGACCACGAGTGGCTGCCGATGGTGCCGATCGCACGCGGCTCGGGTCCCTGGCTCTACGACTACGACGGGCGACGTTATCTGGACGCGATCAGCTCGTGGTGGGTCAACCTGTTCGGCCATGCCAACCCGCGTATCAACGCCGCGCTCACCACCCAGCTCGGACGCCTCGAGCACGTACTTCTGGCCGGCTTCACGCACGAGCCGGCGGTGATGCTCGCAGAGCGGCTGACCGCGATCGCCCCGCAAGGCCTCACCCGGTGCTTCTACGCCGACAACGGCTCGAGTGCGATCGAGGTCGCGCTCAAGATGAGCTTCCACTTCTGGCGCAATCGCGACCGCCCGCGCAAGCGTCGCTTCGTCACCCTGAGCGGGAGTTATCACGGCGAGACGCTCGGTGCGCTCGCGGTCGGCAACGTGGAGCTTTACCGCGAGATCTACCAACCCCTGCTGATGGACGTGCTCAGCGCGCCCTCGCCCGATTGCTACATGCGCGAGGACGGCGAAACCTGGGAAGCGCACAGCCGGCGCACCTTCACCGCGATGGACACGCTTCTGGCCCGGCACGCGGACGAGGTCTGCGCGGTCATCGTGGAGCCGCTGGTGCAGTGCGCCGCGGGGATGCGCATGTATCACCCGGTCTACCTCGAGCTGCTGCGCGCCGCCTGCGACCGGTACGGCATACACCTGATTGCTGACGAGATCGCGGTCGGATTCGGCCGCACAGGGACGATGTTCGCCTGCGAGCAGGCTGGCATCGCCCCAGATTTCCTCTGCCTTTCGAAGGGCTTGACGGGCGGCTACCTGCCGCTGTCGGTGGTGCTCACCGGCGACACCGTATTCCAGGCGTTCTACGACGAGTACTCGAGCCAGCGTGCGTTCCTGCACTCGCACAGCTACACCGGCAACCCGCTGGCCTGCACCGCCGCGCTCGCCACGCTCGACATCTTCGCGGAGGATCGCGTGATCGAGCGCAACCGCGAGCTCGGCGCGCACTTAGGTACCCGCGCCCGGGAGCTCGCCGAGCTGCCGCACGTCGCCGAGATCCGGCAGACGGGGATGATCGTGGCGGTCGAGCTGGCGCCGAAGGGAGATCGCACCCGTGCCTACGACTGGCGCGAGCGGCGCGGCCTGCGGGTCTACCAGCACGGTCTCGAGCACGAGGCGTTGCTGCGGCCAATCGGCAACGTGGTCTATTTCATGCCGCCGTACGTCATCGAGCCGGCGCAGATCGACACGCTGGTCGCCACCGCACGCGACGGGATCAGGCTCGCAACGTGCGATTGACCCGCGTGCACTGCGCCGCGCCGCTGGTCCAGGGTGGGGAGGCCACACTCCCCGACGCGGCAACGACGCACGTCACTCGCGTCCTCCGACTGCGTGTCGGCGACCGGCTCGCGGTCTTCGATGGGCGTGGCAGCGAGCATCATGCCGAGATCGCCGCAATCACCGGCGGGGGGGTGCGCGTCCGATTGCTGGAGCGCGTTGCGAGCCGTCCGGAATCCCCGCTTGAGGTCACACTGGTGCAGGCGGTCTCGCGCGGCGAACGCATGGACTGGGCGTTGCAGAAGGCGACCGAGCTCGGCGTGAGCGCAATCGCGCCGGTGCTCTGCGCACGCAGCGTCGTGCGCCTCGACGCGGACCAGGCCGGGGCCAAGCTCCGCCATTGGCAGGCAATCGTCGTCGCCGCCTGCGAGCAGTCAGGCCGCAGCGTGCTGCCGGAACTCCGACTGCCGGAGCCGCTGCGCGCATGGCTCGCGCGACCGACAGCAGCCGGTTTGCGCCTCGTTCTCGATACGGACGCGGACACAGAGCTTTCCGCGATGCCTGCGCCGACCGGCGCCGTGGAGCTGTTGATTGGCCCCGAGGGCGGCTTCGACGACGACGAAATCGAGGCTGCGCGCGCTGCCGGCTTTCGGCCGGCGCGGCTCGGTCCGCGCGTGCTTCGCACGGAGACGGCCGGCGTCGCCGCGCTTGCGGTGCTCCAGTCACGCTGGGGCGACCTCGCCGCCCCGCGGGCCACCTGAGCGATATCCAGGCTGGAGCCCATATTACGCAAGGGTCATCCGGCTCTGAGCCAATGTGTCCTGGGCTAGAATCATGAGCGTACCCGGTTCTCGGGGACGTCCATGGACACGCGCGCCGGTTTCGCAGGCACCGTCGGCAACACACCGCTGATCCGCCTCGACAGCTTCAGCCGGGAGACGGGCTGCGAGATCCTCGGCAAGGCCGAGTTCATGAATCCGGGCGGCTCGGTCAAGGACCGCGCGGCGCTCGGCATCCTGCTCGCCGCCGAGCGCGAGGGACGCCTGAGGCCGGGCGGCACCATCGTCGAGGGCACGGCCGGAAACACCGGGATCGGCTTTCTGCACCTGGCGAACGAGCGTGGCTACCGCTGCGTGATCGTGATGCCGGACAACCAGGCTCCCGAGAAGGCCGCGCTCCTCAGGGTGCTCGGGGCCGAGGTGCGGATCGTAAAGACGGTGCCATACAGCGATCCAAACCACTACCAGAAGGTCGCCGGGCGCCTTGCCGACGAGCTGCCGGATGCGATCTGGGGCAACCAGTTCGACAACACGGCGAACCGCGATGCGCACTTCGCGACTACGGGCCCGGAGATCTGGCGGCAGACCGACGGCCGTATCGACGCGTTCGTCTGCGCTACCGGCACCGGCGGCACTCTGGGTGGCGTGTCGCGTGCGCTCAAGGCCGCCGACCCACGCGTGCGCTGTGTGCTCGCCGACCCGATGGGAAGTGCGCTCTACCAGTGGGTCCGGAGCGGCGAGCTGAGGTCCGAAGGCTCGAGCTCCGTGACCGAGGGTATCGGTATCGGCCGGGTAACCGCCAACCTCGAGGGCTCACCGATCGACGATGCTGTGCGGGTCGAGGACAGGGAAGTCGTCGCTACCACTTACCGGCTGCTGCACCGCGAGGGGCTTTTCCTCGGCGGCACGAGCGGAGTCAACGTGGCCGCCGCTGTCGAGGTCGCCCGTCAGCTCGGCCCCGGCCACGTGATCGTGACGATCCTCTGCGACGTCGGCGTGCGGTACCTGTCGCGTCTCTACGACCGCGGCTGGCTTGCCGCGAAGGGTCTCGCGGACGCGGCTCTGCCGCGGTAGCCGCCGCCACTGCGATCTCTTGGGAGTACCTCGACCGGCTGCGGCAGATCGTCTCCGTCAAGCTGGTCGTCAAGGGTATCGTGACCGCCGAGGATGCAGAGTTGTGCATACAGCACGGCGCGGACGGCATCGTCATTTCGAATCACGGCGGGCGCGATGAAGAGACGCTTCGCTCGACGATTGAATGCCTGCCCGAGGTCGCGGCAGTGACTCGCGGGCGCATCCCGGTCCTGCTCGATGGCGGCATCCGCCGCGGCACCGAAATCTTCAAGGCACTCGCGCTCGGCGCGACAGCCGTGGGCATCGGCCGGCCACAGGCGTGGGGGCTTGCTGCGTTCGGTCAGCAGGGTGTCGAGGCGGTACACGACATCCTGACGCGCGAGCTTCAGACGATCATGCGCCAGGCAGGCACGCCGACGATCGCAGCGATTACCGGGAACCACGTTGTGGCGCGCGCCGCTGCATCGACATTTGCGCGATAGAGGCGCGGACGATGTTAGCGGGCGTGCGGGATTGGCCCTCCCAGATTCCGTACCGAGAGGCGGCACCCAGCACGATCAAGCCG
>Ga0207675_100000206_pt1 | contig 54867 bp, 40 predicted proteins | sample KBSSwiS42_FD_184305 | JGI IMG/M metagenome (GOLD analysis project Ga0207675, IMG submission 184305) | Switchgrass rhizosphere microbial communities from Kellogg Biological Station, Michigan, USA - KBS Switchgrass S4-2 (SPAdes) (version 2) | ecosystem: Host-associated > Plants > Roots >...
GATCCGCCAGCCTTGCGAAGGCGTCGCGGGCGATGCTGTTTCTCCGGGCCGACAACGCCCCCGTGAGGACTCCAATGCATCGCATGTCATTCCGCCTGTTGCCCGCGCTCGCCTTCGTAGCCGCACCTGTGTTCGCCCAGAACGCCATCACGCCAGCCGCTGCCGACGCCTCGCTTACCCCGCTGTCGGAAACCGCGAAGCCGAAGGAGCCGCTCGTCGAGTTCGAGATGATGACCTGGCCCGAGGTGAAGGAGGCGCTCGCCGCGGGCAAGACCACCGCGCTCTTTTACACCGGTGGCACCGAGCAGCGCGGCCCGCAGAATGTGAACGGCGGCCACAACCTCATGGGCAAAGCGACCGTCAAGGCGATCGCGCTCAAGTTGGGCAACGCGATTGCGATGCCCGTGCTCCCGTACACGCCGAACAATGCAAGCGCGGCCCTTCCCGGAACGATCGGCCTCACCCCTGAGATCCTCGCCGCCATCCTCGAGCGCGTGAGCGAACAGGCGATCGCCACCGGGTTCAAGAACGTCATTCTCATGGGCGACCACGGCGGCGGACAGCCTAACGTATATCGCGAGGTTGCCAAGAAGCTCGACGACACGTACGCGCCGCAGGGGATTCACGTCTACTACTGCGACGAGGTGTACGCCAAGGCACAGGCCGACTTCGACAAGTGGCTCGTCGACAACGGCTACCCCGCGAGCTCGCACGCCGGAATCCCCGACACGTCGGAGATGCTCTACCTCGGCGGCGACCTGTGGGTGCGGAAAGAGCTCGTCAAGACCGCCCTCGGCGACCCGGTGCGCCAACCCGGGCAGCCCTTTGACTCCACCGCACAGCGCGTCAACAACGGCATCACCGGTGATGCCCGCCGGTCCAGCGCCGAGTTGGGGAAGAAGGTCTTCGACATGAAGGTCGACTACGCGGTGAAGCAGATCCGAAGTCTCGTGGGCGGTCAGTGACGGACGACGACGTTCGGCTTCACCTCCTCCACGCGCTGCTCGCGGGCGGCGTCGCGCCGAGCGTCGGCGATACCGGCGCCGCGCTGGGCGTGTCGGAGTCCGACGTAGCAGCCGCGTATGACCGGTTGGCGGCGAATCGAGTGATCGTGCTCCGGCCGGGAACGCGTGACGTGCTCATGGCCGCGCCGCTCTCCGCGGTCCCGACACCGCACGTCGTTCGCATGGCCGACGGACGAGCGCATTACGGCAATTGCGTGTGGGACGCGTTAGGTGTCATCGCGATGCTCGGCCGCGATGGCGACGTCGCGACCGTGTGCGCGGATTGCGAGGCGCCGCTGACGCTCACGGTTCGCGCTGGAGCGCTCCAGCCCACCGACGCTGTGGTGCATTTCGCCGTGCCGGCGGCGCGCTGGTGGGAGGACATCGTGTTCACCTGAAGCACCATGCTCCTCTTCCGGTCGGAAGAGCACGTGCATCGGTGGTGCGAAACACGAGGATTGAATCGAGGCGCGGTATTCACGCCGGAGCAGATGTGGATGGTGGCGAACCAGTGGCATGGACGCCGGCTCGAGCCAGGTTGGCGGCGTTTTACGCTGGATGAGGCGGAGGCAGTGTTCGCGGGCGCTGGGTTGACGGGGGCGTTCTGGAGCTTTCCTCGTTAGTGATCGGGGCGGTCTACTGAAACATCGCCGGGCTGCCACCGATCCTATCGGCACGCAGCATCCTTCGACGCATCCGTCACCCCCCGCGGCGTCTGTGGCGCCTTCTCGACCAGCCGCCGTAACTCGGCGATCGGCTCCGGGTTGTCGTCTACCTGAAGCCGCAGGACCACGTCGTTATGCAGCCACACGCCCCCGCACTTCTTCACGATCAGCATCGCCGCGCTCTGTTTGCCGCGCGTGTCACCACCCGCCGCCTGCCCCGCCTCCAGCGCCGCGACGAGCCGCAGGGCGAGCGAGCCCTCCGTGCGGTTGTACGCCGCCATCATGGAATCCACCACACCCGGTCCGGCGAGAATGTTGCCCTGCGCGGTGACGTGCGCCCCCTGCCGATCTCCCGCCCAGGGCGTCGCGCGCGGACCAGTATACGCCGCCACATTACCCTTCGCGTCCACCACGGCGAACTGTCGACCGAGCTTCGACCAGCGCGCGCTGTCCGGATCCGGGTCCTTTTCCCACACGGCCTTCACCACCTCGGCCGCCGACTTCCCCTGGCGCAGCAGTGCCAGCGCCTGCGGCCCGTAGCTGACATCGACGATCGCCTGTGTCGCTGCGATCCCGACGCCGGCCTCAGCCCAGAGCACACCGTTGCCCACCGAGAACACGCGCGACTGCACCGCGCCTCCGAGTTGACCGGAGGCCGAGTCGTATGCGATGATCGAGAAGGTGCCCGTCGGAGGCAGATCGCTGTCCCGCTCGACGGACGTGCACGCGATCAACGCTGCGGCAGGGACGAGAGTTAGAATCTTCATGGATCACCACCGACTCACGGTTTGAAATGGACGAACAGCAAACCTGCGGCAAAGGACTCGCTCAACACTCCGCGCTCACGGCCAGCCTCGGCGATCTCGTCGCGTCGACGGCGCGTGTGCTCGAGGTGCACATGAAAGCTCTGGATCTTACCGACGAAAACGCGAAGCGCGAGTACGAGGCCTATCGCGAGCTGGCGAGTGCGCACCGGCGCATCGCCGGGGAGCTGGCCGACACGGCGGAGCGCATGGCCGGATATCGAACGCTCCCGATGGGCCGTCACGACATGACCGTCATGATGTCGGCTCCGCCGCGCCACGCGTTCGCCGGCTTCGTCAAACAGGAGGAGGCGCTCGTGGCGCTGCTCGAGACGCGGCTCGCACAGGACAAGGCCATGCTCGCCGCGATGGCAACGGGCGGGTGACGACGTCACCGACCGTTGTCGTTAGGCGTGCGACACCACACGACGTCGCCGACATCGTGCGGCTCGCGCTCGAGGTCCAGGACGCGCACGTGGCCGGACATCCGGATCTCTTCAAGCCGGGTGGCGTCGAGCCACACGCCGAAATCGCCACGCGCGTGACCACGCCGGGACAGTTCTACTGGGTTGCGACGCTCGCCGACGACACGGTCGGATACGCCTATGCGCGCCTCGTGGTCGAACCGGAGTCGTTGTGGCGCTATGCCTCACGTCTGCTACTGCTCGACCAGATGGGCGTCGATGCGCGACATCGCTCGCGCGGGATCGGCGAGGCATTGTGGGATGCCGTGCGGGAAACGGCAGCCGCGGAAGCCGTCCACCGCGTCGTCCTGAATGTCTGGTCGTTCAATCGCGGCGCGCGGCGGTTCTACGAGCAGCTCGGATTCACGCCGTTTCAGGAGCGCCTGGCGTTCGCGATCGAGGCGCCGGACCACCAGTCCGGTTAAACTTCCAGTCCCGGACATCTGAGGTCACATGTCCAACGGCCCCTGCCATCACATCACTGCCATCACGACGGTCCGTCAGCCGGAGCACTACCAGTGCGATGAGTGCATCAAGACGGGCTCCCGCTGGATGCACCTCCGCACCTGCCAGGCGTGCGGCGTCACGCTCTGCTGCGACAGCTCACCCAACAAGCACGCGAGCCGCCACGCGCACTCGAGTGGACACCCCGTCGGCGCCTCCGCCGAGCCGGGTGAGCGGTGGCTGTACTGCTATCAGGATGACTCGTTCGCCGAATACTGACCGACGTGAACCACCGAAACCTGCGTCGGGGCGGATCGTACGCGATGAGACCTCCCCCCACGAGACCACGTGCTCGCTGTAGACCTGCGCAATCTGACGAAGCGGTTCGGGCCCGTCACCGCCGTCAACGACTTGTCCCTCCAGATCGAGTCCGGTGAGATCGTCGCCTTCCTCGGCCCCAATGGCGCCGGGAAGACGACGACCATCGACATGCTGCTCGGCCTCGCGCGACCCGATGCCGGAACCGTTCGCGTGTACGGCACGACGCCGGAAGACGCGATAGCCCGGGGCGACGTGTCTGCCGTCATGCAGAACGGTGGGCTGCTCAAGGACTTCACCGTCGAGGAAACCGTCGCGTACACCGCATCCCTGTACTCCCACGCGAAGCCGGTGGACGAGGTCCTCGATCGCGCCGGTATCGCGGCCATCGCCGATCGGCGCGTCGCTAAATGCTCCGGCGGCGAGCAGCAGCGCCTCCGCTTCGCGATGGCGCTGCTCTCCGATCCGCGGTTGCTCGTGCTCGATGAACCGACCACGGGAATGGACGTGGAGACGCGTCGCGCTTTCTGGGGCGCGATTCGCGAGGACGCCGAGCGTGGGCGGACGGTCATGTTCGCGACGCACTACCTCGACGAGGCTGACGCGTACGCCGACCGCATCGTGCTCATTCGTCAGGGATCCGTCGTCGCCGACGGCACGACGTCCGAGATCAAGAACCTCGCGTCGGGCCGGGTGGTCCGCGCCACGCTCCCCGATGCCGACGAGCGCACGCTCCGCGCGTTAGGCGGCGTCACGAACGTCGAGTGCCGCGGCGACACGGTCCTCGTGCAGTGCGCGGACTCGGATACCGTCGCACGCTACTTGCTCACCCACACCGCTGCGCGCGATCTCGAGATCTCGTCGAAGAACCTCGAGGCGGCGTTCGTCGCCCTGACGAGCGATATCGCGGCGGAGAATGGAGCTTCCCGATGACGACGTCCGTCCAGGATTCCACCGCGACGCCGCACGCCCACGAACGCCAGGTGCCACCGCTCGGCGGATTCAATCTGACCGCGCTCAAGCTCGAAGTGCGTCGCGTACTTCGCAATCGGCGGACGGTGATGTTCATCCTCGTCTTCCCGAGTGTGTTCTTCTTCATGTTCGGGTTGTCGTCGAAGGCGCAGGCACAGGGCGGCCCGGCGGCCATCGCGTACGTCATGATCAGTATGGCCGTCTACGGCGCGATGGTTGGCACGACAGCCGGCGGCGCAGCGGTCGCGGTCGAACGCAGTCTCGGCTGGAGTCGTCAGTTGCGCCTGACGCCGCTCCGGCCAGGCGCCTACGTTGCGATGAAGGTATTGACCGCGATGACGTTAGGCCTGATCGCGATCGTGGCGGAGTTCGCCGTGGGCGCGCTGTCCGGCGTGCACCTCGCGCCGCATGTCTGGCTGCTCTCCGGGCTCGCCGGCTGGCTCGGCTCGTTCGTGTTCGCGGCGTTCGGCCTGTTCATGGGATTCCTGCTCCCGTCCGAGAACGTGATGCAGTTCGTGGGGCCGCTGCTCGCCGTCCTCGCGATGTTCGGCGGCCTCTTCATCCCGCTCTCGGCGCTGTCGCCGACGATGCGCACGGTTGCGCATTTCTCGCCCGTATGGGGCGTCGGAGTGATCGCGCGAGCGCCGCTCGTGGGTGGGTTCTCGTCAGGCGCGATCATGAGCGTCGTCGCGTGGACGCTGGTGTTCGGAGTGGGGGCAATGGCGCTCTTCAGGCGGGATACGGCACGGGTTTAGGCGACAGGCGACAGGCGGCCGGCGGCCGCTTTACCGCGCAGTCCGAAGTTACCTGCCGCCTGTCGCCTGTCACCTGCCGCCTTTCGCGTGCGGTTCACAGCTCCAGGTACAGCGATGCCGTATCGATGCGCGCTCCATTGGATCCCAGCGAATAGCCCGGAATCACACCGACCTCTTGATAGCCGAGTGGCTTATAGAAGCGATCAGCCACATTACGGCGTGCGTTGAGCAACAGGAGCGAACGGCCGCGCTCGCGCGCGGACGCATGCAGCGCCGTCATCAGCGCTGCGCCGACGCCCCGGCCACGAAGCGTCCGGGCGACGAACACCTTCTGCACGTCAGCTCTGTGCCGAGCGTTAGGCAGCGACGGGAGCCATAGTTGCGCGGAACCCACTACCCACCCATCACGGAACACACCCACGAGCAAGCGCGAGCCGGCGGCGAGCTCGGGACCGAGACCGATCCAGTACTTCCACGCGGCGGCCGGCACGACGGGTGGGATGAAGCCGAGGGGCGCTCGGTCGTCGACGGTGTCAACGAGCAGATCGACCAGCGCCGGCACCAGCGACGGGAACTCGTCCGGCCTCACCGTGCGAATCTCGATGGTCATGCGCGTCCCGCCTAACGCCCGGCCGACTCGGTGACCAACAGCGGGATCCGCCGCCCGTCGCGCGAAGCGACATCATCCGCCACGTCGAACGAGCCGTCCCATCGAGCGAGCAATACCGACGCGAGGCAGTTGCCGACCACGTTGAGTGACGTACGCGCCATGTCCATGAACGCGTCCACCCCAAGAATGACTGCGACGCCCTCGACTGGCAGACCGAATTGCGTGAGTGTACCCGACAGCACCACCAACGAGGCGCGAGGCACTGCCGCCATCCCCTTACTCGTCAACATGAGCGTCAACATCATGAGGATCTGCTGGGACACGGGCAGCGCGATCCCCGCCGCCTGCGCGACGAACATCGACGCCATCGCGAGGTACAGCGTCGTCCCATCCATGTTGAACGTGTAGCCGGCGGGCAGCACGAACGAAGCGATCCGACGCGGCACACCGAGTCGCTCCATGTTGGCCAGTGCCAGTGGGAGAGCCGCCTCGGATGACGCGGTCGAGAACGCGATGAGCCACGGCTCTTTCGTCGCGCTCCAGAACCGCCGCACCGGAACCCGGAAAGCCATCGCGATCGGTAACAGCACGAACAGAGCGAAGACGATGAGCGCACCGTAGAGCGTGAAGACCAGCGCGCCGAGGTGTCGCAGCACACCGATGCCGCTCTTCCCGACCGTCGTCGCGATGGCGCCGCCGACGCCGATGGGCGCGAACCGCATCACGAGCCCGGTGAACTCGAACATCACGTCGGAGAGCGCCTGGCAGAATGTCAGCATCAGCGTCTTCGCCGGCCCGCGGACCCTCGCGAGTGCCACGGCGAACACGATGCTGAAGAACGTGATCTGCAGCGCGTCGTTGTGAGCGGCCGCGTCGACGAAGCTCTGCGGAACGATGTGCTCCAGAATGCTTCCGAAGGCTGGCGCCTTCGCGATTGGCTCCGCGCCAGCTTCGGCGGCCGTCGTACCGAGTGTCACACCCGCCCCCGGCTGTGCCACGTTCGCGGCGAGCAGCCCCACGGCTAGCGCCAGAGCGGTGACGACCTCGAAGTAGATGAGGGAGCGGACGGCGAGTGTTCCGATGCGTTTCATGTCGCCGCCATGTCCCGCGATCCCCACCACGAGCGTCCCGAAGAGCAGTGGCGCGACGAGCGACTTGATCATCCGAAGGAACACGTTCGACAGCACCTGCAGGTCGGACGCGCGAAATCCGCCACCGGATCGGTCCGGGAACATCCATCCCAGCAACACGCCGACGATCACCGCAATCACCACCCATTGCGGCTGCGAGATGCGGCCGATCCAGCGAAGCCGGGACATGCGATGCGGCGTTAGGCGTCCGACGAGTCGGCGTGGCGTTTTCGGGCGTCGAGCCGGTCGAGCCAGCCGACAGTGTGTTCGGCGACACTCCCGAGCGCACCGGGTTCCTCGAACGAGTTCCCGGCGCGCGGAACTCGCACCAGGACGGCGGTTCCCTGCAGTCGATCGAAGACGTCGGTGTACCCGGGCCGTGCGGGCTGCTCGTTGGCGCCGACGATGAACAGCGTCGGGGCGGTGATTTTCGGTACCGCGGCGCGCGCGAGCCCGACCAACGCACCGCGTACCGCCACGGCGAAGGTCCGGCCCGGCCGGTTCGCCGCCGTGAGGAGCACGGCAGCAGCACCCGTACCCGCTCCTGCGAGGATGGTGCGATGGGCCCCGGCGACGCCCTCGCGCTCCGCCCATTCGCACACACCGGCAAGCCGCGCAGCCGCGCGCTGGACATGGGCGTGACGCAGGTCATCCAGCCCGTCCGGATGCTGTTCCTCGCGCGTGAACAGGTCGACACGGAGCGTCGCATATCCGGAAAGACGGAGTCGACCAGCGAGGTAGCGCTCGATGTAGCTGTTGCGACTGGCCCCGCTGCCGCTGCCCAGAATCACGAGGCCACGCACGCCGCGTGCGCGCTCCCAACGTGTCGCTGATCGTACGCGCGGGACGCCAAGCTCGCCTGCGACCGTCGCGTCGAAGGCCGGGACGCCGATCGTCCGTTCCACCGGGCGCTCGTGAGCGTCGGCCCGCGTTAGGGCCGCACCCAGTTCGCGGCTCATATCGCGAACCTGCAGCGACACGCGCCGGGCAGTCTCGCCCGTCAGTGCGAAGACGTCGTCATCGCTCACGGGACTGTATTCCGCGTACGATGCCGAGATCGTGTTGAAGCGGGGCGGCGTCATCACCACGACCAGCTCGTCGACTTCAGCGCGAACCTCCTCCGCGCTCGTTTGAGCGGCCACTGGAACCGCCACGACGATGCGCGCCGGCCGTCTGTCGCGAACGCTGCGGATTGCCGCGCGCATCGTGGCACCGGTGGCCATCCCGTCGTCGACGATGATGACCGTGCGCCCGCGAAGATCCAACGACGGGAGACCGGCTCGATAAGTAGCCGCACGTCGCTCGAGCTCCATGCGCTCCCGGTCCACCAGCCTGTCAACGATCCGCGGCGGCACGCCGACGTACCATGCGATCGAATCCGCGATCACACGATGGCCTCCCTCCGCGATGGCACCAAGCGCGACCTCCTCGATGCCAGGGACGCCGATCTTGTGCGCCACGACAACGCCGATTGGCGCGCGCAGATGATCCGCGACCTCGCGGGCGACGGGAACGCCAGCTCGCGCCAGGCCGATTACTACGACCCCTGGCTGGCCGCGGTAGGCACCGAGCAGTCGGGCGAGTGCGCGTCCGGCGGCGGCGCGATCGCGGAACATCGCGCGCGGGGTCACGAGCTCGAGTGGGCGCGGCATCATCGCGTGCTCGCGTGCGCGCATCAGGGGTATCTCCATCGCGGGTCTACCCGAAACACGCACTGGGCCGGTGAAACCGGCCAGCAGCCGTCGCCGCCTAACGACTATCGATTCGCGACGACCGACTCAGTCGGCCATGACCCTCGCGCCGTTCCGCCGCAGGCGCCGTAGTGCTGCGGTGGCCTCGCGGACGTACGGCTGCAGCTCCGGATCGGCCGTGCGCCAGGCCGCCATCACGAACGCATAATTCGCGGCCGCGGCGTCGTGCTGCCCGAGTCGATCGAGCACCCGCGCGCGCTCCATGGTCCACAGCACGTCATCGACCCCGTTGCTGCACGACGTCGTTCCCGGCCAGCGTCGCTCGAGCCGATGAGCCGCCTCTCGATAGCGCCCGGCCGCCATGAGGAGCCGCACGATCGTCACCCTGTTGTCCGACCAGCACTCCGAGAGCGTATCCTTCGTGCCGGCGAGCACCCGCAACGCAGTTGCCGAGTCACCCCTCGCCAACGCGAGGTACCCGCGGCCCGACATGATGTACGCGCGAATCATTGCGTCCTCAGACGGCGTGCGAATCCGATCGCCCTCCGCCCAGAACGAGTCGATGTAGGTGCGGATCGCCGCGGTATCACCGTCGGTGGCCCACCACGAGTACAAGCGAGGCATCCGGGTGCGAGGGGCCAGCGCGAGAATTCGGTTGAACTCGGCGCGACTCGTGTCCCGAGGCACCGCGTTGAACCGGGCCAGGTCGTACATGATCAACGCACGCATCCCGTGGGAGTCGAGCGAGATCAAGCGGTCCGCGTCGCGGAGGTGTCCTCGAAACTCCAGCCCCTTCAACAGCTGCCCCGCCACACAGCCGTGACGCGTGACCCGTAGCAGCGTGTCGGTCTGCGGCCGCGCGATGTACGCTCGCGTCATCCGAACCACCATTTCGGCCGAATCCGGTATGTGCCGGAACAGTTCGGCCGCCGCGCACAGCGCATCCGGCGGCAACGTGTCGACGAGGCGAGCGACATCGATCGCCGCGGCACGCGCCGGATCGAGCAGGTCACCGGCCAACCGGATCAATTGCGACCGCGGACCCGCGGGCGCCAGGGCCAGATAGGCGTGAATGTAGCGACGTGCGCTGTCCGCCCCGTCGAGATACGCGGCGAAGCTGATCGGCCTGACGTAAGCGGGGGCAAATGCCGAATCGAGCGAGATGGCCCGCTCGTATCGCGCAAGCGTGCCCCGGTCATCCACTTCGCCCACGATCACGTCGCGGTCATACTCCGCCTGAGCCTCGGCGTGCAGGAATGCGATCTCGGCGTCGTTAGGGTAGCGACGCTGCGCCTCGGTGAGCGCTTCGCACAGCCGATCGAAGAGCGCTTTCTCGTTCGAGTACGTCCCATCCGTCAGCGCGCGCCGGCGCGCGAAGTACGTCTCGGCCGTCAGTGAATCGATGCTCGCGAGAAGCTGCTCGCGCGGTCCCAGGCCACGCACGTAGTGGCTGGGCAGTCGCATCAGCTCGTAGGCGACCGAGTCCGGCGGATCGTGTGGGTCGCGCCACCGCCTGACGGCGGCGAGCCGGTGATACGCCATCGCGAACGTCGTGTCGAGCGCCAACGCCTCCTCGAAGCGCGCCTGCGCCGAATCCCACGCCGCCGCGCGGTAGTATTGCTCGCCTTGCAGGTACGTCTTGAGTGCCGCCAGCGAGTTCGTCGGCGACGACGTCGCGTGGGCCATGTCGATCCGCCGGGAACGACCGAGCTCGCGTAGCACGCCGAGCGTCAGCGAGTCGGATAGTCGGTCCATGCGCGCGCTCACATCGCGCCGCTCGAACTCGGAGATCGTGCGGCCGGTCCGCACATCGAGCAGGCTGACCGTCGCGCGAACGGAGTCGCCGGCGGCAAGGAGCCCACCATACACCACGAGGCGCGCACCGGTCGCCTTGCCTAACGCGCGCGCCGACGCCGAGTCGGCCCGGCCGCGCCAGCGGTGCACCACCTCCGACGCCGGCACCGCCCGGATCGCCCCGGCTCCGTCCAGGCTTCGCGACATCACGTCGACAAGCCCCTCCTTCCAGAGCAGCAGAGCGGGCGCCGCGATATCGAACGGAGCGACCGCCACCAGATTCGGGTCGTAGGCCGCCGTCTGCTGCGACTCCCACACGCCGAAGGACGCGACCACGACGGCCACGCCCGACGCGACCGCCACACTCGCCCGGTTCCACTTCCGACGCCCGCCTCCCGCGAGCGTGGCATCGTCCAGCGCCAACGCCAGCTCGCCAGCGGTGCCGTACCGCTCCTCGCGCGACGGGGACATCGCGCGCAAAACCACCGTCGCGAGCTCCCGAGACACGTTGCGGCACAATGCCCCGGGATCAGGAGCGTTACTCGTGCCGGTGCCCGCGACGACGTCCTGGACGGTCCGTCGAGCGAATGGCTGGTCCCCGGTAAGCATCTCGAAGAGCACGCAGCCGAGCGAGTACACGTCGCTTCGACCGTCGACATCCGAAAGGCCGAGCGCCTGCTCCGGGCTCATGTACGATGGCGTGCCGAGCATCGGCATCGCGATCTCTCCGGTGTCGGCACGAATGACGTTGTTGCTATCCCCGGCTTTCGACATCGCTCTGGCGATACCGAAGTCGGCGATGACCGCGTGCCCTTCGTGCAGCAGGATGTTGCCCGGCTTGATGTCGAGGTGTACGACGCCGCGGCGGTGCGCGTAGTCGAGTGCCTGCGCGATCTCCTTCCCGAGTCGCACCGCTTCTTCCGGCGCGAGATGCATCTCACGCAGCAGACGATCTCGCAGCGTCTCGCCTGCCGCGAACGGCGTGATGAAGTACAGAAACGACGGCTCGCCTTCTCGGTCCGACTTCACCTCGCCCGAATCGTGGAGCGGGAGGATGTGCGGGTGTGACAGGCTCGCGGCGATCTCGATCTCGCGCTCGAACCGCTCGCGGCCGATCAGCTGGGCAACCTCCGCGTGCAGCGACTTCACCGCCACCTGACGCCCATGTTTGGCGTCGTTGGCGAGGTAAACCGTTCCCATCCCGCCGCGACCGATCTCGCGCACGATGTGGTAGCGCCCGCTGATCGGCGACGGAATCTCCGACGTCATCTCGGCCAGCAACGGCCCGTACGCGACGGTCGCCGGATCCGAGAGAATCGTGTCGCCCTTATCGCATGCCGCGATCAGATTGCCGAGCTCCGCGCGGAGCTCGGCATCGTCGCGGCACACGTCATCGAGGAACGCCGACCGGTGCTCCGGCTCGACCTCGAGGGCGTCGTCGAGCAGGGGCTCGAGCAACTTCCAACGTTCGTGCGACAGCGAGCCGAGCGTCATGCGAGGTCGTCTAGTTGGTCCCCGACACCGGATCGTGAGAGGCCTCGGGACCGAGGGCCTGGTACAGCAGTCCCCGCGCCTTGATCCAGTCGCGCCGTACCGTGCGGACCGCGATGTGCAGCGCTTCGGCCGTCTCCTGCTCGGTCATCCCGCCAAAGAATCGGCATTCCACCACCCGAGCGAGTCGCTCGTCCAGCTTCGCGAGCTTATCGAGGGCTTCATGGAGCTCGAGGAGCGATTCGGCCTGCGAGTCTGCGGCCGTCAGCTCATCGTCGAGCGTGACATGGCGAAGCGGTCCGCCGCGTTTCTCTGCCCTCCGGCGTCGCGCCCGGTCCACGAGAATGTGTCTCATGGCAACGGATGAGACGCCGAGGAAGTGGGCGCGATTGCGCCAGTCCGTGCGCTCGGCGCGCGAGAACTTCAGATACAGCTCGTGCACGAGCGCGGTCGTGGACATGGAGTCGCTCGGCCGCACGGCGAGCTCGCGGCGCGCAGCGCGTCGCAGCTCCTGATAGACTAGCGGAAGAATCTGATCGAACGCCTCGCGGCGGCCCGCCCGAAGGTCTCCGAGCAACTCCGTGATGCTCGTGGTATGCTCGGGGGGCGCCTGCGAACGGTCGATCGAGGCTTCGTGATCGAGCATCGCTGGCAAAGACCACGCATCGGCGCGAGCAGGCATCTGGCGCCCGATCGGCTGGCTGCTTCCGATCGGCGTTCGAGCCTCTCCGTCGAGCTGTTGATCGCGAATGATTAACTGCGGTCGAACACGCCGCAATGTGCTGCGACTATTCGGCCTCGCACTCTGGTCGGTCTCCACGGCTCTCGGGCGAGAAACGTCCGGATTTAGGCCGGTTTCGACCGCGCGTTTGCGTTGACTGGAAGCACTCATGGGGTCCCAGGGAGGGCTACCGCTGTTGCATCGGACATCGATGAAATACGACGTGGCGATACGGCCGTCAGTCGTCGTCGTCCCCAGGGGGACGGCTCACTACTGCACGGGTACTACGTAGTCGCGGAACTAAACCGGACATTACCGTCATCCAGCCGATACACCTGTTTCCTGGCTGCCCCGTCTCCACGTGACAGGCAAGAACCCCCGCGTGCGGGAAATGGTTCACGCTATGCGCGGTTTGGATGACGCTTGACTCTGCGCCGTGCCTCTGCCGCTGCCACTGCCCCTGGCCGCCTGCCGTGCCTAACGCTCGTGCCGCCGGCTAGCTTTCATCATATGACACAGATCGCATATCTCGGAACCGGCCTCCTTGGGGCCGCCCTCGCTGAAGCCGCCGCCAAGCGCGGCGACCAGGTCACCGTCTGGAACCGTACCGCCGACAAGGCGCGTGCGCTCGAGCAGTTCGGCATCCACGTTGCCGCCAGTCCCGCGGACGCGGTTCGTGGCGCGACCCGCGTTCACCTCGTGCTCAAGGATGACTCGGTCGTCGAGGAAGTCATCGCGGCACTGCATCCGGGACTGGATCCGGACGCCATCATCGTCGACCACACCACCACTCAGCCCAAGCTCACAGGCGAGCGCTCGAGGCGACTGAACGCCGAAGGGGTGCGCTACATCCATTGCCCGGTCTTCATTGGACCCGCCGCCGCGCGCGCGGGGCAAGGGATCATCCTCGCGTCCGGTCCGAAACCACTGTTCGACGCGGTGAAGGATGCGCTGTCACACATGGCCCCGCGCGTGGAGTACTTCGGCGAGCGACCGGATCTCGCCGCGGTCTACAAGCTGTGTGGGAACGCCATCATCATCGGCCTGTCGGGCATCGTGGCCGATGTGTTCGCGATCGCTGGTGGCTCGGGTGTTGCGCCGGAGGACGCACTCAGGCTGCTCGACTTCTTCAATCCGGCAGCGATCATCACGGGGCGCGGGCGGAACATGGCGAAGCGAAACTTCGCGCCGGCGTTCGGGCTGGTGATGGCGAGAAAGGACGTTAGGCTGATGATGGAGTCCGCGAATGGCACGCCGCTCATCACGCTCCCGGCGATCGCCGCGCGCATGGACGCCCTGATCGCCGAGGGGCTGGGCGAGTATGACTTGGGCGTGCTGGGGAAGGACTCGGTGATCGAGGCCCTTGACTGATTCCTCAGCCGTGAGTCGGTAGCTCGAGTCGTTGCCTGTGAACGCCGTACGGCATGACGCAGGCAGCTAACGGCTAACGACTCCCGACTCCCGACTCGCACGCTTCGACCAGGCGTACAGCGGCAACCCCGCGGCCATGAGGGCAACGCCCGCGAGCGACGGCAACGGCTCGCGGGCGATCGTTGCCTCGAGCATCAGTGCGCTCGCGACCGCGAATACCGCCGGCGTCACAGGAAAACCCGGGACGCGGTAACCGGTCCACGGCTGCGTGTCCCGCCGACGGACGACGAACAGCGAAGCCACTGCCGCGCCCGCGAACAGCACGACCGCGAACCCGGTGTATGTGACGATCGCGTCGAACGTCCCGGTCAGCACGAGCACACAGCTCCAGATGCTCTGAAGCAAGATCGACGTGACGGGAAACCCATCGCGCTCGCGCACGGCAGCGAAGGCGCGAGGCAACGCGCCATCCCGCGCCATCTGCAGATAGATCCTCGGCCCCGTGATCACCATGGCGCACACGCTGCTCGCGAGCGCCGCGAGCACGACCGGCGTCAACCAGTTGCGGCGGGCCGCACCGAGCAAGACTGCCGTCGTAGCCTCGCCAGGCGTTGGCGTCGCGGCGATTCCGCCAACCGACAGCGCTTCCAGGTACGTCATGTTGAGCGCGACGTACAAAACCGTCACGACCGCGGCCCCAAGCGCGAGGGCACGCGGAACGGTACGACGAGGCGTGTCGAACTCGTTGGCAACGTACGCCGCCGCGTTCCATCCACTGTACGTGAACATCGCCGGCACCAGCGCCGCCGCGATCCCTGTGACGCCACCGGGTATCAGCGGAGGTGCAGCCATCGGCGGCGGAACACCGGGAAGCGTGACGATGCCCACAACCACGAACGCCACGATGCCTATAATGAGCAGGACGGCCAACGCGTTGTTCGTGCGGCGAGACGACTCGAGTCCCGCAACCGCGACGGCCGTGAAGACGAGGATCAGCGCCACGGCCACCAGTGTCACCGGCGAGATCGTCACGGTCAACGGACCTGCGCCGAATCGGGCGAATGGCGGACTTCCGACGCTGGGCCAGATCGGCGTCAGGTAGCGCGCGAACCCAACGGCGCTCGCGGCGATGGCACCCGAGAACCCCGCGATGAACGACGTCCACCCCGACAGAAAGCCCGCGACGGGTCCGAACGCTTCACGCAGGTAGACGTACTCGCCACCTGCGTCCGGGAAACGCGACGCCAGCTCTGCGTACGAGAGCGCGCCGGCGATCGCGAGGACCCCACCGATGACCCACACCGCGATGAACCCCGAACCGCTTCCCGTCAGGCTGGCGACGATGCTCGGGACCGTGAAGATGCCCGCCCCGATGACCGTCGACACCACGAGCGCGGCACCATCGAGCGTTCCGAGTTGTCGCCGTTGCTTGCTCATCCGAACCCCGGGCCGTTTACTCGTATTGTCATGCCCACGCTTCGCACCGCCAGGCCTGGCGACGTCCCCGCCATCCGCGATCTGATCGTCGAGTCGGTTCGCGGCCTCAGCGTGTCGGTCTACTCACCGGCGCAAATCGAAAGCGCGCTCACGTACATCTTTGGTGTCGACACCCAACTCATCGCCGACGGAACGTACTACATCATCGTCGATGCCGACGCAGTGGTCGCGGCGGGAGGGTGGAGCGGCAGACAGACGTTGTTCGGCGGCGACCAACACAAAGGCGAGGCTGACCTAACGATCGACCCGGCGACGTCGCCGGCACGCATCCGGTCGTTCTTCGTTCATCCCGCCTGGGCACGACGTGGGCTCGCGCGCCAGATCTACGCCGCGTGCGAAGCGGCAGCTGCCGCCGCCGGGTTCCGGCGATTCGAGCTCATGGCCACGCTTCCCGGCGTACCACTCTATCGCGCGCTCGGCTTCGTGGATCTCGAGCCGGTGAGCGTGCCGCTGCCGGACGGGCTCACGCTCCCGTGCATTCACATGCAGCGGCCCATGGGAGTCGTAAGTCGCGAGTCGTGAGTCGTGAGCTGTGAACGGCGTTCGCGATACGACGTCAGGCAGCTCACGACCCACGACTACCGACTCACCAGATGTCCCCGACGGTGTACCCATCCGGGAACGGATCGTCGGGATCGACGACGTAGGACGCCATCCCGGTAATCCATGCCTGGCCGCCTAACGTCGGCACGACGGCAGGGTATTTCCCAACCCGCGTTTCTTCCACGAGGCATCCGGTGAACACGGTGCCCAGAACGCCGGCATGGCGGAAGGCCTGCCCGAGCGGGAGACGCCCTTTCGCGTGAAGCGTCGCCATCTTCGCGCACGTCCCGGTCCCGCACGGCGAGCGGTCGATGGCCCCGGTCCACGTGGACGGCCGGCTCCAGTCGAGGGTGCCCGTCGAGACGACCACCGCGTTCTGCCAGTCGGCGTCGTCGCGGAGCGGCGGGCCGGACAGCTGGGCGATCGTGACGCCGTCGAACCCCGGTTGCTCGGGATGCACGATCGGACATTGTTCGCGCGCAGCGGCCTTCACCATCTCGCCGATCCGCACGATGTCGCGCCCTTCGTCAGGCGTTAGGCGGAGACCGAACTGCGTCGCGTCGGCGATCACGTAGAACATCCCGCCGTACGCGACATCGACGGTCACCGTCCCGAGGTGCGGCACCTCGATCGCCCTGTCGAGGTAGGCGGCGAACGCCGGCACGTTCCGAAACGTCACGCGCTTCACCTTGCCGTTCACACAATCTGCCGTGACGCGAATGAGCCCCGCCGGTGTTTCCAGGGTGAGCTCCGTGACCGGCTCCTGCATCGGAACCATCCCCGTCTCGAGCAGCACGGTCGTGACGCAGATCGTGTTCGTCCCCGACATGCCGGGGTACTCCACCTGCTCCATGATCACGAACCCTGCATCCGCTTCCGGGTGCGAGGATGGCAGGATGAGATTGCAGTTCGCCGCCGGATATCCGCGCGGCTCACGCAGCATGCGCTTCCGCAGCCCGTCCGCATGATCGCGCAGGTGACACATCTTGTCATACATCGTGTCGCCTGGCACGTCGAGCACGCCTCCCACGATCACGCGGCCATGCTCGCCACAGGCGTGTGCGTCGACGGCGTGTACGAGGTTCGAGACACGCATCAGGCGTGCGACTCGAGCGGAGCGTCCTGCGTCGACCAGCGGCGCACCTGCGCGTCGTAGCGAGCCCTCGCCGCATCGACTTCGGCGAGATGCGCGCCCGACCAATCGATGAGCGCGTGGACGATCTGTCGGAGCGTCGCGCCCAGCGGCGTGAGCTCGTACTCCACACGCGGCGGCACCTCGGGGTACATCGTGCGGCTCACGAGCCCATCGCGCTCGAGGCCGCGCAGCGTCACGGTGAGCATCCGCTGACTGACGCCATCCACACGCCGACGCAGCTCGCTGAACCGCAGCGGCCCCGCCTCCGCGAGCACGTGGATGATGTACATGGACCACTTGTCCGCCACGCGCACGAGCATCTCCCGCGCGCGGCAGTTGGTCGGCGTGTGCTCTATCTCGGGTGGCGGCGCCGAGTGGACTGCTTCATTCACAGCCATGGTTACTCCGAGGTCACTGAGGCACGTTCGCGTGCGTTCTTTTCGTCGGCACGCGCCGTTCTTACCTTGACGATAGTTACCGACGGTAACCTAGGCAACAAGAGGTACTACCACACCGCGAGGAAGTATGAACACGATCTATCCTGCCGACCCCGTTATGGCGGCCTTCGGACTGCTCGTCGCCCGCCTGGTGATCGGGCTGCTCATGGCTGCGCACGGCACGCAGAAGCTCTTTGGCTGGTTCGGGGGCTACGGGCTCAACACGACCGGCGAGTTCTTCGTGCAGCTCGGCTTCGAGCGTGGGCGGGCCTTTGCTGCGCTGGCGTCGGTGGCGGAGGTGGCGAGTGGGCTGCTCGTGACACTGGGGTTCCTCGGCCCGGTCGGGCCGGCGCTCATGATCTCGGTAATGCTGGTCGCGGCGATCAGCGTCCATTGGAAGAACGGGCTGTTCGCGACGCACAACGGGATCGAGGTCCCGCTGCTGTACGCAACGGGGGCGTTCGGCCTCGCGTTGACGGGATTTGGCGATTACTCGCTCGATGCGCTGTTCGGCATTCGCGCGGCGTGGACGCCGGGGATCACGTGGGCCGTGTTGGTGGTCGGCATTGTCGGAGGGATAACGAACCTGATGATCAGGCATCCCGCCAAGGCACGGGCCTAACGCGGAAGTCGATGGTCGGTAGTCGTTAGTCTTTAGCTAACGACTACCGACCATCGACTCTACATGGTAGTTGCCTTCCGAGGGGGCACGTAGATAACCGGCAACTGAAGCTCGGTCAGCAGCTTGTTGATGGTGACCAGGTCCGCGTCCTCCAGGGCCTGGAGCTTCTTGAGCTGGTCCCCGACCTTGCCGGAGAAGTCCGCGAACATCTCGCCGTGCTGCTTCGTCGGCCCGTAGTCGCCCGTCTGCACCTGCCCGTTGATCGTGATCAGGATGTTGTAGAGCTTCACCGGCTGATCGAGCGTGCACTGGTCGGCGTGGCATCCCACCTCGTACAGCTCCGCGCGAATCGCCTCGAGCTTCTCGCGCAGCGGCTTCACCGCGTCGGACACGCGTGACCCGGAGGTGCCAGCCTTGCTCTGCGACAAACGCTGATCGAGCTGGGACTGGAGGTCCTCGATGCGCGTCGCGCCGTCGGCCACGTCGTTGATCCGGTCACGGACGTTGAGCGCGAGGTTAAACTGGCGCACGAGCTCCGCGGGCGGCGTCTTCACGCGCGGGTCCGACACGACCGTGAATTGCCTGACGAGTGTATCGCGGCCTGCGATGAGCCGGACCGAGTAGTTGCCCGGCGGGGCGACGGGACCATCGGTCGGGCCTTCATCGATCACCGTGTTCTTGAGCTGCTTGATCCCCGGATAGCGCAGATTCCACACGAACCGGTTCGTGCCCGCCCGCGCCGACACGATCGAGTCCGCTGGCTCGTAGACGAGGCTGTCGCGCATCCCCTCGCGGGCTCGACGCGCAATCGAGTCGGCCGCGGTCTTGAGCGTATCGTTAGGTGTCGAGTCGCTCGTGTAGGTGCGGATCACCTTCCCCGTACCGTCGCGGAACTCGAGCGTCACCTTCGTTGACGCCGTCGACTTGAACCAGTAGTCGATCGTGGCGCCGCCGCGTGGATTCTGCCCGGCCGTGAGACTCGCGCCACCGCCACTCACCCAACGCACGGCCGGCGCCGGCTGGAACACGAACATCCCTTTGCTCATCACGGAATCCGCGATCTGGCGCAGCACGGAGATGTCGTCGATCACCCAGAACGCGCGTCCGTGCGTCGCGGCGATCAGGTCGTTGTCATGGACGGCGAGATCGCGAACGCTCGCACGAGGCAGATTGAGCTGCAGTGGCTCCCACCGCGCGCCGTCGTCGAAGGACGCGTACACTCCGGTCTCCGTGCCCGCGAACAGCAGCCCGCGCCGGACGCGGTCTTCGCGAATGCTCCGCGTGTAGGCGCCCGTCGGGATGCCGGTGTTGATCGCCGTCCACGTCTGACCGTAGTCCGTCGTCTTCCAGAGATACGGCTTGAAGTCGTCCTGTTGATAACGGTTGGTCGCCAGATACACCGTGCCCGCATCGAAATGCCCGGGCTCGATCACAGCCGTCCGCGTGAACTTCCCGAAGCCCTTGGGTGTGACGTTCGTCCAGTGCGCGCCGCCATCGCGCGAGACGTGCACCATCCCATCGTCACTGCCCGCCCAGAGCACGCCTTTCGTGAGGGGCGACTCGGCGAAGGCGTAGATCGTCGCATACCACTCGGTGCCCGTCATGTCACCGTGAATCGGTCCGCCGGACCTGCCTAACGTCGCCGGATCGTGCACCGTGAGGTCCGGGGAGATCTGCGTCCAGCTCGCGCCTTCGTCCGTCGACTTGTGCACGTACTGCGACGTCACGTAGAGCGTGCTCGGGTCGTGCGGTGAGATGAGCGTCGGGAAGGTCCACTGGAATCGGAATGGCACATCCTTCACCGCCCATCCATCGTAGTTCGCCATCCACACCGAGATGTCGCGCTGTTGGCCGGTCGCGTGGTCCACCCGGCTCAGGAAGCCGGTGTAGCAACCACCATAGGTAATGTTCGGATCGCGCGGGTCGACCGAGATCGTCGCATTCTCACAGCCGGCCACCGGGTAATAGTCGCGCTCGCCGATCTGGCCGTCGTCCGAGCGGCTGGCGATCGACACCGTCGAGTTGTCCTGCTGTGCCCCATACAGGCGGTACGGGAACTGGTTGTCGGTCGCGACGTGATAGAACTGCGCCGTCGGCTGGTTGTAGATGCTCGACCAGGTTTCGCCACCGTCGTACGAGATCGTCGCACCACCGTCGTTGCCGTTGATCAAGCGGCGCGAATCCTTCGGATCGACCCACATGATGTGCGTGTCGCCGTGCGGCACGCGAACGCGCGAGAACGTCTTGCCGCCGTCCACGGAACGCCAGACGCTCAGGTTCATCACGTACACCGTGTTCTCGTCGGTCGGATCGGCAGTGACGGCCGAGTAATACCAGGCGCGCACCGACCATTTCTGGTCGTCGCTGGTGCGCTGCCACGTAGCGCCGCCGTCATCCGAACGGAAGATCCCGCCTGACGAGTCGGGCGCCTCGATGCTCGCGTACACGCGCTGTGGATTCGCGGGCGAGATCGCGACGCCGATCTTGCCTAACGGTTTCACCGGGATACCGGGGTTGAACGTGATCTCCTTCCACGTCTCGCCACCATCGGTGGTCTTCCACAACCCGCTTCGGCCGCCGCCGGAGTTCATGCCCCACGGCGTGCGCTGGAACTTCCACATCGACGCGAACAGGATGCGCGGGTTCGACGGGTCGATCGTGAGATCCATGCCGCCGGTGGAATCGTTGAGGAACAGCACTTTCTTCCATGAGCGGCCGCCGTCGGTGGTGCGGAAGATGCCCCGCTCCGCATTCGGTCCGAAGGCATGGCCGATCGCGGCGACGTACGCCCGATCGGGATCACGCGGATCGATCACGACGTCGCCGATCTGCTGCGTGTCGGTGAGGCCGAGGTGATGCCATGTCTCGCCGCCGTCGGTCGAGCGGTAGACGCCGGTGCCATAGGTCAGATCTTCGCGTGGCTGCGACTCGCCCGTGCCAACGTAGATCACGTTCGGGTCGGACGGCGCGACGGCGACCGCGCCGACCGATGAGATATCAGACTTGCCATCGGTGACATTGCGCCACGTCTGGCCACCGTTGGTCGTTTTCCATACACCGCCATTCACGGCACCGAAGTAGAAAACGAGTGGCCGGCTGGGATCGCCGGCGACGGCATCGACGCGTCCCCCCCGGAATGGGCCGACGAGCCGCCAGCGAAGCGCTTTGAATCGCGACGAGGTCGCCCCCGGGTTCGAATACAGGCTCGAGTCGTAGGCGGGATTCAGGAGGGCCGGCGGTGTCGCGCGCTCGGTGGGTCGAGGGGTTCGCTGCGCGCCTACGGCAACACCGTGGACAGTCAGCAGGACGACGGCAGCGCGAAGTACGCTCGGTCTCATGCAAAGGCTCAGGTTGGGAGTCTGGTAAGGCTGTTCGCTCCATGTCGGCACCGCCAGGGCCTGCTGTCCAGCGCGCGCGATCGGCGCTCCGCGTCGCCGGCAAACATCCAGAACGGAGGGGTCGACCGCATGAGCGGCATGAGCAGCATACTGGGCATCCCTCCGTGGCACGCATGACTCCTCGCGCAACGACTTGATTGAAGGCAACAGCTCTTCGGGATAGTGGCGTCCCGAGCGGCCGTTCCCCTTTTTCATTTCGGCTCGTGGGGAGAGGGCGCTTCCCGGTAGAGCAGGATGCTCAGTATGCTGCTCATTTCGCTCATGCGTTTGACCCCTGGGTTCTGGATGCTGGACGTGCGCCGTGAATCCTCCCGACCGCGATCCGCACCATCGACCGCTTATAAGTCGTTAGGCATTCACCGCCGGCCCACCAGTCGTGTTGATCCACTGCGTTGGACAAGTCCCGGACTGCTACGACCGTAGTCGTTCGATAGCGACGCCACTCTATGGTAGAGAGTGTCGCGGTATGTAACGACAGCGTCGCGCCGACAGATGACTTGCGCGGACTCACGAGCCGCGATGGTGGCCGCGAATTGGTTGCCAACCAAATGCACGTTGCTTCTGTCCAATCGCGGTCACCCTGAGCAGCAACGACTCAATGCTCCTTGTCCTTTCCCTCGGCGCCGCCGCTGTCCTTTTTCAGGGGCCGAGCCCTTCACATACTCCGCAGACGGCAACGGCAACCGCCGTCCTCGCTCGTCAGGCACCGACCATCGACGGCCGTGGCGACGACGAGGTCTGGCGTGAGGCGCCGAAGAGGTCCGGCTTTCGGCAGTTCTCGCCGCACGTCGACGCCGATCCTTCGTTTCCCACGGAATTCCAGGTCGCGTACGACGAGAAGAACCTGTACGTGTTCGTGCGGATGTTCGACCCGCATCCCGACAGCATCATGCACGCGCTGTCGCGTCGCGACGTGCGCGGGCCATCGGATCAGATCAAGCTGCTGATCGACTCGTATGACGACAAACGGAGCGGCTTCGAGTTCGCGGTGAATCCCGACGGTGTGAAGCGGGATTTCGCGATGAGCAACGACGGCAACGAGGATGATTCCTGGAACGGGATCTGGGATGTCGGCACCAGAGTCGATTCGTTAGGCTGGACGGCGGAATTCCTGATCCCGTTATCGCAGCTCCGGTACGCGCGGGCGCCGTCCCACACGTTCGGATTCGGCGTCTGGCGCGACATCGAACGGTACGCCGAGCGCTCGGCGTGGCCGGCCTACGTGCCAAACCGGAATGGGCTTAGCTCTCAGCTGGGTCGGCTCAACGGCCTCACGGGCATCACGAGCGCGAAGCGGCTCGAGGCGACGCCGTATGCCGTGACGAAGAACGTGCAGCGCACGATGGCGAACGGCCAGTTCCAGCGCGACCAGCAAATGAGCGTTGGCGGCGACCTCAAGTTCGGCGTGACGCCGAACGTCACGCTCGACGCGACGGTGAACCCCGACTTCGGCCAGGTCGAGGCGGATCCGGCACAGCTGAACCTCACCGCATTCGAGACGTTCCTCCCCGAGCAGCGCCCGTTTTTCGTGGAAGGCACGAGCTTGTACAAGTTCGCGCTGAACTGCTACATCGTCGTCGACTGCAGCACCAACGAAGGGCTGTTTTACTCTCGGCGCATCGGTCGCGCGCCGACGCTGGGAGACGATTACGGCGACGCCGACACACCGTCATCGACGCCGATCGCGGCCGCGACAAAGCTGACCGGGCGCACGACCCGCGGACTCTCGTTCGGCCTGCTCGACGCCGTGACGCCGCAGGTCACCGGCGTGCGCGATCTGACGGTGGAACCGCTGACGAATTACGCCGTCTTCCGCGGGCAGCAGGACCTGCGGGGCGGCGAGACCAGCATCAGCTTCATCGGCACCGGCGTGAATCGCCAGCTCGACGACCTCACCCGGCCGTTGCTGCACTCGAGCGCGTTCACGACGGGCGCGACGTTCCGCAATCGCTTCCACAACCGGCAGTACGAGATCGCGGGTCAGTTCGCGGCGTCGCGCCTTGCGGGGTCGGCGGACGTGATCGCGGCGACGCAGCAGAACGCCGTCCACTACTACCAGCAGCCGGGCGATGATTACGACGTCGACCCCACGCGCACGTCACTGTTCGGGCACTCGGAACAGCTCAAGATCGGGAAGTACGGCGGCGGCATCACCCGGTTCGAGTCGAGCATCGTTAGGCAGTCGGCCGGGTTCGATGTCAACGACCTGGGCTTCCTCCGTCGCGCCGATATCCTGGACTGGAGCACCTGGAGCGCGCTCACCTTTCAGGATGCGAAGTGGATCTACCGGTGGGCGCAGGTCAACGGCAACTACTGGCAGACGTGGAACACTTCGGGCACGCGGCTCGAGAACGCCATCAACGTCAACGGCCATATGGGGCTCAGGAACAACTGGGACGTCCATATGGGCAGCACGTTCGGCAAGTTGACGCCGAGCTATTGCGACCGGTGCACGCGCGGCGGCCCGGTGCTCCGCCAGTCACACACCTACTCGCCGTGGGGCGGCTTCAATACCGACGGCCGGCGGATCGTCTCGGGCGGCATGTGGACGAATCTCTGGTTCGGCGACGAGGGCAAGTCCCACGGGTACAATCTGAGCCCGTACGTGAACCTGCGGTTCTCGACGCAATTCCAGATCAGCCTCGGGCCCAACTTCACGCGCGATCACAACAACACGCAGTGGTTCGGCAACTTTACCGATACCACCGGGGCCACCGCGGGCCTGACGCATTACTCGTTCGCGCACCTGGATCAGCGAACGCTCTCGATGAGCATGCGGCTCAACTACACGGCAACGCCGAACCTCACGTTCGAGTTCTATGGACAGCCGTTCGTGTCCACGGGCACGTATGCCGACATCCGCGAGGTGAGCTCCACGCCCGGCGCGGACAAGTACGATGACCGCTTCGTGGCGTATGCGCCGCCGGAGGGAACCAAGACGCAGTTCAAGTACACGCAGCTCCGCACGAACACGGTCGTACGATGGGAGTATCGCCCGGGATCGACGCTCTTCGTCGTATGGACGCAGGGTCGTCAGGATGACTCGAACCAGAATCCCGACCAGTCGTGGTCGCGCGACTATCGCGACCTGTTCGGTTTGCACCCGGACAACACGTTCCTCATCAAGGTGGCGTACTGGTTGAGTCGGTAACTCGGGACATCGGGACTCGGGACATCGGGACTCGGCCGGGATGCCATTAGCGCCGAGGAGACTTCCTCCGCAGTAATAGCAGCCGGCCGAGTCCCGAGTCCCGATGTCCCGATGTCCCGATGTCCCGATGTCCCGATGTTCGCGCCCCGAGTCCGTCAGTTCCGAGAGTCGCGGTAAAGCGCGCGGAGCAGCTTCGTCAGCATGCTTCCGATGGCGGTGATAAGCGTGAATGCCTTGGCGCATTCTTGTTCGCCGAGGCGCTTGCAGCGAATGGCGACATACAGAATCGACTCCACCTCGAGCAACGACCCGCGCGCGATTGAGACGTGGTGCGCATACTCGAGCCGGTGCACGCGCCCGTTGCCCTCGGCAATGTTCGATGGCACCGACAAAGCAGCGCGGCAAATCTGGTTCGCCATCGCGAAGCGGCGGCCGCGGACCAGCTTTTCTGCTAGCTCGTCGACCATCGCGGCGAGTTCAACGCCGCGCTGCCAGACGTCGAGATCCTTGTAGCTGCGTACCGACATTGAACACCACCCTGTTGGTTCAGGGTGGCTAACCTGGGTGCAGGTTCATGTTGGCCCGGCATCAGACCGCTTCATCCCGGCCCAAACTATTGCACCCCGCCGAGTCCCGATGTCCCGAGTCCCGATGTCCCGGCAGCATCATTGCTTGACGAAATGCGCAATCCCGCCAAACCCGCGATAGCTACCGACGAGCGTGTCGCCGCGCAGCTCACCCCTGAACACTTCCACCGTGTCAGCGGATGACCAGTTCCGAAGGAAGGACAGCTCGACCTTCCCACTCTGCACAGTGCCGAGCAGGCCATCGATCGGCTCGTTAGGCTGCGTGAAGGTGGGCCGGCGCTCGAAGCGGCCGGAGAGTGCATCGCCTTGATCGCTCCGTGAGGACGGCGACTCCACGTACAGATGCAGCGCCAGGTATGGGGTTGTCTCCGCTTCGAGCGCCGTCCCCGCGAACTTGAACGTGCCCGCGATCGGCTCCGTCTGCGGCGCCACGACCTCGTAATTCACATACTTGAGCCGCACGAGCGACCCGAACACCCCGATCCCGCCGCGCACGCGATTCACGAGACCCGAGCCGGACAGTGCATCGTTATGCGTCCGGTACCAGTCGTAGTAGTTCGAGTCCACCGCCGACACCGTCACCGCTTGCGGGAAACCCGGGATGAAGATGTGAGGCAGCACCGTGACGTCCACGTTGCGCAGTCCCCCGGGGAGACGAACGCGCGTGCTGTCGGTGAAGAACGACCGCGGCCCGAACGGCGTCTCGATCCGCACGAAGTAGCTGCGAGCCCCCGGGGATTCCGGCCACTCGTAGACGACGGTGTCGCGTGAACGGTCGAACGTTGCCTGCTCCGCCACAACCATGGCGGCGCCCGCCGGCACGGACGTCTCGGCCGACAGAGCTTCGCCCCCGACCGTTTGCACCGAGAGCCGGTAGTTCCCACCGGCAATGAGTTCCGCTCCAGGCAACGAGAAGCGATAGATGCCTTCGCCCTTGCGGTCATCTCGAACGCGGCTGTCCTCCACCGCCGTCAACGTCTGACCATCCGGCGTCGTCAGTGTCACGATCGCCCCCGACTCGGCCACGCCTTCATCGCTGACGATGGGGTCCGCGAGGTCGAACGGCGGCGCGAACATCTGCACCGTCCCGTTGCGCGTCCGCTCCAGCAGCACCACCTGCGAGGACGCGCTGGCACTCAGCACGCCATGCAGCGACACCATGGAGTCCGTCGGCGGGATCCCGACCTTCTCGATCTCGCAGGCGGAGACCGTCACCAGGAGCGCGGCCACCGCGGCGCGAATCCGCACGCGAACGCGATCAGAAATCAATGCGCACCCCCACGCTCGGCACGATGGGAAACTGTGAGATCGCCTTGCGCGTCGGAGTATCCGTGGAATAGTCGTAGCGGTAAATGAAGATGTTCTTCGCGTTGTAGGCGTTCACCACGCTGACGTACGGCGCCACGATCCCACCCAGGATGTGGAATTCCCGCGACGCGTCGAGGTCGAGGCGATGGTTGGCGGGGAAGCGCGCCCCGTTGTGCGGTCCGCCTAACGGCTCGACGTAAATTGGCGGGTCGCCGGTGCCCCAGCGGTCCCGCGAGGGGTCGTACACGCGTCGGGCGACCTCGCCGACGATGGCCGTGTACGGGGTGCCGCTCGCGTAGCCGAATCGTGCGCCGAGTCGATAATGGGAGAGCCGCCACATTGCCACGACATCGAGGTCGTGTCGTCTGTCGTGCCCGGGGGCCCACGTCACACCGTCGCGCGTGCGCGAGCTCACGCCGTACGTGTAGGAGACCCATCCACCCAACCCGGTCGCGGGCTGATAACGCGCGATCATGTCGACGCCGTACGACCGCCCCTGGTCCGTCAAAAACTCGTCGCCGCGGATGCTCGGGTCCTCGGACCAGTTGGCTTCCATCACGCGATCGTAGTGCTTGAGGTACCCCTCGACACGAACGCTGCCGCTGGAAATCCGTCGCTCCACCCCCGCAACCCAGTGCCATGCGGCCGCGACCGGCGTGAACGAATCGCTGGCGACCCAGACGTCGAAGTAGCGGAGCGGTCCGTCGCCCGCGAGTGAATGCATCCACTGCGTCGCGCGTCCGGCCCCAACCGTGAATGCGAGATCCGACGTCGCCAGGAACTTCACCGTCACGCGCGGCGAAAGCGCAGCCCAGTCGCGGCCCGTGAGCGCCTCGGCGCGCAGCCCGGCGTCCACCATCCAGCGCGACGACACCCGCCACAGGTCCTCGATCCACAGCGCTGCCGACGTCGGTTTCTGCACGATGTCGAAATCGGTCGTCCCGGTTTGTGACGAGCTCGAGGAGTAACGGATGCGATGCGTCGCCAGCTCGTAGCCTAACGACGGGTCATGCTTCGCCCGGTGCCCGTGCAGCGACCCGGCGAGACGGAAATCACGAACCTGGTTGCGCTGTGCGAACGCACCATCGCCCACGTCCAGCAGGGTCGAGAAGTTCGACGTCGACACGCGCTGCTCGAACGTTGCATTGTCCCCGAGACTCCAGCCGAACAATGGAACGCGCGCGTCAGGCCCGAAGTTTTTCGCGAGCGTCACGCCGATGACGTTGTTCCCCCAGTCGACGTCCCACTGCCCCTCGCCCGCGCGCGACGGCGTCGAGTCGGCGGCCAGCTCGGCAAAGTTCGCGTCGAGGACGTCCCGCCCCGAGTACCCGGTGATGGACACGCGCCAGTTTCCCGGCAGCGCGTACGCCGCGCGCCCGTGGAAGTCCGCGAAATGGTACGGGAGCACGTTGTTCGAGAACGCCGTAACGACGGCATCCGCGTACGTGCGACGCGCGGCGAGGCTCCACGTGCCCCGCCCCCTCGCGAACGCGCCACCGATCCGCCCAGTGGCGGCGAGCGCCGAGAGATCCGCCGACACGTGTGTGCCGGGCCGCGTATCGTCCAGTGACCGGACATCGAGCACACTGGAAAGCCGGCCGCCGTATTGCGGCGGGAACGCTCCGGAAATGAGCTCGATCCCGCCAACGGTCGCATCCATGAATGTGCTGAACAGCCCGCCCAGGTGGAACGGGTTGTAGATCGGGAAGCCGTCGATGAGGATGAGATTCTGATCGGCCTCGCCGCCGCGAACCGTTAGGCCAGTGTTGAAGTCGTTGCGCGCGACGACGCCCGGGAGCAGTTGAACGGTGCGGATCACGTCGGGCTCGCCGACGCTCGGAATGCCGGCGATGGCGGACGCTCCCATGGTGATCGTCGCGACGTTAGGCCGGGTCACGAAGGTCTCGACGTCGGTCGGGACGGCGGATGTGCGCACAGTGGAGAGCACGTGCGCTTCCGGTTGGAGCGTGACATCCACGAGCACCGTGTCGTTCCCGCGAATCCGCAGGGCGTGATTCACGGCCCGGTAGCCGAGCAGGCGAACGCGCAGCGTCGACGCGCCGGCCGGCACACCGCTCAGTCGATAGCGGCCGTCGGCCGCGGCAATGGTTCCGAGCGAGGTGCCCGCGACCGTCACCGACGCGCCCGCAGCGGGCGTGGTAGCGCCGCTGTCCGGTCGTATCAGTATCCGTCCCGTGACGACACCAGTGGATGGATTCTGCGCCAGGACGGCGGCAGGCAGGAGGCAGAGGAGAGTGAAACGTGCGCCAACGGCGGCGAATGACACAGGCGATGCGGGTTCGGGTCGCCCAATGATAGTCGCGGGCGATCAAAGGGGTCAGAGTCGTTTGAATTCACGGCGCTCGGCTTTTCCGAGATCTCGAATTCAAACGACTCTGACCCCTTTGATCCAACGCCTAACGGGCCACAGGCCTCGCGCGGTAGGCCATCCGCGTCATCTCCCGCGTCCCCCGAATGCCAACGGTAATGAACGCCAGGCCGACGACCGAAAATGCGACGAACGCCCACGGAATCACACTCCGACTCCGCAGCAGATACGCGTCGGCCGGGTTCTCGGGATCGTAGTACGCCGTGTACGTGTTCCCGACCGCGTAGCGCCCCACGACGCGACTGGCCCAGCTGCCGCTGCGACTTTCCCTGAGGGGCGTGACACGGCTGGCCGTGTACGATCGGTCAGCGACACGATAGCGATACACCACCACCGGCTCGTACGTGCTTCCGTCCGAGTCGCTGTGCTCGTCCACCCGCGTGCTCAGCACGGTCGCCGCCACGGGCTGAAAGACGGAGAGGCGTCGCTGTTCCTTCGCCAGCATGCGCGTGCCAATGGCGAGAAAGACACAGCAGAACGCGCCCATGAGCCAGAGGCCAACCCGACTCCGGCGAACGTTTCGCTCGTCCCGCGGCGTCAACGCGCCCGACCCCTGCGCGGGACTCGGCTCGAGCCTCAGGAACTCGCGCACGAGATCCACGACAGCCTGCTTCGAGGCGTGGCCGCTCGAGTAGTATGACGTCCACGGGATTCGCCGCTGGTCCGCGAGCGTCACCGAGATGCGGTACGTGTTCCCGTCGTTCGACGCCGATTCCTCGAGCGACACGTCCGCCACCTGATCCAGCGGGATGACTTGCCGCTCGACGCGACCGAATCGCTGCTTCGCGATGATGAAGACGCGCTCCGTCCTGCTGAACGCGAACGTCTTGCGCGCCGGAAGCGCGACGAGCAACGCGCCGCCAAGCACGATGAGCGAGCCAATGACAATCGGAACGCTGCCGCCGCGCCCTTCGGGCTGGGCCACACCTAGGAAGATGGCCCAGCCGCCAAGCGCGACCAGGAAGACCCCCATGGCGCGGAGGGCGGCCGCGGAATCGCGGACGATAAGCTCTGTCGGAGTTCGGGCAACGATCTTCATCTTTCTCGGGTCGACCGTGGTGACGTTCCGCGCAGCCGCCAGCAAAGCGTTAGGCTTTCACACTCCACACGCCATTCCATGCCCATTCGGGTTTGTCTCGCCGGCGCAACAGGTTGGGCAGGCTCCGAGCTCGCACGGGCAATCGCGAGGCAACCGGACGTCGGCATCGTGTCAGCCGTTTCGCGTACGCACGGCGGGCGGTGCCTGAGCGATGTGCTCCACGACTCCCTGCTCGATTCCCCCGTCTACGGATCCGCGGCCGAGGCGTTGGCGGACGTTCCGTGCGACGTGTTCGTCGAATACACGAAGCCCGACATCGCCAAGCGCAACATCCTCGCGGCGCTGGAAAGCGGCGCCCACGTCGTGGTCGGCACGTCCGGCCTCACGGATGACGACTTTGCCGATATCGACGTCATGGCGCGCCGTCAGAATCGTGGCGTCCTCGCCTGCGGCAACTTCGCCCTGACCGTCGTGCTGTTACAGAAGTTCGCCGAGACGGCAGCGCGGCTGATTCCGCAGTGGGAGATCGTCGACTACGCGCACGACTCGAAGGTGGACGCGCCGAGCGGGACGGCGCGTGAGCTCGCGAGCCGGCTGTCGAAGGTGCGCGCTCCCGAGCCCACGGTACCGATCGACCAGACGGTTGGCCCCCGGGACTCACGGGGTACGACGCTCTCGGGGTCGCAGGTGCATTCGATTCGTCTTCCGCGCTTCGTGATCAGCGCCGAGATCATCTTCGGTATGCCCGATCAGACGCTGACCATTCGCCACGATTCGGGAAGCAGCGCACGTCCCTATGTCGACGGCGCGCTCATTGCCATTCGCCGCGTCTCGACGCTCGTGGGCGTCCATCGCGGACTCGACGCCGTGCTCGACCTGTGAGGCACACATGAATCGCCTGGCGCGACGGATCGCGACCACAACAGCGCTCACGCTCACGCCGCTGGTGCTTGCCATGTGCCGCGGCGAAACGCGCAATGATGACACCAACTACGACCACGTGATGTCGTTCGACACCACGCGCATGCGTCTCGCGCGCACGAACGACACGCTAGCGCTGCACGTCGAGCTCGCCGTCAAGCCCGAGCAGCAGAGCATGGGCCTGATGGAGCGACGGCGCTTGGCCAGCAATGCTGGGATGCTGTTCGTGTACGACAGCACACAGGCGCCAGATGCCAGTTTCTGGATGTACCGGACGCGCATCCCACTCGACATCGCGTTCGCCGACTCCAGCGGTGTCATCCGGAGCATTCGCGCCATGGTCCCGTGCCCCACCGAAGTCGCCCAGGGCTGCCCCAGCTACACGCCGGACGTGCCGTACGAGTATGCGCTCGAGGTGAACGCCGGCTATTTCGCTCGCCACGGCATCGTGGTCGGCAACACGCTCCTGCTGACGGACCTGCCCGCACCCGGCACGCGCAAACCGTAGGCGCGGATTCTGCCGCGTACATTTCGGCATGACTGTTTGGCGGCTGGAGCAGGTCCTTCGGTCGGACCGCCGCCCCGCGCCGCGTACGCGTCCCCAGGACCGTTAGGCATGCCGACTCCCACCATGACCCCCCAGCGTCGCGGCGGCCAACCAACGCCGCCGTCCGGCTCACCGACGCCCGGCACACCAAAGGCTGGGACGCCGCCCAAGCCGGCCATGCCGCCGCGGCGGGCGTGGCTCACGTTCCTGGCGATCCTCGCCGCGAACTTTCTGCTCATGCGGTACTTCTTCCCGTCCGCGAACGCGCCGGTGAAGGTGCCGTATACGCTGTTCAAGCAGGAGGTCACGAAACGGAACGTCCGCGACATCTACAGTCGCGGCGAGAGCCTGACGGGACACTTCCGCTCACCAGTGACGTACCGCTCGCCGAAGGACAGTGCCGCCGGCGTGCAGGCGAAACCCGTGACGTCGTTCGCGACGACGCTTCCGGCATTCGTCGATCCGGGACTCGAGTCGCTCCTCATCGAGAACGGCGCGCAGATCTCCGCGGAGGCGCCCGACGAGGGCGGGAACCCCCTCACGTCGCTTCTGTTCGGCTTCGGCCCGACCATCCTGATCTTCGTCTTCTATTTCTGGTTGTTTCGGCGCGCGCAGCAGGCAGGCGGCCTCGGAGGCGGCGGGCTGCTCGGAGGAATCACGAAGAGCAGCGCAAAGCGCTTCGATCAGCAACAGGATGCTCGCGTCACGTTCGACGATGTGGCCGGAATCGACGAAGCGGAGAACGAGCTCGTGGAGCTCGTGGACTTTCTGCGAGACCCCGGCAAGTACACTCGGCTGGGGGGAACCGCGCCCAAGGGCGTGCTGCTCGTCGGGGCGCCAGGTACGGGCAAGACGCTGCTCGCGCGCGCCGTCGCCGGCGAGGCCGGCGTGCCGTTCTTCTCGATGAGCGGCTCGGAGTTCGTGGAAATCATCGTGGGCGTGGGAGCCGCTCGCGTTCGCGACCTGTTCAAGACGGCACGCGAGAACGCACCCGCCATCATCTTCATCGACGAGTTGGATTCCATCGGGCGAGCGCGCGGGCAGACGGTCATTGGCGGGTCGAGCGAACAGGAACAGACGCTCAACCAGATCCTCACGGAGATGGATGGCTTCTCGAGTCGCGAGGGCATCATCGTCCTGGGGGCGACGAACCAGCCGGATGTGCTCGACAAAGCGTTGTTGCGACCAGGGCGCTTCGACCGCCGCGTCATCGTCAACCTGCCGGACAAGACGGGCCGCGAAGCGATCCTCAAGGTTCACACGCGCCGCGTTCCGCTCGGGTCGGACGTTCGGCTGGACGAGATCGCGAGTGCGACACCGGGGCTCGCCGGCGCGGACTTGAGAAACCTCGTCAACGAGGCGGCACTGCTTGCCGCTCGTCGCGATCAGAACGATGTGCGCCAGAAAGACTTTTTCGATGCGCTCGAGAAGATCGTGCTCGGCCCCGAGCGCCCATTACTCATGACTCGACCGGACCGTGAGCGCATCGCGTACCACGAGGGCGGCCACGCCATCCTCGGACTCGTAGTGCCGGGTGCCGACCCAGTGCATCGCGTCACGATCGTCCCGCGCGGTCAGGCGTTAGGCGTGACGTACCAGCGCCCCGACAGCGATCGCTACAACTACCCGGAAGAGTATCTGCGCGCGCGCATTGTCGGCATGCTCGGTGGCCGCGCCGCGGAGGAGCTCGTGTACGGCACGAAGACCACGGGTGCCCAGAACGACATCGAGCAGGCCACCACCCTCGCGCGGAACATGGTCACGCGTTGGGGGATGAGCGAGCGACTCGGGCTGGTGCAGCTGGCTCCGCGCGAGAACCCGTACCTCGCGAGCCTCGACGGCACCGGCTCGTCGAAGATAGTCAGCGAGGAAACCGCCCGGGTCATCGACGCCGAGGTGCTGCGGATCATCAGCGAGTGCCACGACGAGGCGCGTCGGCTCCTCGGGGTGCACCGCGGCGCGCTGGAAACGCTCGCGCACGCGCTGCTCGAGCGCGAAACGCTCGATGAGCGCGAGATTCTCGAGGTGACCGGACTTCCGGCCGCGCCAGCGCTCCCGCTTAATCGAGTGCCGGCCTGACCGCTGCCTTCCGGGATCAGGCCGGTCCTCGCGTGACAGGTCCTTGGCGGCGGTCCTCGTGGCGCCGTTCGGCCTGGCGTCGCTGTGCCTCGCGCCGCTCGGCGTGGCGTCGCTCGTTCTCGAGCCAGGTCATCGCCGTATCGGTGGGCTCAGCAGTCCGGGCAACCTGGAGCAACAACACCAGGCGCTCAATCGGCAACTCCGTCCAGTCCGGCGGAATCGGCGCAAGCCGGCAGCGATCGGTTCCGCTGTCGAAGGTCAGCCAGCCCCGTCGGTATTCCTCCGTGAGACCAATGGTGCTTGCCGGGATCGTGTCCCAAACTATCCACCGGGTACCGGCCTCGTCATCGAATTCTCGTAGTGCCATGCACGACGCCAATTGCACGGGTCAAGCCACGACTGCGAAGCCGGTTCGGACGGCGAAGTTGGCGCTGTGTCGGTGCCTCGGAGACGGGGGGTTATGGGCTGCCGGCGACCGGACGCTGGCTGATGTACCGGTCGTCGCGCTTACCGCACCGGACGCAATGCCGCCGGCGGCGCAGCTCAACGACCTCGGCAACCTGCCGCCGCGAGGGTGCCACGGCACCGCCCGGCCGCACGGTCTCGTAGGGCGTCCACGGGCTCCAGCGATGGAGCAGCCAACAGCGCGTGGCCGCCTCGATCGCCTTCCCGGACTCGTGCGGGGTTGGCCGGCCCGCCGGACCGCCTGCCTGAGCATCGTGCCTGCGAGGTTTGGAGGCGTCCATGCGGCTGGGCCGTTGGTTTGGACTCTAAATATTGATGGATGGGACCGGAAACGGTCAAGGGCCACCGGTCGCGTTAGGCGCCAGGGAATCGAGGCTCGCTCGGGCATGGCAACGGTCGGCACGTGACCACGGTGCTTCAGGATTCAGTCCAGGCGGCGCTCGCGAACGCGTACACGCTCGAGCGCGAGCTGGGCGGCGGCGGCATGAGCCGTGTCTTCCTCGCCGAAGAGCGCGCGCTCGCTCGGCGTGTAGTCGTGAAGGTGCTGTCGCCGGACCTCGCCGCGGGAGTCAGCGCCGAACGGTTCCGGCGCGAGATCCTGCTCACCGCGCGCCTGCAGCACCCGCACATCGTGCCCGTCCTCACGACTGGCGAGGTCGACGGCCTGCCGTATTACACCATGCCGTTCGTCGACGGCCAGTCGCTCCGCGTGCGCCTGGTCAGGACCGGCGCGATGCCGGTGGCCGAGGCCGTTGGGATCCTGCGCGATGTCGTGCGGGCGCTCGACTTCGCGCACGGACAGGGCGTTGTTCACCGGGACATCAAGCCCGAGAACATCCTCCTCGCCGGTGACAGTGCGACCGTCACCGACTTCGGCATCAGCAAGGCGCTGGACGCATCTCGCGCGCCGGGTCGCACAGGCGCGCTGACCGAGCTGGGCTTCGCGATCGGAACGCCACAGTACATGGCGCCGGAGCAGATCTCCGCGGACCCGGATGTCGACCATCGCGCCGACCTCTACGCGCTCGGCTGCGTCGCCTATGAGGTGCTCGCGGGCGAGTCCCCATTCGCGGGCGTGAGCCCAACGGCGCTCCTGCGCGCTCACCTGGTTCAGAATCCGGAGCTGATCAGTGCGAAGCGCACCGATGTTCCCGAGGCCTTGTGCACGTTGATCGCGGGCCTGCTGTCGAAGGATCCCGCCAACCGGCCGCAAACCGCTCGCGACGTGCTCGCGATTCTCGACGGCACGGCGATAACGCCGAGCGGAAACGTGTCGAGCGTCGCACTTACCGGCGAAATGAAGAGCGTCGCGGTACTGCCGTTCACAAACATGAGCGCCGATCCGGCGAGTGAGCATTTCGCGGATGGCCTCACCGATGAGATCATCACCGACCTCTCGATGCTCAGGACGGTGCGGGTCATCTCGCGGCAGTCCGCGATGCGGCTCAAGGGAACGGACAAGGATGTGCGGACGATCGCGCGTGAGCTTGGCACGCGGTACGTGCTCACCGGCGGCATTCGTACGGCCGGCTCGAACCTTCGCGTGACCGCGCAGCTCGTCGACGCGACCGCGGACACGCCGCTCTGGGCCGACAAGTATACCGGAACGCTGGATGACGTGTTCGACATCCAGGAACGCCTGTCGCGTCAGATCGTGGAGGCGCTGCGCGTCCGCCTAACGCCTGACGAGGACCGGCGCATCGCCGAGCGGCCGATCGCCGACATGCGGGCGTACGAGTTCTACCTGCTGGCTCGGCAGCAGATCTGGAGCTTCACCAAACCGTCGCTCGAGCGCGCGCTGCAGCTCATTCGTCAGGCGCAGGACCTGGTGGGCGAGAACGAGCTCCTCCTGGCGGCCGAGGGCATGATCTACTGGCAGCACGTGAACGTCGGCCTCGTGCCGGTCGACCAGTACGATGAATACCTCGGCAAGGCCGAGGCGTGCGCGGAACGCATCTTCGAGCTGAACCCGCAGTCATCCAAGGGCTACGGACTTCGTGGCGCGATTCGAAACAACCGGGCCGACGCCGCCGGCTCGCGGGCCGATTTCAAGAAGGCGCTCGTGTTCGACCGCAACGATCCCGAGGCACTCCTCTGGCTCGGCTATCACTACGCCGTCGCGGGCCGGATCCCGATGGCCCGCGCGTTGATGGATCGACTGCAGCAGGTGGATCCGCTGACATCGATCAACCTTGCGATGTACGGGATCGTGGCCATGTGCGACGGCGACTACGTCGAGGCGATGCGATGGACGCAGCGGTCGGTCGAAGTGGACCCCGCCAATCCGACGCACCGCATGCTGCACGCGCAGACGCTCGCCGCCAACGGCCGGCAGGAGGAGGCGATCGCGATGCTCCATGGTGTGTCGAGCGACGCGCCCACCATGGGCTGGGCGAGACTCGCGTCGGCGTTAGGCTACGCCCTGGAAGGCGATCGCCAGCAGGTGCTGAATGTTCTCACGCCCGATCTGCGCGACGCCGCCCGGTGGGATGACATCTTCTCATGGTGGATGGCGGATTCCTTTGCGCTGGTTGGCGAGACGGAGGCCGCGCTCGATGCGGTGCAGCGCATGATCGAGCTGGGGATAGTCAACTACCCGTTTCTCGCCGAGCACGAGCCGTTCTTCTCGCGGCTCCGTTCCGAGCCACGATTTGGTCAGCTCATGGAGCAGACACGCGAGCGCTGGAACGCGTTCGAGCCCTGAGGTGGTGCGATGGCCCGCAACATCGTGATCTGCTCCGACGGTACCGGCAACTCCTTCCGGCGACACGAGTCGAACGTCGCTCGAGCCGTCCAGCACCTTGCCCTGGACGACCACGACGCACAGGTCGTCGTCTACGACCAGGGCATCGGCACCGATGATCGGCGATGGCAGGAGATCGAGCACTATGCCAACACCGTGAGCGACCGGTCCGCGCTCGAGGTGCTCCACGCACCTAACGAATCCCGTTTTCGGCCCGTAGAAGGCGCTTCGCTCGTCTTCGGTCTTGCTTTCGGCTACGGCCTCGCCGAGAACGTGCGGCAGATGTATCAGGCGCTGGCGCGGCTGTACGACGAGGGCGATCACATCTTTCTATTCGGCTTCAGTCGCGGCGCGTTCACGGTACGCTCGCTCGCCGGCCTGCTCTATCGCTGCGGCCTTCCCGCGCGCGATCGCCACGAGGACAGGCGGCTCTTCGACCGCGCATGGGCGCTGTATCAGCCCATGCAGCCCGACCGCGACGCCATTGCGCGATTCCTATTGGCTGAGCACCAGCGCGAGTGTCGCGTTCGCTTCCTCGGAGTCTGGGACACGGTGAAGTCGTACGGCGGACTGCGACCTGTCATGCTTCCACATCTGAGGCACAACCCGATCGTGGACACGGTCCGGCACGCGGTCGCGCTCGACGAGCAGCGTGGTTGGTTCGACGTGACGACGTGGGGCCGCCTCGACCTGGACCGCGAGCCGGGCGCGGCGTGGTCGCGACTATCTCCGTCCGAGCGCGCGGCGATCGAGGGACAGGACATCGCCGAAGTCTGGTTTCGTGGCTGTCACTCCGATGTCGGTGGCGGGAATGGTGACGCGAAGACCGAGCGGATCGCTCTTCGTTGGATGTTCGGCGAGGCGCTGACGCAGGGCATCGGCGTGAGCGACGTCGGCCGTTCGCTGCTCGCGCCATCCCTGGAACCGGAGCGCGCCGAGATTCACGAGTCGCACACGGCTGCGTGGCGGGCGGTCGAGGTCGTGCCGCGGCTCGCGATCGACAACTCCGGGACCTGGCCGCGCCGGGTGCGCGCGCCGGCACCTAACGCGCGACGGGAGCCGCTGAAGCTCATGCGTAACGGCCGCGTTGCGATACACGCCAGTGTGGCCGCCTTAGAGGGTATTCCTACGGATAAGATGGTGTCAGTTCCGACGAACGACCTCGCCGCGCTCGAAGGCCGTTCATCCTTTCACCGTATTTCAGGCGCGCGTTAGCACCCCCAATTGTATGGTCGGAGCGCCGCCGGCATGCGTTCGCCTACAGTCAGTGCGAATGCGTGCCGGCGGGCACAGGTATTCACCAGGAGGCGCCTATGCAAAGCTCCACTTCGTTCGTATATCGCTCTGCCGTTGCCGCGGGACTCGTCGCAGTCGTCGCATGCTCGAGCGATAATTCTCCAACCACCCCTGTTCTGCCAACGGCGTACGCGGAGACCAAGCTCGTCGCCGATGACGCGTCACTGGGGGCAACGACGGTAGACGCGAACCTCGTCAACCCGTGGGGAATTGCGTTCAGCTCGGGCGGCACGATGTGGGTAAGTGACAACGGAACTTCGCTGTCGACGTTGTACGACGGGACCGGCGCGAAGCTCCAACTGGTCGTTGGTATCCCAAAGGCCGGCGGGTCGCCGGGTGGAAAGCCAACCGGGCAGGTGTTCAATTCGACGACCGACTTCCTGATAAACGGCGGCAACAAGGCCTTGTTCATTTTCGCGGGCGAGGACGGCACGATCTCGGCGTGGAACCAGGCCGCTGGCGCGAACGCAGTGATCGTGGCGGACCGCTCGGCCAATGACGCGGTGTACAAGGGCGTGGCGATGGCGTCGAACGGCGGCGCGAACTTCCTGTACGCGACGAATTTCAAGGGGAACTCGATCGACATCTTCGACAAGAATTTCGCCTATGTCTCGTCGTTCACCGACACATCGGTCCCGTCCGGCTATGGCCCGTTCGGAATTCACACGATCAACGGGCAGCTCTTCGTCACGTTCGCGAAGCAGAAAGCGCCCGACAACGAGGATGACGAGGCCGGTGTAGGAAACGGGTTTGTCGACATCTTCGACCCGGCCGGCACACTCGTGAAGCGCTTCGTGTCGAACGGGAAGCTCAACTCGCCGTGGGCGGTGGTTGCTGCGCCGGCGGATTTTGGCAGCGCGGGTGGCGATATCCTGATCGGCAACTTCGGCGATGGGTTGATCGGCGCCTACGATGCGACATCGGGCACCTTTCGTGGTTTCCTGCACGACTCGAACAACGCGTCGCTGGTAATCCCCGGGCTGTGGGACCTGCAATTCGGCGTGGGGTCCGCACCGGCGACGAACCTCTACTTCAGCGCCGGACCGGACGACGAGACGCACGGGTTGATCGGTACGCTGACGGCGAAGTAGAAGGTACAGGTTACTGGAGTTGGTTACTGGTATTTGAACCCTCGGGATGCCTCTCCCTGCGGAATGCGCATCCCGGGGTTCAGTGCCTTGTTTGTTTCGCCTAACGCCCGGTGAATCCGGACCCGCTGGCGGCCCATCTGCGTCCGTGCCCACGCCATAGTGGACAATCGGCGTGACGCTCGAGACCTTCCAGCAGTCATACCATGTCCGAGTGCCTGGACGCCTGACTCGCGGTGCTCGAGCCGAACCGGCCGCCAGGGCGCTCGAGACCGTTGCACAGATTGCCGCCTTGATGCAACGTTGGCGTCGGCTGCTCTGCCCGCGTCCTCCCCCCAGGCGCACGTCCTCTTCCTGAGCATGAATGCCCGAACAGCTCGGCCGGTTGCGTGATGGTTTGGCAGGGCGGTACGAAATCGAGAGCGAGATTGGCCGCGGCGGCATGGCCACCGTCTACCGCGCGCGCGACATCCATCACGACCGCCCCGTCGCGCTCAAGGTCCTCCACGCCGAGCTCGCGGAATCGCTAGGAGCCGAGCGGTTCCAGCGAGAGATCCGCGTCGCCGCGAGCCTGCAGCACCCGCACATCCTCACGGTTCACGACTCGGGAACGACGGGCGGGTACCTGTGGTTCACCATGCCGTTCGTGGAGGGGGAGTCGCTTCGCGACCGCATCTCGCGCGAACGGCAACTGCCGATCGCGGATGCGGTCCGGATAACGCGTGAGGTCGCCCTCGCGCTCGACTACGCCCACCGGCACGGCATCGTCCATCGAGACATCAAGCCTGAGAACATCCTGCTGATCGACGGCCAGGCGATCGTCGCGGATTTCGGGATCGCCCGGGCACTCGGCGGCAGTAACGAGTCGCTCACCAGCACCGGCATGATCATTGGCACGCCGGGCTACATGAGCCCCGAACAGGCGGCGGGTGACAGGGCGATCGACGCGCGCACGGACATCTATTCGTTAGGGTCCGTGCTGTACGAGATGTTGGCCGGCGAACCGCCATTCACGGCCGCCACGGCGCAGGCGGTGATCGCTCGGCTGATGACCGAGTCGGCGCGCCCGCTCCCGAATGTCCGGTCGACGGTCTCGCGTCAGCTGGCAGGTGCCGTCGAGCAGGCGATGGCCAAGTCGCCCGCGGACCGGCCGGCGACGGCCGGCGACTTCGCACGACTGCTCGAGTCGACGGCAACCATGCCGGCTGCGGCACCAGCGGCGTCGCCCCGGCGGATGTCGTGGTGGGCCGCAGTGGGCGCGGCGGTCGTGATCGTAGGAGTCGTTGGCGGTGCCCTTGGCGTCCTGTGGTCGCGGACCCACGCCGCCCGCACCGGCGACCGGAAGATCGCTGTGCTTCCGTTCGAGAACGCCGGAAGCGCGGACGATGAGTACTTCGCCGACGGCATGACCGATGAGGTGCGAAGCCGCCTCTCGACCATCCACGGCATTCGCGTGACCGCGCGCGCGAGCAGCGCACAGTACCGCCGATCGAAGAAGCTTCCGCGCGAGATCGGCCGCGAGCTCGAGGTCCAGTACCTGCTCACCGGCACGGTACGCTGGTCGAAGACGAACGGGGTGAACCGCGTTCGCGTGACGCCGGAACTGATCGAGGTCGCGAATGCGGATACTCGATGGAGCCAGCCGTACGATACCGTGCTCTCGGACGTTTTCGCCGTGCAGGCGAGCATCGCGAGCAAGGTCGCGGAAGCACTGAACGTGGCGCTCGCGCCGCCGGTCGAGGCCCAGCTGGCGGTGCGACCGACGTCCAACCTCGACGCGTACGATGAGTTCCTGAAGGGAGAGCAGATCACGGGCTCGCTCAGCAACACGAACCCGCCGACGCTGCTGCAGGGATTGGAGCATTACGATCAGGCGGTGCGCCTCGATAGCACGTTCGCGCGTGCGTGGAGCGCGATAGCACGTGCACAGTCGATTCTCAGCTTCACCAGTCCGACCAAGGAGTCCGTCGAGCGCGCACGCGTAGCCGCGGAGAAAACGCTGCAGATCGCCCCCGACCGCGCCGAGGCACGGTTGGCGATGGGATCGTATCTGCACAACATCAAGATGGACTACGAGGGGGCGCGCCAGCAGTACCTCGAGGGGTTACAGCGCGACCCGAATAACACCGATCTCCTCGGCGCACTCTCGACCGTGGAAGTGACCCTCGGGAAATTCGACGACGCGTTGGCGCACAGGAAGCAGGCCGCACTCCTGGACCCGCGCTCCGTGAACACCACGCGGCGGCTCGCCCAATCGTACCACGACCTCCGACTCTTTGCCGAAGAGCAACCAGCGTGGGATCGCGCGCTCGCGCTCGCACCCGACAACCTGCCAATCATCCAGGCGAAGGCGATTGGCCTCTTGGCCCTCGGCCAGCTCGACAGCGTCCACGCGCTCGTGCACGCGAAGCTCGCGACGATCGACACGACCGCACTGCTCGTCCGCTTCTCGCTCTATCAGGAGATGATGTGGACGCTGCCAGGGGAGCTGTGGCCGAAGATCCTGAACCTCACGGTCAAGGATTTCAACAACGACAAGGGACACTGGGGACTCAAGCTCGGGCATACCTATCTGCTCCTCGGCGACACCGTGCGCGGTCGCATGTTCGGCGACTCGGCGCGGCTCGACTTCGAGGCGCGACTCAGGGAGTTTCCTGACCGCGCTCAGTTGCATGAGCTCCTGGGTCGGGCGCTCGCGTTAGGCGGCCACCGGGCTGAGGCCATCGCGGAGGCGGAGCGATCGCTGGCGCTCCGGGAGACGACGTTGGACGCGAGCCTCCGCCCGTACGTGCATTTCCAGGTCGCCCGCATCCTGGTCCAGAGCGGAGAATACGACAAGGCGCTGGATCTCATCGAGCCGCTGCTGGCCATGAACGGGTCGGACGTCACACCCGCAGTTCTCCGGTTGGACCCGACATTCAAGCCGCTCATCGGGAATCCCCGCTTCCAGCGGCTGTTGCGTTAGGCAATAGGCCGCGGTGCCCCATACGGGCCACGTCTACGTTGCTGTCTCGGGGTACGGCAAGCGGGTCGTGCCCGCGGCGATGCCGTTCGAGTTCGCTCGGGCCGACGACGAGGCGTTGGTTGCCACAGCAACGTCGGGTGATTCGCCACACACCCGACGTATTGCGACGGATGCACCGAGCGATCGCGATATGGCCAACCCGGTCGCGACGGTCATCCAAGGCCCGGAGCGCAGGGAATGGTGGATCGACACCGGTGGCGTGTACTCGGTGCCGCTGCCCAGAGGTTGGACAGTAATCGTCACCGGCGAGGTGTCTCCCGCCTTTTACCTCGTTCGAGAACCGGATTGCGCGATCTTCGTCCAGACCGCGCGAAACCGCCCCGCCCTCGATAGCCTCACGGCACCAGGACAGACGGTCGTCGCGCGCGGCGACGACGAGGTCGCCGACTGGGTCGAGCTGTCGTACGTTCACGAGGGTCGGCTTTGGCGACAACGACATGAGCTGCTGCGCGGCAACGCAGTCGCAATGATCACGGGCCAGAGTGCGGCCGAGGACTTCGCCCGCGTTCGCGAGATACAGCAGGAGCTCACTCGTCGCGTCGTGTTCGGAAAAACGATCTAGCGGAATGAGGCACCTCACATGCTTGCACGCCATGTCGCGGCCCTTACGCTCGCAACCGCCCTAACGAGCGTCGGTTCGCTCCCGTCATTCCTCCACGCGCAGGACTCGAGCGCACGCGCCCCTGTTCCCGCCACGCCGCGCACCCTCCGCTTCACCACGGACGAGGGCACGTGGATGTCGCTGGACGTTTCGCCCGACGGCCGTACGATCGTCTTCGACCTCCTCGGCGACCTCTACACGCTGCCCATCGCCGGCGGCACGGCCACGCGGCTCACTGACGGCCCGACCTGGGATTCCCATCCCAGGTTCTCACCTGACGGCAAGCGCATCGCGTTCATCAGCGATCGCACGGGGGCCGAGAACCTGTGGATCGCCGACGCGGATGGGAAAAATCCGCGAGCGGTCACTCGCGGCGATCGCGCCTGGTACGTCGCACCCGCATGGACTCCGGATGGGAGCGCGATCATCGCAACGCGCCGGAATGGGTTGCTCGTAAACGAGTCTGAGCTCTGGATGTATCCCGTCGACGGCGGCGCGGGCGTGAAGCTCACCGTGCCTGGTCGGTTCGCCCACGGGCCGGCGTTCGGCGGCGACGAACGCATGCTGTATTTCGCCGCGATCCCCGGCGCGACCGGTGCCCCGGGCGCAGCGGCGCCGCCGGGCATCATCCAGCATCAGCTCTTCACGCTCGATCGCACGACCGGACGCGTCTCGCAGCGCAGCGGGCACGTTGGCGGCGCAATAAGGCCGACACTGAGCCACGATGGTCGCTGGCTCGCGTATGTGGGAGGCAACGGCGAGAACGGCACAGCGATCTTCCTCCGTGATCTCGCGAGCGGCGACGAGCGTTTGCTCGCCGAGCGTGCCCTGTGGGCCGTGAGCGGACGCACGAGCGACTATATGCCCGGCTCGGCGTTCACGCCCGACAGCCGCTCGCTCGTGACGTCCCTCGACGGCAAGCTCTGGTCGATCGATGTGATGACGGGGCGCCGCACCGCGATCCCCTTCACCGCTCAGGTCGAGCAGCAGCTCGCGGAGCTCGTGCGAACCGAGCACCGGCTCGAGGACTCCGTGCTGACCGTGCGTCAGATCCGCGATCCCCGCGTATCGCCGGACAACCGTCGCGTGGTGTTCTCCGCGCTCGATCGACTGTGGATCGCCGACTTGCCTGACGAGGCTCCGAACGGGTCCGCGCCGCCAAAGGTCGTACCGAAGCGCCTCACGACGAGCGATGTCGGCGAGTTCTCACCGAGCTGGTCGCCGGACGGGCGGTCCATCGTGTACGTCACCTGGAGCGATTCGTTAGGTGGCGATCTGATGCGCGTCCGGCCGGTGGTCGGCAGCACGGCCGAGCGCGTCTCGCCGACGCGAGCGTTCTACGACAAGCCCGTGTACACGGCGGACGGCGCACGGATCGTGGTCGAGCGCGGAACCCGACAACAGCGCGTCAACAACCGCGACGAGCAGCTCCGCGCCCAGTACAAGGACGTGGATCTCGTCTGGCTCCCGGGAGACTGTGCCGCCACGCGCTCGGCGTGCGCCACGCCGCGCCTCATCTCACCCATCACGTTTCCGTCGAACTACGACGGTCTGCCGGGCGGCGCGCAGTTCGTCACCGGCGTCGATCGCGTGTATGTGTACGACGGCGTCGACGGCCTGATCTCGATGGCGTGGGACGGCTCGGATCGCCGGAGCCTGCTCAAGATGACCGGGTGGGCGTGGACGAGGGGGGCGGAGGAGTCCGCCGACGAGATCCTGATCGCGCCTAACGGGAAGCGGGCGCTCGCGAACGTGCGGACCAACCTCTATCTCGTCGACCTGGTTCCGTCCGGCAGCGACGTGCCGGCCATCTCGACCGCGAAGCTCGCGCAATCGCCGCTCCCCACCACGCGGCTCACGGAGGTCGGCGGCAGCTTCCCGAGCTTCACTGTGGATGGAACACGTGCCGTGTGGTCCCTCGGCCCATCGTTGTTCGTCCGCGATCTCGGGCGCCGTGCCACGATGCGGTACGATATCGCGCTCACGGTACCCAGGGATCGCCCGCAGGGCGCCGTCGTGCTGCGGAACGCACGCGTCGTGACGATGAAGGCGAACGAGGTGATCGAGAAGGCCGACGTCCTCGTCGTGGGTGACCGCATCGCCGCGGTCGGACCCAGCGGGACGCTCAATGTCCCGGCAGGCGCACGCAGCATCGACGCTACGGCCAAGACGATTCTTCCCGGCTACGTCGACATCCACGCGCACATGTGGACGTCATGGGGCGTGCACCGCACGCAGCCGTGGGAGTATCTCGCGAACCTCGCGTACGGTGTGACGACGACCCGCGACCCACAAACCATGAGCACCGATGTGATCACGCTCGGCGACATGGTCGACGCGGGCATGATGGTCGGCCCGCGCATTCTCAGCACCGCGCGCGGCATCTTCCCGGGCGACGATATCTCGAGCTACGCGGACGCGCGCAACATCGTCCGTCGTTATGGAGAGTTCTACCACACCGGCATGATCAAGCAGTACCAGACCGGCGACCGGAAGCACCGCCAGTGGATCAACATGGCCGCGAAGGAATTCGGCCTGAACACGACGACCGAAGCCGGCGATTTCCGTATGACCATGACGCTCGCGCTCGATGGCTACTCCGGTACCGAGCACACGATCATGCCGTTTCCGCTGTACAAGGATGTTGCGAAGCTCCTGGCGGCGAGCGGCATCACCTACACGCCTACGCTGATCGTTACGGCCGATCTCGAGGGGTACTTCAACACGCGCACGAACCCGTACGCGGATTCGGTGCTCACGCGATTCACGCCGCGTTGGGAGCTCGACGACCGCCTGCAGCGGGCGACGAGCTGGATGCGTGACAGTCAGCTCCGGTTCCCACGCGCTGCAGCGGCACTGACGACGCTCGTGCGCGAGGGCGCTCACGTCGGACTGGGGTCACACGGGAACCGGCAGGGGCTCGGGGTACACTGGGAGCTCTGGGGCTACGGGATGGGCGGGATGCCGAACCAGGACATCCTCCGCGCCGCGACGATCGTTTCGGCCGAAGCCATCGGTGTCGCGGCGGACGTCGGTTCGATCGAGGTGGGCAAGAAGGCGGATCTCCAGGTACTGGATCGCGACCCGTTGAGCGACATCCGCAACACGACGAGTATCCGCTGGGTAATGAAGAACGGCCGGTTGTACGAGGCGGCGACGCTGACCGAGATCTGGCCGCGTCAGAGGCCGCTCGCGCGACTCTGGTGGGAGGCCCCGGCGGTCAACGCGGGCGCGCCATAGCGGCCTGGTAACTCCGGCTGGCGATGGCCCACCCGCCGGAGTTACCGTCTCGCGAACGCGGCGAGCTCGTGCTCGCTCTCCTTCACTCCATCCCGCGTCCGCGAATCCGCGATGACCACATTCCTCCGGCACCTCGTCGCTGGCTCCCTGCTCCTCCCCGCAATCCTCGTTGCGCAGGCCAAACCCGCCAAACCCGCCAAACCCGACCCGCGCATCGATCGGCTCAAGGCGGATCTCGCCACCGCCATCGACGCCAAGGCCAAGATGGCCCAGCAGATGGTCGATCAGGTCTTTTCCTTCGGTGAGCTCGGCATGCAAGAGGTCGAGACGTCGAAATACCTCACGGGCATTCTCGAGCAGAATGGCTTCAAGGTCGAGCGCGGCGTTGCGGGCATCCCGACGGCGTGGGTCGCGAAGTGGGGCAGCGGCTCGCCGGTCATCGCGTTAGGCTCGGACATCGACGGCATCCCGCAGTCCAGCCAGAAGCCCGGCGTCGCCGGTCGCGCGCGGATGATCGTCGGCGCTCCCGCTCACGGCGAGGGCCACAACAGCGGTGTTCCGCTCAACATCATCGCGGCGCTCGCCGTGAAGGACATCATGACGCGCGAGAAGATTCCGGGCACGATCATGCTGTGGCCCGGTGTCGCGGAAGAGCAGCTGGCGAGCAAGGCGTTCCTCGTGCGGGCGGGCGTCTTCAACGGCGTGGACGCGAACCTGTTTGCCCACGTGAGCAGCGAGTTCGGCATCTCGTACGGCGACGAGTCGGCACTTTCGCTCATCTCGGCGATCTTCAAGTTCTCGGGTCAGGCCGCACACGCCGCGGGCGCACCGTGGCGCGGCAAGAGCGCGCTCGATGCCGTCATGAACATGGCGAACGCGTGGGAGTACCACCGCGAGCACATGGAGCCCGCCCAGCGATCGCATTACGTCATCACGGATGGCGGCGACCAGCCTAACGTCGTGCCCGCGACGGCGGCGATCTGGTTTTACTTCCGCGAGCGCGACTATGATCGCGTCACGAAGATGTTCGAGGACGCGAAGCAGATCGCCCGCGCCGCCGCCCAGGCAACGTTTACGACGCTCGACACCGTCCAAGTCGTGGGCTCGGCCTGGCGCCCTCACTTCAACAAGCCGATCGCCGAAGCCATGCACGAGAACGCGGTTCGCGTGGGTTCGCCCAAATGGGATGACAAGGACATCGCGATGGCCAAGGCAGTGCAGCGCATGATGGGTCAGCCCGACAGCGGCCTGACCACGAAGGTACCCCCGCTCCGCACGCCGGAGCAGGCGGCGGCGGCGAGCGCGGGCACGGGGAGCGATGACATCGGCGACGTCACGTGGACGGTGCCGTCGGTCACGCTGTACTACCCGTCGAACATCCCGGGCACGCCGGGTCACAACTGGGCCGACGCGATCGCCATGGCGACGCCGATCGCGCACAAGGGCGTCGTCGCGGGCGCGAAGGTGCAAGCAATGACGCTGCTCGACCTGATGATGCAGCCGCGTCTCGTGGCCGACGCGAAGCGCTACTTCAGCGACGTGCAAACAAAGACGATCAAGTACAAGCCGCTCATGGCGCCGAGTGATCAACCCGCCATTTGGTTGAATGCGGAGAAGATGGCGCGGTTCCGCGACGAGATGCGGAAGTACTACTACGATCCGACGAAGTACGCGACGTATCTGGAGCAGCTCGGGATCACGTACCCGACCATACCTCCGGTGCCATGACATCGGGACATCGGGACATCGGGACATCGGGACATCGGGGGCCGGCTCCGATGCCACGCAACACTCCGAAAAAAGGGGAAACGGAAACGGCCGGAAACTACTGATCGAGCGGATCGCTCCGAGGGCGGGACGATTCCAATTGCAACGAGCTGATTTTGATAGGGGAACACCCTCGGGACGCTCATTTCATGCCTCCCGAGGGTGTTCCCAAGAAATCACGGCTCGTTGCGAGTGGGGTTTTCTTTCAAGCGGAGCGATCCGCAAAATCCGTTGTTTCCGGCCGTTTCCGTTTCCCCTTTTCTTGGATGCTAGACCAAGCGGGGAGGCAGACGCTGGTCGGCGCCTGGCCTAACGCGTAGCCGCCAGTGCCTCCGGTGGAGACTGGGGAGTGAGGACTCGTCCGCCGCGAGCCACGTTCGCGTCGTAGAACCGCCGGATGTTCGTCGCGATGTAGTCGAGATGATCTTCCACGGCGAAATGCCCCGCCTGCAGCCGATGCATCTCCGCCGACGGCAGGTCCACAAGATAGGCTTCGCCGCCTTCGCGGGTGAAGAAGATGTCGTCCTGCCCCCAGAAGATGATCGTCTTCGGCTGCCGCTCGCGAAGGAACCGCTGCCACTTCGGATACTGCGGCACGTTCGTGCGGTAGTCGTAGAAGAGATCGAGGTGCAACCGAACCGCGTTAGGCCGCGCGAGAAACGCGATGTCCGATTCCCACGCGTCCGGGCTCACGAGCTCCGGCTGCTTCGCACCGTGCAGGTAGATCGTCTTGACCGTCTCCCGAGTCAGAAACCCGAGCAGCGCCTCCTCCGTTTCCGGCGAACGCTTCTTCCACAGCGCGTTGCGCAGCCCGTCCCACGCGGCCGTAAACCCCACTTCGTACGCGTTCGAGTTCTGGATGATGAGCCACTCGAGCCGCTCCGGCCGTCGATCCACGAGACGGAATCCCACTGGGCCACCGTAGTCCTGCACAAACAGACCGTACGTCTCGAATCCCTTGACCTCGAGAAAGCGCTCGATGACGTCGGCGATTCGATCGAACGTGTACGCAAACGTCTCCGGATCCGGCGTGTCACTCAGCCCGAAACCCGGATAGTCCGGCGCGAGGACGTGAAATCGGTCCGACAGCGCAGGAACGAGATCGCGGTACTGATGGGACGACGATGGGAAGCCGTGCAGCAGCACGAGCTTGGGATTCGCCCGACTGCCGGCTTCGCGAAAGGCGATGTTCAGTCCGTCGACCTGGATGCTCCCGTAGGTCACGGACGTAGACGCATTGGACATCTGAAGACTCCCGACGTGGCCACGGACGAGCCGCTGTCATCCGTCGCTCGAGTTAGGGGCCCGAGTCCAGCGCGGCCGCCCCGAGAAAGCTGCTTCTCGAGTTAGCGGCGCGAACCAACGAGATCTTACCTCCGGCTTCGATCCTGCTGCTCGCGAACGACGGCGAGCAGGCCTTCAGTATCCTCGCGACACGCTCGACAGTTGCCGAGGTGCGTGACGAAATCGGCGAATCGGTCGGGCACCATATCGCCGCTCGCGACGATGTCACAGTACTCGTCGATGAAGTCCAATCCCGCTTCGCATCCAGGATCTCGGCCTGTGGTGCCGAGGATCTGGTCGAGTCGATGGTCAGTCATTGCGCTGCTCCGCGTAGCCTGCGTCGGTCAATGCGCGGCGGAGCTTCGCGCGCGCATCGTGAAGGGTCTTGTAGATCGCCCCACGCGTCGAGCCGAGTCGTTCCGCGAGCACGTCGATGGGAACGTCGTCCATGGTGACGCTTTGAAAAATCAGCCGTTGGCGCTCCGTGAGGTGCGCGTCGACGGCACGGTGGAGTGCTCCGATCAACTGGTCGTCCTCGAGCCGTTTGAGTACCGGTGGGGCCTGATCGGAGAGACGATCCCAGATCGTGTCGTCGAGCTCCACCTTGCGCTCGCGCCAGGCGTGGCGTCTCAAGCGGGCCGATGCCTCCAGGATCACGAACTTGCAGGCCCACGTCGTGAACCGCGCGGCGCCTCGATACGTGTCGATCTTGGAGAGAATGGCCATGAGCGCGTCGTTGGCGGCCTGAACGCACAGGTCATCCACCTCCTCCGCCGCTCGCGCCGGCAGGGTCGTGCGACGTCGCACCGCTTCGCCTCGCGCTACCCTAACGAGCATCGCATGGAGCCGAGCGATGGCATCATCGCGCGCCCCGCCTTCGTCCTGCAGGTCGCGCAGCCAGCTTGCGGATTCCGTATCGAGCGCGAGTGTGTCCATCACGGCAATCTAGTGGACGAATCCTGAGGTCGTTCAATCATTGCCCTCACCGGCGACGAAAAGCATCATCCCGGCAACGGTGTCCTGAGTTCCGGGTGACTCACCCGTGAACGGCAATAGGATCGAGGAAACCGAGGATACCTCCGTGACCGACTGGTTTCTCGAGGGCGTAGCCGACGCGCGCATCGCCATCCGATCGTACCGCCGGCAGCCGCGATTCACGATCGTTGCTCTCCTCACTCTCGCGCTCGGCATTGGCGGAACGACGGCCATGTTCAGCGTCGTGAACGCTGTCCTCCTTCGCCCGCCACCGTTGCCCGCGCCGGACCGACTGGTTCTCGTGCGCGAGTCGCATGCGAGCGACATCCGCACCAATCCGACCGCGTCCTATCCGGACTACCAGGATCTCCGGTCGAGGCGCGACCTCTTCGCGAGCATGGAGGGGTACGACGGCACGAACGTTACCGTCAGTAACGCGGGTGCGGCCGACATGGTTCGCGGCGCGCGAATCACGTGGGGATTCTTCGACATGCTCGGCGTCCGGCCGGCGCGCGGGCGGTCATTTACCGTCGACGATGACGTCCCAGGCGGAACGAACGCGGTCATCCTCACCGACGGCTTCTGGCGTCGCCGTTTCGGAGCCGCCCCCGACGTGGTCGGACGCACCATGACGATCAACGGAGTTTCCTACGTCATTCGTGGCGTGCTTCCACAGGGATTTTACTTTGCGCCCGCCGGTGACGCCGACCTCTGGCTTCCGATCGACCGCAGCGCGGAGGTTCGGACACAGCGCTTCAACCGCTGGCTGAACCTCGTCGCGCGACTTCGCGAGGGTGTTACGGTCGACGTCGCGCGATCCCGCACGGCCGACGTCATGCGTGCGCTCGAGGCGCAGTACCCGGAAACGAATACCGGACGCGGAGCGATCGTCACATCGCTCCACGAGGACGCGGTCGCGGAAATCGGGCGTCCCGTCGTCGTGCTGTTCGGCGCGGTCGCCCTGGTGCTGCTCATCGCCTGCGCGAACGTCGCGAGCCTCACGGTGGCGCGCTCGCTCGAGCGCGCCCGCGAGATTGCCATTCGCGCCGCGATTGGTGCCACACGCGCTCGGATCGTTAGGCAGCTCCTGGTCGAGCACGTCGTGCTCGCACTCGCCGGTGGCGCATTGGGCGCGTGGCTGGCCGCGGCGCTCATCCCGATCCTGTTGGTGAAGATCCCCGACGCGATGTTCGATCGAGCCCCGGCCCTCCGGGTCGTGCAGGTGGACTTCGCGGCGTTCGCCTTTGCCGCTGGCACCGCCGTCCTCACGGCGGTCGCGTTCGGCCTGGCGCCAGCGGTGGTCGCATCAGGCAAGTCCGTGAACGAGACGCTCCGCACAGGCGGGCGCACCGGCACCGGTCGTGCGCATCACCGGCTTCGCGATTCCATCGTGACCGCGGAGATCGGCATGACGTTCGTGATCCTCGTGGCCGCGATGCTCATGGGGCGCAGCGTTGCCGCACTCCTCGATCTCAATGCCGGATTCACCGCCGAACACGTCGCCACGGTGCGCGTCGCGCTCAGCGGGCCGGCGTATGAGAGCGGTCAACGCCAGCAGCAATTCTTCGAGAATGCACTCGAGCGCGTGCGTGCGCTTCCGGGTGTCGAGGGTGCTGGCGCGATCTCTCAGCCGCCGCTCGGGGGCAGCGGCACGAACTGGTTCCGCATCGATGGCGAACCAGTCCCGGCGCCGAGCGAGCGGCCCGAAGCCAAGCTGCGGGCGGTCGCGGGCGATTACTTCCGCACCCTGCGCATCCCTATTCTTCATGGACGTCCGCTCACGGCGCGCGACGACACGACGTCCGCGTACACGCTGGTGATCAACGAGTCGCTGGCGCGGCGGCTGTTCGGCTCGCCCGTGAGCGCGTTAGGCAGGCGGCTTCGCATCTACGGGTGGCAGGACAGCGCGTGGACGATCGTCGGGGTCGCGGGCGATGTGAAAACCGACCAGCTGGACAAGCCGGCGTCGCCAACGATGTACTACTCGCATTTGCAGGGTCCGGCAAACCGCATGACGGTGCTCGCGCGCATCACCGGCGATCGTCAGGCGATCGCCGCCCTGCGACGCACGATCAACGAGGTCGATCCGGTCGCCGCGGTGTACGGCGGCGGCACCATGGGTGACCTCGTGCAGCGTTCGCCGGCCGTTGCGTCGCGTCGCTCGGTGATGGTGGTGTTCACGACGTTCGCGCTCACCGCGCTTGGCCTGGCGCTCGTCGGCGTCTATGGCGTGCTGACGCACGGCGTGTCGCAACGGTCGCGCGAGATCGCGATCCGCGGCGCGCTCGGCGCGACCCACGCCGATGTGATCGCGCTGGTCGTACGCGACGCGGTGCGCCTCGCGATCGCCGGAATCACGTTAGGCGGCACCGCGGCGCTCGCGATCACGCGGTCGCTGTCCGCCCTGCTCTACGGTGTCACGTCTGCCGATGCGGTGACATACGGTCTCGTCGCGCTCGTGCTGGCGATCGTGTGCGTGACCGTGAGCTGGCTGCCTGCGCGACGCGCTGCCCGCGTGGATCCGGCGATCGCGCTGCGGGCGGACTGAGAATGCGCGACCTTCGCGTGGCAACCGTACAGTTCCAGCACGCGCCCGGCGACAAGACATACAATCTCGCGCGCGTGCGCGATTTCGTCGTCGAGGGTTCGCGGCAGCGCGTGGAGATGATTGCGTTCCCCGAGATGTGCCTCACCGGTTACTGGCACGTCCGCAACCTATCGCGCGACGCATTCGCGGCGCTCGCCGAACCCGTGCCGGATGGCCCGTCGACTGAGGCGCTGCGTCGCCTCGCCCGCGAGTACGGGATGACCATTGGGGCCGGCCTCATCGAGCGCGCAGACGATGGCCGGTTCTACAATGCCTATGTCGTGGCAATGCCCGACGGCACGTGGGCCGTGCACCGCAAGTTGCACGTGTTCGTCAGCCCGTTCCTGTCGCCTGGCGATCGCTACACGGTCTTCGACACGCCGCACGGCTGCCGCGTCGGTGTTCTGATCTGCTACGACAACAACATCATCGAGAACGCTCGTGCGACAGCGCTCCTCGGAGCCGAGATCCTGCTCGCTCCGCACCAGACCGGCGGTTGCAACTCGGTAAGCCCGCGCGCAATGAAGCCGGTGGATCCGGCCATCTGGGCGCGCCGGCACGAAGACCCGGCCGCAATTCGCGCGGAGCTCTGTGGGATCAAGGGCCGCGCGTGGCTCATGCGGTGGCTCCCGAGCCGCGCGCACGACAACGGAATGTTCCTCCTGTTCAGCAACGGCATTGGTCCCGACGACGACGAGATCCGCACGGGCAACGCGATGGTGCTCGACCCGTACGGTGAGGTGATCGTCGAGACGTGTGAGCCTGGTGACGCGATGGTCGTGGCGGACCTGGACGCGTCGCTCCTGCCCACATCGTCCGGGCGGCGATGGCTCAGGGCGCGTCGCCCCGAGCTCTATGGAGGCCTAACGCGACCGACGGGGCAGGAGATGGAAACCCGACGCGTGCGTTTTGGGGAACACAAAGAACCCTCGGGAAGGCAGGCGCCTCCCGAGGGTTCTAACCAGTAACCAGTTCAAGCAACCAGTTACCAGTGGTGTTCGCCGTCTGAATCAGCTCGCGACGTTCGCGAGATCCTTCACGGCGTTCGAGAGCTTCTGCACCTTCGCGCCGTCGCATGAGCCGCTCGCTTCACCGCTCAGCTGCGTCGACAGCGCGGTCAACGCATCCTTGCGCGCCGAGCCCGACGCCTTCTCCGCCGACGACAGCGCGGAGCGCGCGGCCGAAATCTGCGACGACGACAGGCACTTGCTGCGCTCGAGCTGATCGACGTACGCACGCGCCAGCGCGAACGACGGCGGCCACACGAACTTCGGCTGACCCTGCGTGTTCAGGTAATCCATGTGCACCGTCTTCGCCGCATCGATCTCGTTCTGCGAGATGAACTCGCTCGGCGTGAGCTCGGCAACGTCGAGCCCGCGGGCAATCTCGGAGCTCACGATCGAGCCGTTGTACCAGTACACCGACCACGAGCCGCCCATCGAGAACTTCGTCGAGTCGATCGGCCCACGGTCGAAGAACGCGATCTCCTTCGGATGATCCGGGTCCGTCCAGTCGAACACCGAGATGCCGCCCTGATACCAGGCCTGCACCATGACGTCGCGACCCGGGATCGGAATCAGCGATCCGTTGTGCGCGACGCAATTCTCCTTGTCCGTCTGCGGGGCCGGCAGCTTGTAGTAGCTGTGGAACTTGAGCTTCCCGTTGTCGATCGTGAAGATCGCGTCGGCACCCCATTCCTTGGGGTCCGAAGCACGGCACTTCGGCGCGCCGCCGCCGCCCCACTCGTCCGAGAACAGCAGCTTCGTGCCATCATTGTTGAACGTCGCGGAGTGCCAGTACGAGAAGTTCGTGTCGGCCGCCGCGTCGATGCGGACCGGGTTCGCCGGGTTCTTGATGTCGAGCAGCAGACCGTAGCCGCCGCACGCGCCACCAGCCAGACCGATCGCCGG
>Ga0207675_100000208_pt1 | contig 54772 bp, 35 predicted proteins | sample KBSSwiS42_FD_184305 | JGI IMG/M metagenome (GOLD analysis project Ga0207675, IMG submission 184305) | Switchgrass rhizosphere microbial communities from Kellogg Biological Station, Michigan, USA - KBS Switchgrass S4-2 (SPAdes) (version 2) | ecosystem: Host-associated > Plants > Roots >...
GTGATCCTGAAGTGATCGCTGAAACGTCAAAGTATCGTGTCTACCAGGTGAGGTGGACGGTATTGTCAAGGGTTAATGGAGAAGGGCTTCTTCTGCAGCCGAAAACGAAACCAGCGGCTAACATAATTGCAATTCCGGATGCCGATCAGCAGCCGGAACAACTTGCGGGCCTGTTACCGGGAATTCCTGTGGAGTCACAATTTGCACGACGGCTTGCTGAGAATGGATTCCAGGTCTTGATTCCCGTTCTTATTAGCAGGGACCTGATTTTTCCCGGAAAGGAAGAGCAACAAACATACCGCGAATGGATCTACCGGCAGTCCTTTCATATGGGGAGACACATCATCGGTTACGAAGTACAAAAGGTGATGTCCGCGATAGATTGGTTCAAACAATCAGACACTAAAGATTTAAAGATCGGTGTGGCGGGTTATTTTGAGGGCGGCCTCATCGCATTTTATGCTGCCGCCGTTGACAAAAGAATTGACGCTGTGATGGTGAGTGGATATTTTAATTCAAGGCAGCATGTTTGGGATGAACCAATTTATCGCAATGTCTGGGGCCTTCTCTCGGAATTTGGGGATGCGGAGGTTGCATCATTGATTGCCCCCCGTTCTCTCGTAATTGAACACAGTGCGATTCCTGAGATCGTTGATAAACTGAAAACAACTAATGACAAACTTCCCGAAGTTGAAGGATTCGCCTATACAGGTTATAAAGGCAAATTGCAGACGCCACAGTATAAAGATGTTCAACTCGAGTATAATCGCATTGACAAATTGGTAAAGGCGGGTTTTCAACAGACCGCTTTGGTTGTTGCCCCACAGAATAGTGCTGTTAGCTTTGGATCTGAAAAGGCATTAACTGAATTTACCCGTTTTCTCGGTTATAGTTCGTCAATGAGTATTAGCAGCGAAATTCCAGTTGACAAACGCTTTTCTTTAAATGTTGCTGAAAGGCAACTACGACAGGTAAAAGAAATAGAGGATCACGTTCAATGGTTGCTTAGAAATTCCGACTATGAGCGAAACCAATTTTTTCTTTATAAGGTCATGCCGGAATTTGCAGAAAGAAAATGGAGTACTCGGCCGGTTCATCCCTATTACCAGCGTGAACGGTTTACCGTCAAAGCAGGTGAATACCGGAAATATTTCCGCGAAGAAATCCTGGGTAGTTTTGACGATCCGATGCTGCCACCTAATGCGCAAACAAGAAAAATCTACAACAAGGAAAAATGGACGGGTTACGAAGTTGTATTGGATGTTTATTCTGATCTCATCGCGTCTGGAATCCTTCTCGTTCCAAAAAATTTGAAGCCCGGAGAAAAGCGACCAGTGGTAGTTTGCCAGCATGGACGAAGCGACACTCCCAACAAACTGGTTGAAGGCAACAACACAGCATACAATAATGTAGCTGCAAAGCTTGCCGACCGGGGTTTTGTTGTTTATGCACCGCAGAATCCTTATCGATTTGAAGACCGGTACCGTTGGCTCAGCCGAAAAGGAAACACCATTAAAAAAACGCTTTTTTCATTTATTGTTTCACAACACGAGCAAACCATAAAATGGCTCGGTTCACTTCCATTCGTTGATAAGAAAAGGATTGCCTTTTATGGTTTGAGTTATGGGGGAGAAACCGCAATGCGTGTGCCCGCAGTGCTAGAGGGATATTGCCTTTCGATTTGTTCGGGCGATTTTGGAGATTGGACCCGCAAAGTTGTTGATGTAAACTGGACCGGGAGTTTTATGAATAGTCTCGAATGGGAGATGCCTTATTTTAATATGGGAAACACTTTTAGTTATGCTGAAATGGCTTACCTCATATTTCCAAGGCCCTTTATGGTAGAACGTGGACATCATGACCTGGTACAACCTGATGAATGGGTTTCATATGAATTCGGAAAGGTCAGAAATTTTTATGATCGGTTCAATTTGGGGGATAAAACAGAAATAGAATTTTTTAATGGCGGCCATTCCATGCGAAGCGAAGGAACATTTAAATTTCTTCAAAAGCATCTCAGTTGGCCTAAGTAATTTCGGTACATGATAAAAAGACTTTCATTCCTGGTTGTTATTGTTGTTATCGTGTTTTGTTGCCCGGTATGTGGTGATAAGGAAACCTATAACATTCAAAGAGCGAGGGAACCGTGGGCGTTTCGGTCGGTTTTGGATAGGCAGCCCCGCATGCTTACGATCGCATTGAATCCGGAATGTTATGTGGCATATGATCTTGCACGTTGTGTATTCTATAAGGCGTGGAAAGGGGGTGTCACCATGGAAGGTGCCGCATATACCGATAAAAAAAATGTACAGCCAACGAGCTGGGGAACTTCCTATTTCGCCGATAGTACCCGTCCATTCAAATGGATTGTTGAAACAGAAGGAAAGAAAGATTCATTTCGAATCTTAAACAAGGGTTATGCTTTTCTGCACAACCAAATCTACCTGAAATTTATACTGATCCCGTCATCAAAGGATACAATACATATTGAAGAAAGACCTGAGTTCATACAAAGCAAGGGAAAACCTGCATTCGAGAGATTATTCAAAACCTCCGGTGTGCCGGGAAATATTACGATTTCCCTTCAATCCGGCGATACAACTTTTCATTTAGAGTCAAATAAGACATGCCGGTTTATCGTTCATCTTAAACAACTGCCTGAACAATTTCCCCCAAAGCAGCAGGAAGAATATGATCACAGGGGCAGGTATTTTATGGAAAAAAGTGACTGCTTTACCTGTCACGAGCTTGATCAAAAAACTGTAGGACCTTCACTTCATCAAATTGCCCAACGATATCAAGATGAAAATAAGACTGTTGATCAATTGATAAATAAGGTCAGGCAAGGCGGAACGGGAGTTTGGGGAAGTGCATTGATGAATCCCCACCCGGTTCTCAGTGAATCTGAAATAAAAGTAATGCTCGAATATATTTTTTCTCTAAAACCTAAAGTGAAAATAGAAAATGATCCGGAGTTACAAGTCACAAAACCAAAGCCTGAAGAATACAAAAGGCCCGGGTATGGAGCGCCGCTGGAAGGAGTTCATCCAAGCTATGATCTGGCAACGATCCGTAAACAAAATTTTCAACCAAGAGTCGGTGGACTGGCATTTCTTCCCGATGGTCGTTTATTAGTAACTACCTGGGATATTGTAGGAGGCGTTTATCTTCTCGAAGGAGTTGAGACCGGGGATACCAGTAAAATCAAAATAAAACTTATTGCATCAGGACTTGCGGAGCCATTGGGAATTACAGTGGTAAACGGAGAAGTCTATGTCTTGCAAAAACACGAACTGACAAAACTGGTCGATGTTGACGGCGACGAGATCATTGATGAATACCAGACCATTTGCGACGGCTGGCAGGTTAGCGGCGACTTTCATGAATTTGCATTTGGCCTGGTGTATAAAGATGGATACTTCTATGCAACTCTTTCGCTGGCAATGCGACTCATGTCAGGTGAAAAGCAAAAACCTGATAGAGGCAAGACCATCAAGATTGGTATGGATGGCAGCTATGAATGGATCAATTATGGATTGCGCACACCAAACGGGATTGGCCTGGGAATCGACAACCAAATATTCATAACCGATAACCAGGGAGAATGGATTCCCGGAAATAAATTAATTCACGTTAAAAAAGGTGAATACCATGGCATGCCCTGGGGGCTTCCGGATCCTAAATCGCCACCTCCAACTGCGCTTCCGGCAATTTGGTTGCCCGAAGATGAAATAGCCAACTCTCCTTCGCAACCTGTATTAATGAATGATGGTCCATATAAAGGGCAAATGCTTCATGGAGACGTAACCCACGGCGGTATCAAACGTGATTTTCTTGAGAAGATAAATGGAGAATACCAGGGCGCTGTATTTCGGTTCTCACAAGGCTTTGAAGCAGGTGTGAACCGCCTTTGCTGGGGACCTGATGGCGCACTTTATGTTGGTGGCCTCGGAATGGTCGGTGGCTGGAGCTGGAAAGAAAAACAATACGGGCTGCAACGAATAAAGTATAATGGAAAGCCAACTTTTGAAATGCTGGCGGTAAGAGCAAAGCACAATGGATTTGAAATTGAATTAACCGAAGCGATGGACCCGGGACAAGAAATAAAGGCGCCTGATTTTTTAGTACAACAATGGTGGTATCTTCCTACTGACAACTATGGCGGACCAAAGATGGATTTGGAAAAATTAGAAATAGAAAAAATCAGCTTATCAAAAGATCGAACTCATATTCTATTAGAGATTCACGGTTTAAAAAAAGAACATGTGGTTTATTTCCGCTTACCGGAAACTCTTAAAAGCGCAACCGGGCAATCGCTGTGGTCCTCAGAAGCATGGTACACGTTAAATAACATTCCTGAATAACTTACCGCATGAGCAAAAAAATTACCCGCCGGAATTTCCTTAGCTACTCTGGCACATTAGTAGCTTTCGGAGCGACAGGATTCTCATTCCAGCCTTCGAATTACGATAATAGTCGGAAAACGTTCGCAAAAATCCGGATCAAAAATGTTGATTCAAATTTTGAAAGGGAACCTCTCTTCCCTTATCGCTTTAAAGGAAGCGTTATTACTGAAGGCTGGCAAGTCGCTGCCTGGCTGGAGGCAGAATCAGGTATTCATAAGGTAGGGCTTGGAGGCCAGGGAATCCTCTGGTCCGATTCAAATGTCTTTGCTGCACACTCAACCAATGGCGGCAATGCATTAATGTTTGCTATGAGCGAAAGGGCATTGCAAATCATGAAAGGAAATTCATTTACCAATCCCCTGGAATTGTTAGATGAACTTTTGCCGGAAGTGTTTGAATATGGTAAAAAAATCACCAATAACCCGGACCTGCGAAAAACATTTGCTTTAAATTCATTGGTCTGTGTAGATAACGCCGCGTGGTTATTATATGCTGCAGAAAATAAAATAAATACGTTTGATGATATGATCCCGGATGCTTATAAACCCGGTTTGTCATACAGGCATGATAAGGTGGCAAGCATCCCTTCATTCAGCCTTGGAACAAATGTTGAAAAAATTAAAGCCGCCGCTGACGAGGGTTATTTTATAATGAAACTTAAACTTGGTTCTGCGGGTACCCAGGAAGAAATGGTGCAAAAAGATATGGCATTCTTGTCGTCGGTTCATGCAGCCATCGGACATTATAAAACCCCCTACACTAAGAACGGCAAGGTTCCTTATTACCTGGACCCTAATGGAAGATATGAAAAGAAAGATACGCTTTTGCGTTTCCTGGATCATGCAAAAAAAATCGGGGCTTTTGAGCAGATTGCATTGATAGAAGAGCCATTTGCAGAAAGTAATGAAGTGTATGTTGGCGATATGGGTGTAACCATTGGAGCTGATGAAAGTGCCCACACTGTTGAAGATGCTGCGAGGCGGATTGAGCAAGGCTATAAAGTAATTGTATTGAAGGCGATAGCCAAAACTTTAAGTATGACGATGAAAATAGCACAACTTGCTTACGAAAAGAAGGTTCGTTGTTTTTGTGCTGACTTAACGGTTAACCCGATCCTGGTGGATTGGAATAAATGTGTTGCTGCCCGTTTATTACCTTTCCCGAATATGAATATTGGCTTATTGGAAACAAATGGCCACCAGTACTATAAGAATTGGGATACAATGCTGACATACCATCCAAAGGCAGGAGCTACATGGACGCAAACCCGGAATGGGGTATATGTCACAGATAAATCGTTTTATGAAGAAAGCGGTGGAATTTTTCTGCCTTCGGCACATTACGAAAAAATGTTTGAAAAAGAAGCAAAATGATATATTGATTTTTTACCGATGATGCTATATCACTGTTGTTCGCAGGCTCTTGAATACCCGGCGAGACTAAAAAATGTTATTGCATTTCAACCACAAGGCCCTGATACGCTTCGATCCGGGGAATTGTAATCTCCAGGATATTATTTTCCTCCTTTTGTGAAAACGCCACGGGAAGAAATGAGGTAATATTCTGTATCTTCTTCCCGTCGGGAATTCGAACTTTTATTTTAACATTGTCAATGGGCGGGATATAATAAATATTCTGCCACATTCTTTCCTGGTTACTCGCTGTCCGGTTGATAAGATGGAAAACCATCCTATTGCCATTCATCGTCATGTTGGTTATTAAAGAAGCGATGGGAGCTTCTATTTCATACGACACTCTTTCGGGGCTAACATATTCTATTACATCACGGATGAAATCTGAGAACTCCAGAATGCCAGTTTGCAGGTACATTGCTCCTACTTCGGCTGCGATATAAGCAACTTTTCCCTTTCCATAGTGGGTTACCACCAATCCAGGGGCGACTGGTTCATTACCGGTCCCGACCACCATGTCAGCGGCTACTGTTCCACCTCCAAGCACATCCACGTTTTCATAAAGATGTGCCGGGATGAGGCCATCAGCAAGTGTAGGTGTGATTACTTCCTGGCCCTGGCGGGTCTTTAAGTACATATCCTGAACACTGCCGAAGGCAAAGCTTTCAGCCACTTTTTGATAATAACGCTCATCTGGTTTATGGTACCGTATTTTTGCAATATCGCCCAGAGCAAAATCAGGTTTTTTGTTTCCATGCTCATCGTAAAGGGAAGTTGCATAGGTCATCACAAGCCCGCCCCCATTGGCAACAAATGTTTTAATATTTGCAATTTGTTTGTCTGTCAGGTAGCAGATATCCGGAAGATACAAGACTTTGTATTTAGTTAACAGGTCCATATTATCAAGGTCCTGTTTTAAGAGGGAAGTAGTTTGTATGTGATTATTGATGCATGCAGAAAAAGAACCAAGCGAACTCAAACGGGCATTCGTATTCCACAACCAGGCTTCCACAGCATGCCCGGGAGGATCTGCGCTATTCCAGACAACTGCGCAAAATTTTTCAGAACTGAAGCCGCTGATATACTCATCGTTTTTTTCAAGTATTTCAAATGCTTCTTTTATCGGCCTTCTGGCTTCCGGATGATCAGTAAAAAAATAAGTATGATACAATATGGGCGAACCCCCGAAAGCGACGCTCGTAAAAATCTCCTGCCCAAGCTCATACTGATAGTGCGCTATACGCGGAAACGGATCGTAAGTACCGATGTAAGGCCAAACAGCAAGCCCGTGAGCCGTAGCAAGACTTACTCCTTCGGCACGCTCCATTATACTTCTCCCCCGCTCATATAGAAAAGCATCACTGCCTTGTAAAATGCGCACGTCTTCATTGATTATCCTCTCCGGGTTATTAATATTATAAATGAGCGGTATATCCTTATATGACTTTACTATACGTTTGGTTTCAGTGAACACTTTAAATAATTCTTCCCTGTACCACTTGCGGTAGCGGTTAATCGTTTTTAATTCCTGGGAAGTGTATTCAGAGTTCTTCCTGTAAGGTAGTTCCTTACCACTTGTCTTTCTAAATCCTATTTTACATCCATCACAATAACATACCATTTCTCTGCCGCCAAAAAAATAAAAAGGGAGCCACGCGTCAAAATAGATGCCATCTACATCATAGTGACTCATAATAATTTTCACCACTTCATAAAAAGCCTGCCGGTAAGATGTATTCCAGCAGGTGGGTGTCGCCTTTATTCCTACTCCCGCATCTACACTCGAGAATATCTCGCCATCCGGAGTCATCTTTTGTGCCCATTCGCGTTTAATAATAGAAGTCTTGATGGAATTTCCTGCGGCCACATAAGGTACTACCTTTATTCCTTTCAATTTGCATGCAGCAATGGTCTCGGCGAGAATATCCCTGTTTTTAAGATCCGGGTTAACCCTGAATTGTGTAGCGGGGATCAAGAACCCGTGACTACCCGAAGTTGCAATTCGTACAACATTCGAATGCATATCAACCATTGTTTCAGCTAACTTTGTCGCATCAAATTCTATCCTGGGACTAAGGGGAAATGAATAACCGTCGATAATGAATATACGGGCATTTTTTATCCAGTCATAGCCTGTTCCTCGTGTCTGCTGGGCAATAGCGCTAGTGACTGCAGCAACCGTGAAAACAAGAAAAGGAACGAATAGTTTATTTTTCATGTTCTTTATTAGATTATTTAGTTTGTTCTTTTGCAAGTCAAGATAAGCCCGGTTGAATCTTATTCACCTACACAATATCCGCCTCGTACAAACTTTTTACGTAGTAAGATTTATTGCAAGCGCTTTTGTCTCTTTTACACCACATGAACAACAGGCCTGCTGACATTATTACAAATACAGTTTTTATTTCGTCTTATGTTTCTGATGTTACCCATTCGATTGATTATAGTGTACACAATAATAAAAATTACATCAAAACATATTCGTTTGGTCTAACAGGTATATAGTTGCCTGGTGATAAGAGCCAAGGCATGGGATACCGTTTGATTACAATAAATTTATTGGATTAGTGGCCCAGGTGCTTTTCTAAGAAGGTCGTAGCATCGGCATAAGTTTGATCGATGAGCTTCTGGTCGACGCCGGCGAGCCCATGTTCCCCGCCTTTCACGCGGACGAGGCGATGCTCCACCTTGTGCTTCCTGAATTCCCCGGCCATCATTTCTGATTGTTCATAAGGAACATCGGTGTCGTTGTCTCCATGGATTAACAATGTCGGCGGATACTGTGCAGTCACATGCTTTATCGCCATGTAAGGAAAAAATTTCTTCGGCTCTTTCTTAGGATCCCAACCGGAAACTGCATTGGGCCAGAGTCCCTGCTGGCGGCAAAATTGATAGAACGCATAACCATCTCCCTTCCGCTCACGTGAATCAGAAATCGCCTTTCCAGAAACCTGTTTGAACGCCTCCTCACGGGAAAGATTGCTCGTATGATGTCGTGGGTGCGGACTCGGTTCACTATACCACGGGCCGACGAGGTCGCCATAACCATACAGGGATATTAGCACCTGCGGCCGGGGCTTCACCCGAAACCCTGCAGTAAGGGTAAGGTATCCTCCCGCAGATGCGCCAACTACAGCAATGCGACCCGGATCAGCGTGAAACAGGCTTGGCCCTTCCTTATATACCCAACGAAATGCGTCTTCCAGGTCCTCGATAATCAGCGGCAATTGCGTCTCCGGAGCCAGCCTGTAGTCAATGGAGACCAGTACATACTCATTTCTGTGACATGCTTCTAAAAGCCAATCAGGTATTCCTTTTCGGTTACCCATGATGAGTGCGCCGCCATGAATCCAAACCACCACCGGTCGCTTTTCTCCTGCGGCGGGATAAACGTCTGCCAGTATTTTCAATTCTCGCGTTTCCTTGTAAGCATACGTAATAGCTGTGTCTTCGGCTCGGACAGAAATTGACATATAAGATGCGCTCCGCATTGGATTAACATACACGGGCGACTTAGCTGCATAATTTTGTGCATTATATTGGAAGCCTATAAAACAACAGGAACAATATGTGATTGTCGTAAACCTCAGAATAAAACTACGCAAAACTATGTGGGTAAAATCCATGATCTAACTGTTGACTAAAGTACTAAATTAATAAATCAGAATTTGTTGCAGCCAAACTTTTGCAAAGCTTCACCTTATTCACATCTCCCTGGTTTGATCTTTGTCCGCAGGTTTCATGTGTTCGTGAAAATGAAAATAACTGTCTTTGGTGGATTAGTAACGTCAATGCAAAATTTGCTAATTGTTCGTTGCCATCTTAATTGTTAGTTGTTGTAGCTGTCAGCCATCGATTTTTTCATTGGCCGCAAAACTAAGTTTACTTTTGGGTTTCCTAAAAGCCAGAATCCAGAATTAACTGAACTACTTTGAATAGACTTACAATTTTCCCGGAACTTGTATTTGCAATTACTCTGTGTACTTCTTCCCCGGCTTTTTGCCAGGATACCAAGGTACATTTTATTAATACCTCTTTTGAAAACGCTTCACAGTTCAACTGGCAAATTGATTCTAATGGAATTGTCACAATAGAACTGACTTACGATCACGAGCGGGGCTCAATCAACAGGGCAAATCAACACTGGCATTTTGAGCTACAGGCCGAGCCGGGTTCCGATCTGACTATTATTATAAAAAATTTTCAAAACATCTGGAACAGGATGAATAGCGATCCTATTTCGGATAAGACTCCCTGTTTTATATCTAAGGACGGAAAAAACTGGACATCAACAAAAACAGAATTAACGAGCGATCACAGTATTAAAGTGCAGGTTCACATGGACGGTGAAAAATTGTTTGTCGCAAGCCTGGAGCCATATCGTATAAGTGATCTTCAAAAACTAATTGCCGAAATAAAAAATAATTCCAATGTCAGGATAACGACAATCGGAAAAACTTCACAGGGACGACCACTTGAAATCATCCGGGTTGGAAATCCAAATGCTCCGTTTAGAATCTTCTTACGTGCAAGGGCGCATGGATTTGAAACGGGAGGCAACTGGATTATACAGGGATTCATTCGAAGCCTTCTAGAAAAAGATGCAACAAAATATCTTAAGAAGTATTGCGTGTACATACTGCCGATGGCTAATAAAGATGCTGTAGCAAATGGCAAAACGCGATTTAATGCCCAGGGAATGGATCTCAACAGGAAATGGGACAAGCCACCCGACCGTGAACTCAATCCTGAAAATTATTTCCTGGAAAAGTGGCTGACTCAAATGATCGCAACTGGAAAAAAACCCGATTTAGCAATCGACCTTCATAATGACCAGAATGGACAACTCCATGTCAGTCATCCCGAAAAGAATTTTGAAGAATATTTTTCAAGGGTCGAACGATTTGAATCATTATTATATAAACATACATGGTTTACGGTTGGGAAAACGGGAGGAGATTTTAGAAACCCGGGGAGTTTTGGAGAAGGATTACTGGAACGATTTGGTATTGATGCGTTTATTCTTGAGTTTAATTTTGAATGGATAGACGGTTTGAAAAAAGTACCATTTGGCAAAGACTGGGAACAATTTGGAAAATCGCTCCGTGATGTTTTCTTCGATTATTTCAATGCAACAAATTAAAAGTAAACCCGCGATCCTGTTAATTGTAGCGTTTCGTTACAAAACTAATTTACCTTTAGCTTCTCTAAAAATCCCCAAACTATGTTGAGGTATATGATTGCTTGCAGTTGGAAGATTGCATCTTCCGTTACGTTGTTATGCTCAATAGTATTTTGTAACAAGGTGTGTGCCCAGGATCGTGCTTCTATCGACCCGTCTGAATGGAAATTTGAAAGTCAGCGGCAGGAAATTTCACCTGTTGGCTTTGTTGACAGCACCGTCACTTTTGAAGGAAGGCCCACGTTGGCATTAGCCGGAGGTGGAAAGGAATATTCAAACGGGCATTGGTATACTACACTGAGTGTAGACGCCGGTACTTATTGCCGCTTCAAGGCTAATTTCATAGCTTCTAATGTTGAAGAACCTACACGAAGCATTTTGGCAAGGATCATTTGGCAGGACAATAAAGGAAACAGGCTCGGCACTCCCGAATATCCATCTTACTCACCGATCGGAGCAATTGGAATTTGGAATTCAATCCAACAACTATATAGAGTTCCCGAAGCAGCGACATCAGCGAAAATAGAGCTGGTGTACCGGTGGGACGCAAACGGCATAGTCCATTTTGCCGGAACTTCATTAGAAAAAGCATCCGCTCCCCAATCAAGAATAGTCAAAGTGGCGGCGGTACATCACCGGCCGCGCAACAGCAAATCGGCAAGAGAAAATCTTGTCCAATTTTCAAAACTCATTGCCATAGCAGCCCAACAAAAAGCCGACATAGTCTGCCTCCCTGAAGCCATCACGTTGGTTGGTACAACCGACAATTATGTTTCTGCAAGTGAACCCGTTCCGGGACCAACAACAGAGTTCCTCGGGGATATTGCACGCAAACATCATTTATATATTGTAGCCGGCATCCTGGAAAGAAAGGATGATATCGTCTACAATACAGCCGTATTAATCGATAGAAATGGAAACCTTGCCGGAAAATATCGCAAGGTCAGTTTACCCCAGGAAGAAATTGATGGCGGAATTACACCCGGTAATTCTTTCCCCGTATTTGAAACAGACTTTGGAAAGATTGGATTAATGATTTGCTGGGACGTAACATTTCCAGAATCTGCGAGGGCGCTTGCGCAAAAAGGGGCAGAAATAATCTTTCTTCCAATAGCGGGTGGTGATGTGACACTGACCAGGGCACGTGCTATTGAAAACCAGGTATACCTGGTCTCTTCCACATATGACATGATCACTGCTGTATTTGACCATCGCGGAAATGTAATGAAACAAGCAACAGAAAAAAATCCTGTTATTGTCACCAACGTAGATCTGAACAAGCAAACCCTATGGCCGTGGATTGGAGATTTGAAGAGCAGGATTTCAAGGGAAATGCCTCCGCAGGAATCAACTAAACTGAAAGCTTTTTAGAATTGTGCGGTCCCGGGCTTTATTTGCTACGTATTATTGTCGTAGCATATCCTCTTTGATTTGATTTTGGAATGCCCTTTAAACCATGATCTGTATAACTTGCAGTGAGGACGTAAGAATATTTGCTACTAGCAGGTTTATTGATCGTCTTAAAATTTCCTTCTGTTCCAACAAAGAAGTTGCGATTGGGATCACCTGCGTTTTTTAGGATCCATTGAATCATTTGTTTAGCTTGTTCTTCTGTAAAATCCGGGTTGGGCGGCATGGTAGTATTGGTCCAAACACCGGAGCTTCCTTTGATAATTTTTTTTGCCAGCGTACTGACAGTGGCGGAATTGTGCGGGTATTTTCGTGAGATCTCAAGGAATGAAGGACCTGTCAATTTTGACTTTACCATATGGCAGTTGAAACAGGTGGATGATTTCATCAGGGCTAATCCGGGCGGGTTGTCCTTCATCGCTTCCTTTACAGCATTACTTTCTTTTAGTTTATCATTGCCGGGCAAATAAATCACTTCAAGAAGAACTTCTTTAGGAGAGATCTCCTCAAATTCAGAACTGCCATCCTCTTTATCTGTTACGACGATGGAATAGCGCACATAAGAGCCCGGGATAAAAGTACTTCCGTCCCCTGGCGTCGTGATCTCCACTTTGGGTGGATTGTTTTGGACTCTATCAATGTGTTGTGCCGAAACATAAATTGCAAGGAAAAAAATAACTATACAGCAAAATAAAATTACCCGTGTGCCTTTCATAAGTGCTGCTTAGGCCTTATCAATTTCGTTTGCGACGCGGTTGGCAGATCGCGTCGCCGCTTCCATGCCCCAGTTAAGATTGTCTGCATACGCGCCTGCAAAATAAATGCGTCCATGCGGAAGGATTATATTGGGCCAAAATTTTTTCAATTCATTCACAGGAAATGCAAGACGCTCGCAGGTGAATGCAAAATTTTCTTTGGTCCAGTCTTTAATAGTTGCAAACTCTATTGTATCCCGTTTTCCGGGATAAATCTCACGAAAGCCGGCCAATGCACGCTGCGCTGATATACCACCCGGACAACTTCCCAACAGTATTACACGATGTGTATTAACCTCATCTGCTGATTGCCACATCGAATAGATATCAGGATGATCCAGCTCCATATTAATGCTTATCTTATCCTCCAACCAAAATTTAGAGCTTGCCTGCAAAACGAGTCTTGCATAAGAGTCATAGGTCAAATTTTCAAGTGCATATCTTTTTTCCGCAGGCAGCGCCGGTTCAACAGGTATGGTACGAAAGGCAGGTGGTGGAATACAATTGACTAAAAAATCTGCTGACATTTCTTTCGCTTCATTGAACTCCTTGTACTTGATAGTTACTCCCGACTGACCGTGCTGAATGGATAATACTGGTGCATTTAATTTCACCCTCGGACCCAATCGTTTTGCAAATTCGGTGGGAAGCGTTTGGTTGCCTCCTTTTAACCGGTATACTTTAGGGGGATAAAGTGGAACGCCCCTCAATTTTAAGATGGCTGCCTGCCATAGTTCAAAAAGAGCGGATGAACCGGTACTGCCTATAAATCGTAGCGCCGCGGATGAAGCACCATCTTTTTTGTAAAGATCCGTAAGTGATGTACTATCCCAATTGTCAAAACCAACGCCGAAAGGTTGATACTCGTCGGTGAACTTGTCAAGGTATGGTTGATTGTAGAGAGTTCTGAATTCCGTCCACGGGTTTTGTGAGAGGTATTTGATTTCTTTCTCATTAAAACCAAATTTCTTAAGCACGGATGGATCAGAGAGCATTTCTTCAGTATAGAACTTCCCATCAATTCTTCTAATGAGGTTTTCTCTCCTGGGATAATACAAAACCTCCAGGTTAAATTCCTTTGTGTACTCCCAATATCGCTCATAGCCTGGTTTCGTAATATGCTCTGCGCCAAAATCTGCGTAGAGTCCATCAGACAAGCCATCGCGTGCCGTAAAAACGTGACCGCCGTGACGACCCGAAGCTTCCAGTACGACAACGTCGTGTCCTCTTTTCATTAATTCATAACCACAACAAAGTCCCCCTATGCCTCCACCCGCAATAATAATTTTCTTCGATGCCTTGTATTTCTTGACCGGATTCGTAGTGTGAATGTTTTCATCAGCGTGAAGAATATTTGGAGCAGCGACTGTAGCCATGCCAGCTCCGGCAGACATTTTGATAAATTCTCTTCTTTTAATGTCGGTCATAGTGGAAAGTTTAAATCTCAAGTTATAGCTTCGGTAATTTCTCAGTCTGTAACTTGAATACTCTGTGATTTTTGAACCACATAGGCACATAATGCACATAGAGAAACACATAGATTTATCTATGTGTTAACGTCTGTTCCGATGTTTCCATGTGGTTCACTTTTTTTCAAACCCGGGACGCTACCAACCCTACGGATACTCTAATGAAGACCTTCTATTAACTGCGCCTATCTCTTTCTACCTTCTTTATTAATCACTTTCAATAATGATTTGTCACCAGCTGCATCTCCCTCTATTTGCCAAATCATAATCCCCGACGCTTTTTCACGTGCCAGCGCTACTTTTTGTTTCATAGTGGGGATGCCATTGTAATAAATTATTTTCCCGTCAGCCATCTTCCATTCATCAACCAACTCTGCTCCTGGAAAGCTGGCAACAATTTCTCCGAAATCCATACTTATAGCCGGCGAAGTGATTTCGGGTCCATAGCCATACCCATAGAAGGGAACTCCGAGGGTCATTTTAGCGGGCGGAATTTTTCTTGTATCACCGAAGTATTGCAGATCTTCTACTGCATGTTCATACAATGAGTGTGGCCCGGGCTTTTCTGGCTGCCAGGGGCCGGTGCGGTCATAGCTCATCACATTCACAAAGTCGTATTGAGCAAGGGCCTTGTCAGTAAATTGATCTTTATAATAAATGGCAATGGCCGCGGTGATCAATTTATTATGGGCTTTCAGAGCCGAGGCAAGTTCTACCACAAACTTTTCATAATTCTCATCTATATCGCTTCCCTCAAGATCGATATCCACTCCATCAAGTCCACAAATCAATACTTTGGCTAATAAGCTATCAATGAGTGCACGCCTTTTATCATCCTGCAGGAGACGATGATACTGATCTTGCCTGCTGCCCCCTCCGATTGAAACCAACACCTTCACATTCTTTTTGTGTGCTGCTTTAACAAAAGGAATCAACCCTGACAGATCCCTGCTAAAACTGCCCGCGGAATCAGGATTGAGAAACCACAGATTAATATGCGTGAGCAGGTCAAAGGCAGGCTGTTTTTGATCCGTAGCCAGTGCGGCATTTAATGAATAATATCCAACAATTTTAAAGGACGGTTTGGGATGTGGGAATTGCGCAACTATCAAAGAAATGGAAAGAAGCGGTATCAATAAAAATGATTTGGAATTCATTTTTCTAGACAATTTGAGTACACATCGATTTCTTGTTTATGCTGCCAACCAGCTTTGATCGACGAAAACACTACGCTATTATTTTCTTCCTCAGGATACCTCTTACAAATTCGTCATCGGTCAATTCAGGATATGCTTCATAAATGCGGTCGATCTCTTCCGCCTGTCCTTCAGAAAGTTTTTCGTCGGGGTTCAAACACCAAATGCCTTCCATTAGACCCTGGCGCCGCAACACTTCATGAATTCCCGCAATGCATCCTTTGTAAGCATTCTTTGCATCGAAAATGACAGCATTCATATCTGTCACAGCAATGCCTTTCGATAACAATTTATCCAGGCCAGCATTCTTATTGGCAATACACTGTTTGACTTCATCTAAAAGTTCTACCGCCCTCCTGGTCCACACGGCCCAATGGCCCAATAATCCGCCGGCAAATCTTTTTTCAACTTGCCTTCCATTTACTTCAAACTTGTAAGCGGTGAGAAGATCTGCAACGATATTGTCGTCATTCCCGGTATACAACGCAATTTCATTGCTTCTTTTGGAATTGGCTACGGCCCTCACCACATCAAGTGTTTGATACCTGTTAAATGCTGCAACTTTTATCGCCTGTACATTTGGAATTTCGACAAAATCACGCCAGTACTCAAAGCTCAGCAATCTTCCCCCAACAGAAGGTTGAAGATAAAATCCAAACACCGGAATAAGTTCCGATATTGCTTCCATGTGTTTGATAAGTTCAGCATCTGACCATGTGTTTAATCCACCCAGGCTAACCAGTCCAAGATCATATCCATATTTTAATGCTAATTCCGCTTCTTTAAGTGCTTGTTTTGTCGGCCCGCAAATTCCTGCCACTTTAATCAATGGTCGCCTTATTGATTCTGACCGGGTTTCTTCACTGGCCAACCTTAGTACGGTGTCGAGATAGCTAAATTCCGGTTTACGAATTTCAAATTGAGTTGTATGCACCCCAACGGCCACGCCACCCACACCGCTTTCCAAATAATACCGGGTTAGATTTCTCTGACGATCCTCATTAATAGTAAGGTCCTTGTTCAATGCCAATGGATGTGCCGGTATTACCGTTCCTTCATGCAATAGGCGCCGTATCCCTGGTTGAAGTTCCATATTAATATAGTTTAGAATTGTCCTTCTCTTTCCTGGAAATGCGTTGGCTTGTCGATTGTTTTGCCACCCTGGTTTAGCCATTCTGCCAGTAATCCCATCATTTCTTTTAATGTCACTCTGGGGTAACCAAATAATTTGAATGATTCGGCAGCATTGCTCAAAAGTGCTGTGCCCTGTTCCTGTCCTGAAAAAACGGGGGCGATTCCGTATATCCTGCCAAATTCCTCAGCGACCCAGCGCACGGACACTATTTCCGGCCCTGCGATATTCAATATTTTCGGCGGGGCCTGGCAGTGGAGCAACGACCGTAGTGCCCTTTCGTTTGCGTCGCCCTGCCACATCACATTGACATGTCCCATATTAAGATCTATTGACTTTCGCTCCTTTACGGCACGGGCAATATCCATAAGTACACCGTAGGTAACATCGTTAGCATAGTTTAACCTAAAGATCAGCATCGGCGTCTTATAGACCGACGAGAAGTATTGAAACACACGTTCCCTCCCGAGACATGATTGAGCATACTCACCAAACGGTTGTGTTTGCTGCTCTTCAGTCGCACCACCCAACAAAATTGATGTCAAATGGTAGACGTTCCCGGTTGAAAAGACGACTATACGTGAATTCCTATATTTTTCAGCAACACGCCCAGGTAAATATGAATTCATAGCCCAGGTAAATGATTCCTTCCCGGATGTACCAAATTTTGTACCCGCGAGATAAATAACATTTTTTGCATCAGGCAATGCCTGGAGTTGCTGATCCTGCAACAGGTCGATCGCATATGTTTCAATTCCTTTTTGTTCGAGTTCGTCCTGCAAACCCTTTTCGGAAAAACGCGATGCGCCGATCACTTTTTTTCGGGAACCTGATTTATCTACTGCTGATTTAGCAAGCCGTGCAAGATCTGGTCCCATTTTTCCGCCAACACCAAGGATAAGAATGTCTCCATCCAGGGAAGCCATTTCTGAAACCAGGTCATCTGATGGTTCTAACAATTGCTGATATTTCTTCTCAATATTTTTCATGGTATGCTAAATTATTAGTAAATGTTTCTGGCAGCAATTTAGATAAGTTCTTCAATTCCCGTAAACCTGGCTATCCCTGATCAATTTGTAAGCCAGTTATTCAGTTTCTTGTTCATCTCAAGCTCATACACATACATCCAATCACTCTTATTAGAACCGTTTGCAAGGTGGTGATGTACATTCTGGTCAAGCTGGTAATCACCAGGGTTGTTTAAAATGCGTGTCTTTGAGAACACAGCCTCAAAATCTTCCCTTATTTCATCAAATTGGCTCACATATTTTGCAATTTCTGCCTTCACTTCTTTTTTGACTGGATCTGAAGAAGCCCGGTCGAATTTTTCCAATAACAATAAAAGCCGCGAAGGATATACCTGCAATTCATTCAGCTGGTTCATCAGGGTCAATGAATATTCATTCCTTCTCGTCACATTCATTGCATTTCGAATCCTGGTTTTTATTACCTCGTACCTCGACGTTTCTTCCCTTGCGCGGATGATTCTTTGGCGATACACATCACTCCATTTTCCCGAATTAGATTTACCGGGTAAATCAATAAGTTCGATTTTTTCGGGATAATTATTCCGGTGGCCCTTTTCAATCAGTGCTGTTTCCCAAAATGGCAGCGCTTGTTCCAGCAAATCCTGGAATTCGGATAAACTGTCTTTTAATTGCGGCGTATAAAACCTTTGGCGGAATATTGCATGAACATCTCCCACTTTTACATCATTGTAATTCCAGCTAAAAAATGCAAAATCATGAAAGCCCCTCCAATAAGTTTCAAAGTGCGGCGAACAATCATCCCATGCCGTGCACAGGATGCCATTTAGTTTCTTTTCAGATGTAATCCGGCAAAAATCTTTTATAGGCTGGAAGTTAGAGTTTTCGCGAGGCATCATTGGCCACATCGTTTGAGCGGCTGTAGCTGCCATCACTTTTAAATTATTTGCCCGGTACCAATCGAGTGCGTTATTATTTCCGGGTATGCCCGGTGTATCGTAGTTCCATCGCATGAATACACACTCAGGAGGAAACAGATTTATATTCTCATTCAAGCGATTTATACTGTCTTTCCAAACTCTCTTGACCTCCTCTTCGGAAACTGTCGGGTCCCATGTAGTTTGATAAAGACCTGAAAGTTTAAATACCATATCATCCCAAAAAATGGGAATACGGTTATGAGCGCGGGCAAATTCACAAACTTTCTGCAGCCATTGCATTTGAAGCTGCATGGCACTCAATCCTGATTTTTTTGCCATTTCCGACATACCGAGGTTACCCACTTCATCGCCGCCAACGTGCAAATATTTGCCGAAAGGTGTTGCAGCAATCGCGTCTTCGTACAATGAAAATTGAAGCGTATAAGTTTCTGGATTAACGGCGTCAAACGACCAATCAGATCCTGGATTATCCCTGAGCTTTTTATATTCTTCGTGTTTTAAGATAAACGAAGCATGACCAAGCCCCTGCACCAAAGGACTAATTTCAATATTCCGTTCTTTTGCATACCTGCTTATAGCCTGGAATTCTTCAATTGAAATGGCGTGAGATGCTCCAACCAATGGCGCTTTCCGGAAACGCAGCTTGTCTTCAAACTCTACAATTATCGCGTTAATTTTTATTCTTGCCAGTTGGTCAATTATACGGTAATAATAATTGCCCGCATCAAGATGGTGTTTCAAATCCAGGTGAATAGCACGAAATGCGATATCGGGGTAATCGGTGATGCGCAAGGCAGGAATGGCAACCTTTTGATCAGTGGCGTCTTCCAGCAATTGCAAGAGTGTCTGGCTTCCATAAAACAAACCTGCCTGGTCACGTGCGCCGATGGTAACCCGTCCATTATTTATCTCAAGAATATAACCCTCTGTTGAATTAGGAATTGATTGATCATTGGAGATACTCAAAGTCAAAACGCCGGGGCCGGGTTGATCCGTGATTTGCAATGAACTTAATGCGCCATACAATACGGGTTTTTGAGCATTTCCTTTCAAATAAATCGATTGGAGCGTGCCGGCAGCGATACCCTTACCGGTTAAAATCTCAACTTTTTGTGGTTGGGGCAGGAGCTTGAAATATTTTTCAAAGTTTGAAACATCGGCGTCACGCTTGTATTGTCCGCCAAGCAACAAAAGAAAGATGCAACAATTGAAAAGCTTCTTCATATTAATTTAATTCTTTGATCTGTTCCAGCAATCTGACAGTGGCATTTTTTTCATTTTCCGAAAGACTGCCAGCGGACTGATTCAAAAAGGTGGATTTAACCCAAAGAATCATTTTATTATCAGGATATTTTTGAATCAGCTGATCCAGCCATTTAACCGCTTCATCTTTCTGACCTTGCTTTTCCATCGTCCACGCGGAGATCAGTTGTACCGGTTGCGGATAGGTGTTTTTGACTTTACTAATCTTTTCTAATGCAGACTTAGCCAGGTCAGTCTTTTTTGTTCGTTCGTAATTCAAGTAGCTCATCCAGTCCTCTAGTCTCGTATCAATATCCTCATCGTAAGGCTTTCCAACTCCCAGGTTAACGGGCCACAATTTTGCTTCATTGATAAATTTCAAAGCAGCACTGTAATTCTTCTTTTGCATTTCGCCAATTGCCTGCATCAGCTTGGATTCCCGGTATAGTTCACGGCCTTCGGTAGCTCCTTCAAAAGGAATTATATTCAATTTTTTTAAGACGGCATCGGATTCTTTATACTTGCCATTCAACAACAACGTTTTTGCAAACAACATCCCCATTATATAATCGTTGGGGTGTGCCTGGTAAAAGGGTCCTACTACCAACAATGCCTGGTCATATTTTTTTTGAGCAATAAATGCCTCAGTCAATAGTTTATGATAACGCCATTGTTCTTTGTCAAGTTGAACAGCATGCTGTAGATCGGCAATTTTTTGATTTGCTTTCGATTCTTCAGCCAGGTTTGCTCTTCCCGCATAAAAGGCGGCAAAATCAGGTTCTTGTCCACATCCTTGAAATAATTCTCTTGCTTTTTCAAGGTTATTGAGGTGCCAGTTGAGTAAACCGAGGTAATACTTATTTTTCCACGAATTATTCTGCTGAATTGCCCATTCAAGTACCGGTGCTGATTCAGCGCGAAATGGAAAGGCAAGAAACGGAGAGGCCGCCTCAGCCTTTTGTAGCAATGCGTTTCCGTCACCGCCGTTTTTCAGCAGGAATGCATTCCAATAAAGAACTTCCGGTGTTTGCGGAGCAACAGTTAATACATCGGCAGCATCCTTGTCCAAACCGAGATTGTGATACCATACTGCCAGTTCCAAAAATGTTTGATGTGGCAATTCATTCCTTACCAATGAAACAAATTGTTGTTTTGCTCCATCATTCCTTTCGGCTAAATATTTTTCGCAGCGGGCGAAATGATTTAGTGGATCGATAGCCAGGATGGAATCCAAAATTTCCTGGTGCCTCCCTTTATTGTGTTGCAGGCGATGCATAATTGCCTTTACCTGGTAAGCGTCGAGGTTGTAGCGGTTGAAGTCAAGACTTTTATTGCTATAATCCAATGCCCGTTTATAATCTTTTTCCTTGAAATATATCTTACTTAGCTCCGTGTAAGCTGCGTTTCGATACTCCATACTCAATGCTGCAAGATCAAACCCATCTCTTGCATCGGCGATATTTCCAAGTTGAACATTCGCAAGTCCATAATAGTAGTTGGCAGCAGGATCATAGGTATTGATGCTTAATCCTTTTTTAGCAAGCTCGTATGCCTCTTTGTATTTCATGCTGCGCAACTTCAACAAAGCCAACTCCGTTAGCGCCGGTAGAAAATTAGGGTCCTTTTTCAGGCATTCTAGCAGTTTATCTTCTGCCTTTTGATAAAACCGTTGTATCAAATTTTCCCTTCCCTGCACGTAAAGGCCATATACTGAATTCCAGTCAAAGTCTTTTGGAGTTGCCAATGGACGCGCTAATACGTCTGCCGTTGGGGAACTGTTGTATGTGAATTTATTTTCTCCTAACGTTACCAATAGCGGTTTGGTACTCTGAGTTGCCTGGACCGAATCACTAAAAGCCTGCATGGGTTGCAAACGAATTGATTTGGAATAGATCACCTTGTCTCCATCCAATACTTTTAATTCATCGTTGATGTTTTGAAGCGGAGAGAAATAGATCTTTACCCAGCCATTCTCGCGCTTTACATTTAATGCACCAAAATCATTAGCCTTTACAAATCCTTTTATCTGTTTTACGGGGAACCAATATTCCGTCCACACATCTGCGGTGTAAGGAAAAAAACCTGCGTGTTTGAATGGTGTAAAACTACTCCCCACATCGGCCTGGTTGTATTGCCTTCCGCTTTGGACTTCCACATATTGTCCATCGGTATCAGTCAATAGCTTTTCCCAAATCATACCCTGCTGGGACAATCCCCATATCCATATTTTTTTTCCAGCCTTATCATCGTGCGTAGAATATCTTCCCATGCCAAAATCATCATCGTGCCAGTATGCTCCGAAAAAATCGGTGTATTTACCAAATACATGATAGGATTTATATTGGCCGAAATTGTTATTCTCATAAAAAGAAATGTTCTTCCCATTTTCTTTGTTGATTGGCCATTCCGCATATTCGCCTTCGTGACCCAAATAATTAGTTCCCGGGTAAATAAACTCTAAGTTTCCCTTTGACTTAATACCAGTGTTCATCCAGGTGTAATAAGCCTGTTCCATGCCCGAGGCATTATACCAGAACGATTTTGTAACGAGGTATGCCTTATCCTTTGGTAAATTAATTTCAAGACGCCACGGAGTTCTTGTAAGCAGATCGAGTACACCTATAATACAGCTTACACTTCCATCTTTGTTTTTCATGGTCATATAATCCACAGGCGTGGCGCAATTCGGAGTATGGCCAATGATTCCATAGTTGGCTTCAATGCCTCCGCTGGTCCACGGACCGCGCATCGAAACGTCGCGAAACTTTACCGTATGGTTATCGTAAATAAAAGATTTGCCAGTTCCTTTCTCAATAGCTGACCAGATCTTTCCGCCGACTTCCGGGAGGATCATTACCCTGATATAATCGTTTTCAAGTTCCACCACTTTCCATTCTTTCTGAACAGGTTTATCGGTAAAACCATCATATCGGAAATAGGGATAAATCTTTTCAACAAGCGGGATGGGGTTGGGATCAGAAAAAGGATAAGTTGGAAACGCCTTACTAAACTCTTTGATGGTCGCATCTTTTTGTGACCAGGCATATGGAGCAAACCAAATCATCCCAATGATAGCAAGGACAAATTTTTTCATACTGGAAATCGTTTTCTTATTCAGATCCGGTCTTTATTGAGGTGGCCAAACTTAAGGAAATAAAAAGGGATAAATTCACGCAAGCGATTGCATGAATCGAAGAAAAGCCTATCAGTGATCCCCGCTTTTTGTATTTAATGTTACGACTGCCGCCTGGAATAGATTACCAGGTTCTGGTTTTCATGAATTCGTCCAGCGTCGCCCGCGACATTTTTATTTCGTTGGGATTTTGATCCAGCCATTTCAAGAAGTCTTCTTTTATTTTACCGGTCCACTGACTGTCGATCTCCCCAGGCGAATACCGTCCGGATTTAAGCATAGCATGTCCAAACTTGTCCTTCAGTGTTACGAATTCGCAGGTGATGATCACTTTTTCGGCGAGGTGTGCGGGAATAAACAGCACTCCTTCCCTTTCGGAAATTACAAGATCTCCGGGCAAAACAATTGCGTTACCTATCCTGATTGGAGTATTCAAACCCATCAGGACAACTCCTTCAAGGTAAGAAGGGTCAAAGTCGCGCACAAATGCATTAAATCCCTTGATTTCTTTCAGTCCTTGCAAATCCCGCGCAGCTCCGTCGAAAATCACCCCATTACCTGATTTTGCAAATATTGAATTCCCGAGGTTGTCGCCAATGAGAGTTCCCTGGGCAATCTTTCCAAAACAATCAGCTACATATACATCGCCTTTTGAAAGCATGTCAATGGGCCAGGAATTGGTATTGCCTTTACGACCCTGTTCCTTACCGCGCTCCTTTATCTTTTTCTCGACGTCAGGCCGGCTCGGCATAAACTGCGCAGTAAGGACGCGGCCAACAACCTTTACATCATCATTAACCATTTTCCAATTGCGTTCAAACTGGTTATTGTACCCTTCGTTCCGCAAAACTGTCCAGGCTTCTTCAATACCAATATTCTTTGCACGATTCACCAGGCTATCCGGAATCTTAGGACGACTGTCCGCAAACCGCTCGCCTTTCCATTCTGAGGTTAAAAAAATCAATTCATCTTTTGAAATTGTTTGGGCAGCGGATGAAAAGCTGCAACCCAACACTAAATATGTAATAACAATCAATTTTAATTTCATTCTTTGCCGTTTTTCCGTATTACTTTAAAATTCGGTTTTAATTTTTTGAACCACATAGAACAATAGTGCACAATAGAATAAAACATAGGCTATGTGCAACCCTATGTTCCTACTGTTTCTACCTGCCTGCCTGCCGGCAGGTGTGGTTCAATTTTTTGCTGAAAATTACTTTCTATTGCCCATGGCCCACTCACGCCCCGGCTTATCTACCCTGAACGTTTCAATGTTGCCATTGTCCTGGATCGTTACATACGCTGTGCAACCATCTTTTCCACCAAAAGCAATATTGCTGGAATTTTTTCCCGTAAGGGTTATTTCCTGGAGTATCTTACCTGCCGGAGAGAGCTTTACGACGGTTCCCTTTCCATACCTCGTGATATACAAATTTCCATCGATGTCACAACGCATCCCATCCATTCCAAAATCAAAAAATTCATAGATCATGCGTTTGTTGCTTACCTGTCCCTCTGCTGATAAATCATAAGCCCAGACTTTTTTCTGAACCGATTCATTTACATAAAGGATTTTGTTATCAGGACTCACTTCGATGCCATTCGTTGTTCCCATTTTGCCCTCAAGCAATGTCGCCTTTCCATTCAAATCAATGCGCCAGATCTGGCCGGTTCCCTCTTTCCAGTTCGGATCGCTTGCATAGATCCGATCCTGGTTGTCAATTGCCAAATCGTTCGGCTGGTTCATCGTCGGCTCGTGCGCAAACACACTGATTTTTTTTGTAGACATGTCCACTTTCAAAACATTGTGATTAGTATAGTCGGCAATAAACATGTCGCCCTTGCTCGAAAATCGAATGCCATTGCCTACACTTCCACCAGGCAACTCTACAAAGACGCTGGCATCCGCCGATGGCATGACCTTGCCAATAGTTCCTTCTTTGGAAAAATTAACGGCATACAGGATTCCGTCTTTGTCCACTGCCGGACCTTCGGCACCGCCGGTAAAGCTATTCAGGGGCGTAAAAACTGACGATTTGAATAATTCCTGTGTCACGGGGATTTTTTTTGTTTCACCACATGCAATCAACAAGATTACAATTAAAATTTTTACTGGTATAAATATTTTTCTCATGACAAATAAATTTTAATCATTCTGCGTTATTAACCGCTTCAATAAAGAATCGGATTTACCATCAACTGATTTTATTTTTTTTGCGTCCTCCTGGTCTCAGCGACTTCGCCAGGTGTAACAGCACTTGCCTCGTTGTTAAAATTCTGCCTGATGTAGGTTAACACCTGGGCAATTTCATCATCCTTTAAAAAATTTTGCGGGGGCATCAAACTATTAAATGGTTTGTCCCTGACTTTAATCGTACCCTGCAGACCATTCAATAGAATGTTAATCAGCTTTTTTTTATCTCCCGTTACCCATTCGGAACCGTCCAATGGCGGAAATCGCAAACCGTCACCCTTGCCATCCCTCTGGTGACACGCACGACAATAAATGTCATAAACCTTCGTACCGGCTACTGGTTTATTCCTATCGAGATTATCATTTATCTCATCCGGCGTCTTAATATGTGATAAAAGTTTTCGCTTTTCCATCTGTTCCAGTTGCGCCGGCCCGAATTTATTTGGGTCGCCCTTATACATGATCCTCCAAATCTTGCCCTTTCTTGAATCGGTTACATACAAAGATCCATCTGGTCCAACTGCAAGACCCATTGGCCTGAACTGCGCGTCGCTGGTATTAACAATCGTATCTGTACCTGCAAAACCATCTGCAAAAACTTCCCAATCGCCGGCTGGTTGGCCATTTTTAAATGGAACAAAGCAAACAAAATAACCAGATTGCGGATATGGTCCGCGGTTTGTAGATCCATGAAACGCTATAAAAGCTCCGCTTTTATAATGAGCCGGGAATTGATTTCCCCGATAAAACAACAGATCATTTGGGGCCCAATGGCCCGGGAAACCTAAAACCGGGTCCCGGCAATCCTTGCATCGTCCAATTATTTTACCATCACCTCCGTATTCGGGAGCTAACACCTTTTTCTTTTGCGTTTGGTCATAATAACAATACGGCCAACCAAAATCATCACCCTCTTTCACTCTCTGAAATTCTTCAGACGGCAGCAATGCGCTCTGCCATGGCGAAAATTTTTCCGGCCACAGGAGGTGCAGGTCATCCCTGCCGTGCATGACAACATATAAATTCTTATCGTCGGGATTCCAGTCCATCGCAACTACACTTCTAATACCGGTTGCAAATCTTTTGCCGTCCTTTTGTGTAAGCCCGATTTTATTTGCTTCAAACTTCCAGATGCCTCCATGTTGTTCCAGTTCAGGGCAAGGATCACGACCCGGCACTCCCGGGATTCCGGCTGGTTTATTATCAAGATCCTGGCATGAATTGGAAGGTGTGCCGAATGGTACATACATATTTCCAGTATCATCAAAGGAAACGGGCTTGGTAATATGCCAATGACTGCCATGAGGATGATCATCGGTCAGGACGACTTCCATTTTGCCTTCCGGCACCAGCTTGCCAGGTGTTAATTTGATTCTGTAAATAACCAATTCAGAAGCAAAATACAGGTAGCCATTATGAATCCTCATTGCATTTGAGAGACTCCCCTGGTTATTGTAATCTCCGAATCTCCTGATGATATCAATTTTTCCATCACCGGTTGAATCACGCAGGGCCAGGTTTCCACCCATCCCCGGTTTGGAATATCGCAGTTTAACATAAATATCCCCGTTGTCGTTTATTGCAATATGCCGGGCCGGTCCAACGCTATCAGCAACAACAACGGCTTCAAAATCGGCGGGAAGAAACAGGCCGCCATTGCCTGGATCACCGGCGGGTAGTTCGTGTTTCGATTTACATTGAACGAAAACCAGAAGAACAAAGAATATAAAAAACGTGTGGGCGAAACTGCGATTCATGCTTTCCAAATGACGTGTGCTTATTACCTGGTTAATTTAACTTATCCGTTGGTCCTTAGTTTTTCCATTCCTGCGCTGATAATCCATTCAAATCCCACACAATTCTGCCCGCACGTATCGTTAATTCGGCTTCCAGCTTACGGTTACCTTTTATTTTATTTCCGCCTGAATCAATAAATCCAAAATCTCCGTTTAAAATATTCAACACCGCGATATCGGCCGCCATGCCTTCGCCCAGGTTTCCGAGATCATCACGTTTGATCGATTTCGCTGCATTCCATGTGGCCCGTAAAATGACGTCCTCAATCGTCATTCCCATATTTAAATACTTTGACATTATATTAAGCATGCTTTTCATTCCTGAGTTCATACTGAAGCGGTGCAGGTCAGATCCAAATGAATTTGGTATCAACCCTTGTTTGAAAGCAGGAATTGCCTGGCTGAACCAAAATCCTGCACCACCATGGCCCACATCAAACAAAACACCTCTTTTTTGAGCTTCTAAAACAAATGGCCTGACATGACCTTCATCATCAACTACGGGCATTCTCTCGGAGACCTTTTCAAAAGAATGGGTAATGATGTCACCGGCCCGCATCTTATTCAATTGATCTTCCAATGAAAATTGGGGCAAATGACATTCAACAAACAGCGGTATGTTTGACTTTTTTGCTGCTTCCAGTGCCTTGTCGAAAGGAGTCCATTCAGGACCTTCGAAGTGACCGATTTTTATTCCGACAATTATGTCAGGATTTTGCTGAACGGTAAGTGCAGTCATCTTTGCATCCATGTCATTCATGTCCTGCTGATCGGGATCCCCACTCATACCATTGCCGGCGATATTCAAGAACGAAAGTATGCGTGTTTGCGATTTATCAATAACCTGCGTTTTAAAAGCAGGAAAATTACGCCAACCGGAAGTGCCGGCATCTACAACTGTTGTAACGCCGGATTTAAAAGTAAAATCATCAGGTGATAAACTGTAGATGCCGTCGGCAAACTTACCTGCCCGGTCACCAACAAAAACGTGTGTATGAATATCTATCAATCCGGGTACCACTAACAACCCAGATGCATCAATAACTTTCTTAGCCCGGGCTGACTGAATTGACTTATCGACTTTTGCTATCCTGCCATTTGCCACGGCCACATCCAATGTGGCATCAATTTTATTTTTTGGATCGATTACCCGTCCGTTTTTTATCAACAGGTCAAATTCCTGCGCCCGTGCAAAAAAAGAAACACCCAATAAAAACAAGGCAGGCAGCACGTACATTATTTTATTCCTTTGCATTTCCTGATTGTTAATGAATACGTAATGGAGCCGTGCGTGATGCTTACTATTTCTTAATTACCTCTGTGTCCCACAAAGGCATGCTAATTCCATTTAAATCCCATACAATTTTTCCAGCGCGGATTGTCATTTCAGTCTCCAGCTTTTGAGTTCCCTTAATTTTAGTCCGGCGGATATCTACAAAACCAAAGTCGCCCTTCCTTACACTGAATACTGCAATATCAGCTTCCGATCCCACGCTAAGATTTCCCAGTTCAGGTCTCTTAATGACAGTGGCGGGGTTCCAGGTAGTGCGCAGGATGACATCCTGTAACGACATTCCCATGTTGAGAAATTTAGACATCACGTTGCTCAGATCTTTCATCCCCCCATTCATGCTTTCAGAATGCAAGTCTGTACTAATCACATTGGGTCTAAATCCCTGTTGCATTGATGGCACTGCCTGCCTCCAGGAAAATGCGCCACCGCCATGACCTACATCGAAAATGATTCCCCTTTTCTGTGCATCAAAAACAAACGGCTTCACTTTTCCATTCTCGTCCACAACAGTTTCGCGGTTAGCTGGACCATAAGAAAATGTGTGGGTAAAAATGTCGCCCGGCCGAAGATGTTTCATAAACAGATCCTCAATAGAATTGGGAGGATCATGCTCACCAAAATCAACCATAACCGGTACATTCGCGAGTTTTCCTGCCTCGACCGCACGATCCACCTGTGTAAAGTCCCCCCAAAAGTGTGCAGCTTTAATGCCGACAATAATATCGGGGAATAACTTTTTAATCATGTTAGCGGTTTGGGCCGGGTTCATATCCGTCACGTCCTGTTCCTCAAACCGGCTTGTCATTCCATTGCCCACTATGTTTAACAATGCGAGCACCCGTGTTTGGGACCGGTCAATAGTTTGCTTTTTAAAAAGCCGGAAATTTCTCCAACCCGAAGAGCCCGCATCAACAACGGTGGTCACTCCTGCCCTAAACGTAAATCCATCAGGAGGAAGGCTCGTTAATCCATTGGCGATATAAGCATCCAACTCCGTCCCGTTGAAAACATGCACATGCATGTCAATAATCCCCGGCGTCACATACAATCCTTTTACATCAATTACTTTCTTAGCATTGCTACCCGGAATGTTACGAGCCACCTGCGAAATTTTATTTCCCGTAATGGCAATATCCATTACCGTATCAATCCTGTTCTTTGGATCAATCACGTGACCGCCTTTCAATAATATGTCTATTTCCTGTGATTTTGAACTTAGGAACACGATCACGGAAAGTAATAGCAGGATGATTTTGAAAATATTTTCCTGCCATAGATTCAATGAATGCTTTTGATGTAAAGTGTATTTGTTCATTTAAAAAATCTTACTAGGTCGCAAGTGGTGGTCCGCTGGGCACGGTAATTTTTTTGCGGGGGCTTTTGTTTTTACTGCGTTTTGCCGTAAAAGTTGCTGTGCGGTATTCGCCCATATGGATCTGTCCCGAAATGGCATCATTGGCTAAGGTGCCCGAGAATGTGAAAGTGATGTTGTCTGCAACAGGATGATCTACACTCCGAAGTTTCACCTGGTCACCTTCAATGGTCCCTGTCAGTTCACGGGTGGAAAAATCTCCCTTGTGTGATCCCTGGAGCCAATTCCCATCCTGCTCAATAAATAATGTATGCCTGCTCGTGCTGCTGAAAAATTGAACATCGAGATCCCACCTCCCATTGATGGTTGCTGCCGGTGCATTCATCGCGTCGGATTTTGGATTTCGTTTTTGGGAAAGCAGGTTATAAATTCTGTCGGCTACAACTTTTTCATTTCCCGGTTGCATTTGCCCGGTAGTAACATTAATGGAAGTTGTACCATTCTCCGTGTGTGCTCCTATCGCAATCCGTGGTTTAGTTCTACCAAATTCTTCAGCTACATCTTCGCCCGTTATATTCAATTTATTCGGATCCCAGTTAATATTGAGCACAGGCGAATGATTCGAAAGATCGGTTGGTTCAAACACAGATGTTGTAACTCCGTCAATTTTTGCAACCTTTTTCGAAATAAAATCCAGCCACGAAAGCCAGTTCTTCCATTCGCCTGCATGATCTCTTTTTTTCCATGTTTCTACCGCAGCCAGCAATCCAATCATTTCTTCACGGCCCACCTTGTTGTCGCGACCCGGGCCATGGTGTGGTGAGCTGGCTTGCCACGCCGACATCAGGATGTCTTTTTTCCCAAGAAGAAGCCCTGCGCACTGCGGGCCGCACAACGCCTTACCACCGCTATACGCAACAATAGTTGCACCCCGCTCTAAATGGATGTTAGGGATAGTAAGTATTTCTGCAGCAGCATCTACAAGGATCGGAATGTTTTTGGGTTTGGCGATGGCCGCAACTTTTTCCAGGGTAAGCGGTTCATTCTCCTGTGCCTCGCCGAAGGCCATCATATAGATCATTGCAGTCCGGGAATTCAGTGCATTTTCAAGCTCTTCAAGCGTTTCAACATTTATGATCTTAACGCCAATATTGCGAATCGCATGATCATAGGTATTTCGGGATGATCTCGGGATTACCACTTCTGTTTTGTCAAATCCTGAAAGGTCGGGAATGCGGATTAGCTTTTCGGGATTGCCGCCTGTGACACACGCAGCAGTTACATGTTTCATACCTGCTGCACATCCCGCTGATACCATTCCCCATTCAGCGCCGGTAAGTTCGGCCAGCCGTTTTCCAACGCCATCTGCCAGTTCATCGTATTGAACAAAATCTTTGGATGCAGCTTCCATCGCTGCCCGTACCTCGGGTCGCTCTATCGAACCCCCAATAATGGTGAACGTGCCGCGACAATTGATGATCGGTTCCACACCGATTGACTGAAAAATATTCGTTTCCACCCCACCGCTTCCGGCCGCGATATCTAAACTGCTTGTCGCTTCACCCGGCGCCGCTAAAACCGACTTAAATGGAATAAGACTTCCTGCAAAAGGCAGAAAGGTTAAGCCTTTAATAACACTACTTCGTTTCATAATACACGCAATTGAAATATGATTTCAAAAATATTTTTTCTAATTATTGAATTGACCGCATACTTTTCAATCCAGGTGACGAAAATAATATTCTTCAACGTATTACTTCTTTTCGGGCACGAATACTGGATTCGCCAAGCCATTTAAGTCATACACAATCTTGCCCCCGCGAATCGTGACTTCACATTCTAATTTTTTATTGCCATCAATTCTATAACCGATATAGTCAAAAAAGCCAAACTTGCCTTCGCGCAACGCAAGGATCGCAACATCGGCAACCGAACCCTCTGAAAGATGTCCCAGTTCTTCTCTCTTGATTTCCTTTGCCGGGTTCCAGGTGGAGGCTTTAATTACATCCGGAAGACTCATTCCCATAATAAGGAATTTTGACATCACATTAAGTTGATCTTTCATTGCATTGTTCATGCTGCCGGTATGGAGGTCCGTACTGATCGAATTCGGATAAAAGCCATTTTTGAGTGCCGGTATCGCTTGCGAAAATGAGAAGCTGATACCTCCATAACCTACATCAAAAACGATTCCTCTTTTTTGCGCTTCAAAAACAAAAGGCTTTACTTTTTTTGTAGTCGTGTCTACAATAAACTCCCGCGTAGCTAATTGTGCAAAGCAATGAGTAAATATATCACCCGGCCGAAGATGCTTGAAAAACAGGTCTTCAATGGAAAGTGGAGGTTTACTTCCTCCAAAATCAATCATAACCGGGATATCTGCAGCTTTACCGGCTTCTACAGCACGGTCTGCCGCTACCCATTCAAATCCTTCGTAGTGAGCCAGCTTAATACCCACAATGTCCTTTTTGTTTGACTTTGCAACAATGGCTGTTAATTTGGCATCCATATCACTGGTGTCCTGTTCGTATGGTCCACCTCTCATACCCTGCCCTACGATATTGAGAAAAGCCAATACTCTTGTCTGCGACCTGTCTATAATGTTTTTCTTAAACTCAGGAAAGGTGCGCCAGCCTGAACTGCCCGCGTCGACCACGGTCGTTACTCCGCAACGCAAAGTAAAACCATCAGGTATTACCCCACCGGGGCCATTCATATAGGCCTGGTCAAGGTTTGTTCCAACAAAATTGTGCGTATGTATGTCAATAATTCCCGGTGTCACGTATAACCCTTTTGCGTTAATAACCTGGGTTGCACGGCTTGCATCGATGTTTTTAGCAACCTGCACAATTTTACCATCATTTATGGCAACGTCCATTCTGGCATCAATGCCATTTTTTGGATCAATCACATGTCCTTCTTTTATCACCAAACTGTATGTTTGAGAAAACAACAGGTTTGCATTGATCAGAAGAAAAAACAAAAGCGAACAAACTTTTCCCATAAGCTAAATTTTACAGTATCACGATTTATTCTTTGCAGCTGCCTTTTCGCCTGCCGGCAGTGTTATCTTCCAAATATTTCCATCCCTGCCTCCATACTCAATAACATAAAGACTGTTTCCAATCATCACTGCATCCACCGGTTCGTTGAACCCTGCCACCACCCGCGTGGTCCGGACAACATAATTATCTGTCGCACTATCATAGGCCATGCGAAGGTGAAGAATATCGGAACCCTGGTTTGTAAAAGGCCTCATCAACGATGATTGTTCCCCTAAAGTCCAGCGGATCACGAAACCATCCCCTTTAAAATCCTTAGACAAAAGTTTTTTTGTATCAAAACATAATCCAACAGGACAGCAATGTGCTGTAAATGTGCTGACGGCAACCCCCGTGAGGTCGCCATCGAGAACCTTTCCCGTATGACCGCGGTATTCGTTTGCGTCTGGTCCCAGGTTTTGTACGCCGGGGGAAAACTTAACACCTTCCGGGCGACGTGGAAACTCCGGGTCCGTGTAATAGTATTTAGTCCGCCATGAATGTGATGATTTATTGATGAATGGGTCCACATCTGCGTTAGGCACCCAATCACTGTACTGTTGCGGATTCTCCTGTCCTCCCATGACCCATGGGAATCCGTAATGATGATTCTGTCTTATCCAAAACATGTCTTCAGGATAATCATAGTCGGCCGAATTGGAAACCGCGAAAAGATTTCCTGCAGCATCGAAGTTCATATCGTAAGCATTGCGAATACCATATGCATAGAGATAACCGTCGGCTACAAGCTTTGCCTGGTCATCCGGCAATAAAAGATCTTTTGCATCAACCGGGAATCTGAAAATCTTTGATGTAAGGGCATTGTCTCTTGCTTTGGGATAAGCGCCTCCATTATCCTGTATCTCTCCGTGATCTGTTCTTGCACCGCTGTTCACATAGATATACTTTTTATCAGGGCTTATGACCAATGCGTTCCAGCCATGATCATAAATTGTTTTATTGGCTCCATATTCCACCGTATTAAATACAACAGTCATCTTCTTTGAAGAGTCCAAATCAATTCGCACCATTCGGCCATAGGTGCTTCTCTTATTGCCCACATAAACATTCCCACATAAGAAAAGCGTATTGTTTAAAAATGCAGCTCCCTGTAACGTGGGAATTCCATGATCTTTTTCAGTTAATATCAATTCAGAAGTATGTTTTCCATCTTTTTCATCCTTTATACGAAACACATTTCCGTTAAATGTCGTGTACCACAGTTCGCCGGTCAGGGGATGTTGCAAAAGACGAACGGCAAGTGAGTCCACCGTCATAAAATGCTCCACCTTTATATCCGGTCGCAAAGCAACCGGCGTTTTCATCGGCGCCCTATCAGGAATATTCCGCAGATAAGTAACCAGCTCCCAGCGCTGGTCTTCCTTCAAAATTTTTTCGAAAGCTGGCATATCCTGCTTTCCATTCGTCAGCTTCCAGAATAATTCCCCATCCGTTTGCATTTTTACTTTTTCGGAATGAAAATTTGCAGGTTTCTTTCCAAGCGGACCCCTTGCAGCGCCATTGCCAAAGCCAACTTCACCATGACAGGCCGCACAGTACAAATTATACAGCTCTTTTCCCTCCTGCAATGTGAGGGGATGATTTTCCAGTGGGTTTGTTATGTTCCTTGCATCAGCAGGTGCTTTCCATTCATCACCCGATGCCGGTGAAGTATTACAAGCAATAAACTGAGAAAAGAAAAAAAATGACAAAACAGCCAATAATGAATCCTGCACCAGCCTTGTCGTCTTCATGATTAATCAAATGACCTTTTATGTATTAAACTGTAAATTATCTTCCAGCTGCATCGAATAGAACATCCGGTTAGTCCGATAATATTTTTTATTATCGTCAACTCCTGAAAGCTTTAATCATACCGCAACTTTGGAAAGTTCTTCCTTCAGTCTTTTAGCCACTATTTTGTCTTCTCCTTTTTTCATCACCCAGCTCGTTATGCTGATATGACCTTCCTCGTTGCCAACAATTTCAATGGAAGAGTCCCCGCTCCGAAGTCTTTCCTGCAAATCCTTTGTAGTAAGTTTTATTTTCGTGGCGTCCCACGTCACATGCAGCGTGGGCGTTACGTTACCAAGCGTCGGTATTTTGACTTCCGTATTGAAACCATTAATTCCTTTTACCGCGTCCTGAATAGTAGCTATCCTGCCTTCCCATTCTTTCCACTCTTTTTCGTGATCGTAGTTGAGAAAATGTTCGAGGGCCACATACATGCCGATAATTTCTTCCTTATTTACTTTCATACCACGACCGATAGTGGAGCCACGCGGAGGCATGGAAACACGCGCCGCTGCTATCAAATCTTTCTTACCCATCAACAAGCCCGCGCTTTGAGGACCCCGCATGGCTTTACCGCCGGAAACGCATACCAGGTCGAATCCCATCTCATTAAATTTCCAAAGATTACTGACGGGAGGAACATCGGCGGCCATGTCGATCATCGTTGGGATTTTATGTTTTTTGCCAAGTGCCACCCATTGTTCGTGGGTGATGGACCCTTTATCTGACTGTATATTCAAAAACCACAACAGTGCGGTTTTGTCATTGACCATTCTGTCAACATCCTCCGCGGTTTCAACAAAAACAATTTTGCAGCCTGTGTTGGTAAGCGCCTGGGAGTAACCAACATTATGCCCCTTCTGAATAATTACTTCGGACTTCATTTCCGTGCCTTCGATATGAGGCAATTGTTCCGCCTTTTTTGGATCGGTTCCTGTGAGCACACCAGCCAGTCCTAAGGTCATTGCAGAAAAACATCCTGATGTTACTACTGCAGATTCCGCCTTTGTCAATGAAGCTATCCTAGCGCCCACTTTATCCTGCAGTTCATCAAGAAGGCAGAATTCATGCGACGAAGCCCGGATGGCGTCGACAACTTCTTCATGCATCAGCGAGCCGGTCATAAATGTGTATGTGCCGGCAGCATTAATAAAAGTCCGGACACCAAGCTCTTTAAAAAGGTTTCGCTTTTTGTCAGAAGGCGACGCCTTTACTGTTTCGAATGGAGCTACAGCTCCCAAAACTCCGCCCGCAAGCGGCAGGACCGTGAGGTTTTTCAGAACTTCTCTGCGTTTCATAAGCATTTATATTAATTATTGATGTTTCGATTCAGGAATTCTTCAAATCCTGAATTCGAGTTTTGCTTTTTACACGTAAGCAATGCAATCCATTTCAACAAGAGAATCTCCGGGTACACCGCCCTTTGCCACTGCAATAGTAGAACGAACGGGGGGATTTTTGCCAAACCTTCCTCTGTACACTTCATTCATTGCTTTGTAGTCGGCAATATCGTTGAGGTAAACTGTAACTTTCAATACCTTTTCCATGGATGAGCCTGCCGCAACCAGTTCCTTTTCTAATTCTTTGAGTACAATTTCCGTATGTGCTTTTATTTCGAACGGAGCCACGTGAGCTCCTTTACCCGCTATAAAAATAAGGTTGCCCAATTTTGTATTACCGGAGAAAAGAGGCACTTCCTGGTCCATCACCACATTGCCTACTTCCTTTTCGGGAGCCTCTGCAGTAGGGGTCTTTGCTTTAGCCACCGCCCCAATTCCGGTTACTGCCACAAATGAGGCAAATAGTTTCTTCAAAACAGATCTGCGTTGAGTTTGCATGTTGAAAATTTTATGAGATTAAAAAAGAATTTTAGAAACCAGAGGTATTTTTTCCCAATGAAATAAGCAGGAAAATGGATATTGAATATTTTTGAAATTTAAAAATTAAAAACGAGAAACCGGGTTTTATTTTTTCTTCTTAAATGGTTTGATTGATCGAAAAAGGCAGGTAAAGTCATTACCTTCAATCAAATCTCCCAACTCATGAACCTTGCACATTTTACAGGACTCATCATTGCGCTTACGCAATCGATTTCGTTGACGGGCTACAGCCAGGACGTAAATAATCTGAAACTAAAAGATTACCAGCCCGTATCAATTTATAAAGGTCCCCGAACAGAAATTCAAAAGGCAAAGTATCCTGCTATCGATGTGCATTCACATGATAATGTAGACACGGACGTAGACAAATTGGTTGCACTCATGGATGAGCTCGGCGTTGAAAAAAGAATTATTCTATCCTATTCAACCGGAGCCCGGTTTGATTCCATCGCCGACAAATATTCTCGTTATAAAGACCGGTTTGACATATGGTGCGGTTTTGATTATACCGGTTACGATAAACCGGGCTGGCAAAAACATGCAGTCGAAGAATTGGAAAGGTGTCACAAAAAGGGAGCTAAAGGCGTAGGCGAATTAGGAGATAAGGGACTCGGCGAGTTTTATTCCCACCCCACTCCCGGCTGGGGTATGCATATAGATGATCCGCAATTGAAACCACTGCTTGAAAAATGTGCCGAACTTAAGATGCCCATTAATGTACACGTGGCTGAAGATGAATGGATGTACCTCCCGGCAGATTCTACAAACGATGGATTAATGAATTCCGCAAAATGGAAAATTGACCTGACAAAAAAAGGAATATTGAACCATGATCAGCTAATTAACACCCTGGAAAATGCCGTTAAGAACAATCCTAAAACTACATTCATTGCTTGTCATCTTGCCAATTGTTGTGCTGACATGAGTAAGCTGGAAAGACTGCTGGATAAGTATCCGAACTTATATGCAGACCTGGCTGCGCGTTTTGGAGAATTCTCACCGGTACCACGTTATGCCGCTAAGTTCATGGAAAAATACCAGGATAGACTGTTATATGGAATTGATACAGACGGAGGCCATCTGGAATATGAAAGAGAAATGTACAAGATCACTTTCCGGATATTGGAAACAGCAGATGAACATTTTTACCAGCATAATCTGTTTGATTATCACTGGCCTTTATATGGGCTTTCACTCAGTGATAAAGTGCTAAAGAAAATATATAGTAGCAATGCAAAAAAGCTTTTCAAAGATTAGGTGCTGATGAAGAAGGTTACAAAATTAGTTGAACAATGAATAAAATTTACTTTCAATCAATTAGACGATAGGATCAGTCAAAGGAAGTTGAATAAAGGCGATGTGAAATCAGATCAAAAAATGTGAGTTAATATTTCTTATTCTCCAGTGTATTCAATTTTACTTTACCTTAGACCGCAACGAGCCTGCATTCATTGCGTGCGATAAATAATCTGAATATGAATAATTAACAATGGAAGAAGTATTTGCCGTGGGAAACATTAAAGAGATTAAAGCACATGTCAATAAAATCTAAAAGGACACGACTATCAGTTTTGCTGAGTATGTTCCTGGTGTCCATTATCAGCTTTGGACAATCTATCGATATTAAAAACATAAAAAGGATCCGGCTGAAGAGTTATCCTGTTGAAGGGCTGATGTGGAAAGGAGAATCAGCACTGAATACAAACTGGAATAAAATTACTGAAACCCCTGATGGCAAAGTTTGGTATTGCGGAGGCGATCATTGGGGAACGGATGCAATAACCGGGACGTGGGATAAAGCAGAAAGCTATGAAAGGCCGTGGGGATTCGGAAATACATCAATATCTTACTACGATCCCAAACTCGATAAATCGTTTGTTGCGTTAGAACTGGACAGAGCAAGTGCATTATATTCTAATGCGGAAACTCCGGGCCATGGTAAGATCCATTCCAACATTGCTTCAGATTCTAAAGGCAATATCTATTTCGCAGGGTATATGGGCCTATCTTATGACCATGAATACACGGATGCTTACTATCCTAAAAGCTACGCCGGCGGTGCCTTAATCAGGTATAACCCGTCTACGAATGATGTTGATTATTTTGGAATACCGATTGCATTTGGGGCTGTTGTAGCTTTATATTATGATGAAAAGAGAAATATCCTAAATGGTATTACAGTAGACCGCGCAAAATTCTTCCGGGTGAACCTTACGACGATGGAACTCAACCGTTATGAATCAGTAGCACGCATGAGCAGGGTAAACGATCGGGTAAGGGAAATGATTATGGATAAAGAGGGCTCCTGTTATTTTGCCAACGATGTCGGTGGCTTGACGAAATTCAATCCTGATACTGAAAAGTTCACTGACCTGGATGTAAAGTTGCCTGGCAAATTAAAGGACTTCCGCTCTTCCGTCGTCTCGTCAAAAAATATCATTTACGCTATTTCAACTGATGGTTTTGTTTGGAGCCTGGATCCAAAGGCTAACAAGGTCCAGGACCTGGGACATGTACTGGGCATGCCGGAGCAGGGACATTATACGCCAAACATTGCGCTCGATGAGGAATGGGACCGGCTTTATTTTATGGCTGGAAACCACGGTGGTACGGTGCTCGAAACTGCACTTGAAATAATTACTGTTTTGGATCTTAAAAAGAAGAAGTTCTATTGGTTGGCTCAGGCTGAAGGCGTCGAAGGCTGCTTTGGTTCACTGGTAAATAAAAGTCACACTGTTTATTTCAGTTGTTATGGTCACCTCTATAGGGGTGATCAGCTTGAAAAAAATAAAAAAGGCGAACCAGTCACCCGGCCTTACCTGGTTAAATATGACCCGCCACAGCATCTTGAATAAGAGAAAAAATATTTTTGGAGAAAGAAGAAATTATTGAGGGATGAATAGAAATAGAATATTATTGTTATTAGCCATCTTGCCGATAGTAGTAATTTTTGACATCACCATTGCTTCGGCGCAGCGGTTTGGAGGGTTACCACGGGAGGCAATTTCAAATCGACTTTTAATTTCAAATGGCCCAAATGGCCCTATTCATGGAGGTGAGAGCGCTGTAACCGACATGATGCTGATGGACGATGGATGGGTTTACGGAAGCACAAAGGCCACCTGGGGCGCAGACAATTGCCATCTTTTTAGGACCGATGGAGAAAAAGTTGAACATGTGTTGAACGTGACTTCAAAACTTGTGGGACAAACTGCGATTACCGATGTTGCTTATGGAAAAGGGAACATTCTTGTGGGGGCCACTTCTACCTATAACGAAATTTTCGATGATAAAAACAAATCCTATGAAGGCGGGCACCTGTTTACATTCGATCCGGTAACAAAAAAAATGGAAGATTTTGGAGTTATCGCACGTGGACAGGGAATCAATTGTATCGCAATTGATACTGTTCGGGGAAAAATTTATGGGGTAACTTATCCGGCTGGCCATTTATTTTCATTTGATCCGGTAGCCAAGGCTATAAAAGATTTTGGAGAAATCATGACACCCTGGCGAGTGAAAGATCTTGGAAGGGTATCATGGAGGGGTGTGCCCAAAGTGTTGATGATTGATGATGCTGGCACTCTGTATTTTTCAACTTATTATCGTACCGAGGTTGAAATGGCAAAACAGGAATTGATGAAGGGCGGTTCGTCAACACATTCTTCACTGGAAGGTGGCCGGATTTACCGGCTTGCCTATGGAGAAGAACAACCTGTTTTTACAGGTGTTGTAATTCCAACGCAAACAGGCATGGATTCTGATCCGCTTTATGAAAACGGAATTGCCTCGGCAATACGTGCACGTGACGGTGGTTTCTGGTGTGGAACAATTAACGATGGATTTCTTTTCAAGTATGAAGCATCTACCTCAACGGTGATCAACAAGGGTAAAGCTTTTCAATACTGGAATTTAAAGTCATTCGCCTATGGCAGCGATAGAAAATTATATATGCTGGGGGGTAGGGACGAAGACAATTCCTGGATTATGAGTTATGATCCAATGATCGGTTCTTTAACTTGTCTTGGCTGGCCGGAAAATACTGCACAATGCAGCGTGATATGTGCTGATAAAAAAGGAAGAATTATTATTGCTGAAAATGTCCGGCACTCTTTTATATGGGTTTTTGATCCTTCAAAAATCGCTAACTAGATCCTAATATGTCGCTTTTAACAAGCCAAACTTACCCTTTTTCCTTTCTTTATATATCCTCCAACATTATGCTACTTTCTTCTCCATCGCATTGAAAAAGTATATATTTTATTTATTGGATCAACACCCAAAGAAGCAAGCTCTAAGTATTTTTTGAAGGAGGATGTCCGGGGATGTTGTCACTGCCATTAATCACGGATGCATCGAACGGAATATCCGTTTTGTTTATAATAGTTGGTCCTATAAACATACCAGGGAACTTCATCTATGACGCGGTACCAGGCAAAGCTTGAATCATAGGACGTAGCACACCACCAATAAGCGATATGTCCCTCGTACTCGAATTTACCAAACCTGTCGCGACTTCCGGCAGGAAGACCTGAAAATCCACTCACATTATTTCCATTGCCATCGTGCGTCCATCCCTGGGGACTTTTCATTTTTGTTCCCGCTGCATCTTCTCCGCCTAAGAAAAGTGTAACCATTCGCCACTCTGAATCGCTGGGTACATGCCAACCGTTTGGAGCTAATCCCCGGGGATCGTTTATAGCATACCAGTTATATAACTTTCCATACTTGGACCCATTTTCGATTTTGTTTTCATAGTAACACCAGGCGGGTTTACCTTCTTTTCCAGCACTCACCCATTCTTCATCTGTTTTAGCTTCGGGTATGGAATCGCCATTTCTAAAATTGCCAACGTTCAAATTCTCGAGCATCCATACCTGATTGTCAATTTGTACGGTCTTGTAAATTTCCTTGTCGTTTTTTTGACCATAAGAAGCTTGGTCACGAAAGAGAAAAATGGCGAGCAATAATAACAGACTAATTCTGTTTGATTTTCCCCCGATGTTCTTTCTTTTTGACAGTCTTTGATTTTTGATCATATCTTTCCAAAATCGGGTTGATTTTTTAATCGCCCGCAACTTTAAATTTTATAATCTTTTCCTTATCGAGCCTTGTTCCTGCTTTGTCTTTCACCAGAGAAGTTATATCGATTTGATAAAGCTCATTCTTTTGAAGTGGCTGCTCGGGTGTAAACGTAAACTTTGTTCCTCCGTGTGATACTTTCCAACTCCCCTTAACGTATTTATTAGTATTTGTGCGGATAATTCTGATTCCATTTTTTTCGAGAACACTCTTTTCATCCATAACAGGGGCGAACTGTACTGAAATTACAGATGAATCAGCAACATCATTTTTATTATTAAATGGAGAAACCACCAAAACAACGGGAGGAAGCTTCTCTTCCACTTTCAGATACCTGTCAAAGAAATCGTGTACCAGTTGATACCGGTCCACTCCCATTCTATCGTCATATCCATAAGGAAGTGCGTGGCCCAACCCTTGCATAAAAAGACCAAGGTGGTTCACTCCAAGCTCCTCGCACCTTTTTACGAAAACGTGATGGGCTTCCGTAATTACTTCGCGATCCTGTTCACCGCATACAATTAAATTCGGCATGTAATCCGACGTGATATATTCTGTTTCGAAAAGCCCCATCCCCATGCCTTGCATTCCCGCCGTTATTTTGGATGAATATCCTTGCCATGGTTGTGGTTCGGGAGTTCCGTCGGGAAAGCCTTTAAATTTTTGCACCTCTTCTTTTCTTGATTCGTGGTTTGGGTCAGAAAGTCGGGTGATTGCATATTCCCCTTTGGAATATCCGATACCGCCTATATAGTCTGTGTTCATACTGTATTTGTCGGCATTGGCATGGAGATAGCGCATGGCCGCAGTATAACATGCGTAACCGTTCTCATGGTCGAGTGTGAATGGGCCAAAGTGAAAGAAGTGTGTCACACAGGGATTAAAGCAATGTCCCATTGTAACATAAACGTATCCACGGGTGGTGAAGCCTGCAAAATGTGGAACATAATTACTGGGCTGGTCGTTTGGATTACGCGTTGACATGGTTTCTGAAAGAAAGATGACTGGTAGCTTCTTCTTTGGGTGCGATGGAAAAACAATATCCATTTTAATTTTATAGTCGAAAGGATTTCCCTTTCTGTCCACCATTTCTGCGGGTGATGTAACAGACTTTAACCCGGGATATTTGGGAACTATCCCGTCATTATAAGATTTCATTATAAATTCCAGGGTACCGTAAACACCATGCTTGTCTATTTCCCAGTAGACAAGATTCGTTGCAACCCTGTAACCTTCCGGAAGAAAAAAGCAGCGAAAATCCTTTGGCATCAGGTTTATGTCCTTTAACAAAGACTCAGTTTTGAAACCGTAAACACCTTTCAGGAGATCATGCAAGTCTTTATCGAAATGAGGAGAAACAGCATGCGTCTCCTTTCCATAGTCAACAGTGATAACGATAAATTTTTTTTGAATGTAATCACGTAAAATAGAGAGGTCCGATTCCTGCCCGATCCTGTCCCATGCTTTATTTTTTAGATAGACAATAACCTCATCCCCATCCGGATTTTCTGTTCGGGTTCCGAAAAAATATATTTTAAGGGGTACCCTTTTATTAAGCGTTGACGATTTCCACGTGATAGATTTCTTAAGCCAAGGGTCCAGTTCTGAAAGGTTTGTGGTCTGTGAGTAAGATCGCAGGTTAACCAATGCTATCAAAAAAATAATGAGTGCATATTTTGTCAAGGTAATATTAATTAAAGGTGGATCGAAAAGGCTTGGATAATCGAGGTCGCTTTATGTCTTCTTTGACAATCATTATTTCCTCAAGGTTTGAAAAGTATCATGGTTTTAATCGATATTTATTCTGTGTACTGGCAGATTGCCTGATTTGCTCATCGTATGTAGGAATTTCAAATTCCGTCAGAATATTCCTTACTTTAATATCAGGATCAAGACTCTCCAGCGTCGCCCAGTTTTCCGGATGATATATTTTGAAGCGGATTTTCCTCCCGTATTTTTTCTGAATAGAATCAAACTTTTTAATGTGTGGCCATATGTGAAGAAACTCCTTTTCAAGATTCACCGGGACACAAACCCACCTCGCAAATTCTCCGTCAGTGGCAATCAGATCGCCGGTAATATCAATTACCTGAGCATCCTCGCCCGTTGCTGATACTATGTAGTAATGATTAACCCACGCATGATTCCGTAGCGTGTTCGAATAAGGTCCCTGGGAAGGAAAGCAAACAATTTCGGCCCCATCTTCTTTTAGAGAGTGCCAGCCGTCAATCCACTCAGCATCCATGCATATCTGCATGCCTACTGATCCGAAATCAGTTTTGTAAATCGCAGGTTTAACTGTTCCGGGCGTAATCCCACCACCCTTGTAGTATGTTTCAGGAATTATTTCAGTCGAAACGGGATGAACTTTGTGAAAAACGCCATCTATTTTCCCCTGGCGGTTCAGAAGAATTGAACTGTTATAAAGGCGGCCATCCTTCTTTGTAACAATCGGGCAGGTAATATAACAATTCTGCTTTCTGGCAACTTCTGCCAGCATACTAGTAATCGGACCGGGATTTGCTTCATCCTCCGCAACTTCCTGGATTGTTTTTGATTCGTTCACCCACGATATATTAATGGTTTCAGGCAGGCAGATAATATCGGGCTCAAAAGCATAAACACTTTCCATTCTTTCAAGAACATCTTTCATTCTTTTCTCCGTAGTCTCTACGGGCCAAAGTCCTTTCAGGCTAATGCCGGCAACCCAAACCTCACGGGGAAGACGATTTTCCTTTTTTACTATTCCATTCATTTAAATCTGTTTTCGCTTGTCACCTATTTTGATAATTCATAACCTGTGCTTGTTCTGAACATCTGTTTCATTTTTTAATAAGTCAGCATAGGTCGGAATTTCAAACTCTTTTAAGACATTTAAAACCTTTAACAAGGGATCACGGCTTTCAATGGTGATTACATCTGTATTGCCCCATACTTTGATCCGCAATCTATCTCCATACTTTTTAAACACACCAGGAAGTTTGTCCCGGGTTGGCCATGTAGTTACATTCACCTTATCAAGATTGATCGTAGCCCATGCATATCGCACAAATTCACTGGTGCAATCAAGATCGTTGCCTGAAATATCAACAATCCTTGCATCCTGGCCGGTACTTGATACTATGTAATATTCGTTTTTCAGTGCATAATAATTGAGCATCCTTCCACCTGGAAACTGCGACGAGAATAATACGATGTCTGCTCCTTTCTTCTTAAGATTATCCCATCCGTCAGCCCAGTTTGCATCATAACATATCTGCATACCCAGTTTTCCAAAGTCTGTTTCAATGAGGGGCTGGTCAATTGCACCAGGCACAGTGCCCCCTCCTTTAAAAGCCTGGTTGGGGAAGATTTCCGTTTCAGTAGGGTGGGTTTTATGATACACACCTGCAATGCTCCCCGCCCGGTCAAGGAGCAAACTACTATTGTAAAAGTTCCCATCCTTTTTTGTAAACATCGGGCATACGACGTAACAATTATTTTTCCTTGCAAAAGCTGCTATCCTGGTTGTCACTTGCCCCGGAATTTTCTCATCTTCCGCTAACTTGTTAAGTGGTATTTCTTCTTCAACCCATGATGTATCAAACAATTCAGGCAGACAAACAAGGTCGGGCTTCATCCCCGTAACTTCATCCATTCTCTCGAGAATCCGTTTTATTCTCAATTCCCTTCTAGTCTCAGGCCAAAGTCCTTTTAAATCTACACTGGCTACACAAATCTCCCTGGGCAATTTTTTATCCCCATGAACATCATCTATCGTGGAAACGACAGATGAACTCACTATTCCAGCGCCAAAACCAAGAGAGCTTGCACTCAAGCCAAGTGAGGATTGTCTGATAAAATTTCTTCGTGAAACATTTTTTTTATTGACCATAACATATCATGTTCATGCTTAGAAACACTTCAGCTAAATTAACTACTAAAGTACAATATACAGGATGGGAACTGACAATGTAAATTTCAAATATTTTTCACATTGGTACCATTTTATTTTTTACCGATCAAAAGCTAAATTCACCGTTCGTTTGTTGGCTTTGGCCGGATCTTCTTAAAAGAATATCGGTAAATTTGGTTATGCTATCCTCCTTCTATACCTTTTAATATTAATTATGAAAAAGTGGAAAAACCTGTTGCTTGTATTCCTTGCTTTTTTTGCCTGTTCAATTTCTTTAGCAAATACCATTGAAAAATTTCCTGCACTTAAAAATACACTCAGGGCGGGCACGGCAAAAATTAATATTACTCCGCGAACACCCATCCCGATGAGTGGCTATGGCGGCAGAGATGATCCATTTAAGGGAGTTCACGATGAGATATTTGCCCGGGTAGTTGTATTTGATGATGGTAAGAATAAGGCAGCTCTAATTTCTATGGAGACTATTGGAGTTTCAAATGCATTTTGGAAGGATGTTACGGAAGCCGTGGAGAAGAAAAGCGGGATCAAAAAAGAATTTGTGTTATTGTCAGCAGTTCATAATCATGATGGACCAGTTACCAATGTCTACAATGAAAGTAACTCCCCGGACGTATTAACCTACATTGAAGAATTAAAGAATAAAATTATTGCTGCAACAATCACCGCTACGCAAAATATGGTGGCTGTTAGTATTGGCGTTGGCAAAGGTGAGTGCAAAATGAATATAAACCGCAGGGCGCAGGATGGCAAAGGCAACATTACCCTTGGGATGAATCCCTATGGTGCTTGTGATCATGAAGTCGGTGTGATTCGGGTGGATGATAAAGCCGGAAAGCCGGTTTCGGTTATCATGAACTGGCCATGTCATGCAGTGGTATTGGGTCCTAAAAATTATCTCATTTCAGGCGATTGGCCCGGAGCTGCATCCGGCTATATTGAAAAGTTATCTGCTGAGAATCTTATGGCGCTTGTTACAATAGGAGCTTCAGGTGACATAAATCCCCTTTACGGTCCGCATATTGATTTTGAAAGTAATAATGATTATGCTTTTGGAAAAGATGCAATCGGTGAGGATTTGGGCAAAGAATCCTTGCGTGTAGCAAAAAAAATAAAAACTTTTTCCTCCGCAATCATTAATGCTTCACAGCGGGTTATAACGCTGCCTGCAAAAGCCGAGGAGCCCGATCCCAGGAAATTGCAAAATGTCAATGGCCTGGAAAATGATTCACTAAAGGTTCGGCTATCGGTGCTTAAAATTGGTAATATTGTTTTAACCGGGGTTTCCGGCGAAGTGTTTAATGAGATAGGTGTGAAAATGCGAAATCAATCACCATATGCTTATACATTTATGATCACACATTGCAATGGGAGCAGCGGTTATCTTATTACGGACGCAGCTTATGCTGAAGGCGGGTATGAAGTAAATTCAACGAGGGCTAAGTCCGGGGCGGAAAAAGCAATCATTGAAACGCTGCTGGTCATGATTAATGAATTATAATTGATCCGGAGCTCATCGCTACATCCATAAGATATTGAAACTTGTATTTATTTTTCTAATGGTTTTCATGTGGCATTTTTCTACAATTGCCCAGGCGATCAAGCGCATTTATCTTGCAAATGATGACCACACCGATTATATGTGGACGGCCAATGAAGCACAATACGATTCTGCATTTGTAAAGATGCTGGATTACTACCTCGATCAGATTGATTCAACGAAGACCTATCCTCCGGATTTCCAGGCACGGTTTAATTGCGACGGCAGTTACTGGCTAAGGGCTTATCAAAAATTCAGAACTAAACCACAATTTGAAAGACTTATAAACAGCATACGCAGCGGTCATATCAGTAGCCCACTGAACTTACTCGTTAGTACCTATGGTGCTCAGCCTACCGAAGCAGTTATACGCGGAATGTATCCTGCAGGAAAATTGGAAAGAGAGTTCAACCTCCGTTTTCCACTGGCTGTTTGCATGGAAAATCAAACTCTCCCTCTCGGTTTAAGTTCCCTGTGGGCGGGATCCGGTGCAAAATATAGTTGGAGAGGTGTTTGTGGATGTGTTAGCCGTTTATCCAATAAAAGTCTTATGCACAGGAAACACCAGTTGTACAGGTATACAGGGGTAGACAAAAGAAGTGTTATTATGAAATGGTATAACCTTGCAGAGAATAACGCTTTGCCCGGCGGATATGCAGAAACCCGCGGGGAATACAAACCTAAGGATACATTGGCTGGATTAGAATCGGCGATTAACCATCTCGAAAAAATGGTAGATACGATTTCAGCCAATAGCAATTATCCCTACAGTACCGCCGCAGCCTTTGGTTTTGGGTGGGACGATCTTGCTACTTATGTTTCTCCTTATTTTATTAACGCCGCCAAAGCAAATTCGAACAATCAACGAAAGGTGAGGGTTTCGAATGAAGAAGATTTTTTTAAAGACGTGGAGACGAATTATCCCAACCTCCCGGCTGAGTCAGTAACATACGGGAATGAATGGGATTTATATAGTCCTTCAATGAATGAAACTACTGCCAGGGTGCGCCGGGCACTTGAGCAATTGCGTGGAGCAGAGGCGTTATATACTTTGATTGCGCTGAAAGATAAAAACTTTGCAACCGCTCTCGATGATATCAGGCGGCTTGCCTGGGAATCTTATGGAATGTACTGGGAACATGACTGGACAGCAGATGGACCCACGTCACGCAGCGAACGGGCAGATTGGCAAATAAAAATATCGGGACAGATCGCCGCATATACTGATTCACTATTTACTACTGCACAGAAAGAATTTGGAAATTATTTTCAGGCGAAAGAAAATCCAAGGTTCTATGTTTTTAACCCATTGAGTTGGGAACGTGACGATGTGGCTGATGTCTATTATAATGGCAAATTGCCCGTTCGGGTATTTGAAGTTGGCACTAATAAAGAAATGATAAGCCAGGTCATCATTAAACAAGGCAAAACGGCTATACGGATATGGGCTAAAAATATCCCTTCAGTCGGCTACAGAATTTTTGAAATCAGGATAGCTAATTCAATGAGCAGGCCCATGGCTGCGGAGGTGCATGGAGAATATTTTATTAATAAGTATTATAAAATATGCCTGAAGAAATCTGGTGTCATCACAGAGTTCTATGATAAGAAAACAGGTCGACAATTGATTAGAAGTTTGAATGGCAAATTTGCAAATGACCTCGGAACTAAAAATCTTGAAGCGGGTGCGGCGCTTTCGATGGAAAACGCAGGGCCTGTTTCCGTAACCATGAAGGCAATTTCTGGGGATCCTTTGAAGCATACTGCCAGGATAACTTTATTCTCGCAATCGCGACGGGTGGAAATAGAAGATAGCATTCAGGAAAATTTTGGCGATGTAAAAGACTGGACTTTTTCGTTCGGTCTTAAGAATCATAATACCCGTCATGAGGAACTGGGGTGCATAATAAAGGTAAAAAAGCAAAGTAACGGAGGCAATTATGCTGAACAAAATGCAAGATACGACTGGCAAACGTTTAACCACTTTGCAAACATGAGCGAAGAGGACTATGGTATAACTCTTTCTAACATTGATTGCAGCTTTTTTAAGTTAGGCAACAGTACTCCGGATTCGTTAGATGAGAACTCAACTCAACTACGTGCACTTGCCGGTGGGCAAATTGACAGATATATTATAAACCAAAAGGATTCTGTTGTGCTGGGCATAAATAACCAGCATGGCCAAAAAGATTTTCGTTACCAGTTCGCACTTATTGCCAATCACACAAAATTCAACCCGGTCCATGCTATGAAATTTTCATTGGAGCACCAGAATCCTTTAATTACCGGAATGGTCACGGGAAAGAAAGCAGTTTATCCTGAACCATTTTATTCTTTAATGAAGTTAAGCGTTCCAAATGTATTATTATGGAGCTTAAAGCCATCAGAAGAAGGCATTGACCAAGGTGTGATCGCAAGGTTCTGGAATATCAACAATACCAAAGCGCAGCTGGTTGTTACTTTTAATAAAATGATAAAAAGTGCGTGGCAAACGTCGCATATTGAGACAAATGAAAAAACGATAACTCACATAAGAAATGAATTGCAACTTAATTTTGAAGCCCAACAAATAAATACTTACAGGGTTCTGTTGAAGTAACAGGGAAATGATAAATTAGTGTTATACGATCAATTTTTAAATTGAATTTAAAGTTTTATCATATTGCAAGGTATAAACTGGTAATCTTTTTACTGATAGCATTTGTATGGTCATCTTTAATAATTTGCAATTCCTGTAATAATAATACAAAAAATTTCATTGGTATCATTCATCCAAATGGTAAACAATTTGCCGGTTCCGAAACTTGTAAAAGTTGTCATAAACACATTTTTGAATCACATGGACTAACTGCTCATTCAAACACCTCACGACCAGGTAGTACCACCTCTATAAAGGGGAGTTTTGATAACGGCAAAAATGTTTTTGAACTCAATCCCCACGTGAAAGTCATGATGGAAAGAAACGCCGAAGGATTGTTGCAGGTAATTTATATAAATGGGAAGGAAGTAATACGTCAGCCCATGGACATAGTGATCGGGTCTGGTACAAAAGGGCAAACCTATTTGTCCTGGGCCGGTAAGAAACTATTTCAACTGCCCGTTTCTTATTACGCGCCTTTGAATGCCTGGTGCAATAGCCCGGGTTATCCAACCGATAAGATCATGATTAACCGAACTATTCCTGTGCGTTGTCTTGAGTGTCATACTACCAATTTCAAAAAAACCGAAGCCATTAATGGGGTGGATGAATTTGATAGAACCCAGGTAATGTATGGTGTTGATTGCGAACGCTGTCATGGGCCGGCGGCAGAGCATGTGGCTTTTCAGAAAGCACATCCCGATGAAAAAAAGGCAAAATTTATAATTAACCCCGCACTGTTAAGCCGGCAACAGAAATTAGATAACTGTGCGCTTTGCCATTCCGGTTTGCGGGAAAACAGCAAGCCTTCTTTTTCATTTGTTACAGGAGATAAGCTGGACGATTATTCTACACCGGACTATAAGGCTGATACCGTAGCACAACTTGATGTACATGGCAATCAATATGGCTTGCTCACAGCAAGTAAATGTTTTAAAATGAGTAAGATGGACTGTTCGTCGTGTCACAATGTGCATGTAAATGAAGCTAATAATCCTGGATTGTTTTCACTGCGGTGCATGAATTGTCATAATAACGACAATCATAATTTTTGCACGCAACCAGCAATGCCGGGCCTTGTACTCAAAGCTAATTGTATCGATTGTCACATGCCGGCTTTGCCATCAAAAAAAATATTTTTGGAAGTAGAGGATAAAGCCAAGTCAACACCTGATCTGATCCGCACTCATTTAATAAGTATCTATAAGGAGCAAACAAAACTATACCTTCTAAGAGTTCAAAGCAAAAAGGCGGTTAATAAAAACTGAAAACCAAGTAGCTGGCTTATTGTATACGGCTGGTATTAACTCCATTTAATTGGTTTACCTTTAAAAAAGAAATTACGTTCAGCGACACCGGCTAAAAAAGGGTTATGAAGGCTGCTTTACATCCATTGCAGATTTTTGCTTTTGTTTTTCTTATTATTATTATATCTGGCTGCTGGAAGGAGTACAGTATTGAAGACCATGCAGCAAAAGGTACATTAAAAGACTCATCCGGAATTTGCTTTCCACAAACATTACACGGAACGTTTTACAATGGAATAACACCTGGTACTGATACGTCCTTCATTACAATATTAGTAAATGTTACTAAGGTCGGCAGCTATTCAATTTCTACAGATACGCAAAATGGTTTTGGATTTTCTAATTCCGGTACTTTTACCAGTGTTGGAATCAATACTATCGATCTTAAACCAATTGGTACACCGGTTGAACATGTTCCTACCCATTTTAAAATCAGCTTTGATACCAGTGTTTGTTCACTAACGGTAAATGTACATGACAGTGCTACGCTTCATCAAAATACTCCACAAGATTCGTTGCCAGCCTACAACTGGCAATTTACCGACTCCAAAAGAGGTCAAACTTACAAGGGCATATTTGAAAACAATTATATTCTTAAATTGGGACCCCTCACGGTACTGGTCCTTTCTACACGAGATGCACAAGGTCCCGGTGATTCAACATTCACGATGAATATTTCTTTTCCAACAGGAAGTGTAACACCGGGCACTTATTCAACCGATGATCCCCCGAATGGAATCGTATTCCGAACTTTCAGTGAACCTTGCGGAAATTGTGCGGGTGGGGGATTAATACCTATTTCTGCCGGGGCAACCGTCATCATAAAGGTTACTGATTATGACCCGTCAACAAGAATTGTAAAGGGCCTCTTTAGCGGTACAACCATAGATTGGGTTAACGAGATAGCACCAATTAAGAATGGTGTATTTACCGCCCTTATCCAATAATGGATTTGTTCATTGGAACGCAAATGCCTCCGGGTCTGGTATGCAAATTTATGACCCACTTTTCCAAATCCACGCTATAACATGCTTGAAAAGCTTTTATATTCTTTCATGCGGCTTAAATGGATAATCCGATAAAATAATTCAGCATATTAAATAGCACTACAAGACTGGTTTGGTGAAATTGCGGCTATTAAAGATGGTCAGTTTTGAGCTGATGTTTGGTAAAAGGGTAATCCAGGTTTTGTTTATCGATTCTTAATTATAGCAAATCCTTCTGCCCTATTTAACGTAATAGTTGAAATGCCTGTTGGCAAAGCGTATAAACTGCTTCCAGTCATAAATCAAAATATCATGGCCGCCGCTCCTGACATGATAGCCTATATAGTCACCTACCGGTGTATCAACGGGAGGCTGATTTTCCACTTCTATACCTGCTTTCCCGTAAAGCCGATATACCGGGGATGCAAACTTCCCGCTTAAAAATTCTCCCTTCGGGTCTGCGGCTGTATCAAGGATTGCACTGGCTATATAAACAGGTCTCGGTGCGTCCAACGCTACAAGCATATGCTGGTCAACGGGCAACTTCTCGGGTGCAAAGTTGTAAGTTTTATACTTATCTATACACCAGTGCGGGTTTACTCTATTGATAAGATCAACCGTTTCTCCAAAAATTCTTTTCGATAATGCTGCGCCTCCTTCTCCTGAATCATTAGAAATGACGATTGCAAAGCGCTTGTCATTAGCACCTGCCCATAAGGCTGTTTTGCCTAAACGTGATAGGCCTGTAACTACAACTTGTTTTGCATTTACCCGATCATCTGTTTCAAGGTAGTCCAGCATCCTGCTTAGCCCCCATGCCCACGCACATATCGATCCCCATTCTGCCGGTTTAATATTTAATTCAGCCTGCATCGTGTTGCGTACACCGGCTTTCCAACCTTCGGGATTGTCCGGCTCCAGGTCTTCATAATAAGCGGTTGCCAGTCCGTAACCGTTTGCTATAAGTTCGTCTACAGGCCAGCGATGAACATCTTCACCCCGGATGGGGACCTTATTACTAATGACACGCTTCCACCCTATGCGGGCTGGCCATTCATTTTTTAAACCAGGTGTATTACTATTATTGATGCGTTGCCAGTTATCCGTTATTGTAATAGTTGAATCGAATTGCGTTGCATGAATACCCAGGAAATTTAACCCAATAAACACCGGCACTTTACTTTTTACGAGGTTAGGCAGATAAAGTAATACAACCATAGAAGGCCCATCTTCACCCTTGGTAAAATAAATAGTTATTTCTTTCCGGGTCGCTTTACCATTGAGCGCATTATTGTTAACATAAGTTGTTTTGTAATGAATATCCTTAGGTTTGCCGGGAACTTTACCATAAATATTTTCGGTAAACTTTTTAAGAATGGAAGGCCGTTGGATTTGTTCCCATTCCCCCGAATTATGTATCACTTTGCCATCGTCTGAAACTAATAGGTCCGGTAATATATAAGGTGGAATTTTACTTTCATCATAATTTAAGGTATCGTCCTGTGCCTGCACATGCTTACGCACTATAATAAGTTGCATGGCTATAAATATCAATACAACCCAAAAACGGTTATCGAAGACAGTTGTCATACGTTTTTTCATAACCCCAAACATGGTTTATTTTAATTATTCAGGCTAATCACCTTCAGACAATCGTTGTTTGCACCAAATAAAAATTGAATTTTATTATTGGTGACAATGGGTTGAATGATGCGGATATCGCCACGCAAATTAGGCCCATAAAACAATTCAGCCTATTAAATAGTATTCTCGTTTCTTTAATTCTTTATCTCTTTGGCATAACGATAACCGGCTGTGCTATACCATTTAAATCATAAACTATCTTCCCATCTTTGATTGTCATTTCGCATTCAAATTTTTGCTTTCCTTCTATTCTATAACCTGTCTTGTCATAGAAACCGAAATTACCTTGCCGTAAATTAAGAATGGCTATATCTGCAATACCACCTTTAGAAAGATTACCCAGGTCCTCCCGCTTGATTACTTGTGCGGGAGTCCAGGTGCTCGCTTTAATAACGGCATTCAGATCCATACCCATGAGCAGGAATTTCGACATTACGCTTAACTGGTCTTTCATCGAACCATTCATACTTCCTGTATGAAGATCAGTACTGATGGTATTAGGATAAAAACCGGCCTTCAACGCAGGAATAGCCTGTGTGAAATTAAAACTGGCTCCGCCGTAACCTACGTCAAAGATGATCCCTTTTTTCTGGGCGTCTTTTATAAATGGTTTTAGTTTCCCGGTTGCTTCATCCACCACCGTTTCTCTTATATTCCCTTCAAGAAGTGTATAGGTATGAGTGTAAATGTCGCCCGGGCGAAGATGTTTCATATATAATTCTTCAATTGATAATGGTGGATTGTTACCTCCAAAATCAATCATGACGGGCAAATTAGCCTGCCTCCCAGCCTCTACTGCTCGGTCCACCGGTATCCACTCTGGACCGGAAAAATGAGCAACTTTAAACCCCACTACAAAATCTTTATTTTGTTTTGCGACATAAGCAGACATCTTTGAATCCATGTCGTTGATATTTTGTTCGTATGCGCCGCCACGCATTCCTTCGCCGACAATATTCAGGCCGGCTTTTTCACCATACCCGAACTGATGTGCGTAGTAGCTGACCTTTTCGAACCCGAGCTTGCGACCGAGGTTGGCAAAAAAATAATTGCTGGAATGTGCCAGCGCGCCGGTCAGATCCATTCT
>Ga0207675_100000209_pt1 | contig 54603 bp, 50 predicted proteins | sample KBSSwiS42_FD_184305 | JGI IMG/M metagenome (GOLD analysis project Ga0207675, IMG submission 184305) | Switchgrass rhizosphere microbial communities from Kellogg Biological Station, Michigan, USA - KBS Switchgrass S4-2 (SPAdes) (version 2) | ecosystem: Host-associated > Plants > Roots >...
CCCTCGAGCGCCGCGACGAACGCAGCGGCGTCAGGGAAGCGATCGACCGGGGCGCGGGCGAGCGCGGTCAGGAGGGGGGCGTCCACGAACTCCGGGACACTGTTCCGAAGCCGCCGCACCGGCCGGACCGGGTCGGACAGCGTCTTGGCGAGGATCGCGCGTGCGTTCGGGCCGGTGAAGGGCGGCTCGCCTGCGAGCGTCTCGTACAGGACGCACCCTAACGAGTAGATATCGCTCCGGCCGTCGATTTCAGGCTCCGCCGTCGCCTGCTCGGGACTCATGTACGCGGCGGTGCCGAGGGTTACCCCGGTGCTCGTCTTCCGCACGGCTGCGTCGAGGGACCGCGCGATGCCGAAGTCCGACAAGAGCGCAGGGGCGGGCGTCCCGGCGTCGCTCGCTCCGAGCAGAATGTTCTCCGGCTTGATGTCGCGGTGAACGATCCCGCGGGCGTGCGCATAGGCGAGCGCCGACGCAACCTCTTTCGCGATCCGCACAGCGTCCGGTATCGGGAGCTGCTGTTCGCGATCCAGTCGGTCGCGCAACGTCCCGCCCACGAGGAACGGAATGACGTAGTAGAGCAGCCCACCGGCTTCGCCCGAGTCGATCAATGGCAGGATGTGCGGGTGCTGCAGGCGCGCCGTGATGCGGATCTCCGCATGGAATCGGTCTGCGCCGAGTGCCGCACCCAGCTCGGGCTGCAGAACCTTGATGGCGACTTCTCGCTCGTGCTTGACGTCCTGGGCGAGGAACACGGTCGCCATGCCGCCCGCGCCAAGCTCCCGCTCGACGCGATAGCGATCGGCGAGCGCCTTGACCAGCGGGGCGATATCGAACGAAGACCCGGTTGCCGACACCGAATGACCAGTCCGCCTGGGGCTGAAGATCGGCCTCGGCGCCCGAGGCCACTGCCTGAAGTTGGCCGCTGACAGGGAGGCCGGCTAGCGGGCGAAAGTAGTACCTACTCCGATCGCCAACAGGCCGCTGTCGGGCGAACCAGCATCGCCTTGAACCTGGGCAGCGCGCGCAGGGGGTCCAGACCCGCGTCGCAGTGCAAGTGCAGCTGGAAATGCGAATCCGCGGTGGGCTCGTACCGTTCGAGGATCCGAAGTGCCCGCACGGTGTCACCGAACGCCACATATCCCCACGCGACGGCGGAGGCGTCGTGCAGTGTGGGGTGGAGCGTGTCGACGAACGCGAGCGCACGGGCGAACAGGGTATCCGCGGCGCGTCGATTCCGCGCCAGAAGCGCGATCTCCGACAGGCCGATCCACCCAGGAACCTCATCAGGGCCGTTCCCAATGCGGATCGACGCGCGGAAATTTTCCGCCGCGCGAATCGTGTCGCCGAGATTCAGTTGGGCGAGGCCGAGCTGTTGGCGACCGAGAAGGTTGGTCGGATCGATGTGCAGAGTGCTGTCGGCCCAAACTCGCGCGCTGTCGAACTGGTGCATCCAGTTGTAGTGCTGCGCGAGGAAACCCAGTGTCAGACGATGGGTCGGGTCGAGGCGGATGGCGCGCCGCCACGACGCGACGGCGCGTGCCGGCTCGAGGCTGTCGTCCCACGAGATGGCTTGGTAATGCCAGGCGTCGGCGTTGTTCGAGTCGAGCGCGATGGCCTTCTGGTAGGCCATCAGCATGTCGCGTCGCGAGCTCGGCTCGAGCTCGCGCAAGGCGAGCCCACGCGCGATCCACACGAACGAGCGCGTGCTGTCCGCCTCGAGCGCCCGCTCGCTCGCATCGAACATCGTGGACAGCACACGATCGGCGGGAATGTCCGGGAGGTGGTAGCGCCGCAGTTTCACCTGCTGCAACGCGCGCGCGAGGCCTGCCCATCCTTCCGCGAAGTTGGAGTCGCGTTGAACCGCCTGACGGAACATCGCGACGGCCCGCTGCGTGGATGGCTCCGTGCGCCGGTCAGTCAGGAAGCGCGCGCGGAGATACAGGTCGTATGCGATCGAGTCCGTCGTTGGCGGACGTCCCGATGGTGCGGGCGTGCGCGGTCGGCCGACGAGTGCGAGGATCGCGTCCGTTGCTGCTTCGGGAAGCTCGTGAGCGCGGCCGAGGGGACGGCGTACGACCTGCCGGCCCTTGTACTCGCCCGTCGGCTCCACGGTGACCGTCAGCGTTACCTCGGCGGAATCGGCGGTGCGCGTGGCGGTGGCGCTCACGGCATAGCCTGACGAGAGCCGGGCCGAGTCCATGACGAAGACTCTCGCGGCGTGCGAGCCAGCCAGCGCGGCGGTGACGTCCTGCTTGAGCGTCGCGGCGAGGTACGCGCTGGCGGTGTCGCCGGCCGCGGTCGTGAACCGCTCGATGCGCACGGACGGCATGCCTAACGCCGGGCTCGGACGCATGAACGTTGCCCAGGTTGCCGTGCCACCGCCGAGTATGATGACCACGGCCGCGAGGCGGGTGAGGCGACGGCGGCCCGGAGCGCTCGCTGGCGTGTCGTGGGCCGGAGCCGAGCCGGCTCTCTCGAGCGCGGCCGCGAACGACGCCATGTCCGGGAACCGGTCGGCGGGCGAGCGACCCAACGCCACCACCAGCGCGTCATCGAGGTGTTTCGGCAGGCCGTCCCGCAGCCGGCGGACCGGTCGCACTGGATCGGCCAACTGCTTGGCGAGGATGGCCCGCGCATTCGCCCCGCTGAACGGCGGCTCGCCCGCCAGCATCTCGTAGACGACGCTCGCCAGCGAGTACACATCGCTTCGGGCATCGATCTCGCGCTCGCCCGTCGCCTGTTCGGGACTCATGTAGGACGGCGTGCCGACCGAGATGCCCGTGCTGGTCAGGCGGTCCGCGGAGGTGTCGAGCGATCGCGCGATCCCGAAGTCGGCGAGCAACGTCGGCGCCGGCGCTCCAGCGTTAGGTGCAGCGAGGAGGATGTTCTCCGGCTTGATGTCCCGGTGGATGACGCCGGCCGCGTGCGCGTAGGCGAGCGCCGACGCCACCTCTTTCGCAATGCGCAGGGCCTCCGCGACCGGGAGCTGCTGCTCTCGCCGAAGTCTCGCGCGCAGCGTCTCGCCGCTGACGTACGGCATGACATAGTAGAGGGCACCGTCCGCGTCACCGGAGTCGAGCAGCGGCAGGATGTGTGGATGCTGCAGCCGCGCCGTGATCCGGATCTCCTCCAGGAAGCGTCCGGCCCCCAGCCAGGCGCCGAGCTCCTCGTGGAGGACTTTGATGGCAACGGCACGCCCGTGCTTCAGGTCCTCCGCCAGAAAGACCGTCGCCATGCCGCCGCGTCCCAGCTCGCGCTCGATGCGGTACCGGCTGGCGAGCGACCGAGCGATGTGATCGGGGAAATCTCCTCCTACGGGATCATCCATGTTGCGGGCGTTGCTTTGCCATCAGTGCAGACCCACCTGTCCTTTTACCGAATCGAAGATCTTCGGGGAATCGTACCCGACGCCGCGCTTGAACACGATCTCCACGTTCTCGACATCCTCGATGCGCTGAGACGGGTCGCCGCGAACGACGATGAGATCGGCCTGTTTCCCGGCCGCGATGGTTCCGATCTTCGCATCGCGACCGAGGTACTTCGCCCCGTTCAGCGTGGCGATCTTCACGGCGTCGAGCGGTGTGAATCCGCCTTGCACGAGGAGCTCCAGCGCGCGCTGGTTCGAGTAGCCGGCGACGACACCACCGTATCCCGTGGGGTCCGTCCCGACCACGAGCAGGCCGCCGGCATCCGCAAACATCTTCTCGAGCTGCATCTCCTTCCGAAGCAGGACGGCCCAGGTGGTATCGGTGGCCTTGGCGAGCGCCGCGCGCGTCTGCTCGTATTGCCGGCGCGCTTCGGGCAGGAGCGCGTCGAGCGCCTTTGCGGGCGCGGACGGCTGCGATGCCACGAACGTCTCGAAGATCGTGAGCGTCGAGGTGATGGCGACGCGACGACGCACGAGTTCCGCGATGAGGTCGCGCGCGCCCGCGCCATTCACGTCGAGCGTGGCGATCGAACGCTGGACCGCGTTGCCGGCCGGGCACTCGTCGGGCTTCTTGTCCGGGACGAAGTCGCTGGCGACCACGAAGCCGTGCTCGAGGTCGTCGATGCCTAACGACGCAGCCTCGCGAAAGGTGACCGAGCACAGATGCCCGGTGACCTTGAGCCCGCGCTTGTGCGCTTCCTGCGTGACGGCGCCAAGCTCCGCGCGGGTGATGTGCATGTAGGTCTTGAATGACGTCGCGCCCTCGTCGGCCCAGTAGTTCACCATCTTGCGCGCGTCTGCGGCATCGCGAAGGGCCTTCACCTGTGGGATCGGAAGCCCGGGCCCTTCGAGGTACGGAGCCGTGACGTCGATCGCGGGGCCGAGCATCGTGCCCGCGTCGATCGCCTTCCTGATGTTCAGATCTGCGTAGCCCGCCATGTTGCCGGCGGTGCGCATGGTCGTAACCCCACCGGCGAGGTAGAGACGCGGGAAGCTGTACCCCTGCTCGTTGTAAATCGCGCCGCCGCCCGACGGATAGAACAGGTGCTCGTGGAGCATGACGTAGCCAGGCATCACGGTGCGGCCCGCGAGGTCCATGGTTCGCGCACCGGCCGGGATCTTCGCGCTCGCCCCGTCCCCCACGGATTGGATGGTGCCGCCCTTGAGCACGATGGTCTGGCCATCACGGGCCGGGGCACCGGTGCCGTCGATCACCCTAACGTTCGTGAGCGCGACGACCGAGTCGGATACCGTGACGAACTGGCTGACGGCGGATCCGGGCTGTTGGGCCAGCAGCGCAGCGAGAGCGAGATGTGTGAGCATGGTGTCAGGCGAGGGTATCTGTCATCCCGAGCGTAGCGAGGGATCGCCATTGTCTCGGTCGAGGACCAGCCTCTCTGTCCCAGATGATGGCGATTCCTCGCTTCGCTCGGAATGACATTCCCCCCCGCGGCTCGACAAAGGAGGCGCCATGACCCACCGGGTTTTATTCACTGTCGGCCTGTTGACTGCATCGAGCGCCGGCGCACAGGCGAACCCCCCGGGCCAGCCGCAGCAGCCGCAGCAGCCGATGTCCTTCTTCGTCACCAGCGTCGGCAAGGGCACCGGCGCCAACCTCGGCGGCCTTGCCGGCGCCGACGAGCACTGTCAGGCACTGGCGCGCGCGGCGGGTGCGGGCAGCCGGACGTGGCATGCCTACCTCAGCGCGGCTGCGGCCGCCGGTCAGCCGGCGATCAACGCGCGCGAGCGCATCGGCAACGGGCCATGGTACAACGCGAAGGGCGCCATCATCGCCTTCACCGTCGCCGACCTGCACGGTGACATCCAGCGCGACCGGAATTCGATCAACAAGGAGTTCGCCCTGAACGAGAAGAGCCAGCCAGTCAACGGGCGCGGAGATACGCCGAACCAGCACGACATTCTGACGGGCTCGGACTCGCACGGCCGGGCGTTGTTAGGCACGGCGGCGAACACAACATGCAACAACTGGACGAGCGACTCGACGGGATCGGCGATGGTCGGTCACCACGATCGCTCCGGCGGCGGCAACTCGTCGTGGAACGCGGCTCATATGAGCCGGAGCTGCAGCCAGGCCGATCTCGTCGCGACTGGCGGGGCTGGACTGTTCTACTGTTTCGCTATTTGACGGAGTGGGGAACCGGGAACAGGGAACCGGGAACAGTGCCTCCGAGGGGAGCCTCGGTTCCCCGTTCCCCGTTCCCGCTGTCCGCCGAGTCCACTCCCTACTTCAATACTCGCACCGGCGGCCGCGGGGCCTCGTTGTCGTCACCAACATCGGCGTTGAAGTAGGCACTGGGCAGGCTTGGCAGCATTGGCGCTACCAGCCGCACCGCGAGCCGAGAGCCGAGAGCGAGCACCGGAACCCCGACGCCGGTGCCGGCGAGGACGAGATTCACAGCGAGCACCCTCGACGTCCACCGATTCACGATTCCGCGATCCCGGGTCGCGAACAGCACCAGCGCGAAGGCGCCGTCGATCGCGAGCAGCAGGAACAGCGAGATGCCGAACGCGCGAATCGCGAGATTTTGCAGCCATGCGAGGATGGCAGCTTCCATAGTGGTGTCCGCCCTGAATTTGAGGGGTGCCGGCTTCGCCTACGATACAGACGAGGTACAGAGGCGCGAAAGAGGTGCGGGTCAGGGCGTCGTGTGTGAGGGTGGACGGAGAGTGGGAACCGGGAACAGGGAAGAGGGAACCGTGACTCCGAACCGGGACCGCTGGTAGCGTCCGCGGCGAGAGGGCATCTTCCCCGTCACTGGAGTCACTGATCCCGTTCCCGGTTCCCTGTTCCCGTCTAACGCTTCCCGTCTCCCCATTGTCTTCCCCCCTCCCACTTCGCCCGCGATCCGCCAGCGAGATCGTCGACGCCGCGCTCCAGCTCTACCGCCGCGACCCGCTCACTTACCTCCTCCTCTCGGCCCTCTGCTACGCGCCGGTCCTCGCGCTGCAGCTCATCATCATTGGGCCGGCGACGCGCATCGAAGAACAGCTCAGCCGCCTAACGGCCGGCTTCAGCGTCATCATGGTGTTCGGATACTGGATCAGCCTGTCGCTCATGGGCGCCGTCATCGTGCGTTTGGCGTCGGAGGACTATCTGGGTAGACGCATCGAGCCAGCCGTGGCGGTCCGCGACGCGCTCATGCGCCTCCCGATCGTGATGATCGCACTCCTTCTCAAGTACATCCTGATGGTCGTCGGATTTTTCCTTTTCCTGGTCGGGTTCCTGTATGTCATGGCGCGGTACTTCGCCGTGACCGCTGGCGTCGTCATCGAAGGTCGTGGCGCCGTGAGCACGTTCGGCCGGTCGGCCGCACTCTCGCGCGGACACAAGATGCACATCCTCGGCACCTGGCTGCTCGCGTTCGTCATCTTCGCCGTCGTCTATTTTGGCATCGCGATAGTGGCCGCGATGACGGGCAGCATCGTGATCTCGACGATCCTCACCACGGTCGCATCCATCGCGGCCTACCCGATGTTCGCGATCATCGAGATGCTGCTGTACTATGACGCGCGCGTCCGCAACGAGGGGTACGACATCGAGATGATGGCGGAGGCCATTTGACGGGGTTGGCCGGTTGGGTGCAGGGCCAGGGGCAGCCCTGGTCGCCCGGGGCGATTCAGGATTCGGTCGCGGCAATCGTCAGGCAGTCCGCATATCAGCGGTCGGTGCGAGCGACGCTCCTCGATCGGCTCCTCGACTGGCTCGGCGCGCTCATCCGGCGGTTCTTCTCCGGGCTGTCCGAGATCCCCCACATGAAGTGGATCATTCTCGGCCTCGCGATCATGGTGGTGTTGGCGATCGCCGCGCGACTGTGGCTGGGCAGCGAGGCCGAGGAGCGTCGACGACGGGCGCGGCCGGGTGCCGTGCAGGGCAGCGGCGATCCCTGGGTCGAAGCCGACCGAGTCGCCGCCACCGGGGACTACACGGCAGCCGCGCATCTGTTGTATCGAGGGGTCACCGAGCGGCTCGCCGCCACCGCCCAACTGCGGTTGCATCCGTCGAAGACGAGCGGTGACTACGCGCGCGAGCTGCGCACGCGTGGTTCGCTCGCCCATGCCGAATTCGGGCGGTTCGGTCGACGCTACGATCACGTGCTCTTCGGCACCGGTACGTGCGACGCCGAGACGTACACGGCCCTTCGCGAGCACGCGCGGGGTGTCATCCACACCGAGGCGCGGGCCGCGTGACGGATCCCGTCGTCGCTGAGCCGCGACCGCGCCGCCGCCGACGTCGCATCGCGTTCGCCGTCGTCGCGACGGCGATTGTGGTGGTTGCACTGCTGACGCCTGAAGACACCGGCGGGCGGACAGGCGACGCGCGTCTCACGTCACGTTCGACCGCGCCGCAGGGCGCGGCAGCTCTGTACGCGCTTGCAGGCCGGTTGGGGTGGCAGCCCACGCAGCGCCTGACCGACTCGATCCCGTTAGGCGACACGACGTCCGTTCATCTCGTGCTCGATCCGCCGATTACCCCAAGCGCCACGGAGACGCACGAGATCCTGGATCGCGTGAGGCGCGGTGCAGCGCTCGTATTCGTGCTGGGCGGAGGTCCGCTCGCGGATTCGCTCGGGCTGGGAAGTACGGTACCGCGAGCGGGAACGGTCATCGGTGCGGCGCAGTTGATCGTTGGAAGCTCGGGCACGCTCGTCGCCGCGGACGCTGATTCGTGCGGTGATCGCGACGAAGGTTGGCTGAGTGCCGGATTGCCGTTCTGGCCGGATCGCCAAACGCACATTCTGGCGCTGCGGTGGAGGGGACAAGAGCCCGCGGGATCGCGGACGCTGGCGACCGTGCGAACGGTCAGCGGCATCGCCGGCAACGAGCTGCCGGCGGTAATTGGATTTCCGCTCGAACGTGGCCGGGTGGTGGTTGCGGCCGACCCGGATCTCCTTCGAAACGACGTGCTGCGGGTCTGCCGATGGGGAGCGGACGTCGCGGCGGTGCGGATGCTGGAGTATGCGAGCGCGGATGCGCCGGGCGGTGGTCCGCGCCGGCGGCTCGTCTTCGACGAGTATCATCAGGGCTATGGTGATCAGCCCGGGACCGTCCGCGGAATCGTCACGTATCTCCGGCGAACGGCGTCAGGTCACCTCGTGCTGCAATTGGCCGCCGCCGGCCTGCTACTGCTGTTCGCCATCGGCCCTCGGCTCCTTCCGCCGCGCGCCGCGGAGCGGATCGAGCGTCGCTCGCCGCTCGAGCACGTGGACGCGCTGGCCCGGGCGTACCGGGCTGTTGGCGCGACTCGGACTGCGACTACCCGCCTGGTGCACGGCGTCAGGCGGCGTGTCGATCGTTCGTTAGGCAGCCGGGGCGCTGCGACCACGGACGACGCCTTCCTGACGTGGGCCCGCGAGCGGGTCCCCGCCCGGTCGGGCGACATCGATCTCGTCCGGCAGGCGCTGGAGCGGCCCGTTCCGCGCCGTCAGTTGGAGGATGTCGGGCAGGCACTGCGCCGGCTCGAGACTTCACTCACCTCGTTTCCCCGATCCTCGTGACCGCGATCGACTCTTCATCGGCCCTTCCACTCGAGCAGGGCGCCGAGCTCGTGCGGCGCATTCAGGCGGCGGTCGCGCAGCGGGTCATCGGGCAGGACGCCGTGATCGAGGATGCGCTGGTGACGTTCCTCGCACGCGGGCACGTGCTCATCGAGGGCGTGCCGGGGACCGCAAAGACACTGCTCGTGCGCACGCTTGCCAGCGCGTTAGGCGCCAGGTTTTCACGGATCCAGTTCACGCCCGACCTCATGCCATCGGACGTGACCGGCGTGAGCATGCTGCGTGATCCGGCGGTCGGGTTCGAGTTCCGGCCGGGCCCCGTGTTCACAGAGATCCTGCTCGCCGATGAGATCAATCGCGCGCCGGCAAAGACCCAGGCGGCGCTGCTCGAGGCAATGGCCGAGCGGCAGGTGACGGTCGACGGCGTGACGCATCCGCTCGAAGCGCCGTTCACGGTGTTCGCGACGCAGAACCCGGTGGAGCACGAGGGCACCTATCCGCTGCCGGAGGCCCAGCTCGATCGGTTTCTGCTGAAGACGGTGATGGGCTACCCGTCGCACGAGGCCGAACTGGCGATGCTCGCGTCGCACGAAGGCGGGTTCGATCCCGAGCAGGTGACCGTGCTGGTGGCGCCGCTGATTGGCGAAGCGGAGGTGCGGGCGCTTCGCGCGCTGGTGGACCGTGTGCGGGTTGCGCCGGAGATCCAGGGCTACATCGCCGCCATTACCCGTGGCACGCGCGGCGATCCGTCGATCTCGTTAGGCGCTTCGCCGCGGGCGACGGTGGCGCTCATGCGGGCGGCGCGTGCCGGGGCGGTGCTGGAGGGGAGGGACTATGTGGTGCCCGACGACGTGAAGGGTCGGGTGCGCTCGGTGCTCCGCCATCGCATCACGCTGGCGCCGGAGCTCGAGGTGGAAGGGCGAACGGTCGACGAGGTGGTCGACATGGTAGTCTCACGCATCAAGGTACCCGAGTAGCGTGCCGCTGCTGGCTGGTAGCCGACGCCTGCGCGCTACTGCCGCTTGCTGCAAGCTGCTGCTATTAGCCCAACGAACCGACGGCGCGGTTCCCGGTTCCCTGTTCCCGGTTCCCTTTTGACGCAACCTCCAAAACCCGATCGGCTCCTCCTGCGCGTCATCCCGACGCGGCGGCTCGCATGGGCGTTCGCAGGCGCAGGCGTGCTGTGGCTGCTACCGGGACGGGTTGGCGTGTACGCGGGATTCACGGGACTCGTGGCGCTCTTGGTGCTGGTTCTCGCGGATTGGGCATTGCTTCCCGGGCGAACTGGCCTTGTCGTCGAGCGCGAGGCGCCCCCCTCCGTGGGTATTGGCGACACGGTCGAGGGTACGTACACCGTACGGTCCGCCTGGCCGCGCGCGCTTTACGTCCAGGTCGTGGACGAGATGCCGCCGGCCGTGCGAGGCGGCGTTCGCGCGGTCGACGTCCACCTCCCCGAGCGCGGAACCGCGACGTTGCCGTTCGACGTCTCCGGCATGGTGCGTGGACTCGTCACGTTAGGCCGCGTCGGGGCGCAGGCGAGCACGCGCCTTGGTCTCCTCGCGTCGCGGGCGACGTTCGCGCCGGCCGATACGATCCTCGTCACGCCATCAGTCTCGAACGTTAGGCGATTCCGGCTCCTCGCCGTCCAGCATCGCCTGCACACGGCCGGTGTCCGGGTCCTTCGACAACGGGGCGACAGTCGAGCCTTCGCCGGCCTTCGCGAATACGCACTCGGGGACGATCCGCGTCACATCGACTGGAAGGCCACGGCACGCCGCCGAAGGCACATGGTGCGCGAGTTCACCATCGAGCAGTCGCAGACGATCTTCACGATGGTCGAGTCGGGGCGAGCGATGACGCAGCTGGCCGGCGAGTTCTCGCGCCTGGAGCATGCGCTGTCGGCGGCGCTCGTGCTCACGGACGTCGCCGCGACGTCGGGCGACCGCGTGGGGACAATGGTGTTCGACCAGGAGATCCGAGCGTTCGTTCCGCCGAGCCGGGGCGACGCATCGCTGCGGCTTGTGAGGAACGCGCTCATTCCCGTCACGGCGACGATGGCGGAGCCCGACTACGCTGGCGCGTTCCGCTACCTCGCAACGCGCCAGCGACGTCGCGCGTTGATCGTGTTCTTCACCGATGTGATCGACGAGCGGGCGTCGCGTTCGCTCGTGGCGCACGTGACGCGCGGTGCCTCGCGGCACCTGGTCGTGGTCGTGGCGCTTCGGAACGATGCGGTCTTCGAGGCGGCCACGCTCCGCGGGGAGCGTGATCTGGCGCTCTACACGAGCGCGGCGGCGGAGGAGCTCGTGGCGGGTCGTCAGGCGGTGCTCGAGCGGATGCGGCGGGCGGGCGTCACGGTGCTCGATGTGTCGCCGCAGGCGATGACGGCGGCGGTCGTGAACAAGTATCTGGAGATCAAGGGGCGCGGCGCGCTATAACGACTCACATAGACTAACGTCGGGACTCGGGAGCCGCGCGCCGCAAGCCGCCCCTGAACTATTACTTCATCGACGTCACGTGCTCCACGAGCTGATCGACGGCGATCTCGGTCCCCTCCTGCCAACCCGACTCCTTGTTTTTCTCGAAGTCGGCCTCATCCCGATGCAGCGCCGTGAAGACGTAGCGAGTGCCGGTTCCCACGCGCTCCATCGTAACGATGGCAGTGATCGGAATGTCATCAAAAACGGCCGGACGATAACCGGGGAACAACATGGAGGTCCAGACGAGTCGCTCCATCGGAATGACTTCCAGGAAACAGCCGACGTTGGGAAACTCCGGACCGTTGCCCACCGCGATGTCGACGCTGAAGATGCCGCCTGGTCGCACGTCCATTTCGGCTCGCACCACACGCCCCCAAGCCCTGGGCATGTACCACTCCTTGAGATGCTCCGGTTTCGTCAACGCTTCCCAGACGAGCCGCGTGGGAGCGTCGATGAACCGTTCGATGGCGAAATCAAGTTTCGGATTGATCGCGAATTGCGTGCTCATGATGCCGATTCCTTCTCCTTGAGTTGTTTCACGTATTGATCGAACTGGTTCAGTCGGGCTTCCCATAACGCGCGACGCGCAGTCAGCCAGTCTTCGACGACCTTGAACCGTTCGGGTGCGATCACATAGGTCCGGACGCGCCCGCGCTTCTTCGACTTCACCAGTCGGCTCCGTTCGAGCACCGAGAGGTGCTGCACGAACGAGGGGAGCTTCATGTCGAACGGTGCTGCCAGCTCGCTGACGGTGGCTGGTCCGACCGACAGTTGCTCCAGGACTTTCCGCCGAGTCGCATTGGACAAGGCGTAGAAAACTTCATCAGCGACTGCGGATTGAACCATTTCAACACCGGTTGATTGATTGAGTATCCGATCTGTTGGAATGATTCTATCCCCAGACAACACTAAGGTCAATACCTAACTATCCGTCGACCCGGCTCGGCGGGCAACGCACCTTTTGCCATCCTGTGGGTAGAACCGGCAATGCGTACGCCAGCGCGGATTGCACTCCCGGTGATTCTGCCACGAGCGGCCGTGCTGTGGGCGCTTGTCCGTCTGGTCGTCGCATCGCTGCCGCTGGCAACCGGTTCGCCATTCGGATCGATATCGCCCTCACCGATTGCGATCGTATTGCTCTGCGGACTCGTGGGGCTCGTCGACGTCAGCGTACGGGGCGAGCGAATTCTGTGGGCGAACCTCGGCGTGCAGCGCAGGGTCCTCTACGCTGCGTACGCAGCCGCCGCTGTTCCGGCCGAGTGCCTGCTCGCACTTGTCCATCGCTGATGTACACCTTGGTTGCTGATTGCGTGAGCAAGGCATTCGGCGAGCGCCGAGTGCTCACGTCGGCGTCGCTTCGAGCCAAGGCCGGCGAAGTGCGAGCGATCTTCGGTCGAAATGGCGAGGGCAAATCCACGTTGCTGAAGATCGCTGTTGGCTGGCTTCAGCCCGACTCCGGTGTCGTTCGGATGGGCAACGTCGCCTTCACGCGCGCTTCGCTTCCCGTGCTCGCACGCCATGGCGTGTTCTACCTGCCCGATCACGAACTGCTGGCGCCGGGTCTCGAGCTGAAACGGCAGCTCACGCTTTTCGAGCGCCGCTACGGCCGGCGCCATCACCGCGAAGCAGCGCGCCTGGCGCGCGTCGAGCATCTTCTCGACCGGCGTCCAGGGTCGTTCTCTGGTGGCGAGCTTCGCCGCGCTGAAGTGGCGCTCGCGATTGTCCGGATGCCGGTCGTGCTCGTGGCGGACGAGCCATATCGCGGACTAACGCCAGCCGATCACGAGGAGCTGACCGGCCTCTTTCGTGCACTGGCGGCTGAGGGATGCGCCGTCATCGTCACCGGACACGAAGTGCCGTCGTTGCTCGCTGCGGCTGACCACGTCACGTGGTGTACGAACGGCACCACGTACGAGCTTGGCACGCCAGCAGACGCCTGTGAACATGACGCCTTCCGGCGCACCTACCTCGGCCCGAGCTTCGAGGGCCTGAATGTGCTTCGCAAGCCCGTCGCCTAACGATCGTCCTTCTCCTGGAAAGGAACATCGCAATGTCCAAGGTTGTCGCAATCATGTCCATGTCGCTCGACGGCTACGTCGCCGACCGTAACGATGGCGTTGGCGAAGTCTTCGACTGGTACATGAACTCGGGAGACGTCGCATTCCACACGGGGGGGTCGGACCCCATGACATTCAAGGTGTCCGAACCGAGCGCCGAGCACCTTCGAAGTCTCTGGGCCGAGCTTGGTGCCGTGCTCACTGGCCGACGCACGTTCGAGGTCGCCCGAGGCTGGGGCGGGAATCACGCGTGGGGACCAGCATTCGTGCTTACGCATGACATCCCCGACGGCTGGCCGCGACCCAACTCGACGGTCCACTTCGTGACCGACGGTCTCGAAAGCGCCGTGAACCAAGCGAAAGCCGCCGCCGCCGGGAAGTCAGTTGCGGTCCACGGAGCGGACACGATCCAGCAGTTGCTGAATGCTGGACTCCTCGATGAACTCTCCATCGACATCGCGGCCGTATTCCTTGGCTCCGGGATTCGACTCTTTGACCACCTCGCCGGCGCGCCAGCCGTCCTTGGCGACCCCACGGTGATCTCGGGCGTCGGCGTGACGCACCTGCGCTACCCGGTGCACAGGAGGTAGTCTTCACGGCGATGGCCGCCCCGCGCATCTTTTTGCGGTACCGTGACGGGCCGACTCATGACGTTAGGCGGCACCGGAGAAGGCATCACGCCGCCTGTTGTAAGTATTGCTCGCCGGCCGGCAGTAGGGCCGATGTCGCCGCAAGTCCAGATTGATGCGATCGTCGAGGGGATGGAAATGCAGTCCGACGATATGTCCTCGTACCTGCACCGTCCTTCACACTGATTCTGCGATTTCTCGAACCCGATGGAGCGGCGAGGCATGGTGGAGCCCGCTTGGCGACTATCAGCTTGGTGTCGGCTACGAGAACCACACGAGCTATCCGTCGCGCGGCGATCTGCTCTGGTATCCGGGTGGAATCAGTGAAACGGGGCCGCGCACGGCCTAACGTTTCGTTGCAAAGCGATCTGTAAAAGCGGCTACGCCGCAACGGTGATAGCTCGCTTGCAGCTGAACTTTGGCGTTAGGCCGCCACGACTAACATTCGGCAATCACGCTTCCTCACGGATAGAGCTTGGTTCCGAAGCGCCGCAGTTCACGCCCAGGTTCGGCGCGCCGAGACAGGCCTCCGGCGATGACAGCGTACGACTCTTGACGGGCTGACGTGAGACCGGGAGTATCCTCGGGATAGACGCGAGAGCTAAGCGAGGACAGGCGGATGGAATCGGAGGCGACACTGCATTGTCCGACTTGACCCCAATCGTCGCACCCGACGATTTCCCAGCGAGCGGGAAGAGTGTCTATCTCAACACCGCCTCTGTCTGCCTCATGTACAGCGGCGCGGAGCGGGCGGTGGTCGAGTGGATGCACGATCTCGCGGAGAACGGGACGATCCATTTCGACGAGGCGGCTGAGGAGCGGGCGTTCGCGACACTGCACGCGTCGGCCGCGCGGCTGTTCAGCTGCCGACCCGAGGAGATCGCGGTCGGATCGAGCGCGACCGAGCTGCTGGCGTCCCTCGCCTGGGCCGTCGCGCCGACTGCCGGCAGCAACATCGTCAGCACCCGTCTCGAGTTTCCCAGCACGATCTACCCGTGGGCGCGCGTCGCGCGCCACACGGGAGCCGAAGTCAGACTCGCGGACATGAAGGGCGATCATCATCGGGCCGACGACCTGATCGGCCTGATCGATCCCGGGACCGCCGTCGTCTGCGTCGCCGATGTGGTTTACAGCACCGGCCAGCGACTCGACGTGGCGGGGCTCGCTGAAGCCGCGCACCGGAATGGAGCCCTGCTCATCATCGACGCAACGCAGTCGGCCGGCGGGATCCCGATCGACGTCGGGGCGCTCGGGGTCGACGCGCTGATTACCGCATCGTACAAGTGGCTGTGTGGGCCCTTCGGCGTCGCCGTGATGTATCTCGCGCCCCATCTTCACGAACGCCTCGAGCCGGGGCTCGTCGGATTCCGATCCCATGAGCGGATGTGGGATCTGGGTGCCGATCGACTGAAGCTCCCCCCGAACGCTCACCGTTTCGAGTTCAGCACCATGGCCTACGGGTGCGCGCCGGGTCTCGCCAGCTCGATCGATTACTTGCTGCGGTTGGACGTCGGGCGGATCTTCTCCAGGAACAAGACGCTCGCCGATCTCCTTATCGAGGGGTTGCGCGAAAGGAACGCTGACATCCTATCGCCCACGGACGACGGCGCGCGCTCCTCGATCGTCGCCACCCGGTTCGCCGACATGGACGTGCGGATCCTGGCCGACCGTCTCAACAAAGCCGGGATCGTCGTCTCGGCGCGCAGCGGCGTCCTGAGATTCTCCCCGCATCTTTATAATGACGCGGATGACATCGAGCAGGCACTCACGACGATTGCTCGCTGGCTGACCTGAGGGGCGGGGCGCGGAGGATTCGCTCGTGCGCCGCGGGGTGAGCGGAAGCATTAGGCCGGAGTAGGCTTCCGTAATCGGAAGATCGTCCAGGTTTCTACTATCTCACCCATGTCGACGGTGGCGCGAGGGCGTCCTCCCATCACGGAGTGACAGCGATCGTGCTGGTGCCGGTCATCCTGATCGGCGCCCACCAGCTCTCCACGAGAAAGCTCAAAGCTGAGCCCAGGCGCATTCTGGAAGCATTCCTCCTTGCCGCGGCCATTTTCGTCGTCGGATCCCTCGTCTTCGATCGGTCGCCTGCGGGACCGGACACCTCGCCGGCGCTCCTCTATGCACCCGTTCCCCTGCTCATCTGGGCGGCCCTCCGCTTTGGGCTTGGAGGCGTGAGCGCCTCGATGTTGGCCGTCACGATGCTGGCGATGCGCGGAAACGGTCCGTTCCTGGCGCAAACTCCCTCGGAAAACGCACTGGCTCTGCAGTTGTTCCTCCTGATCACGGCCACGCCACTGCTGTTGCTCGCGGTCGCCATTGATGACGAGAGACGGTCGAAGGAGGCGTTGAGCGTCAACGAGGAGCGCATGAGCCTGGCGGTGAAGAGCGCGCAGATGGCGCTGTGGGATTGGGACGTCGCGAACGACAGGGTCTGGATGACGGAAGAAGGACGGAAGTTCTTCAGCTTCGAGCCGGACGAACCGCTTCATTACGAGAGCCTGGCCGGACGCGTCCATCCCGACGACAGCGCCGTGCGTGCGACGGCGATCCAGCAGGTGCTGGAGTCTGGCGGTTCCTACGAGGCGGAGTATCGCATCATCCTGCCCGACGGCGCGGTCCGATGGGTCGCCGCGCGCGGCCACCGCCCAAGCCCCGGCGGAAATGACGCACCTCCAGACCTTGTTTCAGCCGTTCCACACCACCAAGGCTGGCGGCTTGGGGCTCGGCCTGTCGATCTGCCGCACCTTGGTGACCTCGCACGGAGGGCGGCTGTGGGCGGAGCGCAGGCCCGAGCGCGGCGCCGCATTTTATGTCGCGCTGCCTCTGGCCAAGGCGGACGCCTGATCGTCGCGGCCAGAGTCGTTAGGCAGGCAGTTGGAACAGTGCGAACCCATCGCGCGCATCTCGCAAACACCCTATGCTCGCCACTCAGAAGCTCGTGGCGTTCGGCGCCACCACGGATGGACGACGGTGATCGCGGGCGTCCCTTTCTCGCCGGGCGGTGAGCTTTGTCTCGATGAGACGTTCACGCGCGAGGGCGCGTTCAAGACTGGCCCACGCGTAGACGAGGAAGCCTGGCGACACCCCCTCGCGGCCTAACGTCCGCTGGAGCGGATCAGACGCGCGGCTGCAGCGACCAAATCAGCATTGTCCCGTGCCGGCCTACCGTCAGGCAGTAACGTGATGTCTTCCAACCCGGTCCGGATGCCGTGCCCTCGTTCGAGGCCACGTCGATTGACCGCCCAACACGCCGGGCCATAACCGTGGTGAACCTGCTCGAGCGTGATGCCCGCGGAGACGACAATGTCTTCCATCCGAGCAGCGTGGCGCAGGGCATCGTTAAGATCAGCATCAAGCGGCTCGATCAGGACCCGCCGACACCGGGCGGCCAACCCGGAACGCACGAACGCTCGCGCGTCTTCACTGGTCAGCAATCCCGCCTCGATACCGACGCCGCGGGACAGCAACAACTCGCAGAGCTCTACGATTCGCGGTTCGCCCTGGTTCGCCGTCACAAGGTCAGGCAATTCTTCCCATGCCTCGACGATCCTGAAACGCTCGCCTGGATCCGCCACGATCGCTGCCGACGTCGTTAGGGATATCGGAGTCGCAGGACAGCGCGCTCGGATCGCACGCAGCACCTGAGCGCCAGCGGCGCCCTCGAGCGTCTCCCGGCCGGCATCGTCGAACGCATGAACATGCACCGATTGAGCGCCCGCGTCCGCGGCCGCGCGAGCCGCTTCCGCGATGGCAGCTGGAGTGTGCGGCGCTGCCGGGTGAATGGAGTCGCCATTCAACGCGACCTGCAGGAAAATCGTTGGCATTACCTAACGTAGAATGACCCGCGTCCGCATTTCGAGCGTCGGCAGCCAGGCTGCCGAGCGCGCCCGTTAGCTTTCACGGCTTCTTCGACCCGACTCCGGCCACTCCCTCACGAAATGCCGAGCACCAGTTCGTTCGAGATCCTCGCGCCGCGACCGGCGCTTCGCGGCGCGCTCGCACTCCTTGCCGCCGCTCTCGCCGGCGCCCCTGCTCACGCGCAGCAGGCCGGCTCGCCGACCGTCCCCCCACGTCGCCCGCTCGCCATCATCCACGCCACGATCCACACGATGAACGACTCCGTCCCGATCCGGGATGGCACCGTCGTCGTCGATCGCGGACGCATCGTGGGCGTGGGTTCGGGGAGCACGGTCAGGGTCCCCGCGAACGCGCGCGTCGTCGATGCATCGGGCAAGTTCGTTATCCCCGGTCTGTGGGACATGCACGTGCACACCGCCGTGCCGGATGGCGCGAGCCTGCTCGGTCTCTACGTTGCGAACGGTGTGACCGGCGTCCGGGACATGGGCGGCGACTTCGCCGTCATCCGACGGTGGAGGGATGAGATCCGCGGAGGCAAACGCGCTGGCCCGCGCATCGTCGCCTCGGGTCCGTACGTGCAGGGCGGCGACGCGGCACTTCCGCACTTTGTCGCCCGCACGCCGGAACAAGCAGAAGCCGCCGTCGACTCGCTCGCCCGACTCGGCGTCGATTTCGTGAAGGTGCACGCGCTGGTGCCGCGCGATGCGTTCTTCGCGCTCGCTCGCGCTGCCCGCGCGCGCGGTCTGCCGCTCGCTGGCCACCTCCAGACCGACGTCACCGTCGAGGAAGCGGCGGACTCCGGACAGCGCAGTCTCGAGCACCTCGACGGCTTCCTGAACCCGTGTTCCGCAGCGGACTCCGCCCGGCTATCGGCGGCGTACCCTCTCGATCGATACGTCCTGGGCGAGTGCAGCACGAGTGACCAGACGCCGGTATATCGCCACATCGCTACCCGGCCGACCTGGGTGACGCCGACGTTCGTCGCCCTCGAGATGCTCGCGGCGCTTCCGAAAGAACGACTGCCGTCGGACACGCTCGCGCACTACCTGCCGCCGACGCTGCGCGCCGCTATGGCCGCCGCGCTCGAGATCCCGCCCGACATGCCGGCGGACGCGAGCGTGCTCGGACGTGCGCTCTGGACGAAGCGGCTCGAGGTGGTGAACGGGCTGGCGCAGAGTGGAGTGCCGATCCTCGCCGGCACCGACGCGCCACTCCCCAACAGCATCCCGGGGTTTGGGATGCACGCGGAGCTCGAGGCGCTCGTGCGATCAGGCCTCTCCCCATGGCGTGCGCTGCGGACCGCGACGGCGGAGCCGGCGCGCTACTTCGCCAGCGATACGGTCGGCACGGTGTGCACCGGCTGCGTCGCCGACCTCGTGGTCCTCAATGCCGATCCGCTCCGCGACATTCGCAACACGCGCCGCATCGCACTCGTGGTTGCGGACGGCCGCGCGTACTCGCCGACCGCGCTCGCAGCGCTGCGCGAGAGCGCACTGCGCGCGGCGCGGTCGCGTGCGAAGTCGCAGTGAACAAACAGGGTGACTACATTCTCGCCGTGCCGCCCACCGACGACCTCCAGGATTTCGCCGGCCGCGTCGCCATCGTGACCGGCGCCGCGCGCGGCCTTGGTCGCGCCGCCGCCGCGCGGTTGTACGAACGCGGCGCGTCGGTTGCGATCAACGTTCGAGATGGTGAGCGCGCCGAGGCCGTGGCGAGGTCGTTAGGCGACCGCGCACTTGCCGTACCAGGCGACCTGGCTGCATCGGGCGTGCCCGAGCAGATCGTCGCGCGGACGCTGGAGCGATTCGGGCGTGTGGACATCATCGTCAACAACGCTGCGCTCGCGCTGCCCACCCGGTTCCATGATCTCTCGGCCGAGGAGTGGCGGCGCGCGCTGGAAGTCAACATGACGGCGCCGTTCCTGCTCATCAAAGCGGCACTCCCCGCGATGAAGCGGCAGCAGTACGGCAGGGTGGTGAACATCTCATCCACCGCCGGACGGCAGGTCAGCACGTTAGGCGGCGCGCATTACACGGCGTCGAAGACCGGTTTGCTGGGGCTGACGCGCGCCGCGGCGAAGGAGCTTGGGAAATTCGGCATTACCGTCAACGCGGTCTGCCCCGGCATGATCGACACCGAGCTCACGCGCGAGAACGCGACGCCGGAGCTGCTCGAGCGGCTGGCCGCCGGGTACCCGGTGCCGAGACTCGGTACCGCGCTCGAGGTTGCGGATCTCATCTGCTTCGCCGCATCGGAGGCCGCCGGGTACATCACCGGCGCGTCGCTCGATATCAATGGCGGCGACCTCATGATGTAGCCCCGGCGTGAACGAAAGCGCGCGCGTCCTCCTTGCGCTGGTGCTCGCTCTCGCATTGGGAGCGGCGGTCGCGGCGTCGGGAAACGCGACCCTGCTTCACGCGGCGAATCTCGTAGCGCCCATCGGGACGCTCTGGGTCAACGCGATTCGAATGACGATCATTCCGCTGATCGTCGCGCTGCTCATCACCGGCGTTGCGTCGGCGAGCGACGGGAAGACCATCGGCCGCATTGGCGGTCGAACGATCCTCGTGTTTGGCCTGCTGCTCGCCGGGACGGCGCTCGTCGTCATCCCGATCGTCCCGTCGGTGTTTGCTCTGTTGCCTCGCGGTCAAGGCGGTACGCCACCCCTGCCACCGGGCGCTGCGGAGGCGGCGGGTCAGATCGTGGCGAGCGGGCCGGGGCAGAGCCTGGGCGCATGGATCGTGTCTCTCGTGCCGGCCAACCCGATCGCGGCGGCGGCTACGGGGCAGATCGTACCGCTCATCGTCTTCAGCCTGCTCCTCGGGCTGGCCATCGCCTACTCGCCGACCGAGAGCCGAGCGACGCTCGTGCAGTTTTTCAAGGCGTTAGGCGATGCGCTGCTCGTGCTCGTCCGGTGGGTGATCGCCGTGGCGCCGATCGGCGTGTTCGGCCTTGTCTTGCCCCTCGCAGCGCAGCTCGGGGTCGGCCTCGCCGGAGCGGTTGGCTTCTATATCGCTGTGTACGCCGGAACGAGCCTGGCGGTCGTGGCGCTGCTCTACGTCGTGGTCGCGGTCATTGCCCGTATTCCGAGCGGACGATTTGCGCGAGCGATGCTCCCATCGCAGCTCATCGCTGCCAGCTCCAGCTCGTCGATGGCGTGTCTGCCAGCGCTCGTCGAGGGGGCGGAGCTTCTGGGCCTCACGAGTCGAGTGACAGGCTTCGTGCTTCCGCTTGCTGTGTCGGCGTTCAAGATCGCCGCTCCCGTCTCCTGGACGGTGGGTGCGCTGTTCGTGGCCTGGTTCTACGGCATTCACCTCGGCCCGCGCGAGCTCGCGACAATCGCCGTCGCGGCGATCTTTCTTCCATTCATCGGACCGGGCGTGCCGCGCGGTGCCTTCATCATGCTCGCGCCGCTGTTTGTGGCGATCGGGCTACCGGTGGAGGGCATCGGCATCCTCATCGCAGTCGACGTGATCCCGGACGTTTTCAGCACGCTGCTCAACGTCACGGGCGACCTCGCCGCGGCGGCGATCGTTCAGCGCGGCGAATCGGGGCGCGCAATGCGGCAGGGAGGTTGAAGGGATGCGTACTTCTCCGTTAAGGTGCATGGGCTCGATGAGGTCGATAACCGAGGGGCGAGTCTTTGCGTGATCTGGAGCGAATAGCCAAGGGACTTCTGCGGCGGTCGGGTTTGAATAGACCGGCGTTTTTCTCCGTCGCGACGCGTGGCGTACAGAGCACTACCGCTCTCATCACCATCGTGTTCGTCGGACGATTCCTTACGCTGGAAAGTCAGGGCTACTACTACGCGATCCTGAGCTTCGTCGCCTTCGTCATGCTTGGCGAGTTTGGGCTGAACTACGCCGTCATGCAGAGCGCCAGTCACGAAGCCGCCGCGCTGACCGGCGATCGAGCGGCGCCGATGTACGAGCGGGTAATAACACGGCTCCGAGCGCTTCTGTTCGGCGCAATGCGGTTCACCGCCTACACCACGAGTCTCGCCGTCGTGTTAGTCGCGGCGATCGGTACGCGGACCTTCGTCGGGAGTCGCACTCCGGGTCTGCCAAGCGCCGCATGGGCCGGCCCATGGGTGCTTGCGATCCTCGGGGTCGCGGCCAGCCAGCAGCTCGCCCCGAGGTTCGCACTCCTCGAAGGCACCGGTGGCGCAGCCGCCGTGTGGCGCTTTCGGATGCAACAGGAGCTCGCGATCGCGGCCACGCTGTGGACGGCGCTCGCGTTAGGGTTCGGGTTGTGGAGCCTTGGGATCGCCTACACGACCCGATTCATCTACTCGACGATCTGGCTCCGGTCGCATTCGGCGGCCGAGCTACTCCGCGCGCTGGTCCATGGGGACGCAAGCGCGAGCCCACCGTCCAACTACTGGCGTACCGAAGTCTGGCCGTTCCAGTGGCGCATCGGCCTGAGCGTGGTCTCGGGCTACTTCATCTTTCAGTTGCTGACGCCAATCGTCTTCGCACTCGACGGAGCCCATGCCGCCGGCCAATTCGGAATGACGATGGCGATCACCAACGGCTTGCTGACTGCGACGACCGCGTGGCTGAACAGCCAGGCTCCGCTCTACGGCCGACTCATCGCGCAACGCGACTATGGCGAGCTGAATCGTGAGTTCACGCGAGCGGTCGGGTCCTCGTTCGTGGTCGTCGTAGCGGCCGCGGTGGCGGTTATCAGCGTGGTCACGGTGCTGGCTGCTCGCCGGCACCCGATCAGCATGCGGTTACTTCCGCCACTCCCCTTCGCGCTGCTGATGGCCAGCACCGTCATCAACCACCTGATTTTTGCCCTGGCGGTCTACCTGCGGGCGCACCGCAGGGAGCCGCTCCTCATCCCGTCCGTCGCGGGCGCGTTGCTTACCGCGCTGACGATCTACCTCACCGCTCGGTCGGGGAACCTGGTGTGGGTCACGGGCAGCTACCTCGCCCTCACAGCCCTCGGCGGCCTGGTGACGTTGATCATCTTCATCTCGCGCAGCCGGTCATGGCACGCGCTCGATCCCCTGATGACCACCACGGACGCCGCCTAGATGGCGGGTGCTCGTCCCTCTGGAGGCGCCGACGAACCAGCGCCGCACGCCGGTGTACGCCTAACGATCGCGATTCCCACGCTCAACCGCGCCCGGGAGCTGCGGCGGGCCATCGACAGCGCGCTGGCGCAGTCGTCGCCAGCGATCGAGGTGCTCGTGTCGAACAACGGGTCGACCGACGACACCCGTGCCGTTCTCGAGTCATACAACGACCCGCGGCTCCGCACGCACCACCACGCCATGACGATCCCGGCTGCGGAGCACGGCAACTTCCTGATCGAGACCGCACGCGGCGAGCTGTTTCTTGGCTTGTCGGATGATGATTATCTCGAACCCCAGTTCGCGGAGCGGACCATCGCGCTGTACGACCGGCACCCCGACGTGGCCTTCGTGCACACCCGCTGCTTCACGCACGTGGGCTCGGCGGTGCTCGCGTCTCCGAGTGCCCCCGAGCTCGAGGACTCGCTCTCGTTTCTGCGCGGGTATTTCGCAGGCCGTCGGCAGCTCTTCTGGTGCGCGTGTGTGACGCGGACCGGCGATCTTCGCCGAATCGGTGGGTTACCCCCAGGGACGCTGATCGGCGACATGCATTTGTGGACGCAACTCGTTCTGTCGGGTCCCGTTGGTTGCGTCGATGAGCTGCTGTCGCATTACACGTACCTCGCGGGGAACTCGTCGGTCCGCATCCCGGTGTGCGAATGGGCGCGAGAAAACCGCGCCGCCATGCGACGCCTCACCGAGCAACTTGCGCAGCGGCAATTGCCTCACGACGTCCGCGACGGTATCGACCGTGAGATGAGGCGGTTCCTTGCCCGAGCCACCGCGAACCAGATCGCGCTGAACGCGTCCCGGGGAGCCAGCAAGCGCGCACTCCTCCGAGCGCTCCGAACCTGTGGCGCCGATCTTCGTGGAAACCTCGGCGCGGCGGTACCTCGCGTGCTCGTTGCGCTCCTGCTTCCGCCTCGGCTCGCTGCAGCTCTCGCCAGGATGGTCGTGGCGAAACGCTTCCGACGAACGACGGTCGCGTGATGGTGCCGCACGCCGCGCCGCGGCCGCATAACGCTCGCGTATGACCTCCCCGCGCTGCGGGCTGGTCCTCGGCAAGTTTCTACCGTACCACGCCGGACACGCGCATCTCATTCGCACGGCACGCGCACAGGTCGACGTGCTGACGGTGCTCGTGTGCTCGATCGCGCGCGAACCGATCCCCGGCGCGATACGCTTTGCATGGGTGGCGGAATCCCATCCCGATTGCCGGGTGGTGCACGTCGCGGAGGAGGTCGCGCAGACGCCTGAGGAGGATCCGGAATTCTGGCCGATCTGGATGGACCTCGTTAGGCGGCACGCCGGTGCGATCGATGTCGTCTTCAGCTCTGAAGAATACGGGGACGAGCTCGCCCGGCGGCTCGGGGCCCGGCACGTCTGCGTTGACCGTGGCCGGAACGCATATCCCGTTTCCGGCACGGCGATCCGTGCCGATCCGCTAGGGCATTGGGATTACATCCCACCCGTCGTGCGGCCATCCTACGTGCATCGCGTTGCAATCCTCGGCACCGAATCCACGGGCAAGACGACGCTCGCCCAGCAGCTGGCCGAGGCCTTTGGCACGACCTGGGTGCCCGAGTATGGTCGTGAGTATTGTGAGGGGCGCGACGCGCTCGCGCTCACGTCAGATGATCTCGATGCCATCGGCCGTGGTCAGATTCTGGCGGAAGAATCGGCGGCGCGGTCGGCCAATAGGGTTCTCATCTGCGACACGGATGTGCGCACGACGGCTACCTGGAGCGACATCATCCTCGGAACACGATCCGCATGGCTGTCGCGAGCGGCCGCGGCGGACGAGTACAGTCACGCGCTGCTCCTCGACGCCGATGTCCCGTGGGTGCAAGACGGCATGCGCGTGCTTCGCGATGAGCGCGCCCGACATACGGAGCTGCTCGAAGGCGAGCTCCAGGCGACGCACCAATCCTTTACGCGAATTCAGGGGCCATTCGAGCAGCGCTTTCAACAGGCTGCCACCGTGATCGAGAGCGTCCTGCGCATGCCAGTGCGACCGCGCTTCGTAAGAAACGACCCATGATAGCGCTCATGGACGCCCTCATCCGCGACGTGCGCCATGCCCTGCGTTCGCTCAAGCGTACGCCAGGGTTCACGATTGCCGTCCTGGCGCTCCTTGCGCTGGGCATCGGTACGTCGACCGCAATGTTCACGGTCTTCAAGACCGTCCTCGTCGATCGACTGCCGATCGCAGGGCAGGACCGCGTGATCATCATGCACCCGCTCGACCGGAGCGGCAGGCACCTCGACGTGCCGGGGACCTACCTCCCGGAGATTGCGCGCCTCGGCACGATCTTCCGAGGCGTGACGGGGATATACCACCTCGTGCGGCCGCAGCCGTTCATGAACGGAAGCGATGTGGTCGTCCTCAACCTGGCGGGAGCGACGGCCAACTTTTTCGATTTGCTCGGCACACGGCCTGCGCTCGGCCGTATGCTCCATCCCGAGGACGGGCAGGCTGGTGCGCCGCTGGTCCTCGTGCTGAGCCACACGACCTGGCGCGGCAAATTCGGCGACGATCCGTTGGTCGTTGGTCGGTCACTCGTCATTCCATCCACGCAGCAGCGCGTGCGCATCGTAGGCGTGGCGCCCGCGGGGTTCGCCTACCCGAGCAGCGCAGACGCATGGATAGCGATGCCGCCGTCGTCCAACATTGCGCAAGTCGACATCATCGCGCGCCTCGCACCTAACGTATCGATCGCCACCGCACGAGACGCCCTCTTCGCGCTGACGCAGCGGGTGATTCCGTTCGCTCGCGACTCGACCGTCTCGAAGGCGGCGAGCTGGGAAATCTCTGGCGTGAGCGCGCAGTCGTTCGCCGACACGGTGCTCGGCAGCACACGGCCCTCCGTCATCGCGCTCACCATCGCGGTGGCGCTGCTGCTCGTCATCGCATGCGTCAACATCGGGAACCTCTCACTCGTTCGGCTCCTCGGCCGCATTCGCGAGATCGCCGTTCGGCGCGCCATCGGCGCGCGCTCCATCGATGTCGTGCGACTCTTCGCCGTCGAGAACGCTCTCCTTGGGTTACTCGGCGGAGCCCTCGGCTTCCTGACCGCCGTCGCCGCGCTGCAACTCGTGCGCGCCGCCGCGCCCCCGCAGCTGCCGCGGATCGATGCGTTAGGCTCGCTAGGCCCACCACTCGCGGCGGCGGTGGGGATAACGCTCTTCGCGCTGCTCGTGTTTGGCGTCCTGCCCAGCCTCGTGGCGTCGCGCATCCAGTCGTACGCGGTGCTGCGCTCCGATTCGCGGACGGGCGCCGAGAGCCGGTCGTCACGCCGCGCGAGGCAATGGCTGGTCGCCGTGCAGATCGCGCTGGCGATCGTGGTGCTGAACGGCGCGGGACTTCTGGTTCGGACGCTCGCGCGCCTGGAATCGGTGGATACGGGCTACCGGGCCGAGTACCTCTCCCTCCTGGCGTTCACGGCACCGCGCAGCGCGATCCCTCCTGGCGCCGCGGGTGGTGGGGCGGGGAAGGAGCTCATCCGTCGGTTCGAGGCCACCCCCGGCGTCGTGTCGGCGACGCCGCTTTTGAGCGAGCCGTTCATCGGGCAGTCGCTCTTCATCCTGAAGCTGGCGCGTGCCGACCAGCCGGTGAACGAGTGGGCGCAAAACCCCTTCGTTCCATTCGAGTTCGTGGGCCCGGACTACTTCCGAACGCTGTCGATTCCGATTCGCCGAGGCCGAAGCTTCACAAGCGCCGACGGGCCGGGCTCCGAAAAGGTCGTGGTCGTGAACGAAACGCTCGCCCGGCAGCTCTGGCCTAACGAGGACGCGCTCGGGAAACGACTCGTGCAGGTCACCGGGCATGTTGGCGACTCCACGTTCACGGTCGTCGGCGTCGCGAGTGACACGCGCTACCGCGAGCTGAAGAACGTCGGACCGGTAGCGTATTTCGCGTGGGATCAGGTGGCAGGAGACTTTCCCGATCTCGTCGCGGTGCGCACGACAGGCCCGCTGGCGGCCATGCTTCCCGCTCTTCGTACAGCCGCACGGGACATCAATCCCGCCCTCGTCGTGTGGAAGGCCGAGACGATGGATCAGCTGCTCGACGCGCCGCTCGCTCAGGCACGGCTCAGCGCGCTGCTGCTTTCGGGATTCAGCGTAGTGGCGCTGCTGCTTTCGGCCATCGGCCTCTATGGCGTCATGTCGGCCAACGTGCGGCGGCAGACGCACGAAATCGGCGTGCGTCTCGCACTCGGTGCGATGCCGAGCAATATCCGACAGCTCATCCTTGGACAGGTGATCGGGTTGGTCGGAGTCGGTGTCGTCACCGGGCTCGCTGGCGCGCTCGGCGTCTCGCGCCTGGTGCAGTCGCTGCTCTTCCAGGTGAGCCCGACTGATCCACTGACGCTTGCCGGTGTGTGCGTGCTCCTTCTGATGGTCGCGACGCTCGCAGGTTACCTGCCCGCGCAACGGGCGGCGCGCATCGATCCCGTCGAGGCGCTGCGGGCGGAGTAAACCAGCGCTCCGCCCGCGCGACGGCCCTCGACGTTATGTGTTAGGCTGTTGCGGCTGGTCAGCGGCCGCGACCGATGGCGACGCCATAGCCGACCACCGTCGTGCCGTTCACGAAGTCGAGGTAGAACTTCGGGATGATGAACAGTTTACGGGCCTGCAGCTCGTATTCTCCGCTCACGCGCCAGAAGAAATTGCTGCCCCCGTCGAACTCGCCGCCGGGACCTGTTTCCAATAGCAAACGGTTCACCGGCATGATCTGGAACAGGGCCCCCACCAGAAATTCGGTTTGGCTGGCAAAGGCGACCTCCCCAAATCCGGCGATGCCCATGTTCCTCGACGACGGCAGCCGGCGCCCGTACTTCGCGCCCATCATGAAATGGGTGCCTCCGTTCGACCTGAGCCCCGCGTAGAGATCGAGGCTCCGCGGTGGCATCGACCAGGTGGGCTCCTGCGCGGCGCTCGCGGGCTTGGTCGTGTCGGCCTGTTGAGCCCATCCCACTCCCCATGGAAGTAGAGACGCGGCAACCAGAAGTCGTCGAATCATGGCATCGGCCTCCCCATGCGCGGTTCTCCGGCGGACTGAAGACTGCCGTATTCTGACGTCCTGGATCGGCCTGACCAGTTGGACTTTGATCGCGTTACCGGGTGTAATCGAGAACTAATCCACGACTCACCGGTGCCTCATTCTACGACGGCAGCGCAAGCTCCGGATGGGAAATCCTCCCGGACAGGGGCGGCTCCGACCCGCTTCGCACGACGGGCAAGGCGATCGACCTCGCCGGCGGCGAGCTGCGGTTCGCTCAGAGCTACCTGTCCGGTTTCCAATTCAACCAGTGGCTGGCGGATCGAGTGGCGGGGTTCACCGTTTCGTCGCCCGCACCGAACGTTTTGCGCATCGCACACGGCGATAACGCTGACGATTTCACTCTGGATTCCACGACCGCGCTACCGCTCAAGTCGTCCGGCATTTCCCTCGCGAATCCGGACCGTCCAGTTCGGAGAGAGATGCACTACGAAGCGTGGACCACCGTCGCAGGTGTTCACTTTCCGACACGGCGCGTCAACTATCTCGAGGGACTCAAGCTGGGCGAGATCACCGGATCGGCTATTCGAATCAACATCGGGCTTTCGCCAGAGCAGCTCGGGCGTCAACCTTCCGACTTCATGCCCGACGTCCCTCGGCCCTAGGGTCGCAAGCGGGTTCCTCGCCTCCGGTGTCCACTCATGCACATCGCCGATCCGCGACAAGTTCCGACCGGACTGTTTCTGTACACACTCCGGCCCGCCCGTCTCGCGATGCTCACCGGCGGGCCGACCCCGGATGAGCAGGCGCTCGCCGCGCGCCACTGGATCTACTCGCAGGAGTTGCTCACGGCGGGAACGTTGGTCTTTGCGGGTCGCACCCTGCAGCGAGATCCCACGACGTTCGCGTTCGCCGTGATCCGCGCTCCGTCCCTCGATGGCGCGCGTGCGGTCGCTGAGCGAGATCCGGCGGTCGCCGGTGGCGTGTTCGCGGCGGAAGTCTTTCCCTTTCAGCCGATGCTCATGGGTCCGTGGCCGGCCGAAGCCGCCACTGTGCCGTCGGATGCCTAACAATTTCTCGGTTGTCCCCAGACCCCGAGGACGTTACTCTCTGATGTAGCCGTCGTGCACTCAGCGGAGGCCCTGTGGCTGCCTCGCCTAGCTACCGAGCGGCAATATCGGCCGCGAGCCTGATCGTCGGACCGGGGTTGATGAGCGTCGGGGACCTCATTCATCCCGCAGAGGATTGGGACCCGGCGGTTCAGGTCGCGATTGTGGCCGAGTCGCCCATGCGATGGTATGCAGCCCACCTCCTCCTATTCATCGGGCTGCTCCTGTTCGTTCCAGGTATCGGCGCACTCACGAGCGTGGTAGCGAGTCGCCGACCGCGTGCCGGTTATGCGGCGCGCATTCTCATGTTCGCTTCAGTGGGCGCGCTTTCGGGCGTGTTCGTGTCTGAGATGCTGCTCGGACGCTTCATTGCTGCGGGCGCCAACCGGGAAGCCGCGATCACGCTCTTCAACGTGTTCCAGTCACCAGCGGTGTTCGCCGCGCTCGTACCGGGCCTGCTTGCGTTCTTCGTCGGAACCGCACTGGCTGTATTCGCGCTCGCGTCTCCCGCCGGCCCATTTCGTTGGCCGGCACTCGCTCTCGGCCTTGGCGCATTATTGATCATGGGCGAGATCATTCTTGCTCAAGTCCGACTGAGCCAGATCGGAAACATCGTCATGCTGATTGCCGGTATTGGCTTTGCGAGGTTGCTGCCGAGAGCTCCGGCAGGCGCCGCCGACGTGACGTAGTTGCTCTCTTTGGACTCGCTTGCCGCGCAAACTCAGGCGTTAGGTGCGTGTCAACGGCTCGGACGATGGCCACCAAGCCCAATTTCTCCGGCGTGTATGCCCTCGATCGCGCGTCGAGCGTCCTGAGCGCGAACGCCGCAGCCATCATGAGCGCAGTGCTGCGGATCGAGCATGACGATCCGCGATTTCAGTGCTCGGCCCGGTTCGCCAGCGCGGATGACGCCGTCGAGTTCGCGTTCGATCGCAGTACGGATGGCCGCGAGACGGTCGTGAGCATAACCGAGAGCTCCCGCTGTCATTGGGACGACAACGCACTGGTCACCGAAGATCGAATGGGGCCAGGCGAAACGGCCGTGGTTATGACGTGGCGTTACGAGCTCAGTGAGGATGGCCGCCGCCTTCGGGCCAGCGAGCGAATTGTCGGAGCAGGCCGTGATCAGGACAACGTGTGGGAATTCGAGCGACAGTAGCGTGATGACATCCTCCAATGAGCACCCCGCGGACAGCCACGACCTGATCCGCGTCCAGGGCGCCCGCGTGAACAACCTGAAGGACGTGAGCGTCGACATCCCCAAGCGGCGCCTCACGGTCTTCACGGGCGTCTCGGGATCGGGCAAGTCGTCGCTGGTGTTCGGCACGATCGCGGCTGAGTCCCAGCGGCTGATCAACGAGACCTACAGCGCGTTCGTCCAGGGATTCATGCCGACGCTGGATCGGCCCGAGGTCGATGTCCTGACCGGCCTAACGACAGCGATCATCGTCGACCAGGAGCGCATGGGCGCCAACGCCCGCTCGACAGTCGGCACCGTCACGGACGCCAACGCGATGCTGCGCGTGTTGTGGAGCCGCATCGGCAAGCCGCGGATCGGTCCTCCCACCGCCTTCTCGTTCAACGTGCCGATGCGCAAGGCGAGCGGCGCGATGAACGTGGACAAGGGCAAGGGCCAACGGATCGTCGTGCGGGACATCGTCTACTTCGGCGGCATGTGCCCGCGATGCGAGGGCATGGGGCAGGTCAACGACATCGACCTCACGCAGCTGTTCGACGAGAGCAAGTCGCTCAATGGGGGCGCGATCACGGTGCCCGGCTATACCGCCGAAGGTTGGGCGGTGAAGATCTTTGCTTCCGCGGGGCTCGACGCGGATAAGCCCATCAGGAAGTACACGAAGAAGGAGCGCGACACGTTCCTCTACGGCGAGCCGAGGAAGGTCAAGGTCAACGGCATCAACCTCACGTACGAGGGCCTCGTCCCGAAGATCCAGAAGTCGATCCTGTCCAAGGACGTGGACGCGATGCAGCCGCACATCCGCGCTTTCGTGGAACGCGCGGTCACGTTCACTATCTGTCCCGAATGTGGTGGCACGCGCCTCAACGAGGCGGCCCGGTCATCGAAGATCAGGAAGATCAACATCGCTCAAGCCTGCGCGATGCAGATCAACGATCTGGCCGACTGGCTCCGCGATCTGAAGGAGCCGTCAGTTGCGCCCCTCGTGGCATCGCTACAGCACACGCTCGATTCGTTCGTGGAGATCGGGCTCGGCTATCTGAGTCTCGATCGTCCGTCGGGCACGTTGTCGGGCGGCGAGGCACAGCGTACGAAGATGATCCGCCATCTCGGGTCGTCGCTCACCGACGTGACGTATGTCTTCGACGAGCCGACGATCGGACTGCACCCGCACGACATCCAACGGATGAACGACTTGTTGCTCCGGCTGCGGGACAAGGGCAACACCGTCCTTGTCGTCGAGCACAAGCCGGAGATGATCGCAATCGCCGATCACGCCGTGGACCTGGGCCCCGGCGCCGGTACCGCAGGCGGCGAGGTCGTCTTCGAGGGGACAGTCGAGAGCCTGACGGCCAGCGACACTCTCACCGGACGCCACCTGAGCGATCGTGCCTCGCTCAAGCCGTCTGTGCGCAAGTCGGCGGGTGCGATGAAGGTGCGCGGCGCCCGCACGCACAACCTGAAGAATGTCGACGTCGATATCCCGTTAGGCGTATTGGTGGTCGTGACCGGTGTGGCGGGGTCGGGCAAGAGCTCGCTGATCCACGGCTCGGTGAGCGGCCGCGATGGCGTGGTGGCAATCGATCAGACCGCGATCCGTGGCTCGCGCCGGAGCAATCCGGCGACGTATACCGATCTGCTGGAGCCCATTCGCAAGGCGTTCGCGAAGGCCAACGGCGTGAAGCCCGCCCTGTTCAGCGCCAACTCCGAGGGTGCCTGCCCGACCTGCAACGGCGCAGGCGTGATCTACACCGACCTCGGGATGATGGCCGGTGTGTCGACGATCTGCGAAGACTGCGAGGGCAAGCGGTTCCAGGCGTCGGTGCTCGAATACCGACTCGGCGGGCTCAACATCGCCGAGGTGCTCGACCTGCCGGTCGATGGCGCGTTAGGCTTCTTCGGGAACGGCAAGGCGAACACGCCGCCCGCGCACGCGATCCTCCAGCGCATGGCCGACGTCGGGCTCGGCTACCTGCGACTCGGCCAACCGCTCACGACGCTGTCGGGTGGGGAGCGCCAGCGGCTCAAGCTCGCGACGCACATGGGTGAAGAGGGCGGCATCTACGTGCTCGACGAGCCAACGAGCGGCCTTCACCTGGCAGACCTCGAGCAGCTGCTTGCGCTGCTGGATCGGCTGGTCGACGCCGGGAAGTCGGTGATCGTGATCGAGCATCACCAGGCCGTGATGGCACACGCCGACTGGATCATCGATCTCGGTCCCGGCGCGGGGCACGACGGCGGGCGAATCGTGTTCGAGGGCACGCCGGCAGATCTCGTGACGGCGAGATCGACGCTGACCGGTGAGCATCTGGCATCATTCGTGACCCGCCGCTCTCCCGGAAGGCATCATCTCGCCGACAAAAGCAGGAACGCAGATTGACGCAGGCGCTACGCCGGACCTGGTACCGCGGTTATCCCCAGGCGGGCTGGCCAGGCTCCAGCGGCATGCAGCCGACGTACTTCCCGGGCACGAGCACGTAACGCAGCGCCTTGGTCATCCCCATCTCGGATGAGAAGTACGCGCCGAGCGCGAGCTCTCGCACCGGTCCGAACCAATCCTCTTTCGCCACGTTTCGGACGAACGACTCGCGGTCGGTTCGCGTGAGGTCGACAAAGTCCTTGCCACGCTTCGAGCGACAGGTCGTGCGGAACGTCTCGAGGGCGCTCAGCACCTGCTGCCGGTCCTCCGCCTTGTAGCAGTCGCTGACAATCAGATTCATGGCGGCGCCGACGCCGGCTGCTTTCGCGCCGGGTGACGACGCCGTCGTGGGCAGCAGCGTGTCCGCGATCTCCTCGGCCAGCGACTGCTGGTCCACGTTGAGCAGTCGATCGCTTGGCCGCGCGCGCGTCTCACCACGGCAGGCGGTAAGGATTCCATCGGATACCAGGAACGCGCCGCCCGCGATCAGACCCGCGGCCTTGAGGGCTTCACGCCTGTTCATCGGCGGCATCGTCAAAGCTCCCGTCGCTTGAGCAGGTCCACTGCGTGGTTGACCGCGCGCGCCGTGAGCGTCATGTAAAGGATGGAGGGGCTCTGGTTCCCTGTCGACGTCATGCACGCGCCGTCGGTGACGAACACGTTAGGGCAACCGTGCACCTGGTTCCACTCGTTGAGGACGGACCGATTCGGATCCTTGCCCATCCGCGCGCCGCCCATCTCGTGAATGTCGAGCCCAGGTGCCCACCCTTTGTCGTGAGTCTCGATGTCGTGGCATCCCGCGACCTCGAGCATCTCGGCGGCCTGCGTGCGCCAGTCCTTGATCATGCGCGCGTCGTTGTCATCATAGTCCACGTTCACGACGAGAAGCGGGATCCCCCACTGGTCCTTCTTCGTTTCGTGCAGGCGGACGTGGTTGGACTCCTTGGGGATGGTCTCGCCCTGCATGTACATGTAGATGCCCCAGGGTCCAGGCTTCGTCTGCGCGTCCTTGAAGGCCTCGCCCGCGAGGTCGTCCGTTTCCACGCCGCGCTCGCGATATGCGCCGGTAAATGTCGTGTAGCCGCCGACAAAATCCGTGTCCTGTTTTCCGAGGTTCCTGAAGTTCACCAGGATGCACTCGGTCGGATTACGTCCGAAGAAGTATTTGTCGGTGAAGCCGTCGATGCGTCCGTGTCCCTCCACGCGATAGTTGTGGTGCATGACATACTTGCCGAGGAGGCCGCTGTCGTTGCCGAGGCCTTGGGGGAATCGCGACGACGTGGAGTTGAGCAGTACGAGCGTCGAGTTGAGCGCCGAGCCGTTCACGAAGACGACGCGCGCGTTGTACTCGAGCTGCTGGTGCGTGTCCGCGTCGATGGCGCGTACACCAGACGCCTTACCGGTCTTCGGGTCGTAGACGATCGAGTGCACCACCGAGTGCGGACGGACCGTGAGGTTCCCGGTTTTCGCGGCCCACGGTAGCGTAGATGAGTTGGAGCTGAAGTATCCCCCGAAAGGACAGCCTCGCATGCAGAGATTGCGCGCCTGGCAGCTGCCGCGACCCTGCTGGAGGTGGATCGGCTTTGGCTTCGAGAGGTGTGCCCAGCGTCCCTGCACCACCCAGCGGTTCCGGTACCGCGCGTGAATTGCGTCGCTCATGTGCTTCTCGACGCAATTGAAGTCGAAGGGTGGAAGGAACTCGCCGTCTGGCATCGCGTCCAGGCGATCGTAGTTGCCGCACACGCCGATGAACTGCTCGACGTGTGAATACCACGGCGCAACGTCTTCGTACGTGATCGGCCAGTTCATGCCATAGCCGAGCTTCTCGGGCGCGACGAATTCGTGCCGGCTCCACCGCTGCGTGGCGCGTCCCCAGATGAGCGACTTGCCGCCCACCTGGTAGCCGCGAATCCAGTCGAAGGGCTTTTCCTGGACGTACGGATGGTCCGCGTCTTTCACGAAAAAGTGTGCGGTGGCCTCACCGTACCCCGCAGCCTTGCTGATGAGCGGATTCTCCTCGATCAGCTTGCGCGGGTTGTAGCCGCGATGCGGCAGCTCCCACGGCGCCATGTTCGCCGTCGGATAATCTTTAACGTGCTGCACGTCTCGACCGCGCTCGAGCACGAGCGTCTTGAGGCCGAGTTGACAGAGCTCCTTGGCGGCCCAACCACCGGAGATGCCCGAGCCGATCACGATCGCGTCGAACGTTCTCTCGTCAGTCGTCACGTGGAACAAGGTACGTTCGTGCGTCAGCGGTGCGCCATTGCTGACTCCGCGCCCTCTGGTGGCGGGGGCGCGGTAGCGCTAGCGTCTCCGCATGAGCATGACGCTGCTTCTGTGGAAGGCGCCTGTCGTCGTCGACGCCGACGAAGCCGAGCGCCTCCTCCAGCCATACTACGACCGCGGCGACGACAGCGCGTTCGAGCCAAGCGCCGCCATCGCCACGGTGTCGAACGAATTGCTCCGACGGTTTCCCGAGGCTGGACATGGGCCTTGGGCGGATACTCCCCCGGAGCAAACCGACCGTCTCCTGCTCCTCAGTATTCGCTGGGGCGCGGACGACGCCGTCATCGATGCGATCGTCGAGCTCGCGCGCGAGCACCAGTTGGTGCTGTACGATCCGCAGGGACCCGACGTCACCCTTCCTAACGATCCGGTCGACTCCGGGCCGATCCCAGGTCCGACGTTGTTCGACCACGTGAAGATTCTCGGTATCGGCCTCGCGGCCGCCGGCGTGTTCTGGCTCGGCTGGCGGATCGACGTCCCCGTCCTCGAGTGGGTCCTCATGATCAGCGGCGGCTTTGTCGTCACCGTCGTTGTCTTTCTGCTCGGGATCTTCATGTTCGGCCCCAAGGAAGAAGCGCGTTAGGCACGCACCAGCACGATCACCTGCTCGGGTCCGGTGATCGTCAGCGTGAGCCCGTCCGGCGAGACTTCGTACTGCCCGCTTCCAACGCGCTCGCCTCCTTTCGTCGCGATGGTCTCCAGCATGTGTGGAGTACGCCAGGCCGCGGTCAACGCGTAGCCGTTTTCGCCCACATGCTCGGTGCCGTCGACGTCCATCTCGGCGACGCCATGCTCCCGCCGGCCGACTGGACGATGGATCTAACGTGCGCCTTGGGCTTTGGCCAATTGGGGAACCCGTATTGGCGCGCGACGAGATGCAACGCATCCGCCAGCTTCGCTTCGGCATCGCGGGTACGGAGATCCCGAAGCAGCGCCTTGGCTTGCTTGCGCAGGTGCTCGAGATCCGGATGGGCGGGCAGCGGCTGAGACATGACGCCTCCATGGGCCCGGTGTCCGCCTGACGGGCAAGAGGTGTCGGTGCTCGGCGCAAACTGCGATGCGGCGGCAACGCGCAGGTGGCATAATCCCTTTCCGCGGACGGGTGGCCGCCTGCTTACGGCCGGTGAGAAAGGTACGCAGAATAGGAACGCAGTTCCAACTGAACGACTGGGGGTCACCATGCAGAGCCGAAGCCTGCTGCGACTGGTGGTTTGCTCCGTGCTTTTGGCGCCCGCGCTCCCTGCGCTCCAAACAGCCCCAACGCCTGCGCCGCCCTGCGACCGTTACGTGGCCGCTGTTCGGGCCAACCCCAACAACCTCGACGCGGCGGCAACCCTTGGGCAGTGCAGCTTTGACGACTACGTGATGATCGCGCCGGGCGGCGATTCCACTCGGTTGATGTTCCGGTCGAGCTGGTCCACCGCTTTGCGAGCGCTTCGCCACGCAGTCGATCTGGACCCGACCTACTCGCGGGCGTATCCGCCGCTGTTCGCCATGCTCTTCGCCGAGACTCGCGACGGATGTTCTACCGTCACCTGGGAGTGCTGGTTCGTTTCGCCGGTGAAGCGAGACGGCGACAGCGTGATCACGATTCCGCGGCTCGTTCGTCGGAACGTCCCGGGTGTCGACCCTTACGCCGAGGTGACGAACGAATCACGGGCCAGTTCGCGCGCGAGTCTCGAGGAGGCTCGCGCGCTGGCGGACCGATGGGCCGCTGTCGCACCTAACGACCGCCACCCACACGAATACCTCGGCCAAGCTCTACTGCTCCTGGGCGATCATCACGCGGCAAGCGCCGAGCTCGAACGTGCAGCGGCGTTAGGCACGCCTGCGAGCCGAAGGGCGCTTTTCTGGGATCGGTTCGAGGCGCTGGTCAAGTCCGACCTGGGCAGCGAGGCGCGACGAGTGCTCGATGAAGCAGCCGCCGATCCCAGGCGGGACACCACTCGGCTCTTCACCAGCACGATCGCCAGCCTCAATGCTCTCCTGGGCCGGTATCGGCCCCCGCCGGTGGACTCTGCTCGAGCACGACAAGCTCGTGCGCGGATCGATTCAATGGTTCGCGCGAATCCCGCGATTATGGTCCCCGAGCCAGGGTTCCCGGAGCTTCTCGCCGCCGGTGATACGGCTGGTGCGAGGCGATCACTGGCGCGGATGGACTCGGCCATGGCCCCATCCGTCAACCAGACCCGGTTTGCGCGGGCTGGCGGTGAATACCTGTGGTCCGCCACCTATCACGTGGCATTGCGAGACACCGCCGGCGCCGAGAAGCAGCTCGCGGAGATCGAGCGTGTTCTCGAGTACCGGCCTTTCCAATACAGCCTCGGTTTGCTGTTCAGCGATCCGCAACCCTGGATGGGGCAAGCGTGGTCGCTCGCTGGCGATCTCGCGGCTCGGCGGGGAAGGCCGGAGGAAGCTGCGCGCATGTATCGCCGCGTCATCGGATTGTGGGGCGGCGGTGATCCCGATCTGAAGCCCGTGGTCGACCATGCTCGCGCGGGACTTGACTCGCTATCGCGGCGGTGAGGGCTCGGTGCGACGCATTTCGCCCGCTTGCACGATGCTGGTTGCGCCGTCGACTACTTGCGACCGTCCCAACCAGGTCCGCGCAGCACGACGCCGGGTTTGGCGCCGGTATATTTGCCGGCCTCGAACACCACGACGCCGTTGACCATCGTGTAAATCACGCCCTCCGACGGCAGCGACGGCTCGGCGAACGTCGCGCGGTCGCGTATCCTGAGTGGATCGAAGAGCACGATGTCCGCGGCGAGCCCGGGAGCGAGACGCCCGCGGTCGTATGCACCGATCTCGTTGGCTGCGACGGCGCTCGCTCGCTGCACCGCTCCTTCCAGCGAGAGCACACCGAGCTCGCGGACGTAGCGCGCGAAGATACGAGGAAACGCGCCGTAGGCCCGCGGATGCGTCGCGATGGCGTTCGAGGCCGGGCCGACGTCGGTATCGAACGACGTGAACTCCTCGCGCATCGCCTTGATCTTGTTCGCCTCTGACATGGACTGCGGCATCGCGAACGCAGGCCCGGACTCGGCGATCGCGAAGAACACATCCCATGGGTCCTTCTTTACCCGATCGGCGATCGCCTTGATCGAGAGACCGCCGTATTGCTTGTACTCCGGGTTGGTGATGCCGCCGAGGACGATGCGGTCCCAGTCGCGGCCGGCGTGGACGTACCAATTCTCCCAGCCAGTCTCCTCCTCCATCTCTTTGCGGATGCGCGCGCGCATCGCGGGATCCCCGAGTCGCTTCGTCAACGCGTCCTGGCCCGCCTCGGCGTTGCGGGGGTGGATGAGCGCGCGGATATCGAGGCCGTTGTTCACGTACGGGTAGACATCGACGGCCACGTCCTGGCCACCGGCGCGCGCCTCGCGAATCCGTGCGAGTGCGAGGTCCATCTTCCCCCAGTTGGCTTGGCCAGCCGTCTTCAGGTGGAAGATGTGGACGGGCGTGCGCGCGTTGCGGCCGATGCGCAGTGCCTCGTCGATCGCCTCGAGCAGTCGATCGCCCTCGTTGCGCATGTGCGTGAAGTAGCGGCCGCCGTACCGGCCGGCGACCGACGTCAACGCGGTGATCTCCTCCTCGCTGGCGTACACGGCCGGTGGATAGATGAGCGCTGTCGACACCCCGATGGCGCCCGCCTGCATCGCCTCTTCCACCATACCACGCATGCGCTGAAGCTCCGCGGGCGAAGCCTGCCGCGCGGAATCACCGATCACGATCTGACGGATCGTGGTGTGCCCCACGGTCTGCGCGACGTTGAGCGGAGTCCCTGCGGCCTCGAGTCGCCGAAAATACTCGCGCATTGTGCTCCAACCCACCGCGCCAGCCGCTCCTGATGCGACCGGCGCGGACGATTCGCCCTCGCCGGCGTTGATGGTGGTGATGCCCTGCGACAGCAGATTGATCGCGACGTCGGCCGGCCCGCGCGTGAACATGTCCGCGCTCTGACCCATCATGTCGATGAACCCGGGAGCCACGACCAACCCTGTAGCGTCGATGACGCGGCGCGCTTTCGTGGTATCCGGGCGACCAATGACGCTGATACGTCCATTCAGCACAGCGAGGTCGGCTCGGTACGAAGGTGCCCCGGTACCGTCGACGATCCGGCCCCCGCGGATGACCAGGTCATACGTCGGGGTCTGTGCGCCCGCGGATGATGCTCCCGCCATCACGATGGCGAGGACGAAGCAGCGTAGGTTCAATTCGATCTCCTGTTCGTGCTAACGGTTGTTCCCTGATGCCCCGAGAGCGAGCAGGTCGGACGGCTCGGAGCTCTCGGCCGGTTGAGGGTGCCTAACGCGGGCCCGGCCGCCTGACAAGTAGATCACAAGAAACACCGCCGTCGATGCCGACACCGCGAGCTTCCACGCAAGCGGCCACGTTTCGATCGGCGACACGAAGCCCTCGAGCGTCCCGGCGATCAACAACAGCACGGTGGACGCGGCAACGAGACGAACCGCTCGCCGCGCATTCGCGCGGAGGGCCTCGCTCCTCGGCCGGTTTCCTGGAACGAGTAGCCCCGCCGCCAGGAGAAACCCCGCGCCGCCCGCGATGCAGATCGCCGACAGCTCGAGGACGCCGTGCGGCGCGACGAACTTCACGAGCAGCGACGCAATTCCCTTCGACGCGTAGAGCCCGAACACTCCGCCGAGGCTCACCCCATTCGTCACCAGCACGATCACCGTGCCGATCCCGAACGCGATCCCCATCGCGAACGCCGCGAACGTCACCTGCACGTTGTTGGCGATGATACTCGTGGCCATGACGGGCCGAAAGAGCTCGGGATCGGAGATGTACCCGCGCCCCGTTTTCGCGCGCCTCACGCCATCCTCTGCGCGGTCCAACATGGCGGTGGGGATGAACACGCGGGCCACCCCGGGATCCCGGACCACCGCCGTGTAGGCGATCGCCGCCGGGCCGAATAGCAGCCCGGCGGCCAGCGCGATCGGACCTAACGAGCGGCGTACCTCGCGTGGCGCGTCCACCGCGAACGTTCGCCACACATCCTTGAACGTCAGCGACCGTCCGCGATAGAGCAGGTTGTGCGCGCCGGCCATGAGCCGGCTCAGATAGAACACCTCCTCACGCTCGCGCCCGCGCGCCGCCGTCTGCAGCCGCGCGAGATCGGCGGCGAGATCGCGATACTCGGCCACGAAGTCGCGCACGCCGTCTTCGCCAAGGGACTTGAGCCCGCTCCGCTGTGCGCGATCGAGCTGCTTCGCGAACGACGACCACCGCGGCGTGCCTGACGCGACGATCGCGTGACGTTCGCGCGCCGCGCCCGTCTCACGCCCCACGACCGCGCCACTCGCGCGCGCCTGGCGTTCGTCAGCGTACAGCTCGAACAGCTGGTCGCTCGGCCCTCCCGCGACCGCGGGATGGCCACTGAGCGCGCTCGAGAACCGTTCGACGAGTCGCGTCGCCAGGACCGCGCGTCGCGCTGGATCGAGCGACTCGCGCCGCTCGATGAACCGCTCGAGCACCGCGTACTCGTCGTCGTTGAGCCGAGCGTGTCGCACAGCGGCAGCAACCGGCTGGGCGGTGGTCGTTCCGCGCCGTTCAACCGATTCCCGATTCCCGATTCCCGATTCCCGAACAACCTGCTCACGCACCACCAGCGTCCCAGCGGCCAGATCTCCAAGTCGCTTACCCTGCTTGGTCAGGACAATGCTTCCGATGCCCACGCCGTACGTGAACAGCGGTTGCATGTCGAGTATTCTCACGAGATTCCGGATCGCCGAACCGGCGAACGACACCGAGTAGCCGCCATCGCTCACGACGCGAAGCCGCATGTACCGCTTGCCTGGTGTCTGGCCATCGGCGAGTCCCTCCCAGAGCACATAGTAGCCCCAGAGGATGAAGAACTGACCAAGCACCACGATTGCGAGGGCCCACGCTTCCGACGACGTGCCGCCGAACGACACGAGGCGATTGGCGCCGACAAACGCGAGCGTGATCAGGAGGGCGATGAAGAGGACGAGGCAGAGCAGATAATCGATCAGCGCCGCCGCTACGCGTGATCCCACGCCGGCGATCGTGTAACTGAACGTGACCAGCTCCGGCGTCTCGATGTCGACAGTCTGAACGAGCGCCGAGCTCCGCGTTTCACGTCGTGCCCTCGCCGGACTCGTCACGGCTTCCACTCACCCTTCGCCACCTTGGGCACGAACTTGTCGAGCCCCTTCGGCGGAAAGTCGAGCGTCTTTCCTGCTTCGGCGCTCGCGTATGCGGCCATGAGGACCTTCACCACCTCGAGGCCGTCCTCGAACGTCAGCCTCGCCTTCTCCTTGCCCTGGAAGACGCGCACAAAATGGCGATCCTCGGCCTCGTAGCCGTAGGCCATCGCTTCGCCCGCGACCACCGGCATGAGGCCCATCTCGGCATTCTGCTTCTCGACGAGATCCTCGCCCTGCGTTCCTTTCACCCGCCGGCTGAAGAACAGCTTGAGCCCCGAGTCGAGCGTGTTCCAGCTCATCGAGTACTCGGGGCCTAACAACTCGGCCGAGAGGCGCAGGCCGGCGCCTACGAAGCTCCACGACGTGCTGGCTTCGCCAAGTACCTTGTATCCGTCGCTCGTCTCGAACTCGATGACGACGTTCGCGAAGTCCTCGGACGGCGTCTTCGTGTAGTCGAGGCCCTTGTCCATCGTCTTCGACAGGACCTTCGCGTACTCGGGTCGCGACCACTTGAGGCTTGCGATGTGCCCCGTGATGCGCACCGGCTTCACGGTGTCGTACGGCTCGCCCGGTTTGGTGAGCAGGTGCCTGACGACGAGGGCCGAGTGGCACATCATGTCGTTGAGCACGCCGCCACCCTGAAGGTTCCCGCGCCAGAACCAGGGTCCGTGCGGGCCGCTGTGCTCCTCGGCCGCCCGAGCGAGATAGGGCCGCCCGGTCGTGGCCGCGCCGCGCGCCCAGAGCAGGTTTTTCCCCGCCTCGACCTGCGGAGTGAAGACCTGGTTCTCGAGGTAGCCGTGCGGCAGCTCGACGCGCCTAACGAGCTCGAGCACCTGTTTCGCTTCGGCGACGTTGCGGGCGAGCGGTTTCTCACACGCGATGCCCTTGAGCGTCCCCTTGCCGGACTCGATCGCGTGCACGAGCTCCTCGACGTTTTCGATGCGCGCGTGGTTCGGCCCGCACAGCCAGATGGCTTCGATCTCGGGGTCGGCGACCATGTCGGTGATCGTGGCGTACGATTTTGCGTCGCCGACGTCCAGCGTGCGCGCGAGCGCCGCGGCTGATGCCGCGTTCTTCTTGTTGGGGCTCCAGACGCCGCGCACATCGGCGTCGCGGATGGCCTGGAAGCCCTGGATGTGGAATCGCGTGTTGAAGCCGCTGCCGATGAAGCCGATGCCGAGAGGTTTGGTAGGCATGATCAGGGTTGGCGGTGGGGTCGAGTGTTGATTCTATCGACATATGGCCGTGCTGTCATTCCGGCGCAACCGAGTACGGCAGACGGCGAAACCCCAGACGGGAGACGGCAGAGAACTGCAGACGGTAGACGGCAGGGGGCAGATGGCAGACGGCAGATGGCAGACGGGAGAGGAACTGGATCCCTGTGCCCTCTGCAATCTGCCGTCTGCGGTCTGCGGTCTGCCCGCTGCAGTTTTCTGCCGTCTCCCGTCTCACACCGGCTCGTGGCACCAAGATGCCCAGACCTTAGCCGCCGTTAAAGTCGGCGTTAGGCAGGAGGCGGCACCACGCCGATCCGCTCCACCAGCCGCCTGAACCTCGCACTCTTGTGGAGCGAGTTGAACATCGGGTAATTCGCGAGAAACACCAGCGTGAACGCCCGCTCGTCCGCCGCTTCTTCGAGAAGCTGCAGCGCCCGAGTCGAATCACCGAGCGAGGCATACATCGCGGCCAGTGCGTCCGCGGCCACATACGTTTGCTTGCGTGCCGCTTCGTATTCGCCCACCAGGTGGCGCGCCGTGGCGGTGTCGCCGAGCTGGACGAACACCCACGTCGGCATCGCCGCTTCGCCACTGCCCGGGTTGAGCATCGCGCGTGGCACAACCCGTCGCGCGGAATCGAGCTGGCCGGTGGCCACGAAGGCCACGGCGAGCTCTGCGCGGGCATGGAAGAACGTGCTGTCGAGCTCCAGCGCTTCGTGAAGGAACGGGATTGCCTCCGCATCCCGCCCGGCATACTGCATCAACGTCGCGCGGCGCGTCGTGATCACGACGGACTGCTGATCGAGTGAATGCGCGCGTACGAGCTCGGTCTGCGCCTCTCCCATGCGGCCCTTCAGGAGAAGGTACCAGCCGTAGAAGAGATGCCCTTCCGCGTAGCTCGGGCTGAGCGCGACCGCGCGGGCCAGGTGCTGGCCGGCGGCTGGCCAGTCCCAATCGTAGAACATCGCCACGATGCCTAACGACGTGTGCGCCTCGGCCACCGTGGAGTCGAGCGCCAGCGCACGTTTCGCGGCTGCGCGCGCACGCTCGAACACGGTGCGAGGCGGGACGCCGCCGAACGGCGCGGTGAGGCTGTAGGCATCGGCCAGGCCCGCATAGGCCGGAGCAAAGGAAGAATCCTTCGCGATCGCCGCCTCGAAGTGGCGAATCGCCGTGGCGAGCGACGTGGGGTTGCGACGCCCGAGGAAGTACCGGCCGCGCAGATACTCGTCGTACGCTTCGGTGTTCGGGCTCTGGGGCCGACTCAACCCGGGTCCGGGGCCGCCAAGCGCGACGCTCAGCGCCGAAACAATCGAGCGGGCGAGGCTGTCCTGCACGAACAGCACGTTCTTCAACTCGTTCGTGTACTCGCCGTCCCAGAGCGTCGAGTCGCGCGCGACATCCACGAGCCGCGCATTCACTCGAACCTGATCGCCATAGCGGCGGACGCTGCCTTCGAGCACCGTCTGCACGCCGAGCTTCGCGCCGACTTCGGCGAGACCACCGACGTGGCCCTTCATCGCGAACGTCGATGTCCGCGATGCGACGCGAAGGCCGCGCAGCCGGCCGAGTGCGCTGATGAGCTCTTCAGCCATGCCGTCGCTGAAATAGTCAGTCGTCGAGTCGCGATTCAAATTCTCGAACGGCAGCACCGCGATCGATCGGGCTGCGGCCGCGGTGTCCATGCCGGGCGTCGCTCCCGCAACCGAGCTTCTCGAGCGCCACGGATGCCAGATCGCGAGGCCGACCGCGGCCAGGACCCCGGCAGCGAACAGCCTACCGGTCAACCGACGGCGTGCGGCCGGCGTGCGGCGGGCCGGGATCGGTCCGGACGACACATCGACGAGAATCGACTGCAGCGTATCGCGCACCTCAGCGGCGGATTCCGGACGCCGCGCAGGATCCTTGGCGAGCAGTGCGTCGATCAGATCCGCTAACCGCGGCGGGCAGGCCGGGGCTTCGCTCGTGACCGGCGGAGCGGGTTGCGAGAGCAGCGCCGAGACCATCGCGGCGACGGTTGGTCCCGAGAACGGGGTGCGGCCCGTGAGCATCTCGAACGCCAGAACGCCGAGCGCGTACAGATCCGCGCGATGGTCGATGGCCGGATCCCCGACTGCCTGCTCCGGGGCCATGTACGCTGGTGTTCCGATCGTGACCCCGATGCCTGTCAGGGTCGAGCCATCCATCGACCGGTGCAGCGCCTTGGCGATGCCGAAGTCCATGACCACGGCGTGGCCCTGGTTGAGCAGAATGTTCTCGGGTTTGATGTCCCGGTGGACGATGTTCTGGTGGTGGGCGGACGCCAGCGCGTCGGCGACCTCGCCGAGAATCACCAGCGCATCGCGGACGGCGATCGCACGCTCCCGCGTTAGGCGCGCGCGCAGCGTTTCGCCGGCGAGGTACGGCATCACGTAGAACGGACGTCCGGCCGAACGGGCCGACGGGACGACCCCCGAGTCCAGCAGCGTGAGAATGTGTGGGTGCTGCAGGCTCGCCGTCAGCTTGATCTCGGCCAGAAACCGATCGGTGCCGAGCGTCTCGGCGACTTCGGGGCGGATGACCTTGATGGCGACCTTCCGCGCGTGCCTAACGTCGTGCGCGAGGTAGACGGTCGCCTCCCGCCTTCGCCGAGCTCGCGCTCGACGTCGTAGCGGCCCGCGAGACTGCTCCGGAGCATGTCGTGGGGCTCGGCCATGCGCTAAGACTACGCCTGGGGGAGGAGGGTGCCAGAGCGTTCGCGGCCGGCCCACGCTGGCGAATGCCCGGCACCGGCCGCACGTGGTCGAGGCGATACGCTTCGTCCTGGATCGTGTCCGGACTCAATGACGGCGTCAGACCGGGCTGTGCACGCCGGAGTGATGCGCAGTAGTTTCGGTCGCCATCTCGAACTTTCCACGGAGCGTTATGAGTCGCACGCCGAAGACCGGTTCGCCGCCCCAGCGCCGTCAATTCATTGGTGAGCTCGCGGCCGGCGCCGCCGCGCTCGCTGCCGTCGCCTGCGCCCCTGCCGCCAGCGCCACGAACGCGCCGAGTCAGGCTCCGAAGCCGGCGACTCGGGCGCCACAGACCGAAATGTTGACCGGGCCGTTGCCCGTTCCACCGAAGGAATGGGACTCGAGTTGGATGGGCCGGATCACGGCGAAGCACAAGGCGATCTTCGATTCCCCGGAGATCAGCGAGGGGACCGCGCTGTATCACGCGATGAGCTATCTGGGCTCGGTGAAGGACGTCTTCGGTACCGGAGACTCCGACGCGAGCGTGGTGGTCGTGCTTCGTCATCGCGCCGTGCCGCTGCTCTTCAACGACGCGATGTGGGCGAAGTACGATTTGGGCACTGCCACGAAGACGAGTGACTCCAAGACCGGCAAGCCGGCGACGCGGAACGTCTACTTCCAGCACGTGGATGCGAACGGGAAACCAGCGGTGGACGACAAGCCGAGCGCGACGATCAAGTCCCTCTCGGCGCGTGGGGTGATCTTCGTTGGATGCGATATGGCGACGCGCGGGTTCTCGTCGCGGGCCGCGGCGGCCGCGAAGCTGACGCCGCAGCAGGTCTACGACGACATCAGAGCCAATCTCGTTCCCGGCGCGACGCTCATGCCGACGGGCGTGTTCGCGACGCTCATGGCGCAGGAGGCGGGCTGCAGTCTCATGCGGTCGACCTGACACGCTGGCCGCCTTCCGCCGGCCCCGGCCTAACGCCCTGCGTCGATTCCTCCGTGAGCCTCGGCTCGATGTAGAAATTCCAGAATCGGCTCCGACTTACTGGCGAAGGCGGGGAACGACCACCGCCTCACGAACTCAACCGGGAGCCGACCATGCTGACCATCACGCCATTTCTCTGGTTCGACACGCAGGCCGAAGAGGCGATGAAGTACTACGCCTCCATCTTCCCGCGGGCGAGGGTGCTGTCCGTTCACCGCGCAAACGGACAGGTGATGTCGGTCGAGTACGAGCTCGAAGGCCAGAAGTTCATGGCGCTCAACGGAGGGCCGCTTTTCAAGTTCAACGAGGCGGTCTCGTTCCTCGTCGGGTGCGATACGCAGCAGGAGATCGATACCCTGTGGGACAAGCTGACCGCCGACGGCGGGTCACCGAGCCAGTGTGGCTGGCTCAAGGACAAGTTCGGACTGTCGTGGCAGATCATCCCGAAGAAGCTCGGCAGTCTGCTCGGTGGCGGCGGGGATCCGGCGAGAGCGAAGCGCGTGCTGGATGCGATGCTGCCGATGAAAAAGTTGGACGAGCGTCGGCTGCAGGAGGCGTACGACGCGAAGTAGCGGATGGCGGAAACGGCTCGCGGCCGGCTACACATTCAGTCAGCCCAGTTTCCGGAGCATCCGCATGTATCGTGTTCGCCAGGACGACCTGCCGTTCAAGGGGAGCTCGCACCATTTCGTCGGCGCCGACAACGGCGACGTGAACGTCTCTGTGTTTCTTCTCAACGCACTCCCGGGGCGCGGGCCCGGGCCGCACCGCCATCCCTACGACGAAGTGCAGTTCGTTCGGTCCGGAACCGGGCGGTATGTGGTGAACGGTGAGGAGTTCGAGGCCGGGGCGGGGGACATTCTCGTGATCAAGGCGGGCGAGATTCACGAGTTCAAGTGCATTGGCGACGAGGCGCTCGTGCAGGTCGATGTGCACCTGAGCCCACGGTTCATTCAGGAGAACCTGGGGTAGGCCATGGCCGAGCTGACGATCGATCCCGCCGCCACCGCGCTCGTGCTCATCGACCTGCAGCGCGGCATCACGGGCGGCCAGACGGTGCCTAACGCCGCACCGGATGTCATCGCGCGCGCGGCACGTCTTGCGGCGGCCTGCCGCCGGCGAGGCGTGCTCGTCGTGCTCGTGCGCGTGGACCCGGGCGCCAACGGCGCACTGTTCCCGAGGCCGCAAGCCGACCAGCCTCGCCCGCCGATGACGGTCACGCCGGAGTGGACCGAGCTCGTACCCGAGCTCGATCGTCAGCACGACGACGTCGTCGTCACGAAGCATCAGCCTAACGCGTTCTACGCGACGGACCTCGAGGTTCAGCTCGGGCGCAGAGGAATCCGGACGATCCTCCTCGCCGGCATCTCGACGAACGTCGGCGTCGAAGCCACGGCGCGCGCGGCACACGAGCGAGGGTTCGAGCAGGTGTTCATCCCCGAGGTCATGGCCGCCCGTGAGGCGGACCTGCACGACCACAGCGTCCGCCGAATTTTCCCGACGCTCGGTCGTGTGCGAGCGCTCGACGTGGTGCTGGCAGCGTTGGCGTAAGAACGCTTGGTAGGGGGTCAGAGTCCTAACTCATCATTCCAACGCCGAGGCGTTGGAATGATGAGTTAGGACTCTGACCCCGTTCGTACCGAATTACGTCAGCTTGAGGCCGACGATCCCCGCCACGATCAGCGCGATGCACACGAGCCGAATCGCGCTCGTGGGCTCCTGGAATAACAGGATCCCAAGCACTGCAGTCCCCACGGTCCCGATGCCGGTCCAGACTGCGTAGGCGCTTCCGAGCGGGAGCGTGCGAACGGCGACCGCCAGGAGTCCCATGCTTCCGACCACCGCCACGCCGGTCGCGATGCTCGGCCAGAGTCGCGTGAAGCCGTCCGTGTACTTGAGGCCAACGGCCCAGGCGATCTCCAGCAACCCGGCAATGAAAAGAACGACCCAAGCCATCCTGTCTCCCGGATGATGTAGGGTCGTCCCCACGGTCACGTTGGGGCCCGAGGGCCGTCCCGCGGGCGTCTTGTCCTCGAAGCCTATATGGGTATACTCGCGCGAACAACGCTCCTCGTGGAGGCCGTGCCGTGCACCAGCCGCCTGGCAATCCCGTTCCGTGGATTCGGACGCGGATCGCGTGTACCGCCGCGATAACGACGCTCGCGCTATCGGGACCCGCGCACCGTGCGTCGGCACAGACCGATGTCCCGCCCGAACGTCGCGCTGCGCGCGAATGGTATCAGGACGCGCGCTTCGGAATGTTCATCCACTGGGGCGTCTACAGCTTGCTCGGCGACGGCGAGTGGGTGATGCAGAACCGGAAGATCACCGTTCCCGAATACGAGTGGCTCGCCACGACGTTCAACCCGGTGAAGTTCGATGCGAAGACCTGGGTGAGTCTCGCTCGTGCTGCCGGCATGCGATACATCACGATCACGTCGCGGCATCACGATGGCTTTTCGATGTTCAAGACCGCGGCGACCCCATACAACATCGTGGAGTGGACGCCATTCCGTCGCGATCCACTGAAGGAGCTTTCGGAGGAGTGTCAGCGTCAGGGCATCAAGCTGTTCTTCTATTACTCGCAGCTCGACTGGCATCACCCGGACTACTGGCCGCGTGGCGAAACAGGGCGGTGGAGCGGCCGCCCCATGAACGGCGACTGGAATCGCTACCTCGATTTCCTCGACACGCAGCTCGGCGAGCTGCTCACGAACTACGGCGCCGTGGGCGGCATCTGGTTCGACGGCATGTGGGACAAGCCTAACGCGGACTGGCGGCTGCCGCAGACGTACGGGCTGATCCATCGGCTGCAGCCCGCCGCACTGATCATCCCGAACCACCATAAGGCGCCGCTGGCCGGCGAAGACGTGCAGACGTTCGAGCAGGACCTCCCCGGCGCGAACACGGCAGGCTTCAACACGACCGAGATCGGCAACCTGCCAACCGAGACGTCGCTGACGATGAACGGCTCGTGGGGGTTCAACATCACGGACCGCAACTTCAAGTCGGTGCGTGAGCTGGTCGGCACGCTCGTGCGCGCCGCGGGCACGGGAACGAATCTGCTCCTCAACATCGGACCCCGCCCCGACGGGACGATAGACCCGGAGTTCACGCAGCGGCTGCAGGCGATCGGGCAATGGCTCGCGAAGAACGGCCGGTCGATCTACGGCACCCGGGCGGGGCCGATCCCTCCGCGGTCATGGGGGGCGACGACTCGTCGCGGCGACACCGTCTACGTGCACGTGCTGTCGTGGTCGGATCGCTCGCTGGCCGTTCCGGCGTTAGGCGCTCGGGTGCGACGCGCGTCGCTGCTCGAGACGGGCGAGGCGGTGCCGGTCACCGAAACCCCGGAGGGCATCACGCTCACACTGCCCGCTCGCGCCGCCGAGGCGCTGGATCAGGTCGTGGTCCTGGAGACGACCCGCCAGCCCTCGGCGCGGCGCTGATGTGTAAGGATGGTACGACCCCCGACGGTGCGAATCAATGCCGTCAGAGCGTCTTGAGATACGCCACGAGATCCGAGCGCTGCTGTGCGGTCAGCGTTAGGCCGAGCAGCTTCTCGTAGTGCGCGACCGCGGCATCGAGCGTCGGCGCGCTCCCATCGTGGAAGTACGGCCCCTGGAGCTGCGGCGGGTGCCAGAGACCGCGAAGCGGCGTCGTGCGATACAACTTCGTGGCACTTCGCTCCGCGTACGCGGCGTTCTGCCCAACCTCCGCGGGCTCGTGGAGGCGATTGGCGTTCACGTCAGTCAAGGCGTCGCCGAGGTGGCAGGAGGCGCACTTCGCGACCCCATTGAACACGGCGCGACCGCGCTGTGCGGCTGCCTTATCGTCAGCCGGTGCCTCCGGCGCCGCTATGCTGAACTGATAGGCCCGCAGCGCTTCGAGCTTGTCCGAAACGAGGTCGGGAGGATTGTTGATGTCGACACCGATGCGCGAATCGACGAAGTGACCATGCCCATGCATCTGCGTGATCGCCACGTACGCGTTCCAGTACGACACGACGCCGTCGCCGGTGTAGATCTCTCGCTTCACGTGCCGAAGGCCGAAGGCCGGTGGAATCACGACCGGCATGTTGATCCCATCGATATTGAACCGCGGATCGTACATCCCGGGGCCCCAGGAGTTGTACACGGCCCGCTGTGCCGGTGTCACGGCGGGCGAGAGCGCGATGATCGCGCCCGGGTTGAGGTCCCGGTTTGGCCAGCCGTCGAGCCGATGCCCAATGCCCGTCGCGAAGGAGTTATCGACCGTCGAGTGGCACAGCGCGCAGGTGATGCCCACGCGCGTGAGCGTGTTGCCTTCGACCGTGCCGACCACGCCGACGACCGCGCCCAGCTTGAGGAGTGCCACGGTGGTTGCCGGCGAGTTCAGATCGACTGTCTTGTTCTGAATCCCAGCTACGATTTCGGGGGGGAGGGCGTCCGCGTCCACCTTGAGGCCAACGGACAGGGCAGTCACCGGGCTCACAGATGTTCTGATGACCTCGTGCATCCGAAGCGTGTCGGTCCAGAACGTCTCATCGCCGTAAGTGTCGAAGCGGAAGATCTTCTTTCCTTGAGTGAGCGTTGCGGGGTCCATGCGCGTTTCTGAGGCGGTGGCGACGTCGGTGCCTCGCGGCGCGATGGGGGTGCTCTCGTCGCGCTCGCACCCCGCGATCGCAGCGCCAAGAGCCAGGACCATTACATCGCGCGAATGCAGCGCCAGAGCGAACTTCTTCCGATGCATGAGCGGGTCTCCTCGTGGAATGGCGGCAACCCATCAGCGGGCAGTACATTATAACAGATAACGAATTAAAATGTGCAATATCTGCTCCTCGGATGCGCGAGGACGTCGAGCGTCCAGGCAGGAGACATGAGCGCACGATCGGTCAAACCAGGCTCCCTCGCCGGTACGCGCGGGCGGATCATCGACCTGATACGGAGGGCGCGGCCAACAGCGACCGAGATCGCCGACCGGCTCGAGCTGACCTACAACGCGGTCCGCGTCCATCTCACGGCGCTCGAACGAGATGGCCTGATCCGAAAGGCCGGCCTTCGGCGCGGAGAGACGCGGCCGTCGGCGACGTATGAGCTGGCGTCAGGCGTCGAGGATGCCCTCTCGCGTGCGTACATGCCGTTCGCATCGCACCTCATGCGCGCGCTGGGCGACCGCCTCCCGGATCAGGAGCTGACGGAGCTCATGAGAGACGTCGGCCGACGCCTCGCCGCGGAATGGCCTCGCGCCCGCGGTCCGGTTACCCAACGAGCGGACGAGGCCTCGGCACTCCTCCAGGAACTCGGCGCTCCCAACGAGGTGCAGCGTTCCGACCGCGCGCTGCGGATCCGCGGCTTCGGTTGCCTGCTCGCCGCCGCGGCGCACGGCCAGCCGCATGTGTGCCACGCGATGGAGAGCCTGTTGGAAGAGCTGGTTGGGACGCCGGTGCGGGAATGCTGCGAGCGCGGCGCGCAGCCCCGGTGCTGCTTCGAGATCTCGACTGAGCCCGCGACCGTGCGGGAACCCGACGACCTCATCACGGAGACGCCGTCTTGAACACCCGCCGACAGTTCCTCATCCGCGCGCCGTTCGGTCTCGTCGCCGCCGCCGCGGCGTGTCGCGGTGAATCGGACACGAACGCCAAACAGACGGGTGCCGCGACACTGCCTTCGACGCCATCGACGCCCGGTGCCCCAGTGGCGTTCAACACAGCGCCCGCTGTCGGGCCGGAGGTTTCCGCCACGACGTTCGCCGAGGCGGAGAAGCTGGCCCAGGTGACGATGACGGATGCCGAACGAGCGACGGCCGTCGGCAGCTGGCGCAAGGCGATGGCTCCCATGCTCGAGCGTCGCACAGGCCCGCGAAAAGTGGCGCTCGAACCGGAGCTCGCGCCGGCGTCGGTGTGGGACCCGAGCGCACTGCCCGGAGTGACGATCGGCGTGCAGCGCGACCGGTTCATCCGATCGAACGTGGATCCGGGCCCGCTGCCGTCGAGCGACGCCGAAATCGCCTACGCACCGGTGACGCGCCTCTCACGGTGGATTCAGCAGCGGAAGCTGACGTCGGAACGCCTCACCGGGATTTACCTGGCGCGGATCGATCGGTTCGACTCGAACCTTCGCTGCGTCATCACGCTCACGCGCGAACAGGCGCTGGCGAGGGCAAAACAGGCCGACGCCGAGATCGCGGCGGGCAAGTATCGCGGGCCACTGCATGGCATCCCGTTCGGCGTGAAGGATCTGCTCGATACGGCAAACATCCCCACGACCTGGGGCGCCGAGCCGTACCGGAACCGGGTGCCTAACGCAGACAGCGCGGTGGTGAAGCGGCTCCACGATGCCGGCGCGGTGCTCGTCGCCAAGCTCTCGCTCGGAGCACTCGCGCTCAACGACATCTGGTTCGGCGGGCAGACGATGAACCCTTGGCTGCTCGAAGAAGGCGCGTCGGGCTCGAGCGCCGGCCCGGGGGCCGCGACGGCGGCGGGACTCGTTGCGTTCTCGATCGGCAGCGAGACGGGCGGCAGCATCGTCGCGCCGGCGATGCGCTGCGGGGTCACGGGGCTCCGGCCCACCTACGGTCGCGTTCCACGCACGGGGGCGATGACCTTGTGCTGGTCGCTCGACAAGCTTGGCCCGATGACACGCAGCGTCGAGGACGCGATGCTCGTGCTGCAGGCGATCACGGGGCCCGATGCGGGCGACGTGGCGAGCGTGCCGAGTCGGCTCGACTTCGACGCCGGCGGCTCGGTCGCCGGGTTGCGCGTCGGCTACCTGCCCGCGTGGATGAAGGAAGCGCCGGCGACGGAGGTGGACCGGGCCGCGCTGGAGACGGTCAAGACGTTAGGCATGGTGACCACCGAGGTGACGCTCGCGAACTGGCCCCACAGCTCCCTCATGTTGATCCTGTTCGCCGAGGCGGCTGCGGCGTTCGAGGAGCTGACGCTGAGCAATCAGGATGATCAGCTGAAGGTGCAGGTGCCTGACGCGTGGCCGAACCTGTTTCGCGAGGCGCGCTTTCTCTCAGCGGTGGACTTCGTGCAGGCCGACCGACTGCGCCGGAAGTTCGCCGGCGAGCTGGCGCGCATCATGTCGCACGTGGACGTGTTGCTGGTGCCCTCGCTGCGCGACGAGATGTTGACGATCACGAACTTCACGGGCCATCCGTCGCTGACGCTGCGGGCGGGGTTCGTCAGCGTGAGCGAGGCGCGAAGCGACTGGGCGCCCGACCCGCAAAACCCACTGCCGAAGTTCAATCCGCCGCGCCGCGTGCCGCATGGCGTCACGCTGATCGGCCGCCTGTTCGAGGAGGGAACGATCGCGAGGGCGGGCATCGCGATGGAGCGGGCTTTCAACGTGGCAGGCGAGCACCCGCCGGGATTCTAGGCAGACGGGACATCGGGACTCGGGACATCGGGACTCGGGACATCGGGACTCGGCCGGGAAGCTATTGGCGCCGAGGAGCCTTCCTCTGCAGTAATAGCTTGGCGGCCGAGTCCCGATGTCCCGATGTCCCGGTTACGGTACTGTCGCGAGCGTAGGCGCCGGCCCGTCGCCTAACGTCAACGACTGCAGCTCGAGCTTGATCGAGAACCCACCGAACTTCGTCTTGAGCTGCACCGGCACGCGGCGATCGTCATCCGAGAACCACACCTGCGCCTCGCCGCCCTCGGCGAACATGCCTTTCGTCCGAATCGTCGGCGCGACGACGACGGTCGTGTACGTTCCGGCCGGCACCGATATGGTCTCCTTCCGCAGCCCGGCGAGCACCACCGGGTTCCGATCGGGACGGAAGTAGCGATCCTCCTGCCGTGTCTCGCCGACCTTCACCGCCTCCGCGCGAACGGCGTAGATGAAGGAGCCATCATCCAGCGGATTCGACACGCTCGCCACGAGCGAGTCGCCGTTCTTCTGATACGCGGCGCGGTCCGGGTAGATCTCGTACGTCGTCGTGCGCTTGTAGTGCCCCTCCGACACCTGCTGCCGGTGACGCAACGACGACAGCGTCTCGATATCGACCCAGCTCTCGTACCGATCGTGCACGCGGAAGAACGGAATCCCGCCGTCGATCGTGAAGATGAGGTGATATGCGGGTCGGCCGCGCACGACCTCGATGCAGTCCACGCGCATGCGCGCGGTGCCCGCGGGAATTCGTCCGTACGTTGCCTTGTAGGTGAGCTCTTCGCCAACCGCGAACGGAACGGCCGCGGGGGAGCTCTGAGCATTGCTCACGTGCGGCAGAATTATCACGGCCAGTGCGGCCATCGTGTTTCCAGCATTGCGGCGTATCATCGTGCCTCCATCTCGGTCTCTACCTAGATGTCGAATGGGAGCGGCCGATTTCGACACGCAGGATCAACGGACCAAGGGGTCATGATGAAAGGCGTCTCGTCGCGATAAAACGGGCCATCGCGAATTACTCAACGCGCACGAGCTTGATCGTCGGCGGAT